>JGI994J12354_10001705_pt1 | contig 22107 bp, 16 predicted proteins | sample IntmicLarv3ML3BL_FD_12354 | JGI IMG/M metagenome (IMG submission 12354) | reverse complement strand
AAGACTTCAGATAAAGAGGCGATGCAGCTAGGCAGTCGCTTACACCGCAAAATCCAAAGGCAGATGGGGTCATCCTATCAAGCCGAAGTTTCGCTTAGCCATATATCACAATTTGACGAGTTTGACTTAAAAGTTGATGGTAGAGCCGATGGAATTGACACTAAAGGCGAGGTAGTGACGGTTGATGAAATCAAAGGAACATTCGCCAATTTGGCATTAATGGAAGAGGCGCTAGATATTCATTTTGCACAAGCCAAGTGTTATGCCTATATTTACGCTAATGACCACGACTTAGAAAGCATTGCCGTGCAGATTACCTACTGCAACATGGAGACAGAAGAAATCAAAAGATTCAAAAGAGTCCATACCACTTTAGAACTAGAGAAGTGGTTTACAAACCTTGTAAATGAATACTACAAGTGGGCATTATTCCAATATAGATGGATAGAGGAAAGAAATCTATCGATGCAAAAGCAAGAATTCCCCTTTGAATACCGTCAAGGTCAGCGGGAATTGGTGACGGGGGTGTACGCAACTATTGCGCGGCAAAAGGAACTATTCATCCAAGCACCAACAGGGATAGGAAAGACGATGTCGGCGATATTTCCAAGCGTTAGGGCGCAAGGTGAGAGTATGGGAGAGAAGATTTTCTACCTGACGGCGAAGACTATCACAAGGACCGTTGCGAGTGAGGCTTTTGACATCTTACGTCGCCAAGGCATCAAGATTAAGAGCATCACTCTAACCGCCAAGGAAAAGATGTGTGTATGCGATGAGATGTTGTGTAACCCTGATAACTGCAAGCGTGCCAAGGGGCATTATGATCGTATCAATGACGCCGTCTACGAGATGGTGACGAAGGTGGAGGCATTTGAGCGAGAAAACATCTTAGAATATAGCGAAAAGTGGAACGTCTGCCCATATGAGATGAGCCTAGATGTGGCACTTTGGGTAGATGCTATCATTTGTGATTATAACTACGTTTTTGACCCGCGGGTAAAGTTAAAGAGATTCTTCGCGGAGAACAACAAGGGTGAATATATATTTTTGATTGATGAAGCGCACAACTTAGTAGAGCGCGGACGCGAGATGTTTAGTGCAATTTTGTACAAAGAGGATTTTCTAGCAATCAAGAGACTAGTTAGACCTTATAACCAAAAGCTAGAAAAGCATCTTGAAAAGTCCAATCGACAGATGCTTGAATACAAGCGAGAGTGCGATACTTATCAGATTCTAACGGATATTGATAGCTTCGAGATGAACCTTTTTAAGGTTATGAGTGAACTTGAGGAATTCTTAGAAGAAGTTGACAATGATGAAACAAAAGAGCGAGTTTTAGAATTTTATTTTCAAGTTAGGACATTTTTATTGATTTGTGAACTGCTTGATGAAAACTATGTAATATACAGTCGGCACGATGATGACGGTAGATTTTGCTTGCGTTTATATTGCGTTAATCCCGCTAACAACTTGCAAGAGTGTCTAGATAAAGGCAACAGTGCAATATTCTTTTCGGCAACGCTATTGCCGATGAAATACTACCAATCGCTGTTTAGTACACGGGCAGACAATTTTGCAATATCGGCAGTATCACCATTTGATGATAATCGCAAGCAAGTGTTTTTGGGTGGCGATGTAAGTAGCAAATACACGAGGCGTGGACCATCAGAATACAAAAGGTTCGCCGAATATATTCATCAAATCATCCACACTAAGAAAGGTAACTATTTAGTTTACTTTCCGTCATATCGCTTTATGGAAGATGTATATCAGGTGTACGTCGAACATTATCCAGGGGATGCGAAGTACTGCTTAAAGCAAGCGATGTCGATGACTGAGCAAAGAAGAGAAGATTTCTTGAGTGAGTTTCACGACAGCAGAGACGAAATATTAGTGGGATTTTGCATTATGGGCGGGATTTTTGCTGAAGGAATTGACTTGATAGGCGAGCGTTTGATAGGTGCAATTATAGTCGGAACGGGGTTACCGCAAGTTAGTTATGAACGAGAAATCCTGATGAATTTTTACAATGAGCGCGGTGCTGATGGCTTTGCCTATGCCTATCGGATTCCAGGGATGAATAAAGTGCTACAAGCGGCAGGGCGTGTGATAAGGACGGATGAAGACAGAGGGATAGTTGTTTTGCTAGACGAACGTTTTTTGAGTCGGGACTACCAAGGGTTGTTTCCAGCCGACTGGGACAAGGCGCAAGGATGTACGTTAAAGGTGGTAGCCGAACAAGTGAAAAGATTCTGGGAAAGATAATTTACTTGCGAGTTAAAATATGGTAAATTAGTGATGAAGGATTTTTGAAAATATAACATGAAAATGGATGCACCAATGAGGCGAAAGGACGGGAATTCTTGTATGAGTAACGTAAGGCGTGTTTATGTGGAGAAGAAGGCAGATTTTGCTGTTGCAGCGAAGGAGCTAAAAGGAGAGATTAAAGGCTATTTAGGCATTAATGATGTCGATGATGTGCGGGTATTAATCCGTTATGATGTTCAAGATATTTCTGATAGCATTTTTGAAAAAGCATGTCAATGTGTCTTTTCAGAGCCACCAGTTGATATTATTTATCAAGAAGATTTTCCGCTTGGAGAAAAAGAACAAGCTTTTTCTGTAGAATTTCTACCAGGTCAATTCGATCAAAGAGCCGATTCAGCGGTTCAATGTATCCAATTTTTAAAAGAAGATGAAAAGCCGATTGTCCATTCAGCAACTACTTATGTGATTAAGGGTGATGTGACAGCAGACGAATTGGCAGCGATTAAGAATCACTGCATCAATCCAGTTGATTCACGCGAAACTGATTTTATTAAACCAGAGACTTTAGAGACGATTTTCCAAGACCCAGCCGATGTCAAGATATTTGATGGTTTCACGGCGATGAGCAAAGCAGATTTACAAGAACTTTATAATTCGCTAGGGCTTGCGATGACATTTAAAGATTTCTTACATATTCAAGGATACTTTAAAGACGAAGAAAAAAGAGAACCATCGATGACGGAGATAAGAGTGCTTGACACATATTGGTCAGACCATTGTCGTCACACTACGTTCTCGACGGAACTTAAAAATGTAACCTTCAAAGAAGGTGATTACAAAGCACCAATGGTTAAAACATATGAGAAATACTTGGCAGATAGGGAAGTTATCTTCAAAGGGCGCGACGACAAATTCGTCTGCCTAATGGACTTAGCCTTGATGGCGATGCGCAAGCTAAAAGCCGAAGGCAAGCTAGAAGACCAAGAAGAATCAGAAGAGATTAATGCGTGTAGCATAATCGTGCCAGTTGATGTCGATGGTGTCAACGAAGAGTGGTTGATTAACTTTAAAAATGAAACCCACAACCACCCAACAGAGATAGAGCCATTTGGTGGAGCAGCTACTTGTCTAGGCGGAGCGATTCGCGACCCGTTATCAGGACGTACTTATGTATATCAAGCGATGAGAGTAACTGGGGCCGCTGACCCAACCGTTTCAGTTGAAGAGACGATGAAGGGCAAGTTGCCACAGCAAAAGCTAGTTCGTGGAGCAGCCCATGGCTACAGTTCATATGGTAACCAAATAGGGCTAGCGACAGGGTATGTCAAAGAAATATATCATCCCAACTACGCAGCGAAAAGAATGGAAATCGGGGCAGTTATGGGTGCGGCACCTCGTCGTGCAGTTATCCGTGAAACTTCTGACCCAGGAGATAGCATCATCTTATTAGGTGGTCGCACAGGACGTGATGGTTGCGGTGGTGCAACTGGTTCATCAAAGGTACATACCGAGGAATCGATAGAGACCTGCGGTGCTGAAGTGCAAAAGGGGAATGCCCCAACAGAACGAAAGATACAACGTCTATTTAGACGCGAAGAAGTCAGCAAATTGATTAAAAAGTGTAACGACTTTGGAGCGGGTGGAGTATCAGTTGCCATTGGCGAATTAGCTGATGGACTTAAAGTTAATCTTGATAAAGTACCAAAGAAATACGCTGGTCTTGATGGAACCGAGATTGCCATCTCAGAATCACAAGAGCGAATGGCAGTAGTAATCGACCCTAAAGATGTAGCGCAGTTCTTAGCATATGCCAACGAGGAGAATTTAGAAGCTGTCGAGGTGGCAGTGGTAACTAGCGAGCCACGCTTAGTGCTTGAATGGCGCGGCAAAGAAATAGTTAATGTCTCACGAGCATTTTTGGATACTAACGGAGCACATCAAGAGACCGAAGTACTAGTTGATATTCCAGCAAAAGCAGGCAATGTCTTAAAGGAACAAGAAGTCAGCGATGTCCGCACTAAATGGCTTGACACTCTAAGTGACTTGAACGCTTGCTCACAAAAAGGATTGGTTGAGATGTTTGACAGTTCAATCGGAGCAGGAAGTGTGTTGATGCCTTATGGCGGGAAGAATCAACTAACAGAGACGCAGACGATGATTGCTAAAGTACCATTGCAAAATGGCAAGACCGACACCGTGACGATGATGAGTTATGGTTTTGACCCATACCTATCAAGCTGGAGTCCATATCATGGCGCGACATATGCAGTGGTAGAGTCAGTGGCAAGGATTGTTGCCGCTGGTGGAGATTTTAAGAAGATTAGATTTACTTTCCAAGAGTATTTCCGTAGGATGTCAGAAGACCCAAGTAGATGGAGTCAGCCTTTTGCCGCTCTTTTAGGAGCATACGAAGCACAACTGGGATTCGGCTTGCCATCGATTGGTGGGAAAGACAGCATGTCGGGTACGTTTAATGAGATGGATGTGCCACCGACATTAGTGTCATTTGCGGTAAATATTGCTAAGCAACAAGAGATACTCACACCTGAACTTAAAAACGCAGGCAATCGCTTAGCATGGATTAAGATAGCGAAAGACGAATATGATTTACCTAACTACGATGCTGTTATGCAACAATACGAGGCACTGCACGAAGACATCAAAGCAGGGCGAATCGTTGCGGCATATGCTCTTGATAGAAACGGCATGGCGGTGGCATTAAGCAAGATGGCATTTGGTAACAAGTTAGGAGTTAAGTTAGAGCAAAGTGTGAAGGCTAATGACTTGTTCGCCCCAAGATTCGGCGATATCATCTGTGAAGTGGCAAGCGATGACTTGACAGTTGAGCATACGGTAATCGGACAGGTAACAGATGAGGCTACCTTCGTCTATGGCGATTCAGTAATCACGATGGAAGAAGCCCTAGCAGCGTGGACGGGAACTTTAGAGGGCGTCTTTAGAACGACGGGCACCGATGCTGACGAAGCAGTCGAAAGCCCATTGACTAATAGCAAAGAAGTCCATATATGCAAGAATAAAGTCGCTAAGCCAACCGTATTTATTCCAGTATTCCCAGGAACGAACTGCGAGTACGATACGACGAGAGCCTTTGAAAGAGCGGGAGCAGATGTTATCACTAAGGTCTTTAAGAATTTAACCGAAGCAGATATCCTAGACTCGGTAAATGTTTTTGAAAAAGCTATTAGTGAATCGCAGATAGTGATGTTCCCAGGTGGATTCTCAGCGGGTGATGAGCCAGATGGTTCAGCAAAGTTCTTTGCCACGGCTTTTAGAAATGAAAAGCTAAAAGAAGAGATTATGAAACTTCTAAACGAACGAGATGGATTGGCACTAGGGATTTGCAACGGCTTCCAAGCTTTGATAAAGTTAGGACTTGTGCCTTATGGCGAAATCTGTGGTCAAAAAGAAGATTCACCAACATTGACATACAACACGATTGGTCGCCACATCTCTAAGATGGTTTATACCAAAGTGGTATCGAACAAGTCACCGTGGTTGGCGCAAGCAGAAGTTGGCAAGGTTTACACCAACCCGGCATCGCATGGTGAAGGACGATTTGTAGCAAACGATGAATGGATTAAAAAGTTATTCGAAAGTGGTCAAGTAGCAACGCAGTACTGTGATGCGAGTGGTAATGTATCGATGAATGAAGAATTTAATGTTAATGGCTCTTATGCAGCGATTGAGGGTATAACCAGTCCAGACGGAAGAGTGTTCGGCAAGATGGCACATTCAGAGCGACGGGACGAATCAGTAGCGATTAATATTTATGGAGAACAGGACATCAAGATTTTTGAATCAGGAGTAAAATACTTCCAGTAAGACAGATAATTAACCTCCGATTACAACATCGGGGGTTAATTACATATTAAGGATAAGATGAAGGGTTAAGCATATGTGGCAAATCTACAAAAGGGATGTTAAGCGTATCAGCAAAAATATATTCGCGATTATAGTTGTGATTGGAATTACGATTCTACCAGCACTATATGCGTGGTTTAATATTGGTGCGAATTTTGACCCTTATAGCAACACCAAGAATATCAAAGTGGCGGTGGCAAACATAGATAAAGGGACGGATAGTGGCATAACCGGTGAGCTAAATGCGGGTGAAGACATTGTTACAAGCCTAAAGAAAAACGATCAGCTAGGTTGGGTTTTCACCGATGAAGAAGCAGCCATAGATGGGGTTAAGTCTGGGTTATATTATGCGGCGATTATCATTCCCGATGATTTTAGTACCAAACTGACTAACTTTTTGACAGGTACTGCCGAGAAATCGCAGATTGTGTATTACGTAAATGAAAAGAAAAATGCTATCGCCCCTAAGATAACGGATTCGGCGGCGGAAGCATTAGAGACCAACATCAAAGAAATATTTTTTGAAACGGCTTCCGAGAGCGTTGCTAAAACAGTATCAGCATCTCTTGAAAAAGTCTCAGGTAAACTTGATGCAGCTGATACCGATATCGTCGAAGTACTTAAAAATGCTGCTACAGAGATGGACGATTATAAGAAGCAGCTAGATGGGTTCAAAGACGTTTTGGCAGAGGGAAGAAGTGCTATCGATGATGGCAATGCCACGCTAGAAGAACTGGAGGGAATGATTGAAAAAGGCCAAGAAAGCCTCGATAATTCCCAAGCGCTGTTAGCGCAAGGACGAGAAGATATCGGCACTTTCTCGACGAATATGTTGAATATTCTGAACAGCGGAGAAAGCGTCCTAGCTCAGATAAATAGCAACACAGCCACACAGATGAGTGACTTAGAAGCTCAAGCAGGAGAGATAAATAGTAACATCGCTAGCGGCATCACAAGCATTCAAGATGCGATGCAGATTAACCAGCAGGTATTAGATGACTTGGGCAATATAAGTAGTGTAGCATCGTCGCAAGATTTGGAGAACTTAATTCAAGAACTGCAAGCAGAGATTACTAATCAGCAAAGTATCTTGGATGAACTAGGTAGCAGCAATGACAGCATTGGCGATATTGTTGACCAATCATCAAAAGCACGCCAAGCCGTTGAGCAAAACGTTCAAGATGGCAGTACTGATTTTCAAAATACAATAGAATCATTCAATAGTGATTTGATGCCTCAGTTGAACCAAGCAATGGACCAATTTGCTACGGTGGCGGGAGAGACGTCGGGGATGATTTCGACATTGCCACAAACGATTGACCAGTTGCAGGAAATTTTAAAGCAATTAGAAAGTGGTTTTAGCAATTCAGAAAAGGCGTTAAAAGATACTGAGACAATTATGCTGTCATTTACGGAGCAGATTGAGCAGATATTGACGGACTTAAATGTTGTTAAGGGCTCCAAACTTTACAAGGAGATACTATCAGTAACGGGGGTTAGTCCTGAACAAGTAGCCGGATTTATGAAATCACCAGTAAATATTAAAAGTGAGGTATTATATCCAATCGCTAATTATGGCTCAGCTTTGGCACCTTTTTATACTAACCTAGCTATCTGGGTAGGCGGTATCATCTTGATTGCCATCTTTAAGATGGAAGTAGTAGAAGATAAAAAGAGTGGCAAGTTAAATGCCAAGAAGGCATATTGGGGCAGGTGGCTCCTCTTCATCACAGTTGGATTATTACAAGGACTAGTTATATGCCTTGGCAACTTATATATTTTGAAAATACAATGCGACAACCCATTGACGTTTATCGGAATCGGGATGTTCATCTCCTTGGTTTATGTGACATTGATTTACTCTATTACGGCAGCGTTTAAGCACATTGGTAAGGCGATATGTGTTATCTTAGTGATTCTGCAAATACCTGGTTCGGCGGGGACTTACCCAATCGAAATGACGCCAGAATTCTTCAAAGCAATCCATCCGTTACTGCCATTCACATATGGTGTTGAGGCGATGCGAGAAGCAGTTGCCGGGATATATATGAAACATCTTATCGCAGATATAGGACATCTTTTGGTGTTCTTAGGACTTGCCTTTGCTATCGGATTAATCGTTAGACCACGGCTACTTAACTTGAACCATTTCTTTGATAAGAAGTTGCAAGAGACTGATATGATGCTTTGTGAGACAGAAGGTGGAGTCAAAGGAACAGGCGATAAGGTGGAAGATATCGTAGCAATTATCGCCAAGAAGCAAAGAAGCAGTACACAAAGAGAAGAATACAAAAGGGTAATTGGAAAAGAGTATCAAAAGCGAGTTAAGGTGGGATTCATCTTGATGTTTACCCTGCCAGTAATTTTCATGATTATGATGTTTAGTTTAGATTCCAAAGTGTACTTTTTGGTGCTATGGATTGCGTCCATTATCGTGATTGCAACGTATCTAATCTGGCTAGAATACTTTAAACACAAAGCTGAGAAATACCATTTGATAGAAGAAGAAATATCCGGAATGGGCGATAGTGAAATCATCAAGTTCCTCAAACAAAAAAGAGGAGGCGGTGAGCAATGAAGAAAATAAAAGCAGTATTCACAGGCGACATCAAAAGAATAATGAAAAATGTAATAGCGATAATTGTGATTATTGGCGTTTGCGTTGTGCCATCTTTGTATGCATGGTTTAATATCGCCGGAAGTTGGGACCCATATGGCAATACAGGACAACTGAAAATAGCCGTAGCGAACTCAGATGAGGGGTATCAAGGTAGTTTAATCAAGAACAAGATCAATATCGGTGATGAAGTGATTGGGTCGCTAAAGGGCAACGAGCAGTTAGACTGGCAATTTGTAGTGGAGAAAAAGGCTATCGCTGGAGTGGAAGAAGGGTTATACTATGCGGCAATTATCATTCCAAGCGACTTTAGTAAGAACATCATGAGTCTGTTTTCGGATGATATCGAAACAAGCGAGATTATCTACTATAGCAATGAAAAGGAAAATGCTATCGCGCCAAAGGTCACCGATAAGGGTACTGAAGCAATCAAGGAACAGATAAATAGCTTGTTTATGAAAAACATAGCAGAGATTACCCTAGAGGCGATGCAAGCAGTCTATGAGACGGCTGACGAAGAGAGTTCGGATACGATATTAGGCAATCTGAAAAAGAATTTAGAAAATATGCAAGAAGATGTTCAAAGTACAGCGAAAACGGTGAGTTCGTTTAAAGATTTGGTGAGTTCGATTCGTGAACTGTTGGATTCAACGGGAACATTTATCAAAACAGTAGGTGACAACACAGCCAAGAACGCTGGTACGTTAGTAGATGCCGAAGGTGCGACACAAGATATGCAAGGCGTATTTGATACAACTTTTGATGGCATCGATAGTATCTTTGATGCGAGTAACCAAAGCTATCAACAAATAGCAGATGAAATATATGACGCTTTTAATAGCATCAACGAGAGTGTTCCGGGAGCGACAAGTAGCTTTGATGGCATCGCCGATGAACTACAGACGCTCGTTGACCATATTACTGATATTAGAAATGCCTTGGCACAGTTAGGCGTGGATGACCCGACGATTAGCGATTCGATAGCCCCACTAATTGGCCAGTTAGACCAGATGTTGAATCAACAAGAAGCACTTATCAACCAACTAGCCGAGACACAAGGCAATGTCGATGCGCTGCCAGGAGTAGTAGCAGATGATTATAACAGTTTGGAACAAGTGATAACAGATGGGCAATCAACCTTTACGGATATGGCTAACGATTACCAAAACAATATCAAGCCGCAACTAAGCGATATGTTCTCAGGGTTATCATTTGCCAGTGGAGATGTCTCAGATATGCTAAAGCAGGTTGGCGCGAATACCGACAACGTGCGAATATCACTGGTGAGACAGTTGCAGACCTAAAAAGTGCTGAGGGAATCTTAGAAAATGCTGGAAAGCAATTAGAGACGATAGACACACACCTTGAGGATGTCCTAAAAGAAATTAAACATAGCTTGGCAGGAGATAACTTAAAAGGGCTAGAAGAGCTACTGTCAGGTAGCCCGACAGACGTTGGACAATTCCTTGCGGCACCGGTTGAGATTAAGACAGAAGCTATCTATCCAGTGGTCAATTACGGCTCAGCGATGGCGCCATTTTACACCATCCTATCTATATGGGTAGGTGGAGTTGTCTTGGTAGCGATGATTAAGACAAATGTATCAGAAAAAACAGAAAAGAAAATGGCATTAAAACCTTACCAAGCATATTTTGGCAGATACATCAGTTTCCTTATCTTGGGATTGGTGCAAAGCACATTGACGATGCTAGGGAATTTGTATTTTCTGGGTATCCAATGCGAACATCCGATTTTGCTAATGCTAGTGGGTTGGGTTTCAAGTATTGTCTTCGTCAATATTATATTTACACTAACGATATCGTTTGGTGATGTAGGAAAGGCGATAGCAGTTGTCTTCATGGTCTTGCAGGTAGCAGGGTCTGGCGGTAGTTTCCCGATAGAAGTACTTCCGCAATTTTTCAGAAATTTATACCCATTCATGCCGTTTGCTCATAGTATGACGGCGATGCGAGAATGTATTGCGGGGATGTACCACAATACATATTGGAGAGAACTAGGATATCTACTATGCTTTATGGTACCATCATTACTATTGGGATTAGTGCTTAGAAAGCCAATTATTAAGTTCAACAAATTGGTTGCCGAGAAGCTTGAAAGTACTCATTTGATGTAAGAATATTATCGAAAAAACATCATCCGTTTTAACGGATGATGTTTTTTGTGAGTAGCGAGGAAGGGAATCGAACCCCCGACACCATGGGTATGAACCATGTGCTCTAGCCATCTGAGCTACCTCGCCATTTATTGAATTGCTACTTCGCAAGAAGTAAGTGGGACCTATAGGGCTCGAACCTATGACCCTCTGCTTGTAAGGCAGATGCTCTCCCAGCTGAGCTAAGATCCCTGGGTGCTGATTAAATACAATTTTAACCTGCCTTGATATTATATAATTAGGGTGCTACATTGTCAAGATGATTTTGCAAATATAACAAGATAATTAGAGAGTTTTTTAATTGTCATAAATGACAAAATAGGGTATGATTGGAAGTGGAAAAGCAAAGCATGACAAGGAGAGCGATATGCGTATAGGAATGGGATACGATGTACATAGATTAATAACAGCGAGAAAGCTTGTTTTAGGCGGCGTTGAGATTCCTTATGAGAAGGGTTTGGCGGGGCATTCGGATGCGGATGTTGTGGTACACGCCATCATGGATGCACTACTAGGAGCAGCAGCACTTAGAGACATAGGATTTCATTTTCCGGACACTGATGAGAAGTATAAGGGAGCATCAAGCATCGAATTGCTAGCAAAAGTAGGTGAGATGTTAGATGAAAAGTTTTATGTGATTGATAATATCGATGCAACGATTATTGCGCAAGAACCTAAATTGGCCCCTTATGTGGATAAAATGGTTGAAAATGTGTCCAGAGCACTGAAAATTTCCAATAATCAGGTTAATATAAAGGCAACAACAGAAGAAGGGTTAGGATTTACTGGCAGTATGGAAGGTATGTCAGCACAGGCGATATGTTTGTTGACGTCGGCTCTTGATTTGATCGACAGCGAACGTGATGCACCATCACATTGTCATTCTTGTCAAGGATGTCATAAAAGTGGCGACAAATCTTAATCGAAAAGGAGATATAAAATGGGAATTATAAAGCATATTAAAGAAGAATTTGAGGTTATCAAGGAACGTGACCCTTCAATTAGATCACCATGGGAAGTTTTGTTGTACCCAAGTTTTAGAGTAATGCTCAAGTATAGAAAAGCGCACAAATTATATGAAAAAGGACATTACTTTAGAGCGAGAATGATTTCGCAAAGAGCTGCCCGTAAGACCGGGATTGAGATTCATCCAGGGGCACAGATTGGCAAAGGGATTTTTATTGACCATGGTAGCGGCGTTATCATTGGTGAAACTACGATAATTGGCGACAATGTAACCATTTATCAAGGGGTGACACTCGGTGGAACAGGCAAAGAAACGGGCAAACGTCATCCAACCATCAAAGACAATGTGATGATTAGTGCTGGCGCAAAGCTGCTTGGTTCATTTACAGTGGGTGAGAATTCTAAGATAGGTGCTGGTTCAGTAGTGCTTGAAGAAGTACCGCCTAATTCAACAGTAGTAGGAATCCCTGGTAGAGTGGTTAAGCAAGCCAATGTAAAAGTACCAAGAGAAAGTATGGACCAGTGTCATTTGCCAGACCCAGTACTTGAAGATATCAAGACTTTACAAAAGGAAAATACCGAGCTTACGAATCGGCTTATCGATATTGAAAACAAATTAAAAAAACTGCCATAAGATAGGACGAAGGAGAGATATTAGATGAAAGTTTACAATACACTAAGCAAGCAAAAAGAAGAATTTGTTCCTCTTGAAGAGGGGAAAGCAAAGATATATGTGTGTGGACCAACGGTCTACAACTTTATTCATATCGGTAATGCTCGCCCGATGATTGTCTTTGATACGGTGCGACGTTATATGGAATATAAGGGATATGATGTCAACTTTGTCTCTAACTTTACGGACGTAGATGACAAGATTATCAAGAAAGCGATCGAAGAAGGAGTTCCTTCAGAAGAGATATCAAAGAGATATATCGAAGAGTGCAAGAAGGACATGGCGGATATGAATGTTCTGCCAGCGACTAATCATCCATTAGCGACAGAAGAGATTAGTGGAATGATAGAGATGATTGAACAACTTATCGCCGATGGCTTTGCCTATGCGGTTAATGGTACAGTTTATTTTAGGACACGTAAGTTTGATGAATACGGCAAACTATCACACAAGAATATTGAAGACTTACGCAGTGGAAATAGAGATATCAAAGTAACTGGCGAAGAACAAAAGGAAGACCCATTGGATTTTGTTTTGTGGAAGCCTAAAAAGGAAGGTGAGCCAGCATGGCAATCACCGTGGGGTGAAGGGCGCCCAGGTTGGCACATCGAGTGTTCTGTTATGGCTAAGCGATACTTAGGTGACAGCATTGATATCCACGCAGGTGGCGAGGATTTGGTATTCCCTCACCATGAAAACGAAATAGCCCAAAGTGAATGTTGCAATGGGGTGATATTTGCTAAATACTGGCTACACAATGCTTTTTTGAATATTGATAATCGTAAAATGTCAAAGTCGGTTGGAAACTTTTTCACAGTTCGTGAAATTGGTGAAAGATATGACTTGCAAGTGTTGCGTTTCTTCATGTTAAGTGCGCATTACCGCAGTCCGCTTAACTTTAGTGAAGATATTATGGAAGCATCTAAAAGCGGGCTAGAGCGCATCATCACGGCGGTTGATAACTTAAAGGGCATTATCGCCAGCGCGAGTCAAAAGGAGATGAGCGAGACAGAAAGAGCAGAGGAAGCTAAACTTCTTGAATATGGCAAGCGATTTGATGAAGCCATGGATGATGACTTCAACACTGCTGATGCTATTTCGGTCATATTTGAATTAGTAAAATACGCTAACACTACGATAACTAACGAAAGCTCTTTAGAGTATGCGACAAAGGTACTAGAAGCTATCGAGAGGTTGAGCGATATTTTGGGATTGATTGTCAACAAAGAGGCGGGAAACTTGGAAGCTGAGATTGAAGATTTGATTGAGCAGCGACAAGCAGCTAGAGCTAATCGTGATTTCGCTAGAGCTGATGAGATTCGCGACCAACTATTGGCACAAGGAATTGTCCTTGAAGATACCAGAGAAGGAGTCAAATGGAAGAAAGCATANAATANCTCAAGCAACAATTNGAGTTAAANCAAATAGATATTAGAACATATTCGCCGTTGACGTTGGCATACATAGGAGATGGCATCTATGACTTGTTTGTCAGAACNATTGTNGTCAGNGAGGGTAATTGTCAAGCTAATAAGCTGCACAAAAAGGTTAGTGCGTTAGTTAAGGCGACGAANCAATCAGAGATGGCGAATAAACTAAAAGATGATTTNACAGAAGAAGAATATCATATCTATAAACGTGGACAAAACGCCAANTCTTATAGTGTTGCTAAGAATGCTAGCACCGCTGATTATCGTCGGGCAACGGGNTTTGAGGCAGTGATGGGTTATCTATATTTGACCAATCAGCTAAAGCGAATAGTAGATTTGATTAAATTAGGTTTGGATGAGGGCAAAAGTGACTAGAAGAGGNATAAGATGAGAGAAGATAGGGTGCAAGCAACAAATGAATTTGTAAATGAAAACAGAATCGAAGGACGCAATGCCGTAATGGAAGCTTTNCGTGCTGGTAAGAGCATTGATAAGCTATTTGTGCTTGATGGTTGTCAAGATAGCCCGATAAGGTCTATCGTTAGGGAAGCTAAGAAACATGATACTATCATTAATTTCGTTCCTAAAGAGCGGCTAGATGCATTGTCAGAGACGCACAAGCATCAAGGNGTGGTAGCGGTAGCCGCCGCCTATGAATACGCTTCAATCGAGGATATCTTAGCAGCAGCTAAGGACAAAGGAGAAGCACCATTTATCTTGATATTAGATGGGATTGAAGACCCACACAATTTAGGGGCGATTATTAGAACGGCCAATTTGGCTGGGGCGCATGGTGTTATCATTCCTAAGCGCAGAGCAGCAACACTCACTGCGGTAGTGGCAAGAACTTCGGCAGGAGCGCTTAACTATACGCCGGTTGCAAAGGTTACGAATCTTTCGCAGACGATAGAGAAGCTAAAGAAGGAAGGAATGTGGTTCGTCTGTGCAGATATGGAAGGAACCGCTATGTACGATTTGGACTTAAAGGGAGCGATTGGTCTAGTTATCGGCAATGAAGGTGAAGGGGTTAGCAAATTAGTTAAAGAAAAGTGCGATTTCACCGCCTCTATTCCGATGAAAGGTGACATCGATTCACTCAACGCATCGGTGGCAACGGGAGTACTGGCTTTTGAAATTTTAAGACAAAGAGGATAAGATGAAAAGTTACGAGCAGTACACAGATGAGCAATTAATCAACCAGATGCAAAAGGGAGATCAAGCAGCAGAGGAATATTTGCTAGGAAAATACAAAGACGTAGTGCGTAGAAAAGTGCGAGCAATGTATTTGATTGGTGGAGAAACTGATGACTTGATTCAAGAAGGAATGTTGGGGCTTTTTAAGGCAGTAAGAGATTATCGTGCCGAAAGAGAAGCCTCTTTTGCAACGTTTGCCAGTCTTTGTATTGACCGACAACTATATAATGCGATTCAAAGTTCTAATCGCAAGAAACACAGTCCACTCAATTCATATGTATCACTAAGTGCCGAGGAGTTTGAAGCAGAACTAAGACAGCTTTCGCAGAAAAGCCCCGAAGCAATAGTGATTGACCGTGAGAGTGCCAAGGGAACGCAAAAACGCATTCAAGAGCTACTTAGTTCCTTTGAAAATGAAGTGCTAAAAAGCTATTTAGAAGGGAATGATTATATTAAAATAGCTGGACTGCTTAACAAAGAGCCTAAGGCTATTGATAATGCAATCCAGCGAATTAGAACGAAAGTAAGAGCCTGTCTAAGTGAAGAACAGTAATGGCTTTATTTTCTTTCGTGTTTGATTAGTTCCCATGTCGAATCGACAAGATTTTTGAACATATCGTCTTTAAGTTTCTCGCATATAAAAGACTGTCTTGGCGTATTAATGTCTTCGCCACTTATTTCCATCAATGAATATTTCGCACACATTTCTTTAATTCGTGTTAGTTGCGCAGTAGTGTTGCGTGCTGGCATATAGGTTACAGCGTCAAAACCAAGACGACTTATCTCTTCAAAAAGAAGGTCGAGGTATTCGTCTTCGAATTTTTGCGTTTTTTTATCGCCAGTAACACTGTCGCCGATATCGCCAAGGTAAGGGTAAGCGGCAATTCCGCCACTATCTTTAGCTAACTTAATGTAGTCTGTAACGTCAGGGCATTCAGCGGTAGCAGGGATATATATCTGCTCTATCAAGGTGCTTTTTAGAACGCCTAGTAAGTCGTATTCGATATAAGGATTACTCTTGTCAGTAATATACTCGGCAAGTTTGCCAGTAACCTTAATCTGATAAGCATTATCAAGAAATGCCAATACATCATCTTCACTAGCTAGAATTTTCTTAGCTAGAGCGAAGAGGAGATGGCGTTCGGTAATACTTCCGCCCTCACTTTGTTTTGAGAGAGGAACAACTTCGGCATCATAGTCAAGCTTGATTGGTGAAAATGAGTTCAAGCGTTCAATCATCGCACGATTACGCTTATCACGTTCTTTGGCATAAGGTTTTAGAAAGTCAGCCACCATATCGATAGAACCGTGAGGAATACCGTGAAGCGCAACGTAAGAAATGCTAGCTTGATCAGGGTTGTTGGTATGCTTTCCTTTAAGTGCAGTCTTTGAAATGTCGCAGCGTAGTTCACAACCGATAGTCGTACCAATGCCAGCAATGTCGCCAGCTTTTAGGAATTCACGGCAACCAGAAACGCTGTCGTGGTCCATGATTCCAGCAGTAGCAAGACCGGCCATATATGCGCTATAAATAGCCTTTGATGGTGAATAAGGTGAAAAAGAGTAGAACGTGTGAATGTGATTGTTGACGTAATAATCCTTACGTACTGGCTCTTTAGCCTCCTTGATTAGATGTTCTAGCGCATTAAGTCTGATATTAACATCAGCGTTGTTTAAATCATTTAGATAGTTCATAATAACCTCTTTTCAAAGTATAGTTAGGCGCAAAGTTTTCGAATTAGGTAAGCATTATTTGTCCGCCAGTTACTGGAACAGCTTGACCTGTTTCGTACTCCTGCTCGACAACATAGAACAATGCTCTTGCCACAGCCAAAACATCGCAACCGCGGTTCATCGGAACTTGGGCTTCATAGAACTTCTTAACGTCAGCGATAGTCTTAGCACCTTCAACTTTTCCAGCATTAAGATATTGCACAAACAGTCCTTTTTCAGGGTCAGACCATAGTGGACCGTCAAAGAAGTTGCCAGGACAAATAGAATTAACCTTAATGTTATATGGTACAAGCTCTTTGGCAAAACTTTGAGTTAGACCGATGCCGCCGAATTTGCCACCAGCATAGGCGAAGTTCTTGTTACTGCCAGAAAGTCCTGATTTAGAATTGATTTGAATGATATCCATGAAGCGATTAGGGTCAGCTTGGTGCTGTTTCTTCATTATTTGGGCAGCATATTTTACGCATAAGAAGTATGCGGTGTAATTGATTTTGGTAACGAATTCAAATGATTTCATGTCCATCTCATCGAGTCCGCCAGCTTTAAGGACACCAGCGTTGCTAACGAAGATGTCAAGTTCGCCGTATTTGTCTATCGTTTCATCGAACATATTCTTTACTGATTCTTCATCAGAGACATCAACTTTTACTGCAAAAGCGGAATCTGCACCATATTCTTTGCAAAGGTCAGTAGCAACACTTGCTGCCAAATCATAGTTCAAATCAGCAATAACAACTTTCGCGCCGTTTTTGACCATTTCAGTTGCAAGACCTTGACCGAAGCCTTGAGCGGCACCGGTTACTATTGAAATTTTCCCAGATAATCTATCCATTTTATGCCTCCTCTTTTGCTTGGAAGTAGTCTAATAAATATTTTTCAGCAGCGACAGACCAAAGGCCATTATTTTCTTTTGCGATTTTTGCCAATTCAGCAAACATAGCGTCGTTTTTGCCGAGTTCTTCAAAATCATCAATGGCAGTTAGTGGCATGTCGATATGAGTGTAAACAAGCTTTTTACCACCTGGTATCTTGTGAAGATTAATAGTCGTGTCAGCAACTGCGTTAAGACCACCAACGTGAGTAATCATTGCGGCTGGATTAATAAGCCCTTTTTCCATCATTGCAAGTGATTCGCGTAAATCATCTGTGTTACCACCAGAAGTGCCGACTATGTGAGTAGAAGCGTAGTGTACATTATAGAAGTTAAACTTGGCTGAGAAATCTTGATTCATTGGACCAGCGAAGAAGTTAAGGCAACCATCTCTAGCTAGAATTTTATCACCTAATTCAACAACTGGTGCTACTGGTGCATAAACGAAAACGTCGTTATAACCAGCTCCATCAGTTAGAGACATTAAGTGTTCAGCGTCAGTTGTGTTAGCATAAATCAATTTGACATCATTTTTTGCTGCTTCTTCTGGTGGCATAATCTCAGCGGCACGTTTAAGACGCGCATCATCGATATCGGTAACGACGATGAGTGATGGTTTTCTATCGCAGTTGATAGCATAACTTATCGCCCCAAGTCCCATCGGACCAGCACCAGCGAGAAGAGCCATATTGCCACCTTCAACGATGCCCATATCGTGAACGTAACTTCCGTTTGTTGTGTGGTAGTTGGCGTGATAGCCACCAACGATACAAGACATTGGTTCAGCTAGTGAGCCATAGAAGTATGCGTCACCGTTGTAGTCTAGTAAGCAGTCCATCAACATAACTTCATTAGGGATTATAACATAGGTAGCATTACCACCAATGTATTTGTAAGAATAACCAGGAGCATCAAGGCTTCCTTTGTAGTTGAGTGCTGGTTGGATTACGAATTTGTTGCCAGCTTTATATTTATCTTGCCATTTTGCACCAACTTCGACTAATTCGCCACAGAATTCATGACCGATAATTGTAGGGTTCTCTGCGATATCATCAGGAACTCTTTTATGGTCAGCACCTTGTTCAGCCGATTTATGGCTAGACATGCAGATAGAGTCAGAGATTACCTTGGCTAGAATCTCATCATCTTTGATAGCGGGTAATTCAAATTCCTCTAGACGTAAATCATTTTTCCCATACAATCTTACAGCTTTTGTTTTCATTTACAATACCTCCACTTTGTTGTTGATAAACTCAGAGGATACTTCCTCTGGCAAAACGTTGTCAGTTACAAAAACGTCGATATCCTTAGGGCGAGCAAAAGTAAAAGGCATACTTTTGTCAAGCTTAGTGCCATCCATTAGCATAACTACCTTGGTGGCTTTAGATATTATTTCCTTTTTTATGACAGATTCGTTGTAGCTACCACAAGTGAAGCCACTTGGTAGCGAATATGCTGACGAGGCCATATAAGCGACATCGATATTGACATCTGCCATAAAAGATGAATCCCATTCGCCTGAAAGCGAGAGGTTATCATTGTTTAGAAATCCGCCGGTTACAAAGACGGTGACATTGGGTTTCTTCGCACATTCTATCGCGATGTTGGGAGCAGGAGTGAGAACTAATAATTTCTCATCGGTTAAAAGCTCCGCTAGCGCAGCAATAGTAGTGCCAGTGTCTAGAAAAATGGTGTGACCAATGCGAGGAATATTTATCGACTTTTTGGCAATTACGCTTTTGCGGTCGGTATTTTCCAAAGCCCGCTGGGTGTAGAGTTCCTCTTTAATTCTTGAAATATCATCAACAGACCTAGCACCGCCGTGGGTTCTGACTATCTCACCAATGTCCTCAAGTTTACTCAAATCGCGCCGCAAGGTCATAGTTGAAATGTCAGGGAAAAGAGCTTCCAATTCGGCAAGTTTTACATTCTTATGAAGTTTTATATACTTGCTTATCTCGGCCATCCTTGTTTCCATAATTATCACCACCAATGTTCGAACTTAACATGAAAATGTTAGATATGAACATTGTACGTGAAAACAAGGAAGATGTCAATAGAAGGAGCCTTGAAAACAGCATTAAATATCACAGAAAAATCGCACCCTATGAATGAAAAATGATTGATTTTTGTTATATGATGTGCTAATGTACGAAGTAATAATATATATGCAATTAAGAGAAGGAATTGGGTGGAAATCCCAAGCGATCCGGTCACTGTATTTAGGGAGCGATACTTAGTTATACCATTGTACAAAACGTATGAGAAGGTTAAGTAAAGCTATGATCTATAAGCCAGGAAACTTACTTAATTGATAAGATGTCAAAACTCCGTGGAAAGTTCTAGACATAACAGCCTATTTTGTATAGGCTTATTGCCTGTTCTTACTGAGAACAGGCTTTTTTGTGAAAAATCTCCCTAGAAAGTCATTGTTGAATGGGAAATTTCACTGTAGACAGAATAGATTAAAACTAAAATAACCATAGACAGTGGTAGGAGAGTAAACATGAAGATAAAAATAATTATTATAGTTTCAATTATAATAGCTTTGGTAGCATTTACTTTGATTTACATAATAAATGTTGCAGATAGTTCAGCTGACAATAAAGATCCTATAGGTGAAAAGACAAATGGTGTATTAGATGATAATGATGCAAATAGCGGTGATTTAAGCGAATTTATAAGTGGAGGTGAGGCAGAAATTGATGAAGAAGCCAAAGATAGAATACGTGAAATGGGACTTTCTTCAGGAAATGTAGTATATCTAGAAGGCTTTTTGGATGAGTGGGGCAATGAGCAAGTGATTTGTATGGACGAAAAATATCAATATTTTCTTGATGGAAATGGACAGGTTAGTGGTGGTGCACTTATTGATAGAACAGAAGAGAAGCTAAAAGAGGGGCAGATTATGACGGAGGAACAATATATCGCGTTAGCAAGAGAATATATTGAAAAATATCTACCAGAATTTGATTTGGCAAATACAACCATAGAGTGCCGTATAGACGAGCAGCAAAATATGTTAGAGGTGGCTCATATCAAATTGAGAGATATTCAAGGAGACTGCCTTGTTAATACTGGAGTTCTAGAGTTGGCAAAAGATGGAACTATTGTGCTTTTTGGCGGAACAAAGAACTCACTTAAAGATTTCGAGGGCGAATATCTTTTGGAAAATGAAGTGAAGCAAGAGATTTTAAAACTATTAGAAAGAGAATATTCTGGAGAAATTACAGGTGACTTAAAATATGAAAAAATGCTTAAAGAAAAAGCAGGAGATAGTATTGTCTGGAATGTTCAGGTTTTAATAGAGAATGAGTATAGAGAAAATGAAGAATTTGGCAATGTTCTGCATAGTTATATATTAGATGCCAAAACAGGCGATGTAAAAGGGCATGAAACGTTTTTAAAATAGGGGCATTAAAAGGGTAGCTTTTAAGTGTGAAAAAAAGTAGTAATGAATTATTGCAATATGTACTTGAGAATGGTATTATGAATTTGCTGTCTGATAGTATAACGATGGGCAAAGCAAGTTAAATGAAACAAAAGACTAAATGCAACAGAGTATAAATGGCTCTGTAAAAAGAGCCACATGCTGGCGTGGCACAGGTGGTAGCGCACCTCATTGGTAGTGAGGAGGTCACGGGTTCGACTCCCGTCGCTAGCTTATAGAACATGAAGGACACTCTCATTTTTGGAGAGTGTCTTTTTTACGGGGATTTTTGAAGAAGATAAAACTGTGACAATGATGACACTATATGATATAATAAGTCGTTATGAGATATGCAAAAAAGGTTACCATTTGGTTACCAAGATTCGTGATAGTTATAAAAAGATGTATGAAAGATATCTAATGTTATTTTATGATTGGGCAAATGGAGGATAGAGCATGGGCATTAAAAAGTTTTTAGAAAAATTCATAGCACTTCCGATTGGTGTGTTTCGCAACAGAATGGATAAAATCGAAAAGCGCATCCAAACGNTACATGAAAGACACTCTCATTTGGAGAGTGTCTTTTTTATGGGGAATTTTGAAGAAGATAAAACTGTGACAATGATGACACTATATGATATAATAAATCGTTATGAGATATGCAAAAAAGGTTACCATTTGGTTACCAAGATTCGTGATAGTTATAAAAAGATGTATGAAAGATATCTAATGTTATTTTATGATTAGGCAAATGGAGGATCGAACATGGGCATTAAAAAGTTTTTAGAAAAATTCATAGCACTTCCGATTGGTGTGTTTCGCAACAGAATGGATAAAATCGAAAAGCGCATCCAAACGTTAGATGCAAA
>JGI994J12354_10001704_pt1 | contig 22108 bp, 18 predicted proteins | sample IntmicLarv3ML3BL_FD_12354 | JGI IMG/M metagenome (IMG submission 12354) | reverse complement strand
TTTTCAAAGTGAAAATGCTCTAAGGCAATGTAACTTTGAAACGCTGCACTCGGAGTTGGCGGCGAAAATGCATTTCGCCTACTCCTCGTTTGCGCGGACGAGGCTCGCGCCATCGTCCGTCAGAGCATTTTCAAAATGAAAATGCTCTATCGCCCTATGGGGCCGAACAGTGCGCGAATAACAGTGTGCGGGCTGGCATAACAATTCGGAGAGATACGGAAAAAGGCAATTTTCCCGCCTTTGTTATTGACATATGACGAAAACGGAGTAGTCTGTATCCAACATATGACAATAATAGGGGACTAACTCAATGAATGGAATGAAGAGACAGGGCGCTCGCAAGGGGCCGTCTCGCCTTTGTATGCTCCCTGAAAGCAGGGGCATGGTTCCCGCTGCCGATGGGCAGAAGGGAGTTTTCGAAGCGCCCGCGTGTCGGGGTCAGCTTCGGCAGCAGCACCGGGGCCAGTGTTTCAGGCGATCATCGCCCGAATAATTTGCAACAGGCAAGGAACCGCATATGCCTCGTCCGCCAAAGCCTCGCTTGGTATGTTTCATGCCGGGAAATTACAATTTCGGCCCTCTGGGCTGCGCTTTTGACAGCGGCAATGCCGTGAACATGACCGTAGACGAGTACGAAACCATCCGGCTTATCGACCTTGAAGGCATGACCCAGGAAGAGTGCGCCGACAAGATGGGCGTTGCCCGTTCCACCGTGCAGGGTATCTACCTTTCCGCCCGCAGAAAACTCGCACTGTTGCTGGTCGAGAGCAAGAGACTGCTCATTCAGGGCGGCAAATACCGTCTGTGCAACGGGCGCGGCAAGCTGTGCGGGAAAAAGGCGTGCTGCAGACGGCGGCAGGGCCTTCTCGAACAGATGCCAAGGGCTCCACGGCCCGTGCTTTCAAGTGAAAAAGAGTGATCCTGCTCTTGCCGGCTGTACTGGCACGAGAGCGGATGTACCACGGGCCCGCATTGTGCGCGAAGCGCGCAATGCGGGCCAAGTGTCGGGCGATTGGTAACGCAATCGCCGTGCAATTTCAACGTGAAATTGCTCTGTAACCTTGACGATCGGCCTTCATGGTCTGGGAGAAAACATGAGTATTACCAAAATTGCCATTCCATCCAGCCTGCCCGGCGGGCTTGGCGCACAGCTCGGACAGCATTTCGGACACTGTGACCTGTTCACCCTGGTGGATGTTGAAGATGGCAAGGTGGCTTCCGTAACCACCATGGAAAACGCACCCCACGAACACGGCGGCTGCATGGCCCCGGTGCAGGCCCTGAGGGCGGCCAAGGTGAAAGCAATGCTTGCCGGCGGCATGGGAATGCGGCCCCTCGCCGGGTTCAACCAGGCGGGAATACGGGTGTTTTATGTGGCCCATTGCACCACTGTGCAGCAGGCCGTGCAGGGCTACCTTGACAATGCCCTTCAGGAATTCTCCAGCGATTTCACCTGCCAGGGCGGCGGCGGGCACTGTCAAGGGTAAGTTCACCTTGAAAGGGTGTTCAATCGGTCTCAGCGGTAATCTGTTCTGGGCAGGAAAAAGGACAAGACTGCCGGAATAACGGCAACAACGGCGAGAACAGTCATTACAGGGTGGAACCCGCCATGGTCGGCGAGTTTGCCCAATACAGGGGCCGCAAGCCCGCCCACGCTTATCACAAGCCCAAGGGTCACACCCGAAGCCAGGCCAACATGGTTGGGAAGGTAGCGTTGCCCGGTAACGACCAGCGCACTGAAAGGCAGGTACAGCCCCATGCCTATGGGGATGAGCAATACCGTTGACACAACCATGCTGGTACTGAAGGCAAACAGCGCCATCGCAGGCAAGAGCAAGACCAACCCTATCCTGATCATGTTGTGCAACCCGAGGCGATCGGCAAGACGGCCGCCAAGGAGGGTGCTGAAAGCGCCAACCGCAAGAAAGGTGCTGAGGGCCATGTTGGCGAGAGTTTCCGGCTGGTCGAATACCTTGATCCAGTACAGGGCAAGAAAGGTGTTCATACCGTAAAAAATAAAGGAACGGCTGAACAACAGAACGCAGAGCAGGCCAAAGGCCCCCCAGCGGTCGCGGGCACGCTCTGCGGCTTGAGCCGTGCTTTTCGCCTGGGAGAGAGTCAGCATTGCCTGGCACTTGCGCATCTGCACCAGAAGCAGCGCGCCCATGATGAAGGCGGGAATGAAGAGAAGGGAAATTCCCTTGAGCCCGAAGGCGAGCACCAGAGAGGTCGCCACAAGAGGGCCGAGGGCAAAGCCGATATTCCCCCCGAAAGTGAAAATGCTGATGCCCGTGGCCTTTTTATTCTGCGACGACACCTTGTTGGCATAGCGCGCCCCCTCCGGGTGGTAGGCGGCAACGCCGATTCCGCAGAGCATGGACGAGAAAAAAAGCAGGGTGTAGTTGGAGGTCAGCCCGGTGGCCGCCATGCCGCTACAGGCCAGAAACACGCCCACCCCGAGCATCCACGGCATGGCTTTTTTATCGGCCAGAAGGCCAAATATCGGCTGCACCACCGAAGAGACGAGGTTGAGGCCGAAAACCAGACTGGCCGCCACCGTATAACTGTAGCCATGCTCGGATATCAGAAAGGGGAGAATGGCCGGCAGCACGCCCTGGGTCATGTCGGCGAAAAGATGCCCTGCGGAGATGTAATAGAGGTATTTTTTCATCACTGTACCCTTGTCCACGTCTCTTTGTTCCGGGCCACGCCGCTCAACGACAAACTCAAAGCGAAAAGGCTCGCATTCGGAGCATTGTACCTGCAATGAAACACCCAGACAGCGCAAGGCGCGCTGTCGGGGTGTTTCTGAGAGGCTTCGGCCTTTTCTGTCTGATTGTTCCAGAGCCTTTTCACTTTGAAAAGGCTCTGACGGACGATGGCGCGAGCCTCGTCCGCGCTAACGAGGAGTAGGCGAAATTCATTTTTGCCGCCAACTCCGAGTGCAGCGTTTCAACGTTCAATTGTTCTAGAAGAAAAGCACCGTAAGCAGGATAAAGCAGGGAATGAGAATCGCGCCAGACCAGGCCATGTACCCGAAGAAGCTCGGCATGGGCACGCCGCGGTCTTCCGCGATGGAGCGCACCATNAAGTTCGGCGCATTGCCGATATAGGTGTTGGCCCCCATGAACACCGCCCCGGCGGAAATGGCCGTGAGGGTGGCTGCGTATTCGCCCATGAGCTGGACAGCATCGCCGCCAGCCGTGTTGAAGAACACGACATAGGTCGGGGCATTGTCAAGGAAGCTGGAAAGAGCCCCTGTCAGCCAGAAATACATGGCGTTCACCGGCTGGCCGTCCTTGGTCACCATGGCGATAACGCCCGAAAGCGCGCCCTTGTCCCCGGCCTGCAATATGGCTATGGCCGGAATCATGCTGAGGAAGATACCCAGAAAGAGCTTGCCAACCTCGGCTATGGGCGCCCAACTGAAGCCGTTCAGTTCCCGGCTTGCGGAGTCGGTGAGCTTCATGGAAAGCCCTGCAATGGCAAGCAGTATCACATCGCGCAAGATATTCTGTACTTCTATCTCCACATGGTACACGGTAAAGGAACCAAGGCTCAGGGCGCCGCTTGCCAGAACGGCAGCAACAATGCCCGCCAGCAACACAAGGTTGACCTTGCCTTCAAGACCGAGCTTTTCACCAGAGGTATCCACCTGCGGCGCAGGGGAGCCTTCCTTGCGGTACAGGAAGCTGTCCAGAAGGAAGTAGAGTACCAGTAGCAGGGCGGAAGCCACCAGGAAGAAGGGCATGAGGGTCTTGGTTGTCCAGAAAAAGCTCACCCCTTTGAGGAACCCGAGGAACAGGGGCGGGTCGCCAAGAGGGGTAAGGCAGCCGCCGATATTGGCGACAAGAAAGATGAAAAACACCACGCTGTGTTTTTTATACTTCCTGTGGCTGATGGAGCGCAGGAGGGGGCGAATGAGGAGCATGGCCGCCCCGGTGGTGCCCATCCAGCTGGCGAGGAGTGTGCCAATGAGCAACAGGCCCGTATTGACGACCGGGGTTCCGGCCAGGGTGCCAGTAAGGCGCACCCCGCCTGCTACGGTAAACAGGGCAAAAAGAAGGATGATGAAGGGAATGTATTCCAGAATCATGGAATGCCAGCCCTGGTAGAGGGCCACATCCATGCCGTACACAAGCCCGCAGGGAACAAGGAAGGCCAGACCCCAGCCAAGGGCCACCTTGCCAAAATGGTGCTCCCAGAAATGCGGTGTCACCATGGGCAGCACCGCAATGGACAGCAACATGCAGATAAAGGGCATCACCCATATGAAATGGAGATCAGCTCCGTTCAGGTGCAGGTCTGCCGCTGCCTGGGCCTGTTCCGGAAAAATGAGGAGAAACACTGGAAGACACAAGAGTTTGGATATCCATGGTTTCATGAGGTCGTCCTTTATTGAAAAATGGTTCTTTCACCCATTGTATGGTCTTTTCCGCGCAGGTACGGCTTCTGTTGTTCACGAGTCAAGGAGTGGCCCCTCCATTCATTGTGTGCACAACAAATCAGAAATCTGGGCCTTGACCAAAATATACGAACCAACAAGAATGCAGACCACAGCCACAATTATTTTCAGCGTTGCACTGTTCTCCTTGTGCGCCAACCAAACGACAAAGGCCACCCCGGGCATTTCCAACGCCGTAAGCCACCATACAACACTAAAGGCTATGGCGTCATTCTGAAAATTGCCCAAACTTCCGTCAGAGGAAAGGGTAATGTGCAGCCTTTGGCTTGCGGCAATGGTCGGCAAGGCGGGAAAGCCCAAGGCGACCATTACGGGCACAGACAGAATGGGGCTGCCAGCGCCGGTTATGCCACAAATACGCCCGGCCCCGATGCACAACACCATCCTGAAGCTGCCAGAATAGCCTTCTTTGCCCTTTGCGGCAAGAGCAGAAACCCGCTTTCGTAATGAACAGACCCCGGAAAAAAGGAAACGGAATCCGTTTTATCGTTCTGGCAATCAGGCAGCAAAAGGAACTTGTGTAGTGATACCTTCGTGCAAAGCCCAGATACCTGACAAACCCCCGATGATCGTAAAAGACCATCAGGGCTTTTGTAACAAACACGCCGTGTCCCATGCGCAGACCATGCGGGGAATGGTACTGCCCGGTATCCCGCAATGCAGAGCCTATCAACAGTGAAAACTTGTCTCTGCTCTGCAAGGATTTCAAAGTGAAAATGCGTGTAGCGTGGAAGTCTCTTCCCTGATGACGTGGAGTGTGCTACTTGCAAATCATCGGCAGAGCAAGTCCGCTGGAACCCTCGCCGCCCTGGTCGCAACAGGCCCGGTAGCGGCCCTTCTGCCACTGCAAGTCCTGGGTGGTAGACTCTTCTGGCGAGGGGCCGACTCTGCCAGCAGGTGTTTTTGCGCAATGCTGTTTTCTTGTCGCCTTTTTGGTCTGGTTGGTGACAATGTGTAATTTTTCCCTATGGATAGACAGATATGAGCTATGATATTTTTGTCAGTTATGCAAGTGCGGACAAGTCTTTTGTAGATGCGCTGGTGCATAGCCTTGAGGCGACCGGCATCCGATGCTGGTATGCCCCGCGCGATATTCCCACTGGCATGGAATGGCCGGCGGCCATAACAGGGGCAATTAAAGAATCGTCTTTGATGCTGCTTGTTTTCTCGAAAAATTCCAACATGTCACAGGAAGTTGCCAAGGAACTGGCTGTGGCATCCAATAACAGCCGCCTTGTGGTGCCGGTCAATCTGGATCGCACCATTCCCAGTGCGCAGATGGAATACCACCTGACTAACAGGCACTGGCTGGACGTATACAATCTTGCAATCGAGGCGGCCATCAAAAAGGTGCATGCCTGCCTGGTCGAGTACGAACACCTGTTCACGCCCGGCGAGAAAAAGTTGTCTCCCCCTGTACCAAAAGACCTTCCGCTGCCGCCCCTTGCCCGTTCCACGAAGAAACCCCTGGCGCTTGGGGCGGCTGTTGCTGTCTGTCTTGTGCTGGCGGCCCTGTTCTTTTTCCGGGACTCTTTGTTGAAACAGGCAGACCCCCCTCCCTCCGTTGCCCCGGCAACCGTACAGGTTGCCGAGCTTGCGCCTCCTGCTACCCAGCCCNACGACGCGCCCCCGGAGGCGCTTGTACGCGCTTTTCTTGAACAAGCGCTGGGCCAGACCGACGCAGCCATTGATTCCCTGCAACCGGACTGGAAAACAAAGGGAGAAGCCGCCTATGAGGGCACGGTGGCGGTCACCTTTGAATTCATAAGGCCGCTCTTCGAGGCCGGCACTCTGGACGAGGCCCTTGGAAAGGCGGGAGAAAAATCCGCAGAAACCGCCCTGCTCAACTATTCCCTGGAACAGGCCGCAACCCTGCCCGAACCGGCGCGGGGTTCCCTGCTCGAAATGGCCCCCAAAACCCCCCTGCATACGCTGGAATTCATCAAGGAAACCGTTCCGGCAAAGCATACGCGAAAAGTTGTTGTTCTGCTTCACGCCGACAGGGTGGACAGGGGCTGGAAATTCACTGTTGTGGACACCCTCTCTGATCCGAAGGCTGTCTCTGGAAGGGAACGCTCCCACTACAGCAAAGAGGCGCTCATTATCGGCACGGATGAAACAAGGCAGCGCATTCAGACACTGGTTGCGGAAACGCGGCAGTTCGCCAACGAAGTGGAAAACGCCGGAGCCGATGCCCGGAAAACAAGGGAAGAGAGCATAGCCGCCCACAATGCGGCCCTTGCCGCCTTGCTGAAGCCGGGCAGCATTTTCTGGGGCCTTGTTGAAAATGAGGCCAGCGAGCCGTTACGGCTGGGGGTCATAGTGCATGCCCCGGATGCGACGAATTTACTGTACTCCATGACGGTGCTTTTGCCGGACACCTTTCCCGATATGCCCAGGGGAACGCTCCTGATCCACGCAGACAGCAGCGGCCGACACTCCCTTCTTCTGACCATTGGCAAAAGCAAGGCAACCCTTGAGCATTCAGGCGACAAACTGGCGGGGCCCCTGCAGGGAGCAACGGGCAAAGCCACCTTTACCCTCATAACGGCTGANCAGCTTGAACAGGAAAAAGAGCGNTCCGCACGGCGACTTGCCGCGAAAAATGCGCGGCAGGAAAAGGCCGATGCCGAGAAAAAGGCCAATGAAGAAGCCATAGCCGCCCACAATGAGGCCCTTGTCGCCTTGCTGAAACCGGGCAACATTTTCTGGGGAGTTGTCGAAAAAGAAGACGACGAGCTGCTACGGTTGGGGTTCATGCTCCACGCCCAGGATGCAACGGGCGTGGTGTACCCTGTAACAGTGTTTCTCCCGGACGCCTTTCCCGACTTGCCCCTGGGGAATATGCTGGTGCGCGCGGACGCCAGTGGCCGACGCGCCCTTCTTCTGGAGCTTGGGAAGAGCAAGGTCGCCCTTGAGCATACAGGCGACAAACTGACCGGCCCCTTGCAGGGCGCAACCGGCAAAGCCACCTTTACCCTCATAACGGCCGAACAGCTTGAACAGGAAAAAGCGCGGTCTGCCCAGCGCCTTGCCGGGAAAAAGGCGCTGGACGAAAAGAACTCTCCGGCGACGAGGCCTGACAATACGGTGCCTGCCTCGCCCTACCCGCCATTGAAGGCCCTGGCCGATGGAAAGCCCCTGGCGGCTGTGCATCTCCTGCCTGTTGAGGGAACAACGGCGCGGCTCGCCCTGCAGATTCTGGCGCCCAACAGGACCATAGAGGCTGTGCGCATTGACAATGTGGACGGGGTCGCCTCCCGATGGCGTTCTGACGGCAAGGAATCTGCTGAACCCCTGACCGTCATGGATGGCGCGTCCACCCTCGCCCAGGGAAGATCCGACATGGCGTTCGTTCCTGGCGAGGCTGAAAAGCTGCTGACCCTGTCCTTCACAGACAACGGCGCTGTGGCCGGAAGGGAAACAACCCTGAGAATTACGGTGTTTTTCACAGACAAGAGCAGGGTTGCCTGTCTTCTGCCTAAATAGATAGGTTACTGCGGTGTTGGGGTCTTTTGCCGTGATGCGGCGTCAGGCTTCCTTTTTTGCTTTGGTCGAATACCATAAGAGTATACTCCCGCAGCAAAAAATTCGCCTTCCTTGCCTGACGGCAAAATCCCTCCAACACCCGGTGTTGGGGTCTTTTGCCGTGATGCGGCGTCAGGCTTCCTTTTTTGCTTTGGTCGAATACCATAAGAGTATACTCCCGCAGCAAATAATTCGCCTTCCTTGCCTGACGGCAAAATCCCTCCAACACCCGGTATTGTGCCCTTTATCCACTATGGTGGCTATTTGACAATACTCAACAGCACGGTGGAAAGGGAGGGCACGAAGCTCAACAGCAGGATGACAGCCAGTTCCGCAAAGAAGAAGGGCATAATATACCGGCTGATCTGTTCAAGGGTGGTTTTGTGCTCCCGCACCAGCCCCTGGGCCACAAAGAGGTTCACGGCCATGGGGGGGGTTATCATGCCCAGTGAGGTGTTCACGATGATGATAATGCCAAGCACCAGCGGCTCCAGGCCGACAAGGGCGGCAATGGGCAGCAGAATGGGCGTTACCAGCAGGATAATGGCCTGGGTTTCAAGAAAGACCCCGAGGAACAGAAGGATGAGGTTGATGAGCAGAATGAGGCCGATGTGGTTGGTGGTAATGGAGAGCATGCCGTTGACAATGGCCTCGGAAACCTTGCCCACGTTCAGCAGCCAGGCAAAGGACTGGGAACAGGCAATGACGAAAAAGACAATGGCCGTGCTGACCCCGGCGGAAATGATGATTTTTTTCAGCTTTTCCACGTCCATTTCGCGGTAAAAACACACGCTCACAAACAGGCTGTACGCGGCCGCAACCGCGCCCGCTTCGGTGGGGGTGAAAAAACCGCCATAAATGCCGCCAAGAATAATGATGGGCATGAACAGGGCCAGAATGGCGTCCACAAAGGCGGCCACGAGTTCCTTCACATTGAAGGCCCCGCCCGTGGGAATGTCCATGGCTTTTGCCATGCCGAAAACAGTAATGCTGAGCACGATGGCCAGAATGATTCCCGGCACTATACCGGCAATGAACAGATCGCCAATGGATACCCCCGCCACAACCCCGTAGGTAATCATGGGAATGGACGGGGGGATGACCACCCCGAGGGTTCCGGCCGCCGCCGCCGTGGCCGCGGCAAAGGGCGGCTTGTACCCTTCCTTTATCATGGAAGGCACCATTATGCCCCCGATGGCGGCCACCGTAGCCGGGTTGGAGCCGCTGATGGCCCCGAAAAAGGCCGAAGCCATAACGGTGATCAGCCCGAGCCCGCCGCGCATGGAACCAATAATGGCCGAGGCCAGACGGATAAGACGCCGGGAAATGCCGCCATGTTCCATAAGGCCGCCCGCCAGCATGAAAAAGGGAATGGCCATGAAGGGAAAGGAGTCAATGGCCGTGAACATGCGCTGGCCCACAACAATGGGGTTGATGGGCAAAGGCCCCACAAGTATGCCCACAATGGCCGAAAAACCAATGCAGATGGCAATGGGTATACCCAGGGCAAGAAGGGCAATCAGGGTGAAAAACATTGCAATACCCATGGGTTACTCCTTGTCTTCGCTGTTTATTTCATGCAGGCGCAGCATGAATACCTGACAGGTGCGGACAGCCAGAAGCGTCATGCCCAGGGGCACGGCAGCATAGGGTATCCACATGGGCATGTTGATTGAAGGGGTAGTTTGGCCGATAGCAGCCTGCTTTACAACAAGGGTCAGCACAAAATACGAGATAATGGCGCAAAAAAGCAGAATTATAACTGACTGAAGCCCCAGCACAATTTTTTTGCCCGTCGTGCTGCGCACCCTGTCGGTAAGCGCGGTAACCCCGATATGGGCCCGCCGCTTCATGGCGAGGGCTATGCCGAAATAGCCGAGAAACACCATGCAGTACCGTGCGGCCTCTTCCCCCCAGAACATGGAATACCACATGGTATACCTGCCCAGGGTTGCCGCGAGAACAATCAGGGTCATGAGGGGAAAGAGGACAAGAATGCCATACTCTTCCAGATTATTGAAAAAATTACGCATACGTTTGCCTTGCGCTATCGGTTTGTGCAAAAATTGTGCATGGTTTCCCACTGGCAGCAATAGCCTGCGCAGTGCATGAGAAAAACTTTGTTGTTCATGCGCCATGGGGGGTAGCGGCTCCCCCGGCATGATACCTGCTGGCGCGGAAACAGGTTCCGGCAGGGTGAAAGGGGTTCCACCCTGCCGGGTAAGGGGGCCGTTTATTTCTGGGAATTGACCAGACTCTGGATAACGTTCTTGCCTATTTTTTCTTCAAATTCCTTGTACACCGGGGCGAGGAACTTCTGCCATACGGCCTTGTCGGGCGCGGTGACGGTCATGCCGTTCGTTTCCAGTTCGGCGGCGAGTTTCGCGTCCATTGCTTCGCTGAACTTGCGTTCCCAGTCTCTGGCCTCAGCCACGCATTCCCTGAAGATCTTCTGCTGTTCCGGAGAGAATTTTTCCCATACGTCCTTGTTGATGAAGAGGATGGCAGGGGAATAGAAATGCCCGGAAAGGGTCAGATATTTCTGCACTTCGTAGAATTTGGAAGTGGCAATGATAACCAGGGGGTTTTCCTGCCCGTCCACGGTTTTTTGCTGCATGGCCGTGAAAAGCTCGCCAAAGGGCATGGGCGTGGGGTAGGCGCCAAGGGCTTTGAAGGTGGCGATATGCACCGCGTTTTCCATGAGGCGAACTTTCAGCCCCTTGGCGTCTTCGGGTTTTACCACAGCCAGTTTCGAGTTGGTCAGATGCCGGAAGCCGTTTTCAAAAAAGGCAAGGCCCACCATGTTCTGGGCAACCACCGAATCAAGAATCTTCTGGCCTTCGGGGCCGTCCATCCAGGTATAGGCTTTCTGGCGGTCGGAAATGATGAAGGGCAGGTCAAATACCATGAAGGCATTGGTGAAGTTGGTAAGGGGGCCGGTGGAACTCAGGGTCATTTCCAGGGTGCCCATGGTCACGCCTTCAACCGCATCGCGCTCGGAACCAAGCTGCGCGGAATGGTACACATCAAGCTCGATCTCGCCCTTGGTTTTTTCCTTGAGCAGATCATTGAGCTTCATGAGCCCCTGATAGTAATGGGAACCGGGGTCAAGGGTTATGGAAACACGCAGGGTGGTTTTTGCCTGCGCAACCACGGGTAGCACCAAAGCGGCCATAAGGGTAACACAAAGAACAAGCAAAATCTTCTTCATACCGATTTCTCCCAGAGTGTTAAAGGATGAAGGTTTACTGGACTATTCGGGAAAGCCCCTACATAGCCCTGCGGAAATTGGGCGCATACAATGCTGCCAGGCGAATGGCCTCCACCATGCTCACCGGGCTCACTTTGCCTGTTCCGGCAATGTCATAGGCTGTGCCGTGGTCTACAGAGGTGCGCAAATACGGCAAGCCGAGGGTTAGGGAAATTGTTCTTTCAAAATCCACCATCTTGGTGGCGATATGCCCCTGATCGTGGTAGAGGGAGAGCACGGCGTCCCACCCCCCCTTCAGGGCGAAATGGAACACGGAATCTGCCGGTTTCGGGCCTTCAACATTGAACCCTTCCTGCCTTGCCGCCTGAATGCCCGGAAGGATTTCCCTGTCTTCCTCATCACCGAAAAGGCCGTGCTCGCCGCAGTGCGGGTTCAGGCCCGCCACCACCATGCGCGGCGCGTCAATGCCAAGGCGTTGCAAGGCCGCGGTGCAGCGGCGAATATAATCCAGCACCCTTTCCTTCTTTATTGCCTTGCAGGCATCCATCAGGGAAAGGTGGCGGGTAAGGAAAAACACCCGCAAATCATGCACCTGGAACATGGTCAGGGGGTCGTTGCTCCGGGTGAGGTCAGCCAGTATTTCCGTATGCCCGATATGGGGAACCCCGGCGGCTTTCAGCGATTCCTTGTTGATGGGCGCCGTGGCAATGGCGTCAACCTTTCCCTGCATGGCAAGTTCCGAGGCCAAGGCAATATAGTCAAAGCTCGCCTTGCCGCAGGCCCCGTCAACCCTTCCGTAGGCAAAGCTCTCCATAGGCAGATTGTCAAGGTGGATCAGGTTCAGGGCCTTTTCTTTCAGGTTGCCAAGACCCTGGTCTGTCAAGTTGATTTTCGGGGAAAGGCCCATAACAGCCGCGCCCTTGCGCAATACTTCCCCATGCCCGATGCCCACAAGAATGGCAGAACCTTGCACAACCGGGTCCACGGCGGCAGCGGCAAGTATTTCTGGCCCTATTCCCGCCGGGTCTCCCATTGGTGCGCAAATAATTGGTTTCATCATAGGTCCTCTTCCGGGGCAGAGCCTGTGGCTATGGGTTCTGTCCGGAGGTTTGGGTGGATATTTTTGTCAGCAGATAGTCAACGCATTGCACAAGGCCGGTGGTGTCGCCCACAAAGCCGCCCTTGGTCAGCATGGGAAGCTGGTGGTAAGGGCCCTGAAGCAGCCGCCCGTAGACCGCCAGGGGCAATACCTCGTCGCGGACACTGAACCCCTTGCCCCCGAGCTTGCGAATGACCGAAACCGTCACTTCGCCGCCAGAGGTGTACAGGCCGCCAATGTGCAGGTTCTTTTCGGCCAGCAGGCGTTCCGCTATCTCGGCCAGGGCGGAATTTATGCGCAGGGACAGCTCGCCTGTGGCTATTCCCCGTTCTGCCGCAAGCTCGCGCAGGGGAAGCACATCCTTTTCCGATGTCACGGTGCACACGCCAATGACCGTGGCCTCTTTGGGCGCGCCGGAAACATGCGCCACAGCGGCGGCAATTTCCTGATCACGGGTTGCCGGTTCCAGAAATCTGGCGCAGTCCACCCTGGCAAAATGGATTGTGTGGGCGAGGTGCAGGGCTTCAAGCTGCCTTTGGGTAAGCTCGCTGGCGCTACCGATGACGGCCAGAACCCTATTGTTGAAGGCGGCCCCGGTTTGCGGCACCCTTTCTGCCGCCAGCTTGGCGGTAAAGGGGCCGGGGTCCACGGCCATGACCGGAAAACCGGTATTTTTCAGAGCCCTGGCAATGGCGGCAATGTCGGCGTCAGCAACGGCGTCGCAGACCACAATACGGGTTCCCTTGCTGTACTCCTGTACTATGGCTTCAAAAACCGCCTCCGGCCCGTCCATAACCGTGCGCAACTCCACAAGGGCCATGGACAGAGCCGTCTGGGCCGCAATAATGTCCACGGTCAGGGATGAGGTCAGGGGGGTTGCCGGGTCATTGGCAATGGGCGAGCATTGCAGCGCCTGCCCGTGCACAATGAGATACCCGCCCACAGCGAGGCGGCCTGATTTGGGATAGGCCGGAACAACCACGGCCAGGGCAGGGGGGCGCGGCGGCTCCTTTGCCTCTGTGGCAAGGGCGATGTTTACCTGATCAATGGCTTCAAGAGCCGTTTCAATTTCCGCCCCAAGGTTGCCCCGAAGGGTGCTGTCTATGCGCTTGGCGAACAGGGCGGGGCGTTTGCGGGCCAGCGCGCTCACGGCCTGACGCACCCGCTGTCGGGCCTCTTCAGGCGAAAGAAGCCTGCTGTCCGTGCTTATGGCAATGGCCTCGGCCCCGGCAAAGGCTTCCGCGTCCCAGCCTGCGGCGTCAATGCAGGTGGCGCTGGAAAAGCCCTCGGCTGTCAGCAGGGCCCCGTCAACATTGGCCCCGGTAAGGTCGTCCGCTATTATCGCTATTCTCATGGTCCGCTCCGCCATACGGCTTCCCATTACTCTGCCAGGCGCAGGTTTATGCCGCTGCCCAGAACGCTTTTGCGGGCACTTTCGCCAAGCCCCCTGTCGGTGATGACAGTGGAAAATTCCGAAAGCTGGGCCACTGTCCAGGGGCCAAAGGCGCCGTACTTGGATGAATCGGCAAGAAGCACGGTCTTTTCCGCCCTTTCCATCATTTTGCGCTTGATGTGCATACGGGTGTGGTTGCTGGTGCCCGCGCCCCGGGAAAGATCCCACACATTGGTGCCTATGAAGGCCATGGTCACGTTGATGGATTCAAGAAAGGCCGCAACAGACATATCGTTGCAGGAGCGGGTATCATTGTCAAGCTGCCCGCCTGTCAGATGCACGGTGACAGACGGGCTTTGCAGCAGTTGAATGGCAATGTGCAGATCGGTTGTCACCACGGTGAGTGTGCGGCTGGCGAGCTTTTTGGCAAGGGCAAAGGTGGTTGTTCCGGCATCCAGCAGGATGCAGGTTCTGTCGGGAACAAGGGCAGCGGCATATTCGGCAATGGCCTCTTTGGCCTTCGGCATATGATCCATTTTGCTGCTGTAAGGAATTTCGTGCGAAAGGAAGGTCAGGGGAACAGCCCCGCCCCAGGTCAGCCTGAGGCGCTTTTCCTGCTCGAGAATTTTCAGATCGCGCCGCGCGGTCATAACCGACACGCCAAACCGCTTGGCAAGTGTTTCGGTATTAACAGCACCTACTTCACTGATATGCTTGGTTATTTCGTCGCGTCTCTGGGCTGGAAGCATGGCTTTTGCGCCTCGTCGGATGTTATTAAATGTTCGGAAAATGCAAATTTATGATCATTTCTTGTTATATTTTGCCAAATTTCATTTTTTTGTCAAGCCACGTATGGGGCTGGCCCCCATGGTGGGCGAAGGGCAGTTTGCGGGCCAGGGGCGGTCAGGTCCAGAGCACTTGCACAGTGAAATGGATCTGGCGTTTGCCGTGGGCAGTTGAATGAAAGGGGCCTGAGAGCCAACGGTTCGTGAAGCTGCTTTCAGCGGCGGCGCATCGTTTTCTGGCCTTGAATGCCTATTGTCCAGATATTTCATCAAGTAAAAACTGTATTTTTGTTGAAAAAAATTATGGAATTTTTTTTTATTATTGTTTAAATTTAAAAAAAGTATGTGTAACAATGGAAAGCCATGGTGGCTCTGTTTCCAGACCATCGGCTCGGGAGAAGAAAGGAAACAGACGCACCCATGGTGCTGAAATATGGCGAAAGTGTGGGCATGGAGCCCGCATTTGGGGCGAAGCATCATAAAACCTCCTGCTTGACTTCGCCCCACGCTATTTTAGAGCAGATTAACTTTGAAACGCTGCACTCGGAGTTGGCGGCGAAAATAATTTTCGCCTACTCCTCGTTTGCGCGGACGAGGCTCGCGCCATCGTCCGTTAGAGCATTTTCAAAGTGAAAATGCTCTAGAGCCCTTGCACTTTGAAATAGATCGGCGCTTGCGGGAGTACCGCATTCGCCTTTTCTGATTTTTTCGTTCCAGCCTGGCAATCCCTGGGCGGCAAGGTGAGTGGAGAGCCGCCAGAGCCATATCGCAGTGAAATGGTTCTGAAATGCTCCATGCCTGAAATGCTCCGGGCAAAAACCTGTTATGGCAATCCCTGAACAATGCACCTTTAAGGAGGATACATGGAATCAGCGAACTTCATAACCGCAATTCACGATTGGGTTGCATCTCTTGACGGCATTGTGTGGGGGCCATACTGTCTTTTGCCCCTGCTTGTGGGCACCGGGATATATCTGGTTCTCGGGCTCAAATTCCTGCCCTGGCGGTATATTGGCCCTGCCTTCATGCACATGTGGCGCGGCAGGCGGGCAAACGCCGACCACAGCGGGGAACTTTCCCCCTTCAAGGCCATGATGACCTGTATGGCCGCCACCATAGGCACGGGCAACATTGTCGGGGTGGCTACCGCCATAATGATTGGCGGGCCGGGGGCTGTTTTCTGGATGTGGGTAACGGGCGCCCTTGGCATGGCAACCAAGTATGCCGAGGCCGTGCTGGCCGTGAAGTATCGTGAGGTTACCCCCTCTGGCGACTATGTTGGCGGCCCCATGTACTATATCAAAAACGGGCTTGGGCAGGGGTGGAAGTGGATGGCCTTCCTCTTTGCCGTATTCGGCATGGTAGCCAGTTTCGGCATTGGCAACATGACCCAGTGCAACGCCATTACGGGCAACCTTTCCACTGCCTTCAACGTTCCTCCTGTGGCTGTGGCCATTACCCTCTTCCTTGTTGTCGGCATTGTTCTTGTGGGCGGCGTCAAGCGTATAGGCGATGTGGCGGGCGTGGTCGTGCCCTTCATGGCGGTTGCCTATATTATTCTTGGTATTGTGATTATGTTCCTGAACTATGACAAGGTCGGGCCTGCCTTCCTGTCCATTTTCCAGCACGCCTTTGCTCCGGCCCCGGCGGCTGGCGGGTTTGTCGGGGCAACCGTTGTCATGGCCATGCGCTATGGCATGGCCCGCGGCCTTTTCTCGAACGAAGCCGGTCTTGGCAGCGGCCCCATAGCCCACGCCACCGCCATCACCAACAACCCTGTGCGGCAGGGCTTCCTTGGCATGATTGACCCCTTCATCGACACCATTCTCGTCTGTTCCATGACCGCCATCATCATCCTGATTTCCGGCGACTGGTCTGCTGTTGACAGGGGTTCCGCCGCTGTCATGACCTCTCACGCCTTTGGCCATGCCTTGCCGGGCATGGGGCAGTATTTCGTGGCCGTGGCCCTTGTGCTCTTTGCCTTTACCACCATCCTTGGCTGGTGCGTGTATGGAGAGCGGTGCGCCATGTACCTTTTCGGCCACAAGGCCCTGAAGCCCTTCCGCCTCATTTTCACCCTGGTTGTGCCCATAGGCGCCCTGATGGAGCTCGCCTTTGTGTGGGATCTTTCCGATCTGTTCAACGGGCTTATGGCCTTGCCCAACCTCATAGCCTTGCTGTTGCTCAGCCCTGTGGTTTTCAAAATGACCAAGGAGTATTTTGAAAAGCATAACCGCGACAATATGTTTGACGAGTAACAAAGGCTGCGCGGGCAGGGCGCGTCATACCCTGCCAGCGGACTATGCAAAGCCGGAGCAGGGGAGACGTTCCTCTGCTCCGGCTTTGCGCGTCCGGCCTTTGACCAGAGCGATTTCACTGTGAAATTGCGCTGAAGTCACAATGAAAAAAGACTCTGGCCTTGACCTGGAAAAAAGCGTATAAGACAGATAGGCTTTACCTTTATTTACGTAACTGACAACAAGAGGAGCTGAATATGGTCAGAATTTTGGTTATCGCTATGCTTTTGAGCTTTTCCCTGACTGGTCAGGCCTTTGGGGAGGGGCAGTATTTCAAGAAAGAAGATTTGAAGACCTGGGACAGGGAAAAGGTAGGCGGGGGCGAAGGCACCCTTTCCGGAAAGTTCTCCTTTACCCGGCATGACGCAAAACCCGAAGACGCCATCAAGGAAATCGGCTGGATGACCCTGCTGCCGGGCGCGTCCATTGGCATGCACAAGCATGAAAACAATGAAGATGCCTATATCATCGTTTCCGGCACGGGCGTGTTCATAGGCGACGATGGCAAAGAACTGCCCGTAAAAGCGGGGGATATTACCCTGGCTCGCAAGGGTCAATCGCATGCCCTTCTGAACACGGGCACCGAACCCCTGTATTTTCTGGATATTGTAGCACAGCAATAAGAGTTTTTCCCCCGGCGGACAGGGCGCAGAGCCTTGCTGACCGGGCCGGAAACAGAAAGGCGCTCCAATCGCATCATGTTTTGAAGCGAAAGGAGCGCCTGCTCGCCTCAATAAGGCAATTTAATTTTGAAACGCTGCACTCGGAGTTGGCGGCGAAAATGAATTTCGCTTACTCCTCGTTAGCGCGGACGAGGCTCGCGCCATCGTCCGCCAGAGCATTTTCAAAGTGAAAATGCTCTAGACCGGGGCAGAGGCAGGAGCTTTGGTCCGCATTGGGTTTGTCGCGCCGCAATCGGGCACGATCAACGCTCCCTTCGCCTTCCCAAAGGCTTTCCATGCACAAAAGGACTCGAACAGTGCTGACCATAGGTTTTTCTCTGTGCATCGTTCTTGCCGTAGCCGGGGTTGGCCTGGGCCTCTTTCTCGGGCAGGCGAAGTTCGGCAGGCTGCCGCAGGGAGAGCGGCTTGAACGCATACAGCAGTCGCCCAACTACAGGGACGGCGCGTTCCACAACCTTGTCCACACCCCGCAAATGACAGGCGAGAAAGGCTTCGTGGGCATGATGCTGAACTACCTCTTCGTGCCCAAGGAACGCCTTAGGCCCACGGTGCCTCTGCCTGCGGTAAAAACCGACCTGCATTCCCTGGACAGGAAGCGCGATCTGGTAGTCTGGCTGGGGCATTCCTCGCTCTTTATGCAACTCGGGGGCAAGCGTATTCTCATTGACCCCGTCTTTGCCGGCCACGCCTCGCCAGCGTTCTTCTCCACCAGAGCCTTCCCGACCGCCCAGGCCTATGCGGCGGCAGACATGCCGGAAATAGATTATCTGATAATTTCCCACGACCATTGGGATCATCTGGATTACCCCACCCTCATGGAACTGAAGCCGCGTATACAAAGCATCGTGTGCGGTCTGGGCGTGGGCGAGCATTTTGCCCGTTGGGGCTTTGAGGCGGGGAGAGTGCGCGAGGAAGACTGGTATACATCCCTGGCCCTTGAGCCGGGGCTGGCAATGCACATTCTTCCGGCCAGGCACTTTTCCGGCCGGTGGCTGACCAGAAACCAGAGCCTGTGGATTGGCTGCCTGCTGGAAACCCCGCAGAGAAGGGTGCTGTACAGTGGCGACGGCGGCTACGGCCCGCATGTGGAGGAAATTGCGGAGCGGTTCGGAGGGGTTGACTTGAGCATTATGGAGTGCGGCCAGTATGATCGGCAGTGGCGGTACATGCACATGCTGCCCGAAGAAACCGCACGGGCGGCGGAACTGTTTCGCTCCCGCGCCCTGCTGCCGGTTCATGCGGGCAAGTTTTCCATTGCCAACCATGCCTGGGACGAGCCCTTCAAACGCATCACCGAGGCCAGCAAGGGCAAACCCTATACCCTGCTGACCCCCATGCCGGGGCAGGTGATCTATCTCGACGATGTGACGTCGCCGTTCACCCCCTGGTGGGAGGGGGTGGAGTAGGGGGGATAATCGGCCTGTGCCCGCAGGGAAAGTAGAAAGTAATGCCCAGACATTACTCCAATTTTTCCTTCTCTTTGGGGGAGAACCACTCATCTGAGTCTTCTTCGAATTTATTTTCGTTCTGCTGGAGTATTATCGGGGGAACATACGAACCTTTTGAAGATTTCTTGGTCTGTAACCCTGTTAACTGTATGAAGTAGCATATTTCAAAACCAGCCCTACAAAAAGAGTTAAGAGCCCGCAAGCTCTCAAATTTTTGCCCCCAAGAATATATTTTACCATCTTTCATATAAACCCAGTGGGCCAGGCCATTATAGGGGTGGGGTTTTGTGTCCCCACGAAAGCTAGCACTTGAGAGGCCCAATATATAAGGATTAGATGATGTATCAACGGTTGGTACATATGTTAAATTTTGTACTCCTCTATGATATACAACGCCAATCTGTTTGTGTGCCAGATATGCCAATACCGCATTGGGAGGAAGAGCTATACTTAATTTCGTAGAACAGGGCGCTTTATTAATTTCAGTCAGATACTCGTAAAAGGTGAAGGTCTCATATCCTGGGAAAGATCGCGTAAAGTTCAAAATTTCGTTTGCCAGATGCGTGATGTTTATTACCCATGTGAGAAAGCCCATGAGCTCTTGCACAATAAACGGGAGAGCAGTGTCACCCGACGTGCCTTGCGTAAATGCGCTGTAAGAAGCACGCATGTCTTTCAACAAGTCGGTGTGCGTTATTCCCTCTGTTGAAGGAGTGAATTTTTTTTCATAGTACAACGCAAGCAATACAGCAATGGTTCCACAAATTCCGTGCTTCACGTTGAGCAGCCCAAAATCTTTTGCGTGTTTATTATTCTCGAAAGGTTCTTTTTGGGGTGATTTTTTGGATGGATCTGGCATGGCAAGCTCATGGTTGTTGGAGTGAGTTGTACGATTGGCACAAAGTCAGGGCGAAATGGAGATGCCTCAACCACGTCTGGATATGGAGCCGACATATAGCTTAATGGCTATCTGAAAAACTATAAAAAATCAAACATTCACTACCCACCAAAGCGAAACCAGGCAGTTTTTTCCCTCCAACCATTTTTTTTCGTGCAGGAGCTATTCGCAAATGTTCCCTGCCTGTTCCCCTGCGGCTTTTGCTTTCTTCCCCTCCTTTTTGTTGTAAAGTGCTGATTTTTCCTGTAGGTCAAGGAAGGGATTGGTCCAAGTGGGCAAAAGGTATGCGTAAAGGTCTGCGGAAGGGTACGCGGGAAAGGTGCGCGGAACAATGAGCAAGGTTTTTCAGAGCATCAGGAATGCGCTTCTCATGCCCCTGCAAGGGGATATCACCGCCTTCACCTCCGGCGTGTTCGACCAGGAGGGCGGCTTTGTGCCGCACAGCATGCTGGACAGGTGCGCCACCCCGGCCCGGCCCGAGCCGCCCACACGCTTTTTGCAGGGCTACCACATTTTCGGGGGGTATCTCTTCGGGCACTACGGGCACCTCATCCTCGACAGCCTCTCCCGCGCCTACGCCATACGCCAATGCAGGCCCGATCTGCCCTTGGTGTTCATGACCACACGAAAGACAGTGGATGCGCGCACCCGCAACATCTTCACCAGCCTCTCCATACCCAATGAAATCACCCTGATACACGAGCCAACCCAGGTGGAAAACCTGCTCTTTTCCCTGCCCGGCAGCGGCATTGCCCCGCCCCGTATCACACCGGAACAGGTGGAGGCCCTGGCCCGGCTTTCCTTTGCCCCGTCCGGAGAAAAAATATGGCTTTCGCGCAGTTACCTGAGCCTGCTTGGCGGCATTACCAACGAGGCGGAAATTGAAGGCCGCATCGCCAGCCTTGGCTATCGCATCATCCACCCGGAACGGCTGGCCTTTCTTGAACAGGTGCGCCTTCTGGCCTCCTCGGCGGTGGTGGCGGGCTTTGAAGGCTCGGCCTTCTATACCTGCCTCTTTGCCACGCGGGTACACGGCAAATTTCTGCTCCTGAACAGGCGGCCCGCCTTTCCCGAAGAAATGTCGCCCATTCTCACGGCCAAAAAGGTGCCGCACCAAATGTTTTCCTTCCCGCTGGAGCATGTTTCCGGTGGCGGGCCACGGGAACGCTCCTGCCTGACCGATGTGGACGGGCTTCTGCATGCGCTTTCCTGACCTGGACAGTGCATGAGCAACAAAGGAGTGTGCAATTTTATAGTGTAACACACTATGATGTCAGGGAAAGTGCCTTTTGTTGCCCGTACACAAACTGTATAGAGGCATCGTTATGAACTGCATTCGCAACCCCTTGCAGGGTCACGGCAAAATAGCCCTACACCCGACAACGGAGGAATGATGGCTATTCTCGTATGTGGCGGCGCGGGCTACATTGGCTCGCACGCGGTGCAGGCCCTGCTTGGGAAGGGCGAGCGGGTTATTGTGGCGGACAACCTTTCCACCGGTTTTGCCCGTGCCGTGCCGCCCGGGGCTGTGTTCCGCAAGGTGGATATGCGCGATGGCGAGGGGCTGGACGCCCTGTTCCGCGAGCACAGCATCCGGGCGGTCATGCACTTCGCCGCCAGCTCCCAGGTGGGAGAATCTGTTCTCAAGCCCCACAAATATTTCGACAACAACATCCACGGCACTCTCTCCCTTCTGGGGGCCATGGAAAGGCACGGGGTGCGGCCCCTTATCTTCTCTTCCACTGCCGCCGTGTACGGCATGGCAGAGCCGATGCCCATAACCGAAACCGCGCCCCTCGTGCCTGTGAACCCCTATGGCGAAAGCAAGCTCTGCGTCGAGCGGATGCTGGAATGGCTGGACAGGGCCGGGGCCGTGCGCTCTGTGGCCCTTCGCTATTTCAATGTGGCGGGCGCGCACCCCGGCGGGCATATTGGCGAAGCCCACGAACCGGAAACCCACCTTGTTCCGCTGGTGCTGGAGGTGCCCCTGGGCAAGCGGCAGAGCCTGACCGTGTTCGGGCAGGATTACGACACGCCCGACGGCACCTGCATTCGCGACTATATCCACGTTTCCGATGTGGTGGACGCGCACCTTCTGGCCCTGGAATATCTGGAAAAGGGCGGGCCGAGCGACCATTTCAACCTTGGCAACGGGCAGGGCTTCAGCGTGAAGGAAATACTGGAAGCAGCCGAAAGGGTCACGGGCGCGAGCATTGCCTTTACTGTGGGCCCGCGCCGGGCGGGCGACCCGCCGCGCCTTGTGGCCTCCAGCGAAAAAGCCCGCTCCTGCCTTGGCTGGGG
>JGI994J12354_10001703_pt1 | contig 22116 bp, 14 predicted proteins | sample IntmicLarv3ML3BL_FD_12354 | JGI IMG/M metagenome (IMG submission 12354) | reverse complement strand
CCCCGCCATGTCCCCCTTCATTTCGTGCATTTTTGCGGCGGGTTTCAGGGAGATGCCGCCCGTATCAAAGGTTATGCCCTTGCCGACAAAGACGAGGGGCTGGTCGTTTTCCTTCCCCCTGGGGGCAAATTCAAGGGTGATGAGCTTGGGTTCCTGCTCGGCCCCGCTGGCAACAGCCCAGAAAGCGCCCATGCCAAGGCGGCGTATTTCTTCGGCCCCGGCCACGGCAAAGGAAAAGTCGTGCTTGCCAGCGAGTTTTTCCGCAGTATCGGCAAGAAAGCTGGGGGTGATAAGGTTTGCCGGGCCATTGACAAGGTCTCTGGCAAAGAGGCTGCCAGCGGCCTCGGCTTCGGCAATGCGCACTGCTCTGCGGAAGGGGTCGGGCACTTGCTTCTCAGAGAGCATGAAGGCCAGAAAGGCCGGGTTCGGGGGCAGTTCCGCATCTTCTTCCCTGGCATGGGGGCTGGCCAGAGACGCGTAGCGGTAAAGGCCGAGAAGCGAGGCCAAAACAGCCTCTGCCGCAATATTTTCACGGGAAAGGGAAAAGGCCTTTCCAAGGTGTTCCATGTTTTCGGCAACAAGGCCAAGGCTTTCAAAGCGCCTTGCGCGGCATTGCTGGGCGCAGGCGGCAAGGGTGAGGCGGAAGGGGTGGAGTTTGGCCTTTTCCCGTTTGCCCAGGCCCGCAAGCAGAACCCGTGAAAGGGGCAGATCAGGGTGGCCGTATACCAGAAGGGTTTCGTCCTTTTTCCCGGAAAAATCGCGCAGGCCAGGGGTTATGCCAAGCCAGGGGGCCTGCTGCCAAAGGGCGGGCGCGGCCTCTTCAGGTGTTTCTCCTTCAAAAACAAAGACGAGAGTGCAGGATGCGCCCCAGGGTGTTTCCCTGCCTGTGGCGGGCTGAAAACGAATTTCCATCAAGTGTTCCTTTTTGAGCAGAAGCGGGTCAGGCAATAGCAGACAGAACAGCCGCAGGAGGGCTGGAGCCTTGTCAGCGTGTAAAGCAACAACGGATCGGCCCTAGGCGGGTTTTTTCCGTTCCCACAGCCGTATTTCCTTCATGTTGGCCTTTCTGGTTTTTTGCAGTTTCTTGCACACAAGAGGGGTGCTTTCCTTGTAGCCGAACTGGGCGCGGTACTGCCCTGGTGTAAGCCCGTGGCTTTTCAGGTGCCTGGCTGTCAGCAGCCTCATGGCGCGACCGCACACCAGACAGGTGATAGACCCGTCTCTGATGGCGTCTTTCGGGCTGATGTCCAGAGCCTTGGCCTGCACCCGCTCATCTCCGGAAAGGGCCTGGAGCGCGCGGTACAGTTTGTCAATCATCGAGGATAATTCGTCTTCGGAGAGAACTCTGACACTGGCCTGAGCCTTAGCGATGGCAACCGCTTCTTTCAAGAAATCGTCCATTGGAACTCCTTGTCGCTGATGGTATAAAATATCTGATGGCCAGACAAAAGCAAGAAATTTTGCCTTCTGGAGCAAAATCTCTTTGCGTGGCTGTATTGCAGGGCAAAAGCGCTGTTGCGGCGTACCTGCCGGCTGTTGCAAAGCTTCTTTCAGTTGCCTCAAAACGGGTTCTGGTTTACCATAGGGAAAGATCAATGGCTTGGTCTGCCACACCTATCCGTCAAGGAGAAACCCATGTCCCAAAGCAAGTATTTGATAGCTTTCCTTCTTCTTTTTTCCTTTGCCCTTGCCGCTCCGGCCTTTGCAGACGACCCGTGTTCCAACCGCGGCTCGCTTGACGCAATGTACTGCGATGAAGATAACGACCTTACGGCGGACCCCCCTAAAGATCCCAAGAAATTTAAGGACCCCTCCACCCTCGTGTTCACCTATACGCCTGTGGAAGACCCTGCCGTGTACAAAGACGCCTTTGCCGACTTCCAGAAGTATCTCAAGGAAAAAACCGGCAAGGAAGTGATTTACTATACGGTGCATTCCAATTCCGCCGAGGTGGAAGCCATGCGCTCCGGCCGCCTGCACATTGCCGGTTTCTCCACCGGGCCCACCTGTTTTGCTGTGAACCTTGCCGGGTATGTGCCCATTGCCGTCAAGGGCTTTGAAAAGGAATTCCAGGGGTACAGGCTCATCGTTGTGGTCAAGGCCGACAGCGACATCAAAACCCTGCAAGACCTGAAAGGCAGAAAGGTTGCCCACACCTCGCCCTCGTCCAACTCCGGCCACCTTGCGCCCATGGCGCTTTTCCCGCGTGAGGGCGTTACCCCGGAAAAAGACTACACCATCGTCTTTTCCGGCAAGCACGATCAGTCGGTTCTTGGCGTGCAGTATGGCGACTATGACGCTGCCTGCGTTGCCTCGGACGTGTTTTACAGAATGATTGACGCTGGCCGGGCCAAGGAAGGCGACTACCGCATAGTGTGGCAGAGCAACATATTTCCGACCTCTTCCTTTGGCTATGCCCACGACCTGCACCCTGATCTGGTCAAAAAAATCAGGGCCGCCTTCACCGATTACCGTTTCCCGCCCGAAATGCAGAAAAACTTTGCCGGGGCGGATCGCTTCTTCCCCATCACCTTCAAGGACGACTTTGATCTTATCCGCATAATCGCGGAAGGTTCCGGTCAGGCCTTTGACGCTGCCGGCCTTGCCGCCATGCAGGAAGCCGAAAAGAAGGCCGAGGAAGCCAAGCGCGGCCGCGAAGCCCAAAGACAGAAATAATCAGTCTGCTTGAAGAAAGGCGTTTTGGCACATGCCGGAACGCCTTTCTTTTGGGCGGCTCTTTTGTTGGAAATTCTGGAGGACGGAACGTGGCTACCAAGCACCCTGAAACGAGCGCCTATCTGTCAATAGAGCATTTGTGCAAAGAGTATGTTGCGGGGAAACCTGTATTGAAAGATATCAGCCTCGCCATTGCCGACACAAGCATTACAGCCATTATTGGCCCTTCGGGCACAGGAAAGAGTACGCTATTGCGCTGCATCAACCGCCTGATAGAGCCCACGGGCGGCGCCATTTTCATGGACGGCAAGGACATTTGCTCCTTTTCCGGGTCGGCCCTGCGTTCGGCCCGCAGGCAGATAGGCATGATTTTTCAGGAATTCAACCTTGTGGACAGGCTTTCTGTCATGGAAAACGTGCTTTGCGGGCGGCTTGGGTATGTTTCTCCCCTGATGGCCTGGCTGCGCAGATTCCCCAAAGAAGACATCGACGCGGCCTTTGACCTCTTGGATATTGTCGGCCTGACCGACTTTGTCACCACAAGGGCCGACAACCTTTCAGGCGGGCAGCGGCAGCGCGTGGGCATTGCCCGCGCCCTTATGCAGCAGCCGAAAATTATTCTGGCTGACGAGCCAACCGCCTCTCTCGACCCCAAAACCTCGGTTGAAATCATGGAGATGCTGGCCAGTATCTGCAAGGAACGCTCGGTGCCCGTGCTGATCAACATGCACGATGTGAACCTTGCCAAACGCTTTGCCCACCGCATGATAGGCATGTCCGAAGGGGTGGTGGTGTTTGACGGCCCGCCCGCCGACCTGCTGGACGAGCATTTGCAGATTATTTACGGCGGCAAGGACTGGCTGCAATGAGCACCGCGAAAACCCGGCCAAACCCCTTTCCGGCCAACTGGCCTGTTCGTGCCGCCTACCTGGCCCTTTTCCTGTATACGGTGTATGCCCTCAACTATATGGACATTTCCCCGGCCCGCATTCAGGAAGGGCTTGTCAACGGGGCGCGGTTTCTGGGCGACATGTTCCCCCCGGCCCTTGGCAAGTGGCGCGTGCTTGTCTCCGATCTTCTGGAATCTATTGAAATTGCAATTATTTCCTCTCTTGTGGGCATTCTTCTCTCCCTGCCCATCGGGCTTATGGCGGCCAGAAACCTCATGCCCGCCTGGGTGGTGTGGCCCACCCGCGCCTTTATTGCCATTACCCGTTCCTTTCACCCCATGATCTTCGCCATTCTCTTTGTGAAGGCCGTGGGCTTCGGGCCGCTGGCAGGCATTCTGACCCTCATCTTCGCCACCATCGGCTTTATTGCCAAGCTCTTTGCCGAAGCGGTGGAAGAAATTTCCCTGAAGCCGGTCGAGGCGGTGCGGGCTGCGGGCGCGCCCTTCATGAGCGTTCTTGTGTACGCTGTGCTTCCCCAGGTACTGAACAGGTTTATCGGTTTTTCCTCGTATCAGCTTGATGTCAACCTCCGCAACTCCACCATGCTCGGCATTGTGGGCGCGGGCGGCATTGGCGGCACACTTTTCGCGGCCTTCCAGCGGTATGACTACGACTTTCTCTGCACCATTCTTCTTGCCATTATCTTCTCTGTCATGTGGTCGGAATGGCTGGCGTTACAATTGAAGGAAATGTTCAAATGAGCCAGTCAGAAAAGCGGCAGGGGCCTTTGGCAGCCCCCGGGAGAGAGTGGGAGAGGCTTACCCCCAGACAGCGGGTGCAACGGTATCTGTTGTTGCTGGGCACGGCTGTTGTGGTGGGGTATTCCATCAGAAATGTACAGGTGGTGCCGGAATTTCTGTATGATGCCCCCACGCAGATGGCCGACCTGCTGAAGCGCATGTGGCCCGTGGATTTTGCCTATTATCCCAAAGGGCTGCACGCCGCGCTTGTGGACACCATTCACATTGCCTCTCTGGGAACCATGCTCTGTCTGGTGCTTTCCCTGCCTGTGGGCCTTATGGTGGCGAAAAACATATGCCGGAGCAAGGTACTGAACTTCATCGGCATGTTCATTCTTGTTTCCTCGCGTTCGGTAAGCGTGCTGGTGTGGGCTCTCCTTTTTGTGGCCATTTTCGGGCCCGGCCCCCTGGCGGGCACCATAACCATTGCCATCCGATCCATCGGCTTTACAGGCAAGCTCTTTGGCGAGGCCCTGGAAGAAGCGCACCCCGGCCCCATCGAGGCCCTGAAGGCTGCGGGCGCGCCACGGGCCAGCGTGTTCATGCTGGGCTACTGGCCGCAGGTTCTGCCCGCTTTCTGGGCCATTGCCCTTTTCCGCTGGGACATCAATATCCGCGAATCGTCGGTTATCGGGCTTGTGGGCGCTGGCGGCATAGGCATGGCCCTTGACCACGCCCTGAACGTGTTCGAGTGGGGCCGTGTGGCGCTTGTGCTCCTGTGTATTTTCGTTCTGGTCATCCTTTGCGAAATTGTGGTTACGCAAATTCGCAAACGCATCATTTAGCCGTATTCCCGGTGCATCATGAAGTTTTTCTGCTCTCGCGCAGTGGCCGTGCTGCTTTTTATGGCGGCAGCCAGCAGCCTTTGGGCCGGCTGTGCGCCCAGGGACAGGGTTCAGAAGGGCCCGCGCCCAACGGTGTTCAATGCGCCCCTGAGCAAGGGAGAAACCGCGCCTGGCCCGGTGCGCTACCTGTCCGGCATACGAAAATTTCCTGGGCAGGAGGTGGTTTTCAGGGGCCAGGACGAGGATGGGAGGGCCGCATCTGGCGCAATTTCGGGCGGCCGCCATGTTGACGGGGTCTTTTTCGGCAGGGACAACAAAATACTCACTCCCCGCGCTCTGGCGGAGCTGGCCCGGCCAGCGGATTTCATCATCATTGGCGAGGACCACGGCAACCGGGAACACCACAGAATGCAGGCCAGAATCCTCCATGCCCTGGCCGAAACGGGCCTTTCGCCCGCCATCGGGCTTGAATGGATGCCCCACAGTCTTCAGAGCGCCCTTGACCGCATGTATGAGGGAAGGTTTCAGGAGTCGGAACTGGCGGCTGAACTGGGCTGGGAAGAGGGCGCGGGCAGGGTGCGGGTGGAAAATGCCCTGCCGGTCTTTACCGCGGCCCTTGACAGGGGCCTGCCCCTGCTGGCCCTTGGCCTCTCGGGCGAGGCGCGAAACGCTGTGCGGGAAAAGGGTTTTGAGCAGGCGCGGCAAGAGCCGGGCCTTGACCTGCCTGCGGTCATTATCGGGCCGCCGCCGGAACAGCGGGCCATATTGCAGGCTGTATACACCCGGCATTACGCCGGGGAGGAGACAGCTTCCGGCAAAGAGGGTTTCGAGGCTTTTGTCGCCATGCAGTCGCTGCGGGATACGGCTGTCGCCGAGAGGGCACTCGCCCTTTTCGAGCAGGAGGGCCGCCCTGTGGTCATACTGGCCGGGCTTTTCCGGGTAGCCCACGGGTACGGCATTGCCCACCGGCTGAGGGTGCTGGCCCCTGAGGTCCAGGTGCTGACCATCATGCCCGCGAACACCTTTCCCATAGACCAGCGGTCAGCAAGAGAGGCGGACTTTTTCTTTTCTTCCCGCAGCCAGATTGAATTTTCCACCGGGCCGGAGATCGTCCACGGGGCGGTTTTTGCCCAGGAAGGCGACAAGATAGTGGTGCGCTCGGTGGAGAAGGGTTCGCAAGCCGAGGGTGCCGGGTTGCGGCCGGGAGATCTGGTGCGGGGCTTTCAGGGCCTGTCCTTCCGCCATATCAAGGAAATGGGGCGACTGTGGCAAAGGCTGGAAAAGCTGGACAACACCCCGGAGACCTTGCCGGACGCCGGAAAAAAACGCTGGGTGCTGTCCGTGGAACGCAGTGGCGAACCCATGGATATTTCCCTTGACCAGCCGGAAAAGGGCCGGGAACCCGCCAGCGACAAGCCCACTGTGCCGTCATCGTGAAAAACGGGGTGGCCGCGAAAGCGGTTCTGTTTTCTGACAAGACCATACGCTTTTTACGACGAGAGTATGTCCGACCGGAGGAACAGATGAAATAGGGCCTGGCCCGCATGGTGCTCGAAGGCCGCTATGCGGGACAGGCCATAACCATAGCCCGACCCCGAAAGGGGGCTGTTTATGAAATTGAAAATCAAAATTATGCCAGACGCCGGGTTTTTCAGGGGTGTCTCTTTTTACAGGCAGCGAGGCGGAGGGCGAAATCTTGGGGTACTTTAATAATACTTGCCTTTTTACTAATTTGTCTTATTGTGCAAGTAGGGTAAGCAACCATGAAATATGGCTGCGAAACGCAATGGGGCAGGCATCAGCCAATCCTTTGGCCTGCGGGCGAACAGGCGCGTTTCTCTACCAGTGCAGCCTCCCGCTTTCGTTCACGAAGGTGCGTACAGCGTTTCGCAATGACCCTGCTTCAGGGTAACGCTCTGCCAGCGCAGATGAAAGGGCAGTCTTTCCTCGAATTTCCTGAAATGCGCCAATAATGGCGCAAAGCAAAGGAGGGTTCGCATGAATTTTTCCCTTCCAAAGCTGGAAGCTCAGCATCTTCGCAAGTCGCTTCGCAAAGAATGGATTGAAACAAACGGTCTTGGAGACTACGCCTCAAGTACTGCGCCCGGCTGCAACAGCCGCAAGTACCACGGTCTGTTCGTTCATTCTGTTCCTCCGCCAGCCGCGACGTCAAAACAGCCTGCGCCAGCCGCGCCCTTTGGGCGGCATGTGCTCGTTTCCACCCTTGAAGAATCTGTCAGCAGCAAAGGGAACGAATTCTTTTTTTCCTGCCGCAAGCACCCCAGCCTGTATTTTCCGCGCGGCCACGAGTATCTGGAATCAGTGAGCGCCAACGGCCCCTTTTCAAGCCTGTACCGGATGGGAGAGTTTTATCTCCGGCGTGAAATAATGATGATTCACGGCCTTTCTCTGGTGCTTGTCCACTATGAGGCCCTTCCGGCCGAAGGGGAAGCCGATCCCGTGCTTTTGACCGTGAAGCCCCTTCTGGCCTACCGCTCCTTTCATCAGCTTGCCAGGGCCAATGATGTCCTTGACCCGGCCTGCGCGGTTGCCGGTTCCGGCTTTGCCATAACCCCCTACCGCGGCCTGCCCACCCTGCACATGGAAATGCAGTTTGGCCGCGCTCCCGGGAAAAAGGGCGGCGGGGCCAAGGGCAAGCCTGCCTTCGAAGCTGCCCCGGACTGGTATTACGATGTGGAATATTTTGTGGAAAAGGAACGCGGTTTTCCTTCTCTGGAAGACCTGTTCAAGCCGGGGCAGTTTACTGTTTCCCTGCGGCCCGGCGCGAGTGTCTTCCTGAGCGCCTCGGTGGAACCCTTTGCCGCCCTTGCCCCGGAAGGGGCAACCATGCAGCAGATCTGGGACGGGGAACTGCAAAGGCGCGGCAAGCGGCAAGAAGAGCTGGTGTCCTCTCTCGGCTCGCCCTTGCTGGCCCGGTTGGCAATGGAAGCGCAACGGTTCATGGTGCGCCGCAAGGTTGCGCCTTCCCGAGGTAGAAAAAAGGCGGTGCCCGACCTTGAGATTCTTGCCGGGTACCACTGGTTTGACGCCTGGGGGCGCGATACCATGATAGCCCTGCCCGGCATTGCTTTTTGCACCCGCGATGCCGTCTTTGGGCAGCGCGGGGCCGCCATTCTCTATAATGCGGCAAGAGACGCCAAAAACGGGCTTGTGCCCAACTGCTATTCGGCTGACGGCAACCATGCGTACAATTCCGTAGACGCCTCGCTCTGGTATGTGTGGGCAGTGCAGCAGATGCTCAAATACCTGCCCAGGGAGAAGGGCAATTTCGTGCGCCACTGCTGGCCCTTTATCAAACAGATTATCACGGCCTATTCGAGTGGGACCGTGCCCTTTGTGCAGGAAGACCGGGACGGTTTTCTGCACATTGGCAACCGGGATACGCAGCTCACCTGGATGGACGCCACAGCCTATGGCCGCCCGGTAACACCCCGCAACGGGTGCCCGGTGGAGATGATGGCCCTGTGGTACAACCTTTTGTCCTTTGCCGGCTCGGTGGCTGAAGAGCTTGGCGAGCCGCAGCCCGTGCCCCGGGAAAAACTGAAGGCAATGGCCCGGCTGTTCAAGCAGCGCTACTTCACCGCCGACCTGATGGGAAGCTATCTGGTGGATGTGTGGAGCCCCACTTTCATCGATATCAATCTGCGGCCCAACCAGCTCTTTGCCCTTTCCCTGCCCTTCCCCATTCTTTCACGGGAAGATTCGGGCGACATCATGGCCCGGACGCGCACCTGTCTGGTAACGCCCTTTGGGTTGCGAACCCTCGCGCCCTCGGGCATTTTCTATCACCCGGCATACAAGGGAGGGCCGGATCAGCGCGATTCGGCCTACCATCAGGGCACGGTATGGCCGTGGCTTATCGGCGCCTTTGGCGAGGTGGCCCTTGCCCATGCCTGGGACAAGGAAGAGGAGGCCAAGCGCCTGCTGCTGACCTTCCAGCCCCTCTTTCTCACCCACCTTCAGGAAGCCGGAATGGGTTCTGTTTCAGAAGTGTTTGATGGCGACCCGCCGCACGAACCCAACGGGTGCATCGCCCAGGCGTGGAGTGTGGCGGAAAGTCTGCGTTTGCTGATGTTGATCAAGGAAAGAGCGCCCGGGGTCTTTGCCGCCTGGGTGGCCCTTGCCGGAGAGGGGGGTGACTCATGCGAGTATTGATGCTCGGCTGGGAATTTCCACCTTTCATCAGTGGCGGTCTTGGAACGGCCTGCCTGAACATCGCCCAGGGTTTGAGCCGGAAGGGAACCGGCGTACTGTTTCTCATGCCCAACATGCCGGAGCAGAAAGCCTCCGACAGCACGCCCAAAACACGGGTGGCGCTGAACAGCCGCCTGACTGTTGCCGGGGCCTCGGGCACGGAGCTTGAAATGGGGTGGAAGGGCGAATCCATTCTGCAAGAAAGCCGGAATCTGTGGAAACACAGGCTTGTGATGCAATCGGTTGATTCGCCGCTCTTTCCCTACGCCACGGAAGAAACATACGATGAATGGACGAGGCATCTGCGCGAGAGTGAACGCAGGAAAATGAGCGAAAACCAGCCCAGCCGTTCCCGGCTGACCCTGGCAGGAGGGTACGGCACCAATCTCATGGACGAGGTGTACCGCTACGGGGTGGCGGTTGCCGCCATGGCGAAAAATGAGAGTTTCGACCTCATCCATGCCCATGACTGGATGACCTACCCGGCGGCCCTGTTGCTGAAACAACTTACAGGCAAACCCCTTGTCGCGCATATTCATGCCACGGAATTTGACCGCAGCGGACAGCACAAGAACGAAGCCGTCGCCCATATTGAATGGGCGGGCATGACCGGGGCCGATGTGGTTGTGGCGGTCAGCCATTACACAAAAAGCATAGTCATGCGGGAATACGCCATTCCCGAAGAAAAAATTGTGGTGGTACACAACGCGGTTTCGCGTTCCGAGGCGCAGCAGAAGTACAAGGTGCCCGACCTGTGCCGTCAGGAAAAGAGGGTTCTTTTCCTGGGCAGGGTCACCTACCAGAAAGGCCCGGATTATTTTGTGGAAGCGGCCCGGCTTGTGCTCAACAAGATGAAGGGCGTGCATTTTATCATGGCTGGAAGCGGCGACATGCTGCCGAAAATGGTGCAACGGGTGGCAAAGCACCGCATGGGCAAGCACTTTCACTTTACCGGGTTCCTGCGCGGGGCGGAGGTAGACAGAATGTATGCCCAGAGTTCTGTGTATGTCATGCCCAGCGTGTCCGAACCCTTTGGTCTTACCCCGCTTGAGGCACTGTGCTTTGACGTGCCGGTGATCATAACCAGGCAGTCGGGTGTTGCTGAGGTTCTGAAATATTCCCTGCAAGTGGATTTCTGGGATGTGAGGGAAATGGCCAACATCATCTGCGCTGTTCTTGCCTATCCTGCGCTGATGCAGGAGGTCACAGCCAACAGCCACGAAGAAATCAAGAATATTACCTGGGAAAAGGCCACCACAAGGCTCAACACGGTCTACCGTGCCCTTTTGGGCAAGGGGGAATAACATGCTCGGGATATGCTTCTATTTTCAAGTACATCAGCCCTACAGGCTGCGGCATTATTCGTATTTTGATATTGGCGAAAAATCCCGGTACGAAGACAGCGAGGCCAACAGTGCCATTATGGAAAAGGTTGCCTCCAAATGCTATCTGCCAATGAACAACCTGCTTCTGGAGCTCATTGAACGGCACAAGGGGCGCTTCAAGGTGGCCTTTTCCTTCTCCGGCACAGTGCTTGACCAGTTTGCCGTGTACGCGCCGGAGGTGCTGGCTTCGTTCCAGAGGCTCGTCAATACCGAATGCGTGGAAGTTTTGTCCGAAACATACAATCATTCCCTGGCGTATCTGTATTCAACAGAAGAGTTCCGCGAACAGGTGGCCCTGCACCGGGCCAAGGTGCAGGAGCTTTTTGGCGTAACGCCCGAAGTGTTCCGCAATACCGAGCTTATTTACAGCAACGCCATTGCCAAAGAAGTGGAAAACATGGGCTACAAGGCCATTCTGGCCGAGGGGGCGGACAATGTTCTCGGCTGGCGCAGCCCGAACTATGTTTACCGCCCGCAGGGGTGTGACACCCTGAAACTGCTGCTGAAGAATTATCGGTTGAGCGACGACATCGCGTTTCGTTTCTCCAACAGCGACTGGCCCGAATACCCGCTGACCGCGGAAAAATTCGCCGGTTGGGTGCATGCGGTTCTCGGGCAGGGCGAGGTTATCAACCTGTTTATGGATTATGAAACCTTTGGCGAGCACCAGTGGGAAACCACGGGCATATTCCAGTTCATGGACGTGCTGCCCCAGTTCATTATGAATCACCCGGACACGGCCTTCATGACCCCCTCCGAGGCGGTTGCGTCCCTTGCCCCGGTGGCAAACCTCGATGTGCACAGCTTCATGTCGTGGGCCGATGCGGAACGCGACCTCACGGCATGGCTTGGCAACGACTTGCAGGATGACGCCATTTCCACCCTGTACAGCTACGAGCAGGCGGTGAAGAACAGCAGCAACCCGGCCCTGCTCAAGGTATGGCGCAACCTGCAAACCTCCGACCATTTTTACTACATGTGCACCAAATGGTTTTCCGACGGGGATGTACACAAGTACTTCAACCCCTACCCCTCGCCCTATGATGCCTATATCAATTACATGAATGTGCTTACGGATTTGAGCTATCGCATAGACACGGCCGGGCACGTTTTCGAGCCGGGCCTGCCCGGAGGGGGGGCAGCAGCGGCCGTGCGGCAAATTGAAAAGTCGGAAAAAACCGACAAACCCGCCGAGCCTGCAACAAAGGGAAGGGCACAAAAACCGGAAAAACCTGCCGAAAAGGGCAGGGTGAAAAAACCGGAAAACCCGGGCGTGGAAGAGGCCTCGCCCAAGCCCCCGGCCAAAACCCCGAAAAGGGAAAGCGCCGGCAAAGCGCCAGCGAAAAAAGCGGCCGCCCCGAAAACGGACAGTTCCGGCAAGGCCACGGCAACAAAAGCCACGCCTGCAAGCAAGGCTGGCAGCAGCGGGAAAAGAGCTGCCCCTGCGAAAAAAACATCAGCCAAAAAAGGTGGATAATGTTTGAGAACAGCGCGGGCACGAGGGGTTTTATGCCCTTGTGTCCGCACTGTTCAGCAGAGGGCGTTTTTCTCAGCGCCCTTTGCCGGAAAAAAGGAGAAAACGCACCGATCCGCTGGACGGCAGACCCTGTCTGCTGTCGGGCAACTATTTTATTGTGACGATGCCTGAAAGGTACTTCGGTACCGGAATGCCCTGAGGAAACTCTACAGTACAGCCAAATGGAGATGCCTGTGAACGCCGCAACCAATACTGAACGAACAACGCTTTTTGAGGTGAGTTGGGAGGTTTGCAACAAGGTAGGGGGAATTTACGCCGTTGTCAGCACCAAGGTTTTGGAGGCGTTGGCCCATTTTGGTGAAAACTACTACCTGCTTGGGCCGGATACCGGGAAAAACGCCGAATTTATAGAGACCAGCGAACTCTGTTGGGAGGCCCTGAAAGGTCCGCTGGCTGCCCGCAATATTTCCTGCCGCTTTGGCCGCTGGCAGATTCCCGGCAACCCCAAGGTCATTCTGGTCAGCGTCAAAGACAGATATGACAAAAACCAGCTTCTGGCCGAGCTCTGGACCCGCTACGGGGTCGATTCGCTGGCAGGCGGGTGGGATTACCTTGAGCCCCTGATGTTCAGCACCCTGTGTGGCGAGGTTATTGCCGCTGCCACAGAATGCATTGCCAAACCATCGGAAGGGCGGGTTGTGGCCCAGTTCCATGAATGGATGTGCGGGGGCGGCCTTCTGGCCATCAAAAAGCTGGAACCACGGGTGGGCACGGTGTTTACCACCCATGCCACCATGCTTGGCCGCGCCATGGCCGGTTCGGGCTTCGACATTTACAAGCAGATGTACCATATCAACCCCAAGCAGGAAGCCGGGGCCTACAACATAACCTCCAAGTGCTCCATGGAAACAGCCTCGGCCAGAGAGGCGGACTGCTTCACCACCGTGAGCAACATCACCGCTGACGAGGCCAGTGTGTTTCTGGGGCGCAAGCCTGATTTTGTCACGCCAAACGGCCTGGATCTTTCGGTTATTCCCGATTTCAGCGTGGACAGGGATCTGGCCCGCCGACACCGCCGGGCCATATTTGAGGCCTGCGGGCGGCTCATGCGTACCCCCATTCCCGAAGACGCACGGGTCTTTCTTATTTCGGGGCGGTATGAATACCACAACAAGGGCATAGACGTGTTCATGGAAGCTCTTTCCGGGGCCAACGACGCCCTGCGCAATTCCGGCAGAACCGTTGTTGCCATTGCCGCCGTGATGGGCGGCCATTCCGGGGTCAACCAGGATGCGGTCAGCGGCGACCCGAACAAGCGGCCTGAAGAAGGCGGGAACTTTGTGTGCAGCCACCATGCCCACAACCCCAAGCTCGACCCCATTCTGAAGAACTGCAAACGGCTGAATCTGCTGAATAACCCTCAGGACCCCGTGAAATTTGTCTTTATTCCCGCCCAGCTTGACGGGTACGATGGCTTTTTGAACATGCCGTACTACGACATAATGTCGGCCTGCCACCTGGGCATATTCCCCTCATGGTACGAGCCGTGGGGCTACACCCCGCAGGAAAGCGCGGCTCTGGCCGTGCCCACGGTGACCACCGACCTTTCGGGTTTCGGGCATTGGGTGCATGATCTTCAGGGCGAAAATGTGGACAAGAAAGGCATATCCATTGTGCAGCGTCGCCACTCCACATACGAGGCCACGGTGCAGGCCATCAAGGAAATAGTTCTTGCCTATGCCTGTGAACCCATGGGAGGGGTGCAGTCCAGGCGGGAAGCTGTTCGGGCCATGATGCACGAATGTTCCTGGCAGAAGTTTTTCAAACACTATGTCACAGCCTACGACCTTGCCGCCGAAAAGGCCAGGTCCCGGTACGCCGATTCCACCGACCATACCCCCCGTCTCTCCAGCAAGCTGCAAACCTTCAACAGCCTTGCTGGCCCGGTGCTGCGCAGCTTTACTTCCATGGTGAAACTGCCGGCGCCCATTTCCCGCCTGCGGGAGCTGGCGCACAATATGTGGTGGTACTGGAACCCCCATTCCTGGACGCTTTTTTCGGACATCAACCCGACCGTGTGGGCGGAAAGCCACAACAACCCTGTTCTTACCCTTGATACAGCCTCCAACAGCCAGATGGGGGCCCTGGCCGAAGACAACCGGTATATGCAGCACTACAATTCCGTGATGGAAGAGTTTGACGAGTATATGCAGGCCCCGCGAAACGAGTACGATGTTCTGTCCAAGGAAAGCCCGGTGGCCTATTTTTCCATGGAATATGGCCTGGCAAGCAGCCTGCCCATTTATTCCGGCGGCTTGGGAGTGCTTTCCGGCGACCATCTGAAATCGGCCAGCGACCTGAACCTGCCTCTTGTGGCTGTGGGCCTTCTGTACAAGAGCGGCTATTTCCGCCAGCAGCTTGACAAGGAGGGGCGGCAGATAGCCCTTTACCCGGAAAACGATTTTTCCACGCTGGCCGTGCAGCGGGTGACCGACAGCAACGGCGACCCCCTCGACCTTGAGCTGGATCTGCCGAACCGCAAGCTCTTCGCCCAGATATGGAAGGTGCAGGTGGGCCGCATTCCTCTCTACCTCATGGACACCGACACGCCCAAAAATATGGTCGACGACCGCAAGGTAACAGCCCGTCTGTACGAGGCGGACAGAGATTACCGGCTGCGGCAGGAAATACTGCTCGGCATAGGCGGGGTGCGCATGCTTCGCCTTCTGGGCATTGCTCCTTCCGTGTTCCATATGAACGAGGGGCATTCCGCCTTCCTCATTCTTGAGCGCATACGCCTGCTCATGCGGGAAGAAAACCTCTCTTTTGCCGAGGCTGCCGAACTGGTGCGCGGAAGCAATGTGTTCACCACCCACACCCCTGTGGAGGCGGGCAACGAAATATTCACCCTGGACAGGATGGAAGCCTACTTCGTGCCCTATGCCCAGGAACTGGGCCTGAGCTGGCAGGAATTTGTCCGCCTTGGCAAGCCTGATTCGAGCGAGCGGCATGTGTTTGAAATGACCCTGCTGGCCCTCAACCACTCGTACAAGAGCAACGGGGTGAGCGCCATGCACGGGGTTGTTTCGCGCCATATGTGGCAGAAAAACTGGCGGGGCATTCCCCCCATCGAGGTGCCCATCGGCCATGTTACCAACGGTATTCACGTTCCCTCGTACCTTGGCCCGGCCATGAAGGCCCTGTGGGACAGCCACCTTGGCGAGGGCTGGTACAACCAGCCCATGGAATCGCCCATATGGAAGCGGGTGGCTGGCGTGCCGGACAGTCAGTTCTGGGGCGCTCGCGCCATTCAAAAGAACAGTCTCCTTGATACCATTCGCGAATCGCTGCCCGCCACCTTCCGCAAATACGGCATAACGGGCAACAGACAAAAGAACATGATGGCGTCCCTCACGCCCAACGCCCTTATCTTCGGCTTTGCCCGGCGCTTTGCCCCCTACAAGCGGGCCTCGCTTCTCTTTGCCGACCCTGATCGCCTTGCCAGCATCATTAGCGATGCCGCCCAGCCGATACTCTTTGTCTTTTCAGGCAAAGCCCACCCGGCTGACGTGCAGGGCGTTGATATTATTCAGGAAATAATACGGTATATGCTGGACCCGCGCTTTTTCGGGCATATGTTCTTCCTTGAAGACTACAGCCTTGAGGTTTCCCGCCACCTGTCGCAGGGGTGCGACGTGTGGCTGAACAACCCCCGGCGGCCCCTTGAGGCCAGCGGCACCAGCGGCCAGAAGGTTCCGGTGAACGGCGGCATAAATTGCAGCGTCTCCGACGGCTGGTGGTGCGAGGGCTATAATGGCGACAATGGCTGGGCCATCGGGCAGGTGCTGAAAGGCGATCGTCTGCCCGAAGACCAGAGCGACCATGACGATGCCGAAGCCCTGTACGATCTGCTGGAAAAAACCATTATCCCGCTGTATTGCTCCACTGGCGCTCTGAACATTCCCAATGGCTGGATAAAGGTGGCCAAGGAATCCATGGCCTCGCTCACGGCCAAGTACAGTTCCAACCGCATGGTTTCGGAATACCTTGAAGACTACTATATTCCCGCGGCCAAACGCCATGATGAACTTGCGAACAACGACGGGGCCATGGCCCGTCTGGTCGCGGCCTGGAAGACGGATATAGGCGTGCGCTTCAATGCCGTGCGCATTGAAGACGTTTCGGTGGATGGTCTGACCCGCGCAACCCTGTATGAGGTGGACAGGCTCACCTTCCGGGTACAGCTTGATCTGGCCGGGTTGAACCCCACGGAGGTGCGGGTGGAACTGGTGGCCGGGCCGGGAACGGAGCAGGGCTTTATCGGAGTGAAGCCCGACCATGTGATTCTTGAACTGGTGGGCAAGGAAGGGGAATCGCACATCTATGAGGGGCGGTATACCCCCGCCCAGACAGGCGCTCATGCCTACGGGGTGCGGGTCATGCCCGCTCTTCCCGGCCTTGGCTCGCCCTATGAAACCGGGCTCACCCTTTGGGGGTAAGTTTCTGTCTCATTGATACTATCCTGTAAACGAGAGCCCCCCTGACCCTGTCAGGGGGGCTCTCTGCGTGGGGTGGTCATTCCGGAGCCTGCCCCGGCCTTGTTCATTGAAAAACCAAAAGCCCTTTCGGGCGAACCTGAAAGGGCTTTCGGTGTAGGTGAACAGGGGCCCTGGGGCCGTGTTCACGATTCAGGAAAAGGCTATTCCCACTTGGTCATGTCCATATTCTTTTCCGACTTGGAAACAATGGCCACGCCAGCAATGTCGCCTGTCACGTTCATGCAGGTACGGCCCATGTCAAGCAGGGCGTCGATACCGAGAATCATGGCGTAGGCAGCCGCGACAGCCGAACCTTCCACAATGCTCAGGCCGACGGATTCAAGCACCATCAGAAGCATGATGGCCCCGGCGCCGGGTACGCCCGCAGTACCGACCGCCGCGAGGGTTGCGGTGATCATGACCGTAACCTGCTGGTCAAAGTTCAGGGGCTGGCCCGTGGCATTGCCGATGAACATGGCGCAGATGGCGAGGTAGATGGCTGTGCCGTCCATGTTCACGGTTGCGCCGATGGGCAGGGCAAAGGAGGAGATGGAGCGGGGCACGCCAAGGTTTTCTTCAGAAACGCGCAGGGTTACCGGCAGGGTAGCGCTGGAGGAGCGGGTAACAAAGGCGGTGATGGAAGCCTCGTAGCAGCCCCTGATGAAGCGGGTAAATTTCAGGCCGAAGAGAGCCAGCAACCCGCCGTAGCCGAGGATAAGGTGAGCCACCAGACCTATGTATACCACAAGGGTAACAAAGAGCAGGGGGCCAAGGGCCTTGGGGCCCTGCTTGGCGAACACAATGGCGATGAGCACGAAAACGCCTATGGGCGCATACTGCATGATGCCGCGCACAACCATGTACATGGTTTCAGCGCAGACTGAGCACATCTGATACAGGGCGTCGGCGTACCCGGCCACGGTCTTGTCCTTGCTGTCTCTTACAACGGCGAGGCCAATGCCGAACACCAGGGCGAAGAAGATGATGGGGAGCACATCGCCCTTGGCAAGAGATTCAATGGGGTTTGTGGGCACAATGTTCAAAAATACCTGGGCAAGGCCGGGGGTCTTGGCGCTTTTGCCTGCGGCAGCCGCATCGCCGACAATGTTCATGCCAACGCCGGGCTGGAAAAGATTGGCAAGAATAAGGGCAATGCCCACAGAAATGATACTGGTGACCAGATAGTACAGAACGGTTTTCACGCCCACCCGGCCGAGCTGGCTGGGGGTGATGCTGGAAGCCCCCGTGATAAGGGAGAAGAAGATAACCGGAACAACAATCATTTTCAGCAGCCTGATGAACAGGTCACCAAAAAAGCTGGTATAGCCGACAAACTGATCTGTTGTTTCCGGCATGGTTCCGAGCACACAGCCGGTGATTACGCCGAGAACCAGACCCGTAAGAATACGGACCAAGAGATTTGTTTGAAAATACCATGACATGAAACCTGATTTGTTTGACCCGACTTCAGACATACGCTCTCCTTAAAATATGATTAAAAGAAACTGAACAATCACTGGAAAGTTGAAAAATCTTTCTCCACGAAGAAGGGGGGGCAGAGGCCGCGCACCGTAGAGTTCGGCGCATTGTCTCTACAGGTGTTGGCCCCCATGAACACGGCCCCCTGCGGAAATGAGCGTAAGGGTCTGGGCCAGCGCGTCCATGAGTTTCACCGCATCGCCCCCGGCGGTAAGTCTCTTTGCCGCACAGCCGTTTCGCGGGAAAAATGGTACCGGATACAGGGCAGGGGACGCCATGAAAAACCGACAATCTCGTCCATGCGCAAGCGTAATAAACAACTATTTCCATGTCAACAGAAGGTGCGGAAATTTTTTTCTCCCGATGCCACCCTTGCCAACAGGCGCTCTTTCTCCCGGGACGACAGACGGCACAAAGGGCCCCTTGCATAGTGCGCCAAGGGCAGTATGGGGGTTACGCGGTATTTCTATGGCAATACAGTGTTCACTGTTGTAACATCGAGCAACACTTTTTTTGTTCATGCACTCGTGAGGTGAAGCCTTTTCTGTTTCACAGGCCAGTTTCCACACCATTCGGCTCTCCTCCTCATCTCCTGCAAGGGTTTTGCCCTGACAGCGGGTTGTTGTCATCCTATATTTTGTAAAAATAGCCATATATTTCAGGAGGTAAGATTGGTGTGTTTTTTTTTGAAAAACATATGGAAATCCTCCATGCAATTAGGTACATAATTAGAAAAAACATTTTCACAGGAGTGCTTATGCCAAACTTCGTATATTTTTTCCTTGCTGTCGCAGCCTTGCTGCTTGGCTACTTTGTGTACGGAACATTTGTAGAAAAAATGTTCGGAGTTGACCATTCACGGCCGACCCCGGCAAAATCCATGGCAGATGGCGTTGACTATGTTGAAATGCACCCTGCCAAGGTCTTTTTGATCCAGTTGTTGAACATCGCCGGTGTCGGCCCTGTTTTCGGCCCCATTCTCGGCGCCTATTACGGGCCTTCGGCCCTGGTGTGGATTGTTATAGGCTGCATTTTCGCCGGTGGCGTACACGACTATTTTTCCGGCATGATGTCGTTGCGCTATCACGGCAAATCTCTGCCTGACGTGGTGGGCTACACCCTCGGCAGTTTCTTCAAACAGTTCATGCGGGCCTTCTCCATTGTCCTTCTTCTTCTTGTGGGCGTCGTGTTTGTTACTGCGCCTGCGGGCCTTCTGGCCAGCCTCACGCCCGACTGGCTGAACTTCAATGTGTGGGTGATCATTATTTTCGGCTACTACTTCCTGGCCACCATCTTGCCCATTGACGTGATCATCGGTCGCCTTTACCCCCTCTTTGCCGTGGTGCTTGTGGTCATGGCCGTGGGCGTGGCTGGCGGTCTGATTGCCGGTGGGCACAACTTCTACAGCTGGGCTGAATGGACAAACCAGCATCCGAAGGGCCTGCCCATCTGGCCCCTCATGTTTGTCACCATTGCCTGTGGCGCCATCAGCGGCTTCCACGCCACCCAGTCTCCGCTCATGGCCCGCTGCCTGCCCCTTGAAAGACAGGGCAAGCCCATTTTCTACGGTTCCATGATTGCCGAAGGCATCATTGCCCTTATTTGGGCCACTGCGGGCATGACCTTCTATCAAAGCCCCGAACTGCTGGCCGGTGTTGCCGGCGGCCCCGGCGGCGTTGTGCGCGAAGTGTGCATGACCCTGCTTGGCCCTATTGGCGGCGTGCTTGCCATTCTCGGCGTTGTTGTACTGCCCATTACCTCTGGCGACACAGCGTTTCGCGCTGCCCGCCTTGTTATTGCCGACTTCAGCAAGTCTAACCAGACCAAGATTCCCAACCGTCTTCTTATCGCGATTCCGCTCTTTGTTATTGGCGCCGCGCTTTCCCAGATCAACTTCGACGTTATCTGGCGGTATTTCGGCTGGTCCAACCAGACCCTGGCTGCCGTTGTTCTGTGGGCCGCTGCCGCCTATGCGGTGAAGCGCGGTGTTTCCCACTGGTTTATTTCCCTGCCCGCAACCTTCCTTACCTCTGTTGTTGCAACATACATACTGAACCAGAAGATGGGCTTCGGGCTTGATTACAACATTTCGATCATTGGCGGTGCTGCGCTGGCTATCGGGGCCCTTGCCCTGTTCCTTGCCAAGCAGAAGAGCATTCGTGAACATGCGGTGCTTGAACTGCCCATTCCCGAGCAGCAGGCCCGCAAGGACGCATAAGCGCGTCTGTGGTGTGAACAGGGAGTGAATATGCAGGCTTTTTGCCTGTACGCCGGGGCGGAGCATAGTGCTTCGCCCCGGTTATTCATTGGGGGAGGGGAAGGGTGAGGTTACGCGGGCAGCATGGGCTGGTTACAGATTTTTTCCGGCCTTGTTCAGCATGATGTTCAAAATGGTGCGGTCGGTCTCTTTCATGCCGTGGGCCAGCGCGCCCACCATGGCAATGGTTGTGTCCGGGTTGTCTTTCACAATGCCGTCACCCGAAGAAAACACCGAGTCGTTCATGGCCATTTCGTGTCCGAGAATGGCGGCATCCACGGCAGTGGCTATTTTCGCGGCGCAGGAAGCTTTTGCCCCGTCGCACACAATGCCCGAAGCTGTGGCAAGGGTGTTGGTGACGGTGTCGCTTATCTGTTCGTACGAGCCGCCCTTCAGGTAGGTAATGGCCGCGCCGCTGCCGCAGGCCGCGCTCACCACCCCGCAATAGGCCGAAAGTTTGCCGATGTACGACTTCTGATACAGGGCCACAAGGTTGCTCAGGATGAGGGCGCGGTACAGGCGTTCGTCGTCGACGCCCAGGCTTTTGGCATATTCCACAACAGGCAGGGAAGCGGTAATACCCTGATTGCCGCTGCCCGAATTGATGACCACAGGCAGGTCGCACCCGCTCATGCGGGCGTCGGAGGCCGCCGCTGCCATGGCCTTGGCCTTGGTACGCACCTCTCCCGCCCCGTCGCCCAGCAGGGTCTTGCCCACCCGTGCCCCGTAGGCCTTGTGCAGCCCCTCTTCGGCAATATTCATGTTGCATGAAATCTGCGCGTCAAGCAGGTCGCGCACCTCGGCGTAATCGCAGGTGAGGGCAAATTCCACAATGTTTTTCAGCTCGTGTTCGTTGTTGGCAAAGGGGTTGGCTTCGGCAGGCCCGGCAGCCTGTTCCATGGCGAAGGTAACGGCATCGTCCTTGAGTATGGTGACAATGTTGGTATGCCCGCCCTTCAGGTGCACCTCGGCAGAGTGGCTGCCTGCGGAAACCCGCACAATGACATAGAGGGGCTCGTCACCTTCCAGAAGCTCGACAGCGCAGAGGCCCGAAAGAATGATGTTCCGCGCCTCGGCCGCCTGATCGGGGGGTATCTTGGCAAGTACTTCCAGTTTTTTCTCTGGGTTGCCGAAAAAGGCCCCGAGCACGGCCGCAGCCTCGATACCTTTCATGCCGCCGGAATTGGGCACAACAACACTCATAACATTTTTGACAATGTTCGCGCTGCATTTCGCCACAACCCGCTCCGGCCTTTGCCCCAGCTCCCTTGTCGCGCAGGCGGCTGCATAGGCAATGGCAATGGGTTCGGTGCAGCCAAGGGCGGGAACAAGTTCCTTGCGCAAAATTTCAAAATAGTTTCGCGGATTCATAAAGCCTCGCTCTATCTGGGGGAGTAGGAAGAGAGGAGAAATGCCTCGGGCATGGGCAAGAGTACAGGCGGATAATTTCACCTATCTACTAGCAGTTAATACACCTTATGGCAATGGTGCTGGGATCTTTTGCCGTGATGCCGCGTCAGGCTTGCTTTGCTCGGCGGGGTAGGACCGAAGAGTTGATTCGGCGCGTCCTGCGCCTCACCCCTTCGGGGCGCGAGGCTTTGCCTCGCGTCCAAT
>JGI994J12354_10001702_pt1 | contig 22144 bp, 21 predicted proteins | sample IntmicLarv3ML3BL_FD_12354 | JGI IMG/M metagenome (IMG submission 12354) | reverse complement strand
CATCATAACCTCATACTCTTCCATTTGGCGGTTATAATCGTCAATTAATTCTTGCCTGTCTTCATCGGTGGTTTCCCAGCCATTTTCGGTGTTCATTCTTTCTTGCTGTTCAAGCTGAGATTGCAAATTATCTTTCATAGTTTCTTTATACTGTGCTATAGCATCTTCCATCATTTTTTCTACATCGTACATTATTTACACCCCTATATTATTAATTTTCGGCACCGGCTATAATAAGTATCTCAACAATCTCTGTATATCCACGTTCAGCAGCATAATGCATGGCGCTGTGCTGCATATTGTCAACAGCGTTTACATCTACGCCTGCTTCTGTAAGTACCGTAACAACATCGTTTGCACCAACCATAGCAGCTACTATTAATGCTGTTTCTCCTGCTTCATTTTTGCCGTTTATCTCAGCCGATGCATTAAGCAACGCCTGTACCGCAAATTTATTATGTTGTGAAGCGGCGTAATGTAGTGGGGCATTACCATTAAGCAAATGTAGGTTCGCATCTGCGCCTGCCTTAAGCAAAACTTCAACCAAGTGTAGGTTACTACCTTGCATTGCCAAAATTAATGCACTTTCGCCTGCATCATTCAACGCATTTACTTCTGTTGTATCTTGCTTCAGCAATGCTGCAACAACTTCACTTTGCCCATTGTACACCGCTTGATGCAAAGGAGTGTTTCCTGAAGCGTCTGTAGTGGCAACATCGTCTGATAAAAGTACCACTAAATCTCTCAGCCCGCCTGCCGTTGCATAGTCTAATGCTTTGTGCCCGTTGTTATCTTGTATGGTTTTATCCGCACCGTTTTCCAAAAGAAACTTAGCAGTTTCTGTGCGGCCCTTCATTGCAGCATATAAAAGCGGGGTTTTGCCTTCTTTATCAGTTCCGTTTACATCGGCACCGGCATCAAGCAGTAATGCAATAATATCTTTATTACCGCTTTCAGAAACTGAATGGAGCGGTGTAACGCTTGCGTTATTTGCGAGTGTCGCATCAGCGCCACCGTCAATAAGCATTTTTACAATGTCTTTAGAACCCTTTTCTGCAGCATAAAATAATGGTGTATTGCCCATGGCATCTCTTTTATCAAGCTGAATACCACCTTTTTTTAAAAAAGCTTGAACTACACCCTTTTGCCCGTTTTTACAAGCATTCAAAAATATGTTATCCACTACATAACCTCCTACATTTTTGTAAGTAAGTAATTAACTAAATTTTCGTTGTCTTTTTCAGTTGCAAACTCAAGTGCACTTTTGCCTTCATTATTAACTGCATCCATCTGTGGGTCTCCGAATGTAAATAGCATATCCGCCAAATTTTTCGCAAGTGCAAACTTATTGTTTTTAGCAGCATACATAAGCGGGGTATTGCCGTTTTCATCCTTCGCTGTTATATCTGCATTCGCTTCAAGAAGCGAAATTTGTAAATTTTCCATATCGCTGTCCTCACCGGAGCATATATACATAAGTGGAGTAACGGCATTGTTATTAGCTATATTTACATCCACTTTATTTTTAAGAAGCAATTGGAACAACCTCTCAGGAACTGAACGACCACCTGTTGAGCGTACATCTTCGCAAACTGCATTGAAAAGAGTATTCCCTTCTTCATCAACCTCTTGGTTAATATCAAGCCCCTTCTCTATCATTTGCGCAAGTATTGTGTCAATAACTTTTTCTTTCAAAAGTTTATCGGTGCTAACCATAGGGCGCAAACCATATAAAAGTGCTATTTTGCCATCAGCATCTTTCAGGTTGGGGTTTGCACCATGTTGCAAAAGTGCAGTAATAAGCTCTAGGTCCATAAGCATGCAAGCCACTGCAAGTGGTGTTTTGCCTTCCACACTTGTATTAATGTAATTTCCATAACGCTTGTCATCTGCGCTTAGTTCGTTAGGGTCTTCACCAAGTTCAAGCAATGCTGCTACTGCTTCGTAGTCTTTTAGTTCAGTAGCTTGCATTAGGCTCATACCTTTTGCCTTCATTTGTAAATCGTTGCTACCATCGCCTGCATCTTCTGTGTATGTTCCATTAAGCAATGCTGCAATTCGTGCGTCTTTACATTCAAAAGCTATTTCTTTGGCTGTTTTGCCGTAATTATCTTTTTGGTCTGGGTCAAGCCCTGCTTCAAGTAAGCATTTTACTACTTCAAAGCAAGCGTTTACTTCGCCCCATTCTCTATCATATGTTTCTTGGCTTGTTATTTTGCGTTCTTCTGTAATACGGTCTTCCGCTGTACCGTTTAGTTCTTTCGCCATTGTTTTTTCGTGCTCGGGTTTAACATATACAAAAAAATGCTCAGCTGTGCGCACTGCTCTATCACACGCAGTGTGCAGTGCTGTTTCACCGTTTTTGCAAGCTATATCTAACTTTTTGCCTGCAGCAAGTGCAGTTTGTAAAAATTTGTACTTCCCCTTGTTAGCGGCAATAAAAACACTTGTTGCTTCATCAGTGTCTTTGCGTATTACACTGGTACCCGCATCAAGCAGTATGGAAACCAATTTTTCTTCATCTACCCACGGCACTAAATCTCTATAATCTGCGTAAGCATACCTGTGTAGTGGTGTATAGCCATACTCAGTAACAAAGCTTGCATCTGCGCCCAATTCAAGTAAAACTTCTACACCTACATGGTCGCCTCTTTCAGTGGCAAAAAACAATATTGGGTATCTATTGTATTCCGCATCAGTGTCTTCAAAAGACTTATATAACGCACGCACTTCTTCAATGGTTTCTTCCATTGGCGTATCATCGCCACGCCTATTGTAGCAACTGTATATTTCTGAAATCAGGCTTTGTACCTTTTCTTGGTCCATTCGGCTTCCCCTTTTCACTTATAATTGTTGCAAAGCTTCCTGCACATTTTTGTAATTTTTGCTCTTCAGCATATCGGCAATTTGCCTTGCACGTACACTGTCTCCCGTTAAAACACAGGCATCAATTATAAGACGTAAAAAGCGGTCTTTTGTTCTCTTGAAAAAGTATAATATTTCAAAAGAATACATAGCATTTTTATAAGCATCTGTATTTGCTTCTTGTTGTTCTATTGCCAAAAGTATTTGCATGTCTGCTTTGGGTTCTTGTGGTAGGCTTCCGGTGTTTAATTCCTCAAAGCCAGCATCAAGGTATTGCAGTGCTTTTGCCGGCTGCCCCGCAAACAAACAGCACAGCCCTAAATTGTAGTAAACAGAAACATCTTCAGGTGCTTCTATCAATTCTTGAGAAAGCAATATATAAGCCTGTGCATATTGACCAAGTTGTAGTAGCTGTGCTCCTCTTTTGCCAAATTCACTTTCCCCACTTTGGGGCGCTACGCCTTGCGGGTTATTGTTTGTAATAAACATTTTCTCTTCCTTCTTTTTACTTCTACTTACAAATGCAAAATTATATTTTTATAAATTTATCCTATTCCGCCATAATACCCGCTAGAGCTCTGCTCTGCCTCAGGTATTTTTGCACCGAAGCCCCCTACAGTACTTCTTCTAAGCCCCAAAATAACAGCAAATCTATGCATAAAACTATTAAAGTACGGCGGTTTTGTAATTTTCTTTTCCACAATGCCAGTATAAGGTGCATATGTAAAAATACCAATGCCGCTTTCTTGGTAGCGTTTAAGAATGTGTGATAAATCTGTCTTCAGCTCATACGTACGTACAATGATGGTGTGTATTCCTTTTTCACGCAAAAAGTCTGCAGATGGCATATCTTGCGGAAACACGCACCATCTGTTATCAAACTTTCCGGGGCCCTTACCCACACTAGACATTCTATTTGAATCAAGCATAAAAACAGGGGGTGCATCATAATGTATGGGTGCAGTGCTTAATATATCAGCGCCTTCGTGCAATGCCGATATTATCTCTGTTGAATTAACAAGGTCTGAGGAGGACATTGGCCCTCGCACACCATTGTAAAGCGGAACAGGCCTATACCCTAAGCGTGCTAATGCAAGGCTTTGTGCAACTCCGCTTTTACCCGGCATATCTACAATAATAGCGGTGCCAAAGTCTACTCTGTTAAGCCATTTTATCTCAGGAATTTCCATTTTATCGTCTGTAGTAATCGGGTTGCTCATAAAAAGTGCCGGCTTTGCCCAAACTGACCAACAAACGGTTTCAGGCTCAGGTGCCCATATTTTGTAAAGCTCAAAACTACTTAACATTTTCATTCTCCTTTTTTACAATTAATACCGGTATATCTCTTGCTCTTCCGTCTATACGGGGGTAAGGGCTTATTCTTGCATAAAGCCCAGCGCCTTTTCCATCTACTGTAAATGCACCTACACAAAGGTGGTATTCTATTCCATCTTGAGACAAAAGCGGTACACTTTTGAATTTCCTCTGTGCCACCCAATCTTGCGGGTATGCTTTTACTGCTTTCATTATTTGTTGCATTTCTTCTTTTTTGGCCGCTTCCCGAATAGAAATGCCCTCCCCCACTCTTCCTAAAGCAGGTTTAAATATCCAGTTTTCATCTTTAACATCTACCTCTTTTGGGTTCTTTGTTTCAGGAAGTAACTGCCTCCATGTCTGAATGTTACACCCCAATTCATTCCAAACAAGTGGTAATCGCTTTGATTGTGTAAGTATGGCTATAGGGTGGTTGCAAGATGGTGTTATACAATTATAATATGCCTGCCAGTTACTTTTTGCAGGTAAATTCGCTAGCCATTCAAGCGGAAAGAAGCGCACAATTCCATCAATTTTGCTTTCCGCCCCTTCTATAATGTTTACTGCCCTACCGCTCTCCCATTTCAAGTGGTCAGGTGCAGCATACACGGCCTGTAGGCTATTTTTTTCAAAATAGTCGCCTAAAAATTGCATAACCTGTCTATCATCTGAATAAGAGGTTGCATGCACAAATGCAATTTTACCGCCACTTGGCACTTTACCTGCAAATGCCTTATACAGTGCTTCACCCGTGTGCCTAAATGGCTCTATCTCTTCAATATATTCATTTACAAGTTGTGGTGCTACCGAAGCTTCGGCAAGCCCACCTGGTACATCGCTGTTCACTTCTGAAATGGCCCAACCTTCTTCAGTTGGGTGAAAGTCAAACCGCATAAGGCGAACATGTTCATTGCGTTTATAATTTTTTAGGGCACTTAAATTATTGTATATTTTTTTAGGAAGCCCCAGTTGCTTCGCCAAATGCAGCTTGTGAAAAAACGCTTCTTCCATACACATAGTTTCAAGTGATAGCTCTTCCGCCCATTTTTCAATCCTGAGTGCTGTTTCTTCTTCTATAACAAGCACATCTTTAGCCACCGTATTGTGGTCTTCAACCTGTGGGTCCCATTTGTATGCTTCAAAAATAGACCTATATTTGTATTCTGAGTACACTTCTTTCGGTATTTGCACTAATTTCATTTGCTGCTTCATTTCTACACTCATTAAAACAGCCCCAAGACGGCACCATATATTGTATTTTCAGGCAGTGGCGGTAAAAATGTTACACATGCAATAGCTACAAGTACATAGGCAATTGCCAACGAAAGAGCAGCACCTTTTTCATTCAGCTCTTTTCCCTTATTCATGTAATACCGTTCTACTACAATGGCTATTAACGCTAAAACCACCACAGGCCATCCGTCTCTAAATTCTACCACAGTAGCTGCGAAGGACGTCCAGTCTCCTGCTGAGGCACGGCTTAATATAATACCGCTTGCAAGTAAAAAACCACCAAAGCGTATACCACAGGGTATATCTCTTCCTACAGAAATACGCTCAAACACTTTAGTAGGTAAGTTTACGAGGTACGCAGTAACTACCCAACAAACAAGCCCCATTCCGCCAGCAAAAATAACACACCACCAGCCTGGGCCATCACCTATATTAGCACCTGCATAAATAACCGTTGTACCTATATAACCCCCTGCAATTGTTGCAAGCGCCGCTTCATTGTCCATGTTCAACGCATCGTCAATCCACGAAATATCAAACAGGAAAAACATAACGCCAAGGGAAAAGTAAATCCACGTAAAACCCAAAAATACGTAAAACGAAATATAAAACACACTGCTTACAACATCATAAGAAGCAAAGAAAAGTAGCGTTACCATAATTATTACAAGCGAAATAACAGGCAAAGCATTAAAAACTATCTTTTCTGTTTTCATTCGCTCTTTCGGCCATGCACTGTTAAGTTTACTTGCCCACCTATAAACAAAGACTATTGTAACTATCAGGGATATTCCATAAACTATAAGTTCTATAACATAATCCATATCTCTACCTCCCAGTACCAATATTATTTTTACAGCTCTTTTTCTACTTTTATGTACATTCTACAATATTTTTCCCCTTGCTTCAATAAATTTATCTGTTCAAATTGCTAACGCTTTATTAAGGTGACTGCTTTTTACTTGCTTTCCCTCTTGAAATATATTCAAGTTTTATTTGGTATTATTTATTAACTTTGTTATAATGTAATTATTATTTTTCAGCCTACAACAATTACATTAATTACCTACTTGTGGGAAGAAGGTGTCGCGATGACAATAAGAAAACACAACGTTGTTTGGTGTTTTTTGTTTTTCGCACTGCTTTTTTCTGGTTGTGCCTCACAGAAAAACAATAATGTTATTACTTTAAATTATAATTCTTATAGTAATTACAATAATGCTGTTACCCAAGCATTACCAGAATATACCATTCGCCTCGGAAATAAACCTGCTTTCAACTTAAATACTTGCACTGCTATTGAAACCTACTCCTTTTTTGCTGAACCTTATGTTGAGACAAACCCTGAAGCATACTGGTACCCACAGTACCGTGCAACTGTTGTTATTGCTATTGACAGAAGCCAAACTAATGTAGAGATTAATGGCTGGAGAGACCTTGCAAATGCAAACGAAATGGTAAGTATGCCAAACGAAAGTTCTCACCTATTTTTCCCTGCTATTTCTTATGGCCTTGAAGGGGAAAACTATACTTCTTACCACGCCACTACACTACTTGGTACACTTCACCAACAAAAGCTATTCGCACTTGATAATATGAATGCTTCAATTTTAATATGTTTTGATTACCAAGCCGTGGCACTAATAGAAAGTGGGCGCAACCTTGAAATAATTATACCGCAAGAGGGTACTTTTTATTATGACTGCGGGCTTTTGTCTTCGGCACCTCTTATTTTTTCTGATGATATAAATACTATTTTACTTTCATACAATTTACGTTTACCGGATGGTAGCAATCTTGGCTTATACCCCGATGTACAGGAGTACGAAACTGCCACCTACCCACAAAACACGTTACACTTAAACCGTTTTTTAGAAAATGCAAATCGTACTTTTCGCCGCGGCGTTTTACAAAGCCATTTGTTTAACACAGCAGATGCACGCGAACACCACTTAATGGTTCTTGTTTTTTCATGTATCGTGATTGTGTGGACAGGATATGTACTTCACCGTATACTGCAAAAAAGACTACGCCAAACTGTTGCAGCAAGTAGTTTTTTTGTTATAGGGTGGGTTGTTCTTCGTGCATTCAAATGGCAGCTACCATCAGGTACGCTTAGCCGATATTGTTGGTATGGGTATTACTTTTTTCAGCTTGCGCTTCCATTAGTTATGCTTTTAGTTGCATGGTATATTGATAAAATAGATGATGTTATACCTACCCCAAAATGGTGGAAAATTTGCGTTGCGGTAAATATTTCGTTGTTTTTAGCCGTTGCCACCAACGACCTACATTTGCAAGTATTTATGTTAGACTCAAATGATTGGCTTGCTGAGTCCTCATACAGTTACGGAATTCTATATTATTTTATTGCTTTAACAATTTTCATAGAACTTCTATTTGCATTTGTAACTTTAATTAGCAAAAGCAAAAAAAGCCCGTATAGTAAAGGAAGACTCTATCCAATTGCATTATTCTTTAGCCTTGCTGCATATTCTATTTTGTATACATTAAAGGTACCTTTAGTAGTTCAAAGTGATGTAGCCATTGTTACTTGTATATTTAGCATCCTGTTTATAGAATCTTGCATACAAGTAGGCTTAATTCCCGTAAATAGACAATACCGCGAATTATTTGCTGCTTCCACATTAAGAATGCAAATTGTAAACCATTTAGGTGAAACGCTTTTTGCATCCACAAAATCTATCCCATTAAATAACAATGAATTTGTAGAGCTTTCAAAGCAATTCCCAAAACCGTTGCTTTTGAATAATAACACCTTGCTATTTTCAATTCCTGTTGCGGGCGGCAGCGTTGTATGGCAGGGCGATATTAGCCGTGTAAACCGCTTGTCTCGCCGTCTTCAATCTTCTATTGCAAGCTTAAACGCTGCAAATTCTCTGCTTGAAAAACAAAGCCAAGTTGAGGAACGCCTTGGTATTTCTGAGGCAAGAGCCGCGCTTTTTTCTGAATTGGAAACAGAAATAGAAGCAAAAACTTTACTGCTTTCAAGCTTAATTCACATACTTCCTACCTTTGAAGACAAGCGCTTACAAACAGCAAGAATTACACTTCTACTTTGCTATATCAAACGGCGTTGCAACTTATTTTTCCGCGAAAAAGAATCTGCATTATTTTCTGCAGAAGAACTCAATATCTACTTCTCCGAAATAGCTGAATTTTCTGAGCTGACCGGAATAAGAATGCATATTGCAATAAATGAAATTCCGGACTTGCCGATACGACAGGCAACCTTATTTTATGATTTTCTATATGCCGTTTTGGAATGGTGTATATATAAGGGGTGCCATACCATTTTGGTAAATATAACTTTTTTAAATGGCCTTTTTTCAATAAATTTTTTGCCGTCAATTAGGGCAGAATATTTTGCACTTGACCCTACCTTATCTTCTGCTTTGCAAAAAGAAAGTGGAATTTTTAGTGTAAAAGACCTTGATGAAACAATAGGAATTACTCTTTCCTTCCCTGAAAAGGAGGATATGATATGATAGGATTTTACTATTTTAAAAGCACTTTTTTACTTATCCTTCTAATGGGCACTGTAGCTTGCACTATTCTTCAAGGGTTTGTATTTGCTTCTTCAATTTATCTTTACCGCCCTGCACGCTTAAAGGTATTGAGGCTCTCTTTTGAAGGAAATGCACTTATTCAAACTATTATTATTTCTATGTTAATTGCACAAGTATATAACAATATGATAGAAGGCTTCTTTACGCCTTCCGGTTTCACAATTCAACGCAATTTGTTTTTTTTCGCTACATTATTACTTGCAATTATACTTTGTTTTCAAAAGCGCACTTTTTCACCTTTACTTGTTGCTATTGCCTCTTTTGTTACGTTGCCTGCTACTGAGCAATTTATAGGGCATAAAATATTCCCGTTTGTATTTGTATTTGTTTCCATCTTTTGGGGCTTACGCAGTATTTACCAATTATATTATTATCGCAAAGAACTTCAAAACAATATCTCTGCCCTATCTATAAAGCAAGCGATTGATGCACTGCAAACAGGAGTTTTATTTTGTGATGAAAACGGTGAAATATTACTGATAAACAAAAGCATGCAACGTTTAATGAACATTTTGACAGGTGAAACCCATAGAAATGCAATTGAGTTCTATAAAAAACTTCAAGATGGCCGGGTTCTTTACGGGTATACAAAAACTGAACTTGAAGGGCAAATGGTTTATCGCTTTCCCGATGAGAGCGCATGGTTATTCTTACGCCGGAAAATTTCTACCGGCAAAGCCTTTTATTACCAAATATCCGCGGTTGAAGTGACGACACAGTGGAACACAACAGTGCAGCTTGAAATTCAAAATGCAACTTTACAAAAAAAAAGTGATGAGCTTAAAAGTACGCTTGCAAATATGTATAATATTTTTAAGAAAGAGGAAGCCTTGCAAGCAAAAAGCCGCATACATGATATGTTGGGGCAGCGCATTGCATTACTTGTCCGCTCACTTAGAGAGCAGGGTGAGCTTGACATGGATTTGCTTAGTGCTTTTGAAAATGGTTTGCCTGAGGAATTAAAAAAACCGCCTGATGAACAGAATATTACATGGGAATTCAATTCTCTTGTTGAAATATTTGGCGGAATAGGTGTAAATGTTATATTTTGGGGGGAATGGCCCAGACCGCAAAAAGCCGCAAAAATAATATTAGACATTATTGCCGAAAGCTCAACAAATGCTGTTAGGCATGGTTTTTGTAGTAGAATAACCATTTTTTGTGAAGAAAATGAAGAAGAGTGGAAAATAACAATTGCAAACAATGGCATACCCCCTAGTGAAGCAATTACAGAAGGCGGCGGAATTAAAAATATGAGGCTTAAGCTTGCCGAAGTTAGCGGTAGCCTTACCATAAATACGAACCCTGAGTTTACCCTATATATTACACTACCGAAAGGATTTTTTTATGACAAGCGTATTGATAGTTGATGACCATGAATCTATGAGAGATTCACTTATTACCGCTTTTGAAAAAAGTGGAGAATTCACTATTTCCGGCAGTATACCAAGTGCCGCTTTTGCGCTTGCCTATTGCCAAAAATTAAAGCCTCAACTTGTAATGATGGATGTGTGCACAGAAAACGGTGCATCAGGCCTTGATGCTACTTTAGCTATACGAGAGCATTGCCCTGATGTTAAAATAATTGTTATGACAGCCTTTGACGAAATCTCCTACATTCCCCGTGCCAAAACAGCAGGTGCACACGCTTTTGTTTACAAAAGTAAGAGCTTGGATTTTTTTATGGAAGTAGTGCGAAACGTATTAAACGATGAAACATACTTTCCAGAACCCAAAACTATTACTATGCCAGAGGGAGAGGCACCTCTTACAGAAAGAGAGCTTGAAATACTGCGTTTACTTTGCCGCCACATGACAAACAAGGAAATTGGTGATGAGCTTTTTATAAGTGAAAACACCGTGAAATATCACAAAGCAAATATGCTTGCAAAAACAGGCTTCGCTAAAACAGTAGACCTTGCTTTTTATATGCTTAGCAATGGGTGGATAAACCCTTTGTACTAATTATTTACATATTACCTATCCTACCTTTGTACCACAAAAAACACAATTTAAACCTTGCCTCTACTTTCTGGCAGAGGCCTATTTGCTATAAAAAACTACCCGCTACGGGTAGTGTGTAAACATGGAAAATATTATAAAATGTACTTGCATTGATAGACTGAGTAAATTATGAGATTGAACCACACTTTATATATATTTTAGGTTTGTTGGGAAGAGAAAAAATGAATATTATTATAGTTATGCACCGAAGGGCTATTGCACAAAGTATTGTGCAGGTGTTAAATACAAAGCCCGGTTTTAATGCCTACCTTGAAGCAAGCCACACAAACACTTTGGAGGCTATACGAAGGCAAAATGCAAAAGCTACACTTATAGAAGTTTCTGAGGATGGAAAACACGATGTTGTATACTGCCTTGCTTTAGCAGAGCAAATAAAAATGGAATTTCGCAGTTGTAAGGTTATTATGATGTGCCCAGAGCAAAATAAAACTTGTGTAGATGCAGTAATTACCGCAAAAAGAGAAAACCGTATTGATGAATTTGTTTTTTATGATACAACCATAGAATATTTGGCCACAAAGCTAATGTCTATGTAGTATATATATAAGTAATAAATTACACACATATTGAAAGGGAGAAATAAAAATGGGATTAATTAAAGCAGCATTAGGTTCAGCAGGTGGCGTTTTAGCCGACCAATGGAAAGAGTATTTTTACTGTGATTCACTTCCGGTAGAACTTCTTGCCGTAAAAGGGCAAAAACGCACATCAGACCGCTCTTCAAACACAAAAGGCTCTGATAATATCATTACAAATGGCTCAGTAATTGCAGTAGCAACAGGCCAGTGTATGCTTATTGTAGAGCAAGGTAAAGTAGTAGATGTTTGTGCCGAACCCGGCGAGTACACATATGATATGGGCACAGAACCCTCTATTTTCACCGGAGACCTTGGCGAAGGTGTAGCGCAAATTTTCAACAGCATAGGCAAACGCTTTACCTTTGGTGGCCAAGCCCCTACTGACCAACGTATATATTACATTAACACCAAAGAGCTTTTAGGCAATAAATACGGCACACCAAACCCTGTACCTTTCCGTTTGGTTGACAAAAACATAAACCTTGATATGGACGTTTCTGTAAGTTGTTTCGGAGATTACAGCTACAAAATTGTTAACCCTGTTTTGTTCTATACAAATATAATGGGCAATGTAACTGACGAGTTCCCACGTTCTGAACTCGATGATACTATGAGAAACGATATTAACTCTCACTTACAACCGGCACTTGCTCAAGTTTCTACTCTTGGTATTCGCTACTCTGAACTACCTGGACATGTAGATGAACTTAGAAAAATATTGAACGAGATTCTTTCTGCAAAATGGCGCGACCTTCGCGGTATTGAAATTGTTTCACTTAACTTGATTAGTATTAAGGCAAGCGAAGAGGATGAGAAGGCTATTAAAGACCTGCAACTTAGTGCAACCCTACGTGACCCAGGCTTAGCCGGTGCCCGTTTAGTTGATGCACAAGCAGAGGCAATGAAAAATGCGGCGGCCAATGAAGGCGCAGGTGCTGCAGTGGCATTTATGGGTGTAAATGCAGCTGCTAATGCTGGTGGTGTTAACGCACAAGGCCTTTACCAAATGGCTGCTGACCAAAATGCACAAGCTACACCTGATGCCCCTGCACCTGTAGCACCGCCTGCCCTAGAAGGTTGGACATGTGTTACATGTGGCACAATAAACAAAGGGAAATTTTGTACTGAATGTGCTGCACCAAAACCCGCAGGTGTACCGCAATACAAATGTGATAAATGTGGCTGGGAACCTGAAGATATGGCAAACCTACCTAATTTCTGCCCCAACTGCGGAGACCCTTTTGATGATGGCGACATTATAAAATAACCTAGTAAAAATTATTATATGTTTTTTGTTAAAGCTAAAAAAACGGTGCCCTATTTGGTGCCGTTTTTTAGAAATCTATTATTGCCATGCAAGTGAATTTTAACACCATTTACTATAAATTTTTTAATAAAGGAGGACCGTAAATGGCATCTCAAGTAACAAACTACAAGTGCCCTTCTTGTACCGGCCCACTACATTTTGACGGTGAAAGCGGCAAATTAAAATGCGATTATTGCGGTAACATGTACGAAGTTGCCACTATAGAAGCTTTGTACGCTGAAAAAGACAGTGCCGCTGAAGTGGCCGAAGCCCCTAGCTGGAAATTAGAAATGGCCAATGCAATATGGAGTGAAGAGGAAAAAGCTACATTACGTTCTTATTCTTGTCCATCTTGCGGTGCAGAACTTATATTTGATGTAAATACTGCTGCAACCAGTTGTGCTTATTGTGGTAACCCCACTATTGTACCAGGGCAACTTGGCGGGGCGCTTAAGCCAAACCTTGTAATTCCTTTTAAGTATGATAAAAAGGCAGCACTTGATTCTTTGAAAAATTTTTACAAAAACAAGCGCTTTCTTCCCAAAAGGTTCAGCATGGAAAACCATCTTGAAGAAATAAAAGGTATTTATGTGCCTTTTTGGCTTTTTGATGGACACTCACACGGGAAAATGCAATTTCACGGTGAGATTGTTACCTCACAAGTAAGCGGAGAAGTAAAAATTACCACTACTGACCATTACGAAATTTTCCGTGAAGGTACCCTTGATTTTGAAAAAATTCCTGTAGATGCATCTACAAAAATGCCCGACACACATATGGAAGCCATTGAACCATATGATTATTCCGGGCTTGTTCCTTATTCAAATGCATACTTACCAGGCTATTATGCTGATAAATACGACGTACTCTCAGACGATTGCGCCACAAGAGCAGAAGAGCGCATTAGGGAAAGCACAAAAGATGCACTTACGGCAACAGTTAGCGGTTATACCTCAACAGCACCAGCCGGCTCAGAAATTCAACTGCAACACGGCGAAGTATATTATGCACTGTTCCCTGTTTGGCTGCTGAATACAAAATGGAACAACGAAACTTTTACTTTTGCCATGAACGGACAAACCGGTAAGTTTATAGGCAACCTACCTGTAGACTGGAGCAAGTTTATCTCATGGATGGCGTATATAAGTGTACCATTAATAGGTATTATGGCACTTGTAACAAAATTTCTTTAAGGGGGCAGGCAAATTATGAAAAGAAAATTTTTATCTTTATCAGTCGTTTTTAGTTTAATGCTTTCTTTATCTCTTTTCGTATTCTCTGCAAGTGCTGCTTCAAATGCCCTTGTTCAAGACTATACAGGCACTCTTACTTCCGCGGAAATAAGTAATCTCAATAATAAAGCATCATCTGTATCTTCAGAATACGGGTGTAATGTATCTGTAATCTTGGTTCAAAATACTGAAGGCTATGAAATTGATTACTATGCCGAGCTTATCTTAGATTCACAAAATTTAGGCTATGGGCAAGATGACAGCATTGTTATGTTACTAATTAGCTTAGATGACAGAGAGTTTTTTATTTATGCCTACGGCTATGGAAACACAGTATTTACAGACTACGGAAAAGAAAAATTGGAAGAAGAATTTTTACCTGATTTGTCAGATGGAAATTATTATAATTCATTCAATGCATACATTAATGCGTGCGAAAACTATTTAAAATTAGCATCCGGTGGTACACCTGTAGATGTAAGCAACAATACTTCCGGTTCTTCTTTTGGTATATTTAAGAATATTATAATTCCAATTGCTATTGCGCTTGTTTTTTGCATGGGCTCTTTAAGCAAAATGAAAACTGCTGCACCACAACGCAGTGCACATAATTATATACCCGCTAGTGGTTTAAACTTAATTACCAAGCAAGACAACTTTATAAACCGTACCGAAACCAGAGAGGAAATCAAGAAAAGCAGTTCTTCTTCCAGCTCAGGCGGAACTACTGTAAATAGTCGCGGAGGCTCCTCACGCAAGGGTAGGTTTTAACATACCGAAGGGTTATGTGATATGAATGAAAAAAATAGGCTTTATTACCACAAACAGAATGCTGGGGCAAAGCCTTTCTTCTGCAATTCGAACAAGGCAAGACCTTCAGTTTGAACCTTTTGTTTTACACAATTCGCAGCAAGCTATACTTGATATAGAGGTTTTAAAAATTGATATTGCAATAATAGATGTCTTGGAAGCTGTTTCTGAGGAAAGAACTAAAACATTACTGACTTTTTGCAAAAAAATAAAGGATACTTCCCCTACATGCAAAGTACTATTGTTTCTTTCGCAAGACGATGCGGTGGCAAAAACAATGGCAGTTGAAGCCGTACATACAGGTGTGGCCAGCGATTTTGTGTTTTACGATGCTTCGCTTGAATACTTTTTTGCCAAAATATCAGCTTTTTTGTAATACCTTTGTACATACCCTTTTAAGAATAGGAGGACACTATATAGTGAGCAAACCTTTTAAACGTCTTTTTACTCTACTGGTATTACTATCCATATTACTTTCTTTGGCTTCTTGTTCTCAAAGCAAGCCTGTTTCAAGCAATGTAACATCAACCACAAGAGGTGAAGAATTTCCGGATATTGCATGGGCGGATAACGACCTTTGTGGAGTTGCTTTTTTCTGCTATTACAGCATGAATTTTAATGAAATTGAAGAAGTATATACTGACGCTTACCCTGCACTTGCTGAAAGTGACTACTTTGGGCCTTATGTAGGTGTAAATGATGTGGGATATGAAGTATTTTTGATTGTACCGAGGTATTATGGCTCAACCATCACCGTACAGTCTTACGATGATATGACCGGTGATGTAGGTGAAGATTCTTACACAACTGAACCGGGCGAACATTATATCCTTCTGGTATGTAATATGAGTGATATACACTCTGACACTTTGGTTACTGTAGAATACGAAGGTGAAAGTGTAAGTTTTAGCCCTTTCTTAAGCGGAAAAGATGGAAGTGTAGTTCTTCCCGAGAGTGGAGGGGTAAAAGATATTACTCTTAAGTCTCTGCCTGAAGGTAGTAATAGTTACGTAAACTTAACCGGCAGATGGGGTACAATTGTAAACTCTCAAGAAAACAACCCACTGCAAGAATGTTACTACGAGATAGCCTTCTATGGAGATAGCGCTATATCTTTCGCACATGGTGCCCCTAATTCTGAAATTATTGACATATTTGAAGGAACCTATTACTTTGCAGGGGATAACGACCCCGAATACCCTGAAGGCACGCTAGTTTATTCCATGTTTATGTCTTACAGTGTTGCTTTCGATGGACCGCCTGACACCCCGAATAATTACCCGCTATATGGTGCATATACTGTTGAACTTATGTATGATGATTACGGGGATGCATATACAGCATGGACACTTTTTTCAGGTACACCTTTATTCCAAAATATTGAGTACCCCGAATTTGACACTATTATATTAAATAAATTGGAGGGAGAAGTATATGGCTAATAACGTATCTTTTCAACTAGGAAATTCAGGAACGAGAGATTGGCACATTACATTTGATGTACTACCCACAACTTTGGCACAATTGCAAGAACTATCTATTGCAGACTTAACAGAGCCACAAAACACTGCTGCCTTAACTATTGCAGCACTATGCACTTACACAAAGGACAAAGAAATTGCCTTTGAAATGTTGAACTTTTTGAAAGGGCCTCAACCACTTTCACCTTACGAGAAACAGTTTTTGTCTGACAGGTTACGCGGTAAAGATTATCTCCCGTATTCTTTCTTTGAAGGTGCTGTACCGGAAAATAACTATACACCCGCACAGCCTTTTACAGTTACCGTTATGGAAACCCCTTATAGCCAAACTCAAGCAAATGAGGGATATGTACAGCTTTATATCTCCTCTGGCGGGGCTGATTCTCCTCGCCCTATTAAACTGCGCTTACAACCATCTACAGGCAAGTGGTTTATGTGGGAACAAATGCTGCTTTCTGATATTCGCATTCCAAAAGAAGCAGACCCGTGGCAATAAAACCCTTTTCACTTTTTTGAAAGGAACAAACTAATATGGCAAGCTACAAAAATTTAACACTTCTACATTCAAACGATATGCACGGAGATTTTTTAAGTGAAAAAATCGATGATAATTTAACTGGTGGTATTTCCATGCTTTCCGGTTACATTAGCAAAGTTAAGGCAGAAGTTCCTAATACTTTATACTGTATATCAGGTGACATGCTCCAGGGTTCACTTATAGACGCAGAATACAGGGGTATATCTACCATTGAAATTATGAACCGGCTTAACCCTGATGTTGTTACGCTTGGCAACCACGAGATTGACTATGGCCTTGGGCATTTGTTGCTTTTAGAACGATGCGCCAAGTTTCCTATTGTAAATGCAAACCTTTACATTAAATCTCCGTATACACGCCTTTTTAAGTCTCACCTAATACTTACCGTAGATGGTATGAAAATTATGTTCATAGGAATAATTACAGGCGAAGTTCTTGCCAGTTTGAAGAAGGACTCTGTGCTTGGTAGCCTTGTAGATGTGAAAGATGCAGCAAAAGAAGTAGGTAGAATTTGCAACGCATACCGCACCACAGACATTGACTTTACAATTCTTCTAACGCACATTGGCTTTGAAAGCGATAAAGAGCTTGCAGCTTTGTTAGACCCTGAATGGGGTGTTGATGTTATTATAGGTGGGCATAGCCATACTATTCTTGAGCAACCTGAAGAAGTGAATGGTATACTAATTACGCAAGCTGGCGTAGGAACGGACCAAATTGGACGTTTTGATATTACTATAGACACCGATGAAAATAAGGTTCATGAATATAAATGGGAGCTTATTCCTATAGATGATTCACATTGCCCACGTGATGAGGATATAGAACGTACTATAGCTTCCTACAAAGAACAAGTAGATGAAAAATATGAGCAGCTTTTGTGTAGATTTCCACGTGCCCTTACTCACCCTAACCGTTACCAGGAAACAGAACTTGGCAACCTAATTGCAGATATACTGCAAGAAACAACTAAGGTAGATATTATGATGGTTGGTTCAGGCTCAATACGTAAAGAAAAAGTGGGCCCGCTTTTTACAAGGCGTGAATTACTTGAAATGATGCCTTATGATGATAAGCTTTTTCAGTATAAAATAAGCGGACGCCAGTTTAAGCGCATGTACCAATACATGCTAAGAGATGAAGCCTTAAAGGAAAGCGTTACTGAATTTTACCAATTCTCTCGTGGTATCGCAGTTGAATATGACCCAAAAACAAAAATGTTTAATCGGTTTGATTTTTACGGTGTGCCGATGGACGACAATACAATTTTTACTGTAGGCTTACAGGAATATCATCAGTCTAACTTTACAGAGTTTTTCAACCTGCCTATTGAAGAAGTTGAAGCAAACGGAAAGCCTATTGTTCTTACTACTTCTTTGCTTGATGTGTTGGAGGAATATTTTGGTTCATCAAATATACTTAATGCATACGTAGAAAAAAGACTTATTATACTTTAGAAAGGAAACATATTTATGAAAAAATTGTTTATACTATTATTCATTCTGCCTTGTTTTTTGCTTACGGCCTGTACTGATGAAAGCTCCACCCCTTCAAGCCCTTCCCTTGGCACAGAAGAGAGTATTGAAGAGCTTTACTATGACCTTACTGACGAAGAATGTGCAGAATGTTATGACAGATACCTGGATGGCTGGGGGCTTGGCTCCCCATTTATGACTGAGTTTGACGAAGAAACTTTCTCAGACATCAATTACTTCCTCTACCTTAATTCTTTAATTCAAGAAGACATATGGTATGAATATGAAGAGCTTTATGGTGATGTATTCAGTGGAGTTCCTGCGGAAGCCGTAGAAGCCGTTGTAACAAGGCACTTCCCAATTACTGCCGAGGAATTCCGTGATACCTTCCCTTACAGTGATAATGCTTTTGTCTATTACGACTCTGGAACTGATACTTATATTATGGAAGAGACCGGTATAGGTGGTGTTGGTTGTTATGGCGTTGTTATACAAGGTAGACGCGAGGGAGATTTACTCGTTCTTACCTGCCTCTGGTATGATGCAGCAGATAATTCTTTTGTGTATGATCATATAGTAACTATTCGTTTAGGTGAAGCAGAAAACGAATTTATGTATATAAGGAATATTATACCTTTAGGTTAATAAAATTCTTCTTGTGCAAAGAAAGGTCGCAATTATTTATAATTGCGACCTTTCTAATGAAACAACGCTTATTGTTTAATATTTTTACATAAACATAAGCAGGCTTGATGCCATTACCGCCATACCTGCAACTAACCCATAAATTGATAAATGGTGTTCGCCGTATTCCCGTGCAGATGGTAACAGTTCATCAAGTGAGATAAATACCATAATGCCAGCAACGCCCGCAAAAAGTACGCCGTATACTATTTCATTCATAAACGGAAGCAATATCAAGTATCCAATAATTGCTCCCATGGGCTCTGACATTCCTGACAAAAACGAATACAAAAATGCTTTCTTTTTATCTCCGGTTGCGTAGTAAATAGGAACAGAAACAGCAATTCCTTCCGGCATATTGTGAATTGCAATAGCTACCACTATAGGAATTGCTAGAGATGGCTCTTGTAGTGCAGAAATAAAAGTAGCAAGCCCTTCTGGGAAATTATGTATTGCAATAGCAAGTGCAGTAAATATACCTGTACGCATTAGCTGTTCATTGTTATTAACAAATTGTCCTTCTGAATTTATCTTTTTCATTTCATGCGGGTTCTCTTCACTGGGTATTAGCTTGTCAATAACGGCAATAAGTATCATTCCCGCAAAAAAGGCTAAAACCGTAACAATTGCCCCTGTTTTTTCACCCAATGCAATTTGCAAAGAGGTTTGTGCTTTAGCAAATATCTCTATCATTGAAACATATATCATAACGCCTGCCGAAAAGCCAAGGCTTACAGATAAAAATTTTGTGTTAGTTTTTTTTACAAAAAAAGCTATTGCACTACCAATTCCTGTTGAAAGCCCTGCTATTGCAGTTAATGCAAAAGCAAACCAAACATTTCCATACATCTAAGCACCTCCTGAAGTTGATGTATATTTAGTTAGCAGTAACTAACTAAATATACTATACCACCACCTTTTGCTAAAATCAACATAATAATACTAAATTTGTATAACTTCTCCACTTATGCTCCACATAAATAATTCACGCTGTATAAAAACACAGCGTGAATTATTTTCGTTTGTTTTGTGTTTGCCTTAAATGTAATGCTATTCTCCCTTATTCATATGTGCATTATCAATAAAGCTCACTATAGCCTGCTCATATTTTTCAAATTTCAACAGCAATGCTAAGTGCCCTCCGGTAATATTGGTAACTACTTTTGGCGAAGGCATAACCGAAATAAGTGTTTGCTTAATACTATCATTAAATGTATCATCGTCACTTGATAAAATAAGCAGAACCTTACCCACATATCGGGCAAAATATATTCGCTCCATATTTTGATGATTTTGCAAATCTTTAAGCAATAGCGTCATGTGTATTTCATATTTTTTTGTAAGGCTTTGTACCATCTCATCACAAAATTCGGCCATAATTTCTGTTTCTAGCTCAGATAATTGACCTTGTGTTTTATTAAGTACACCTTTCTTTATCATCTTTTTAACGATTCCGAATGGCAAAAGCTTCATAATAAATAAAGATTTATCTATTGCTTTTAGCATATCATCAAAATGCTTTTTACCTTCTTCGTCAAGCTCAGAAGATAGTGTACCCGTGTTTGATAAAACAAGTCCTTCTACAACATCTGGGTGGTTCTTTGCTATAATTTGCGCTATAAACCCGCCGAGAGATTGCCCAACCAAAATAGCTTTTACATTTAGCTTTTTAAGCAGCTCTGCAATTGCATCTGTTAATGTTTGCATATTGGGGTAATCAGGTGAATAATCAAGAGTTATAACTGAGTATTTTTGTGCAAAGGCTTCAAAGTGCATCGCCATTAAATCTGACAGACCAATACCACCAACAAGCAAAACTAAAGTAATATCACTATTGTTATTTTTGTAATACCTGAATGAAAACGGTTTTCCCAAAACATCAATAGTTTGCTTTGGGTATTTAGCTTTGAAAGCTTCTATATTATTCATTTGCTACCTCTACTTAATTATTATAAATTAGCCGTTACTTAACCGAAACATACTTATTATCTTTAATGTAAAATCTCCAGTTATAATATTTCGCTTCTTCTGCATAGTCTATTCCTACCCGTGTAGTTTCAACAATATCTGTTACAGGCTTCTCATTATCTTCTATGTATATTTCACTGTCACATAAATCTACGCCATTCATGCTACGGTTAATTGCAAGTGCCTCACACAATTTACCTGGCCCATTTGTCAAGCCTTTTTCTTGGGGTTTCGTCAGCGCTTTTAAGGGTTTTCCAAATCTATTTTGCGCCATTAGTTCAACGCCTTCTACAGGTTCTACCGCTCTAATTAAAACCGCTTGCGGATTCCCCTTTTCCCTTGTAACTGTGTTAAAACAATAATTTTTACCATAAACCATAAATACATAAGCGTACCCAGCATCGCCATGCATTACTTCCACTCTTTGCGTTCTTCTACCACCATAAGAATGTGCTGCTTTGTCACTAACGCCCATATACGCTTCTGTTTCAACTATAATTGCAGATAACCTTTTTCCTTCAAATTCATGAACAAGCAATTTTCCTAAAAGTTCCTTAGCAACTATGGTGGCATCTCTATTGTAAAATTCTCTTGTAAGCTTTTTCAATAACGCCCTCTTGGGTTCCACTCTGTCCCACCTCGTAAATTTTCCATATATTTTACAGCATAAGGTTCCCATGTGGTTTGTGGGCATGCACCACGTCCCGGGGCAGGTTTTCCCATCAAAAACTCTGGTGATGGCACAATTATTGACTCCATATTATAAACCATACCGCTTTCAGTTAAGCTGTCGTTTATATGAAATATCAAAATATTTTTTACCCATTTTTCTTTTTCAAACACAAGTGTAATATCTTCCCCTTTATTGTCAAAAGGTAGAATTTTCTTGTCTTGTATGTAGGTTGAAAACCAATTAGGCATACCGTTTTCTATTAAATAGTCTTTGTTGTGCAAAATCATTCCATAAAATAAATACATTTCCCAATTTACATTGTAATAATAAACCCAATTATCATTTCCTTTGTAAATCTCTTCGCGAAAACGC
>JGI994J12354_10001701_pt1 | contig 22144 bp, 21 predicted proteins | sample IntmicLarv3ML3BL_FD_12354 | JGI IMG/M metagenome (IMG submission 12354) | reverse complement strand
CCGGCGCATTGTAGTTCGCGCAGATAACAGTCTCGCCCGCCGTTGACACTTCCGCGCAGGCTGCTTCCGCCGCCGCGTCTTCCATGCCCAGAATCGCGCTCATCGCGCCTGTGCCGGGCGGCGCCGCCTCGGCCATCAGCCGCCCGCGCCTCCGCACCAGCTTCACCGCATCCTCAAAAGCAAACACGCCCGCCGCCGTCAGCGCCGAATACTCGCCCAAGCTCAACCCTGCCGCATAGTCCGGCGCGATTCCATTCTCTTGCAGCAAGCGGAATGCCGCCATGCTGTGCGTCAGAATCGCGGGCTGTGCGTACTCTGTCTCGCCCAGTTGCTCGCCACCGTCAAAGCAAAGCTTCGAAATCGAGAACCCCAACGCCGTATCCGCCGCATCAAACGTCTCGCGGCACACGGCATATTCGTCGTACAGCGACTTGCCCATGCCCGCCGCCTGCGCGCCCTGTCCACTGCATAAAAACGCAATTTTCATAATTGCCTCCTATTTCACCAATGCATGGAACTCCTGCATCATCTCGTCCAGAATCTCCTTGCATGTCTGCTCCTTGTGAATCATGCCTGCAATCTGCCCCGCCATGACGGAGCCTTCGTCCGCATCGCCATCCACAACCGCCATGCGCAGCTTGCCTTCGCCCAGCTTCTCGATACGCGCAAGGTCAGGCTCTTCTTTCAACAGCTCCTCGCGCTCTGCCGCGTCGTACAACCGCGTCAGCTTGTTGCGCAGGACGCGCACAGGATGCCCTGTAATCTGCCCCGTAATCGTGCTGTCTATATCCTTCGCATCCAACACCGCGTTTTTGTAGTTCTGATGCGCAATGCATTCCTTCGCCACGAGGAACCGCGTGCCAACCTGCACGCCCTGTGCGCCCAGCATAAACGCCGCCGCCATGCCGCGCCCGTCTCCAATGCCGCCCGCGCCGATGACAGGAATGTCCACCGCGTCAACCACCTGCGGAAGCAGGCTCATGGTCGTCAGCTTGCCGATATGGCCGCCCGCTTCCATGCCTTCCGCAACCACCGCGTCCGCGCCGATTTTCTCCATCCGCTTCGCAATCGCAACCGAAGGAATCACCGGCACTACGCAAATGCCCGCCGCCTTAAATGCTTCCATATACTTGCCGGGACTGCCCGCGCCCGTGAAGACAACTTTCACTTTCTCGTCAATCACAAGCTGCGCCACGTCATCCGCCGTCGGCGACAGCAGCATGATGTTCACGCCGAACGGCTTCTCCGTCAGCGTGCGTGCCGCGCGAATCTCGTCGCGCACCATGTCAACAGGCGCAAGGCCCGCCGCAATGATGCCCAGACCGCCCGCCTCCGACACAGCCGCCGCAAGCTTATGCTCCGCAATCCACGCCATCGCGCCCTGTATAATCGGGTATTCTATATTCAATATTTCACAAATATTTTTTTTCATCGTCACACACCTCAAAGTCGGCATCAGGGCGAGCGAAAGCCGCATCGCCCCGCGCCATAAAATAGGAGAAAAAAATGAAGACCGGTTAATGTTTACTTCTGCGCCTCAATCATTTTCACAGCGTCGCCCACTGTTTCGATGCCCTCGGCATCCTCAACCTGCACATTGAACTCATCTTCAATGTCGTTAATGATCTGGAACAGATCAAGCGAGTCTGCCGCCAAATCGTTTTTGAAGTTTGTTTCCATTGTGATGCTGTCTGCATCCTTGTCGAGCTGTTCTGCGATAATGCCTTTTACTTTGTCGAATACTGTTTCCATCCGGGAAACCTCCTTTATTTTTGATGCTATATTTGGATTAACATAGAACCCCAGGTTACGCCGCCGCCAAAGGCGGACAGAACAATTTTCTCGCCGCTGCCGATGCGCAGAATGCCTTTGCCGAGCATTTCCGACAGGGCAATCGGTATCGTTGCGGACGATGTGTTGCCGACACGGCCGATGTTCACGTAGAACTTATCATAATCGTATTTCAGCTTCTTGGCAATCGCCCGCACGATGCGGTCATTTGCCTGATGCAGGACAAACCATTGCACGGCCGACTCTGCCGTGTCCGTTGCCTCCAGCAAGGACTGTATGCTCTTCGGCACTTCGTGCGTCGTGAAGTCAAACAGCGCACGGCCATCCATCTGTATGAATTGCGTTGCTTCGCCGGGCGCTTCCTCTGTGTCTGCAAACGGGTTGCGCACAGGCTTGTGCCCGCCGAGTATCGCCGTATGCTGTCTGCCGTCAGAAAACAGGTTCTCACCCAGAATGCCGCCGTCCTCTGCCTGCGTCAGAAGCACGCCGCCCGCGCCGTCGCCAAACAGCACACAAGTCGAGCGCTCTTCCCAGTCTACTATCTTGGAGAGCACCTCCGCGCCGACGACAATGGCGTTTCGGCAACGCCCCGTGGCAATCATCTTCTCCGCCACGCTCATGCCATACAGGAACCCCGAGCACGCCGCGTTGATGTCGAAGCAGAACGCATTGTGCGCGCCAATCTTCCCCTGCACGATGCAGGCCGTTGAAGGCGTTGCGTAATCAGCCGTGACCGTCGAAATCAGAATCATATCAATATCCAGCGGCGACAGGCCGCTCTTTTCCAGTAACTGTTCGCAAACTGCCGCCGCCATGTCAGAGGCATTCTCCCCCGCGCTGACGAACCGGCTGTGAATGCCCGTCCGCGTCACAATCCATTCATCGGATGTGTCCACCAATTGGCTCAAATCGTCGTTCGTGACCTTTCGCTTGGGCAAGTATGCCCCTGCGCATTGTATTTTCGCTCTTGCCATCAATACCCCTGCCTCCTGCTTTACTTCTCTGTATTGTCATCACAGACATTTGACAAAAACGAGTGCAGGCCGCGGAACGCCCGAATCAGAATGCTTTCTTCTTCCTGCGTCAAGCCCGTAATGGACGCGCGCACCATCTGCATATGAAACCGCGCATGCACACGATACAGCAGCCGCCCCTTCTTCGTCAGCCCCAGCTTCACAAGCCGTCTGTCGTCATTGTCGCGAAACCGCTCAACATAACCCTTTTTCACAAGGTTGTTCGCGGCGACTGTCAGCGTGCCTGCCGTGATATTCAACACCTTGGCGACTTCACTCGCCGGCTTTTTTTCATACATGCCTATCGCTTCGACCGTATGCACCTCGGTGACAGAAAGGTCGGAGAACGGACCTTTACGGAGGGTATTCTCTTCAATCTTCAATATGTCGTTAAACACATCCACCATCAATTCGTTGATGAGTATAACCGATTTTTCCATAGAATCCTCCCGAAAACACTTTGACCATCAAAAGCTTTGACTATCAAAGTATATCGCAGGCCGCCCTTTTTGTCAAGCCTGTTCTTCCTCTCCCACGCCATTCTCGCCCTTGACTGCCCGCACATCTTCCTATAATATAAGAATAGGTTATGTACATACTCTATGGCAAAGGGTGAGTCATTATGAAAATCATTATCGCGCCGGACTCGTTCAAAGGCAGTCTCAGCGCTAAGGACGCGGCAAGCGCTATCGAGCGCGGCATCCGCCGCCATAATCCCGGCATCGAAACCGTCAAGGTTCCCCTCTCTGACGGCGGCGAAGGCACGGCGCAAACGCTTTGCGACGCGACGAACGGGCAGATGTTCTCTGTCACAGTCAAAGACCCGTTGATGCGCGACATCACAGCGCATTATGCCGTGATGGGTGATGGCGAAACCGCTGTCATCGAGATGGCGGAAGCCTCCGGCCTGCCGCTGCTGTCTGCCGATGATCGCAACCCGCTTGTCACCACAACTTACGGCACAGGCCAGCTCATCAAGGCCGCGCTGGACAACAACTGCCGCCGCTTCATCATGGCCATCGGCGGAAGCGCCACAAACGACGGCGGCATAGGGATGATGGCGGCGCTGGGCGTTGCCTTCCTTGACACGGATGGGCGTGCATTGCCGCACGGCGGCGGCAGTCTACCCCGCCTCGCCTCGATTGACCTTGCAGGCATGGACACACGACTTGCCGAGGCTGAAGTCATCGTCGCCTGCGACGTGGACAATCCCCTCTGCGGCGTGCGCGGTGCGTCTGCCGTGTTCGGCCCGCAAAAGGGCGCGACGGCGGCAGACATCGCGATTCTGGATGACGGCCTTGCCCACTACGGCGCATTGCTGGAATCATTGTTCCACAAAGATGTCGCAAACCTGCCCGGTGCAGGAGCGGCGGGCGGCATGGGCGCGGCGTTATCCGCCTTCATGAACGGACGCATGGAGAGCGGCGCGGACATCGTGAAGCGCGAGGTTCGCTTCGTCGAACAGCTCCGTGATGCAGACCTCCTGCTCACAGGCGAGGGCCGCATCGACGACCAGACGCTCTCCGGCAAAACGCCCTTCGCGGCGGCGCTGGAGGCCAATCGCCTCGGCATCCCCGCCATCGCCATCTGCGGCGGCATCGGTGCGCTGAGCGATGTATTTTATGAACATTTTCTGAGTGTACACAGCATCGTGAACCGCCCCATGACACTGGACGAGGCCGTCACTGAATCCGCTGAGCTTCTGGCAGACGCGGCGTTCCGCGTGATGCGGGTGTACAACAGATAACCAATTCAAACACGCGAAGGACGCAAATGATGAACTCCATCGGCATATGCATCGAAACAAACAACGAATCGCGTCTTGCGGAATTCTAAAGGCTGCAATGCACAGATGCAGACATTGATGCGCTGTATGCACGACATCTCCGACATCAAAATCATCTCACCTCCCGAGCGGAAGCCTTGGGGTGTCTATTCGTTTTGGTTCCAAGACCCCGACGGCAACAAAATTGCCGTCGGACAGGAATAATAACAATAACATCCTGCTTTTCAAGTTTGTTGCTAAGCGGCCTCCCATTGTCATTCTGGCGAAGTGAAGAATCTTAAAGCCTGGAGATTGATAACACCATATACAAAAGGCAGGATGCCGTTCTTCAACGACACCCTGCCTTTTCACGCACATCTCTCTCAATCTTTCTTCTTCCAACCCAAACTCTCCACAAACCGCTCGACAAGCTCTTCATTCAGCTTGCCTTCCTTGCCCATTCCCTGCAAGGTGCTAATGGCCTTGTCTATCGGCATCGCCGCCTTATACGGCCGATCGTTTGCCGCCAGCGCCTCGAAGATGTCGGATATGGTCAGCAGGCAAATCTGCGGCGACAGCTCGCTTTCTTTCAGCCCAAGAGGATAGCCCGAGCCATCGCTCAACTCATGATGGCTTCGCGCCCAAAAAGGCACCTGCTTGTAGTTCTTGCCGAATCCCATCCGGTCGAGCAATCGGCCTGTGATGTCGACATGCTCGCGCATGATTCGGCGCTCGGACTCCGTCAGCGTGCCTGTCGGCACGGTAATGGCATCCATATCCGCCTCTTCGAAAATCGGCATTGACTCGCCGTTCTCGTTTTGATACGTCAACGCGGCAACGCCGCGAACCTGCGCCAGCGTCTCTTCAGATAACGAGTTAGCTTTATTGACTTCCTCCACCAGCTTGCGCGATTCCTCCAGCGCCTTTGCTTCCTTCTTGTACTGCGCAGCCGTCAGCTCGCCGCGCAGATGCGCCGCCTCCAACTGGCTGCGGCGAAGCGCAAAACGCAGAAAAATGATGTCACCGCGCGAACCCAGACGGTCGCCCTTGTCCATAATCTCCAGCGGCGTAATCAGCTTGCCCATGTCGTGCAAAAACGCCGCGACAATCACCTGCTGTTTAACATTTTCAGACATATGCAGAACATGCCCGACCGGGTATACCGTTCGCATATAGTCAATCGCGTGTTCACAATAGTTCGCGACATTTTTCGTGTGGTTCGTCGTATGCGGTGACCGTTCGTCGATTGCGGCTGTGATAACGCGCACGAACGAGCTAAACATGTCTTCCACTTCGCGTGCATAGATGATATTCGACAGCGCATTCGCCGATATATTCGCAAGCGCCAGCAGAACAGACAAATCACATAGACCGTCAAAAGACGTAAACTGCCCCGTCGTTTTGTCAATCGCGTTCATCAATTGCAGCACACCGATAACCTCATCCTCCGTCGTTGTCAACGGCAGAACGAGCATCGAACCGGTGCGGTAGCCTGTAATTTTGTCGTATTCCTTTGGCCCGGAGAAATTGAACTGCTCACTTGTATACACATCGTCAATCGTCACAACCTCGTTCTTGATTGCACAATACGCGGCGACGTTCTGAATATTCTCTTCATCCATCACGACAGGCGGGAGATTGATTTCGTCGTATGCCGACTGGTATGTGCCCAATTGTATATTGCGCATGATTTTGAAACGCAGTCGCTTGTCATCTACGATGTACAGCGTGCCTGCGTCTGCATTTGTCAGCTCCATCATCTTCCGCAAAATCAATTCCAGCAAGCCGTAATAGCTTGTCTCACTGTTGAACGCAAGGATAATCTCAAACAGCTTCGACAAGTCCGCCGTCCGCTTCCTCATAAAACCATCTCCATTCCGTCGAATGCAAACTGATGTCGTGTTTTCTCAAGTGTCTTGGCGGCGGCATGCAATGCCGCGTCACCGTATTCCGGATTGAGATGTGTAAAAAGCATTTGCTTGCAGCCCGATTTCTCTGCCAGCGCCAGACCCGCTTCGTATGTTGAATGCCCGAACCCCTGCCGTTTGCCTGTATCACAGGGCAAATACGATGCGTCAAAGACAATGATGTCTGCATTTTGGCAGAACGCCGCCAATCGGTCAATCCCGCTGTCTGTCACCTCGCAGTCCACCAAGTAGACAAGCGTTTTGTCGCCCTCGATGCGGAATGCCGTTGTATCGTCGTAATGCGGCACAGCTGTTGCCGTCACGCGCACATTGTCGCCCAGCATGAACGCCTTATCCGTCTCCAGCGGCATCATCCGCGCCCGGCTTATATCCGCCAGCGCAACCGGCCAGTACGGCGGGCAAAACGACCCGAAAACCTGAGAGACAAGCGTACCCTCGCCTCGCGGCTTCGTCCATATCCGCGTCCGGCAGTCCTCCGACCACAGCGGCGCATACATCGGCAGCCCTATCGTGTGGTCCAGATGCAAATGTCCCAGCAATATATCAACATCCGGCCGCTGCCCCTGTACATCCCGCGAGAATTGAAGCAGGCCAGAGCCTGCGTCAAGGATAATCGTGCGCCCGTTCGTTTCCACACGTATGCATGATGTGTTCCCGCCGAACCCTACATTGTCACGGCTAAAAAAAGGCATTGAGCCTCGGCTTCCATATACCTTTATGTACACGTTCCAGCCTCCTCGGCATTATCATTCATTTCCTTACTTTAATTCTACAACTTACGATAGAATTCATTACAATTATACACGAAGCGCGCGCGCTTGTCACCTTCAATTTACAATTTATTCAAAATTTATTTACATATTTTTGTGACAGTTTACGCGAAATGCAGTTGCCAAGAACCTCGTATTCGTGTATTATATATAAGGAAACACCGCACAATTCCAGAAAAAGAATCGCGTTGTGTGCCGAGGATGAAAAACTCGGCTATCCTTAATGGCTGGAAAGAAACGCCGGTTTTAGGCGTTTCTTTCCGAGTCGTTAAGACGTTCTTAGCTATTCTTTTTTCCTCTTTGCGGTGTTTCCATAAAGCTTATTATTTCTTTTATGTAATGAATGTATACCAAATTGGAGGGATACAGGTTGATTGAAGTACGAAATCTAACAAAGCGGTACGGACAGCACCTCGCCGTAAACAACATCAGCTTCACCGTGGCTGAGGGCGAAATCATCGGCTTTCTCGGCCCGAACGGCGCGGGAAAGACAACAACCATGAACATTCTCACAGGCTTCATCTCCGCCACAAGCGGCGATGCCATCGTCAACGGCTGTAACATTCTGGACGAACCGGAGAAAGCGAAGCGAAGCATCGGCTACATGCCCGATAACCCGCCGCTGTACGGCGACATGCTTGTGAAGGAATACCTGTCATTCGTCTGCGACATCAAGGGCGTGCAGAAATCCGCGCGCGGCAAAATGCTGGACGAAATTATGAACACCGTGAAAATCGCAAACATGAAGGACCGCCTCGTGCGCAACCTGTCCAAGGGCTACCGCCAGCGCGTCGGCCTGGCGCAGGCGCTTGTCGGCTTCCCAAAGGTGCTGATTCTGGACGAGCCGACAGTCGGTCTTGACCCTAAGCAGATTATCGAAATGCGCGACATGATTAAGCGGCTTGGCAAAAAGCATACGATTCTCCTCAGCTCGCATATTCTGCCCGAGGTCAGCGCCGTGTGCGACCGCGTTATGATTATCAACAAGGGCACCATCGTCGCCGGCGACTCAACGGAGCAGCTTGGCGCCGCCATGGAAAGCGGCCGCAAAATCATCATCCGCATCAAAGGCGGGCAGAAGGAAATCCAAAGCGCTCTCCGGTCCGCACCGCTGATTCGCGAGAACACCCTTTTGGGCAGTCACGAAGCGGGCACATGGGACTTCGAGCTGCTGGGCGACAAGGCGACAGACATCCGCGAGGCGGCGTTTACCTGCCTCGCTAAGAACAGCCTGCCCATTCTAATGATGAAATCGGCCGATTTGACATTGGAAGAAATCTTCCTGCAAGTCACAACAGGCGAAGGGAGCGTGCGCTAACCATGATTGCTATTTTGAAGAAAGAAATGCGGGCATACTTCACCTCCGTCGCGGGGTACGGCTTCCTTGCCGTGCTTTTGCTGATGGCAGGGCTCTTCTTCAGCGTCATCAACGTAGACGGCAAGCTGGCAAGCTTCGCCTACGCGCTGAATAACTGTACTGTGCTGTTTTTGATTCTGATTCCCGTGCTGACAATGCGCCTGTTCGCGGAAGAGGCGCGGCAGAAGACGGATCAGCTGCTCTTCACCTCGCCGCTGCGCGTTTCGCAGATTGTGACGGGCAAATTTCTGGCGGCGCTGCTGCTGTTCCTGATTGGCATGGGCATAACAGTTCTGCTTCCGTTCACGCTGTCGCTGATTGGCTCGATTCCGACCGCGGAGGTCGCGAGCACCTACATCGGGTACATCCTCCTCGGCTCCTGCTACATCGCCGTCGGGCTGTTCATCTCATCGCTGACGGAAAACCAGATTATCGCGGCCGTGGTGACCTTTGCTGTCCTGCTCCTGTTCCTTGTCATGGATATGCTGGTGCTGGCAATGCCGTCTGGCCGTCTGGCCTCCGCCATCTTCCTCGGCGCGATTGCCGCGGGGATTTCTCTGGCGCTTTACACCAGCACAAAGAACCTGTGGATTGCCATCGGCTTTTTCGTGTTGTGCGCCGCAGCGGGCACGATTACGTTCTTCGCAAACAATCTGCTTTTCGACGGCGTTATCGGCCAGTTCATGAGCTGGTTCTCTCTTTTGAAGAGATTTGACACTTTCTTTTCCGGCATCATGAACCTCAGCGACGTTGTATATTATGTCACCTTCTCTATCGCTTTTGTCTTCCTGACAATACACACGATTGAGAAAAGACGATGGAAGTAAAGGAGAGAAGCCCAATGAATTCGATACAGAAATTTTTCGGAAATATATTCGGAAATAAAAAAACGCGTTACGGCACGTTTTCGATGCTGACCGTTATGTTCGTTATCGGCGTTCTCATCGCTGTCAACGTGGTCGTCGCGCAGGTGGACACCAAGATTGACATGACCATCTCGCAGTTATACAGCATCGGCAAACAATCAAAGGATCTTCTGAAGGCACTTGATGAGGATATCGTCATCTATCCGCTCATCAAGACAGGTGCTTCTGACAACGCCAGCCGCGTGCTGACGGAGATGCTGGATGAATATGCAAGCTCTTCCCCGCGCATCCAAATCATACCGATGGATCCGTATAAGAACCCTACATTCCTGAACGACTATGTATCCGATGGCACAAGCGTGCCGCTTAACAGCGTCGTTGTCAAGAGCGCGTTCCGCAACCGCGTTGTCACCGCCGACAAGCTTTTCAGCATCAATTCGTCTACAGGCGAGCTGGTGGCGGTCGATGTGGAGGCGCGCGTAACGAACGCTATCCTCTATGTTGCACAGGAAAATTCGCCTATCATCTATCAGGTGGCAGGACACAACGAGTTCCCTCTGTCGGCATCGCTTCAGGATCACTTTTTGCAGGCAAACTATGCCACAGCGCAGGTGAGCCTGCAATCCGCGAACGGCATCCCCGCCGATTGCGCCGTTTTGATGCTCGCCATGCCGCAGCGTGATTACAGCGAAGCAGAGGCGCAGACGGTTATTGAGTACCTGCAAGGCGGCGGCCGCGCCATGATTATGGCAGACTATAACCTTGCCGACAAGCCGAACTTCGTTTCCATTCTGGAGGCATATTATATACAGCCAAACCTCCACATGATATACGAAACTGACGCAAACCGCATGATTGCAAATGACCCGCAGCAGCTTAAGCCGGTCATGATGAACCATGAGATTAACACCCGTCTTTCGACGCGCGGTTACGCGCCTATCATGGCATATACGCAGGGGCTCGAAATCCTGCCCGTGCAGAAAACCGGCGCGGCTGTCATGCCGCTGATGATTTCTTCGGCACAGGCCTTTGCCAAGAACAATCCGGAATCGCAGTCTCCCAACAAGGAAGAAGGCGACCTTGACGGCCCCTTCGCCGTTGCCGTGGCTGTCACAGACGAATTCACGCTGATTGACAAAAAGGTCACCACAAAATTGATTGTCACAGGCACAAGCGCATTGCTCAGTGATAGCCTTAACGCAGATTCTCTCTCCGCGAACAGCGACTGGATGATTAGCGCATTGGATTTCCTGACCGATAAAACAGAAGATAACACGGTGTACATCCCCTTTAAGGAACGCGTAACGCCCACGCTCTCCCCCACAGAGTCACAGGCGCTTTCCGCGAAAATCTTTGCCATAGGCGTTCTTCCCGGCGCTGTGATTCTGGCTGGCGCAATCATATGGCTGAGGAGGCGTAACCGATAGTGAAGAGAGCATGGATTGTTGTTTTGGCCTGCGTCGTTTTGCTTGGCGGACTGGTCGGTTTCCTCTTCTGGAATCAAGCACGCTCGTCGCGCACGGCAGAGGATGCTGTATACGACCAAGCCGCAAAGAATTTGGCGCTTCAGGCACAACAGGAAGTTGCCGCAGTGCGCGATGCTGCCGCGGCATCCAAACAGCGCAACATCACTCGTCTCGTCTTGACGCGCGAGGGTGAAACGCTTTCCTTTGCGAGCGACGCAGACGGTTTATGGGTTCTTGAGGGCGAAGAGACACCACTTCTGCAAGAAGCCGTCTCGGAAATCGCGGCGCTGGCAACCATCACCACTGGCAAAACAATCTCCGAAGACAGCGCACTCCTGGCAGACTACGGCCTGGATTCGCCCGCCGCTACACTTACGGCAACCCTGCGCGACGGCACAACGACAACCATTTCTCTCGGCGCGGAAACCTCGGACGGAAACTCCGTATATGCCATGTCGACAGCGTCTATTGTGTACCTGCTGTCGATAGAGGCAAGCACCAAACTGCATCAAAGCATAGAGCAGTTCATCGACAAGACGCTGCCCGTTGTCACCACGGAAAATCTGCTGTCCATCTCCTTGCAGCCACAGGGGCAAGCGCTGATTGCAGCAGAGCGGGACACTTTGCCCGCCCCGTCCGGCGATTTCGTNCAGGATATGCTGTTCACCTTGCANATGACAAGCCCCTTGGCGGGGCGCGATGTGTATATGATTACGTTGAGCACGACCATCTTAGAGCCGCTAAGCAGTGTCTCTCTCGGTGCGCTTGCCGGCAAAGCAACGGCAGAGAATCTGGCCGCCTACGGCCTTCTTTCGCCTGCGCTGGATATGACGCTCACCGGCGAGGGCTATCGCTATCATCTGACAATCGGTAATCCTGTCGGGCTCGATGCTTCGCTGTATGCCGTTTACGAGGGCATCCCCTACATTTTCGAGGTGTCCGCGGAATCCATACAGCCGCTGCTTGATGTGACAGACATGTCACTGATGGACCGCTTTATATCACTTGTGCCGATTGATCAGGTTGCAACGGTCGGCATTGACGACTATGTCAACAGGCTCGTGCATTATTGTATGCTGAACCGTCCGTCGGATGCCAATGGCACACCGGCCGACATTGCGCCGACAGTCAATGGCCAAGCCGTGCAGCCGAGTGCTTTTCGGCAATTCTACGAATCGATAGCGGGCATTGTGTTTGACGACATCTTGAACGGCTATGAGCCGACAGGCGACCCTGCCCTTATCATCACATACACGCGGGCAGACGGCCTGCCGCCGATTGTCGATACCTATTACGAGTATGACGAACAGTTTTTCGCTATCAAGAAGAACGGCGAAGGCGTGTTCCTTGTCAGCCGTGCGCAGCTTGACACCATACACAGCACAGCGAACGACCTGCTGCGCGGGCGGCTGAACACCTATCAATAAGAATGGAGCGATATGTTATGGAAAACAAAATTGTTTACAAACGTTCCTTTTTCTCACTGCTCAAGGGCATCATCGGCGCACCGTTCGCGGGCGTTTTGGCGGGTATTATCGCGGGATTCTTTTTCCCGGATAACACAACATTGCTTTTGGGCATCGGCCTTGTCGTGATGGCGCTGATTCTGTTGACCACTATTTTCAGCGAAAACATTCGCCTCGAAATCGACGACAACGAGCTGCACTACTACAAACGCGGCAAACTGCGCGAAACCTACACGCTGAATCAAATCACCGTCGGCTACCGCACCCGCGTCGAATCAGGAGTCATGGGCAACGAAGATCTTACACTGCGAATTTTTGTCACCAGCGACGAGCGGGAGGCTTCAATAGACTGCTCCCCTCTTGGCGTGCGGCGATTCTATAAGCTGTTTGCATACCTCGAGGAGCACACTATACAGGCAGAGACAGAAGTTCTGCGGGCCGAATAAACCTGTCACATCAGCATAATCAGGGGGAACTTATATCATGGACAACATTGATTGGTCGTCTATTGTCGCGGGCATTCAGGAATACAAGTTTTACATCGGATTCTTCCTTTTCTTCTTCGTGGCCTATGCCATTGTAATGATTATTATGCACAACCGTAAAAAGGCCGCCAACAACAAGTTCCTGGCAGAGCATCCCGATGCGGCGCAGATTTTCCTGCTGACGCACAATCTTATGGTGTCAGAGAATGTGACCGTTGTGCAGGTTAACGGCGGGCACGCGCACACCTTCCGCAAAAAAGGCAAGGTCGGCGTGTATGTTCCGGCGGGCACTTCCGAGCTGGACGTGGATTACTCGCACCAGCGCCACACAGGGCGGCGCAGTACAGTCACGCAAACCACGGGCATCGTCAAAAAAATAGTGGAGACAGAGCCGAATGGCTGTTACATGCTTGGCTTCAACCGCAAAACGAATTCGTTCACATTCGAGAAATATATAAAATAGCTTGCATCATCAAAACGGGTCGAGGGAATTTATTCCCCCGACCCGTTTAGCAATGTCTTCTCGGCAAAACTATAATACCGCCTGTCGCCGACGATGATGTGATCCATGATACGAATGCCGACCTCTTTCAGCGCATTGCGCACCGCAACGGTCGAAACATAATCCCTTGACGATGCGCTCAAAAGCCCGGACGGATGGTTGTGCGCCAGCACAATGCTCTCACTCCTGTATTTTATGGACAGGTCAGCAATCCGCCGCGGATAAATCGGCACCTCGTCAACAGTCCCCCGCCCGAGCAGCTCCGTCGCCACCAGCCGCTTGCGCGCATCCAAAAACAGGACATAAAAACTCTCCATCTTATCGTGCGTAAACAAGGATATGGCATACTCCCCCGCCGCCTGCGACGTTTTCAAGTATACGCCGGATGACGGCGGCAGCTTCATCCGCGCGGCCAGCGGCGCAACCTCGGCAATCAAGATAGCAGTGGATTCGTCAACGCCCACGCCATTTACCATGGCCTGCGGGGACGCACCCAGCAATGTCGGAAGCGACCCGAACGAATCCATCAGCCTTTCCGCGACCGCTTCCGTGTCATCGCTCGCCGTGGTGTGTGCCAGCAGTATTTCCAAGAGCTCGTTGTCCTCAAGCGCATTCGCGCCCATCTCATCATATCGCGCAAAGAGCATCTCGCGGCGCAAAGCCCTCTCCTCGCGTGTTCTGCCTGTTGCCGCCATGCCGTCTGCCTCCCGTCCACCCTGCGTCATCGCAGTAATCGCCAATCATTCTCTGGTCATTGTAGCATACATCGCAAATCGCCACAACACCAAAATTGTCCCACATTGATTTTGGGATTCACAACAATGGCAAGCTATGGTATACTTATAGGAATACAAACGACAAACCCACACGGAGGTCATATATGTCAGCAAAAAAATCTATTTCCATCTCCATCCCCGAATTGAAGTCCGAGCTTGTCGGGTATACGCGCAAACGCCTGTCCGCCTCGCTGATGCTGCTGATGATGAATGTCGGCTGCCTGTATGATAAAGCGGCATACGATGAGGCACAGCCAATCCCCGAGGCAACCATTCCGCATAAGAACGCCATTTTGTCCGCCGTGAAGCGTTTGGACATCGCGCTGGTGGCGCAATCCGAGACGCGTGATGCCCTTCTCCGCGAGGTGACGGACCATCGCAACGCCATGGTTGCGGATTCCAAGGCGCTGCTCGCCTGCCTCAGCCGCGTAGAGGCGCTGATGGTTGCCGCGCAGGATATCTTCTCCCTGCGCGAGCTTGAGGCGCTCCCGCCGCGCGCGATTCAAAAGCCCGCGTTCCTTGCGGACTGCATGGATTTTCTTGCGCATGTCTCGTCCACAGACGACAGCATCGCGGGCATCCGCAGAATGCTGGGCTGTTTCCCCTTCCAGATGGCGCGCGAAAAGCTGTATACGGATGTGCAGGCATCGCTGACAGAGCTTCTCTGCGGCATGGAAGAACCACTGGCGGCAGAGCTTCTCACCGCGTTTTATGACAATCTGTTTCCCGAGCAGACGAAAGGCTATAACGCGCTCTTCCCCGCGTTCATATCGCACGCCGAAGCGCTTATCGCAAAGAACGTGAGCAGTCTGTCAGCAGAGGACTTGGAGACATTGTTCGACGAGGCTCGCGAGCTGGCGGAGGATTTGGAGCTGGCCTTCGAATCGTTCGAGGACTTACACGAGGCATACCAGCTTTTGATTCTCCTGCTGACCTTTGCGGACAGCATCGAGAATCTGACCGCGGACGACGCAGTGACAAAAGACGTGTTCTATGCCACGGTCGAGTCGCTCCTCAACAACGAATACGAGGCATTTAAGGACAATCTGGAGCGCACCATCGACGACAAGCTCTCCGACATGCTTGAGGATGCCAACGCTACTTGGGATAAGCTCGGCAGAAAGCTCTCTACCCTTTCGCCTGACGACGTGGATGACGAGCTTGCCGCGTTGCTTTCCGTTCGCGACATTGTAGATGCGCTGTTCTTCGAAGAATTCCGCGTCGCGCCGTTGACGATGAACAATAGCGCCGCGCCGTCCGCACCCCTCGCAAAGCCGCGTGCAGAAGAACTGGCTGCCGCCTTCGTCGAGCGCTTCAAAACCGCGCTTTCTCCGCTGCCCGCCAAGGCACAGAAGAACCTCCGCCGCGAGCTGTTCCTCCTCGCACCGCACGCTCTTGAGGCAGACGAACTGGAATCGTATTTCGAAACGGCATACGACACAGCCGGCGGCTTTGCGCAGCAGGCCATGATTCTCGAAAAAGTCGGGCGCGTATTCGAAGATTTCGGCTACAACCCGCCGGGCAAGGACTTGCACGAGCACGATGACGATTGCGATTGCGGGCACAATCATCACAACCACGATAATGATTGCGATTGCGGCTGTCATGACCACGATTACCACAGACATGCCCATCACCATCACAGCCACAATTGTGACTGCGGGCATGACCATGACCATCATCATCACAACCATGACCATAATTGTGATTGCGGACACGACCATCACTAATCGTATATTCCCAGCAGAAAAAGCCCCTGAACGGGGCTTTTTCTAACCTATCCAAAACCTCATCGCCAGCATCTTGATTGTGGCATGATTATCGGATGCAGCACCCGACAATCATAAACGGCCACTACTTGAGCAAGGTGAAATGGCTTTACACACCACCAATATGCAAAAAGAGATTCTTCGCCTGCGGCTCAGAATGACAGCCGAGAGTTTTCTTCATCTTTCAAAAAGGCATTTTCACAAGCGTCCTTACGGGAACACCATTTTCCATCGCATCCTCGAAATACACAAACCCAAGCACGTTGTACAGGGTGCCGTGCATCTTCATCCATTCCGATTCACTCACAATCTCATTCATATATATTGGTTTCGAAGCATCCAAACGCGCAAATGCGTGGTCGAAAAGCGCCCTCGCCGCAACATGGAAATCTGCTCGATGGCTTACTACGAAAAATGTAATGCGATTGTGCATTTTCGAGAACGCAATAATACCTAAACACACACCTTCACAGTCCACCGCCATGAACGCCTCTTGCTGCCTGATTTTCGCTTGCATATACGCAGTAAATGCAGGCGAATGGTCGTCGCCGCCATACCATTCTGTTAGGTCAGTTACTGACTCCTTGACATAACAATCATATTCAGCAGACAGCGCCTGCCATCGCGGCATATCGGCCTCCGTCACATTTCTGACCTGAACAGGACATCTCCTCATCACAGCGTACCATTCGCCCACTTCTTCAAGAACAGCTTCAGCTCATCAAAGCACGGCGATTTCGCGTTGCGCACATAGAACCCCGACGTGGACACGCCCGTCAGCAGCGACTGCTCCACTGACAGCCCCAGCGTCTGCCCCAGACAGAAGCCCGCGTTGAAGTTGTCGCCTGCGCCTGTTGTCAGCACAGGCTTCTCGCAGAACGGCCCTTCCACACGCACATAGCCCTCTGCCGTGCACGCCATCGCCTCCATCGTCGGATGCACCACGAGGCAGGAAATGCCCAGTTTTTCATAAATCGCCGTCACAAGCGCCTCCATCTTCGCGGCGCGGGGGAGCGATTCATCCACCTGTATGCCGTAGACATCGGCGATTTCGAAGGCCTCTTTCTCGTTCAGCCCCAGCGCCGTGCGGAACCTCGCCTCGTACTGCTGTATCAGCATCAGCGCCTCGAGAATGTCGCCCTTGGAGCGCTTCTCCGGATCTGCCAAGTCAAAGAACGCAAGCGGCTGCTCTGCCCGCGCGGGCAGCAGCGGGAACACCTCGCGCACAATGCCCTGCCACACCTCATTCATATGCGGCACCATCGTCCAGTTTGACATGCTGATCATGCCGCACTTCGCCATAACCGCAGCAATCTTCTCCGCGCCGCCGAACGCGTCCTTAAACGCCGCCCAGTTAATCTCATTCAAAACCTCAATCTTGCCCAGCATCAGCTTGCCGTCATTGAACTCCAGCGCATCCGTATGCCCCGGGTCGCAGAGTGAATACACGTCGCTTTTCTCCGCCATGGACTTGAACACGGGGTGTATATCCGGCTTGCCCACCGACCCGACATAGGTCACCTGCGCGCCGTATTCCAATAACGCGTTCGCAAAAATCGGCCCATTGCCGCCCAGCTTCACCTGCACAGGCACGAATTCAATGTTCGCGCTCAGCCCTGCCGCGCGGCTGATGCGCTCACCAAACTCGGCAATCGTGTCCACGCGGTCAAAGGTGTCGAAATCAAACCGCTTGCGCACAACGTGGATAATCTCGTCCACAAAACCGTCAATACCAATCATCACCCGCAAGTCCTTCGGCTTCTTGCCGCCCAGCGCCTCGCTCAAACCATTTCTCATGTCTTCCATCTGTAATACCTCCTTGGCCTATAGTCTCTATTTTCATTGCCGTTCGAATACGATTTTGCCCTCTGCTCCGATGCCGGTCGTCACATCAATGCACCCGTCCGCACGAATCAAAATCCCTTCCGCGTCGGGAATATCTTCCAAATAAGCAAGCCCCGCCTCCGCGCCCATTCCAAACACAATCGTGCCCAGCGCATCCGCCGCCATGCCGCTATCCGCGACAATCGTGACCGCGTGCAGGTCGGATTCGGCAGGGAATCCCGTCTGCGGGTTCAAAATGTGATGATACAGCGTGCCGTCCAGCGTGAACGAGCGCTCATACACGCCTGTCGTCACAATCGCCGCGCCGCCTGTAATACGCAGCGTGCCCACCGTCACGCCCGCCTGCGCAAAGGGCTTCTGCACGCCAATGTCCCACGCCGTGCCGCCGTACCGCTCGCCAACCGTGACGACATTCCCGCCCAGATTGATCACCGCACCCGACGCGCCCTCTGCCTGCAAATACGCCACAAGCTGATCCGAAATATACCCTTTTGCAATCGCGCCGAGATCAAGCCGCGTCGCCGCCGAGGCCAGCCGAACCGTATTCCCCTCGACAATCAAATTCTCATAGCCAACACCTGCCAGCACCGCCGCCACGTCCGCCGCAAGCGGCAAGGACGGCTTCTCTGCCTTGAAATTCCACAACACGGACGCGCCGCCAATCGTCACATCAAAGAATCCGTTCGACGCACGGCTGTAAACAAGCGCCGCTTCCAGCACCCGCGCCGTCTCCTCATGTACCTCGACAGGCTCGCCCTGCGCGTTGTTGATTCGCGAGATGTCGCTCGCCGCAATGGTGCGGCTGAACTGCGCCTCATACGCGCGGCACAGCGCCATTGCGCCGTCCAGCACCTGTTCCGCATCCGCCGCGCCGTACACGGTTACCGTGACAAAAGTGTCCAGCAGAAAGCCGTGCCGCTTCGCCGCCGATGCCTCTTGCGCACAGCCCGCAAACGCCACAAGGCACGCCACGGCAAGGCCCATCAGGCACATACACCGCCGCGCCCGCCTCATTCCGCCGCCTCCAACACATATTGTATCGTGGACGGGATTTCGTCAAGCAAGTCCGATGCCATCACGCCGTATGCACTCATTTCTGCGGCGGCATGTTCGCCCGCGAGGCCGTGTATATAGCACGCCGCACGCGCCGCGTCGTACAACGCCAGCCCCTGCGCCGCAAAGCCCGCAATCAGCCCCGCCAGCACATCGCCCGAGCCTGCTTTCGCCAAGGCACTGCACCCCGTCGGGTTCATCGAAACACGCCCGTCAGGCGCGGCGATGATGGTCCGCGCATCCTTCAGCAGGACAATCGCGCCAGTCTCCTTCGCCAGCCGCGCCGCCGCGCCAATAGTGTCTTCCAGCAAATCTTCTGCGGGAATGCCTGTCAGGCGGCTCATCTCGCCCATATGCGGCGTGAGCACCACAGGTGCTTCCGCCGCCAGTGCCGTCAGCCAATCCCTGTGCCGCGCCAGAATGTTCAGCGCATCGGCATCCACGACAATCGGCACGTTTATCCCGCGCATAAACGCCTCCACAAACCCTTCCGTCGCCGCGCAATCCGACAGCCCCGACCCCAGAAGCACGACACTTGCCTTCGCTTTCTCCGCCGCCAGCGCCTGTGTGCTTGCTTCGCAAAGCGTGCCGCCTTCGTCTGCCAACGTCAGCGTGACGGCCTCCTTGACCCCCGCTTGCAGCATCTGTACCACACGTCCTGTGCCCGCCGCCATCACCAGCCCCGCGCCCGCGCGATAGGCCGCCGTGGCCGCCATCACCGCCGCACCTGGCATATTGTCGCACCCCGCCACGGACAGCACACGCCCGAATTGATACTTGTGCGAGCGTGCCGCGCGAACGGGCAACAATGTGCAAGCCTCTACGGCGCTCAACATGTCTAGCTCAACAGATTCCAGAGCAGACGCAGGCAAACCGATGCCCGCCAGCACAACCCGCCCCGCAAATTCAACCCCCGGATACAGCACGTGTCCGCGCTTGCGGCACACCAGCGTCACCGTCTCCTGCGCCCGAACCGCCGCGCCCATGACGCGCCCCGTGTCTGCGCAAATGCCCGACGGCATATCAACAGACAGCACAGGCACGCCGCTTGCGTTCACCACGCGAATCACCTCTGCGCACAGCGGACGCACCGCCCCCGACAGGCCAATGCCCAGCAGCGCATCCAGAATCAAGTCTGCGCCCTTGATGTATTCTGCAACAGCCGCGGCTTCCTCGGCCTTCGTCACGCGGCGCAATACGACCCCGCACGCCGCCAGCGCACGGATATTGATGCAGACATCAGGCTCGCTCGGCGCGGCGTTCCCGACGAGGAATACGTCTGTTTGCAATCCATGGGCCGCCAGATGCCGCGCCGCCGCCAATCCGTCACCGCCGTTTTTGCCCGTTCCGCAGAGGACGACGACGCGCCCTTTACGCAGTTCTTTTAGCACATGCAACGCAATGCTGTGCGCCGCCGTCTCCATCAGCACAAGAGACGGCAGCCCCGCTTCTTCCATATATTCATTCTCAATGCGGCGAAGTTCCGCCGCTGTCGCAGCCTTCATGCAAATGACTCCCTTCTGCCACGGCGAAAGCAATGGCATACACCGCCGTGTTCGATATGCTGACATGAATACGCTGTATGCCGCGCTGTGCGGCAAGCGCCTTTGCCTTGCCGTAGAGCGTCACCACTGGCTCACCCGCCGCGCCGCGCAGAACCTCAACCTCTTTCGGCCAGAAGCCCGCGAATCCCGTGCCCATGGCCTTGACAAGTGCCTCTTTCGCCGCGAAGCACCCTGCCAGCACAGACGCAGCCTGCCCTCTCGCCTGCCCCAGCGCCAGCTCCGCCGGGGTGAACAGTCTGTCTGCCAGCCTCTGATTCTCCATCGCGCGTGCCATTCGCGCAAGCTCCGTCATATCCGTTCCAACGCCGATAATCATGCCAAAACACCTCCTCACCGCGCCGAAAACCATTGACGCGGGCGTAGTTTCTCCTTTATAATAGAATGAATTATAGCATAATCACGTCGCAATTTCAACACTGCGGCATATCTAAGGAGGACTATTCCATGAACAACAGACAAAGGCTTCTCGCGGCACTACGCTATGAAGCATATGACAGATTACCTCTCGTGCATTTCGGCTTCTGGAACGAAACAATTGAGAAATGGAACCATGAAGGGCACATCACCGATGCAGACGCGGCAAACGTCTGGGATAATTCGGACAACGAAAAGAAGCTGACCACGCGGCTCGGCTTCGATTTCAACTACTCTTGCAACTTCGGAACCGCGACATCGCTGTTCCCCTCTTTCGAGACGAAACTGCTGGAGGTCACGGCGGACGGCTTCCACAAAGAGCTGAACGAAGACGGCGCGATTGTGCTTGTGAAGCCGGGCGTGGTGTCCATCCCTGCCGAGGTCGGGCACACGCTTGTAGACCGCGCCTCTTGGGAAGAGCACTACAAGTGGCGTTTGCAGTACACAGACGAGCGCATCAATTTCAAAGGCCTCGAGGCACTGAAAGCCATCAACGAAACGCGCGACTACCCGCAAGGATTATCGATTGGCAGCCTGTTTGGCCGCATTCGCGACATCATGGGTGTCATCGGCATCAGCTATCTCGTTGAGGACGACGAGGACTTGTACGACGAGATTATCAACACCTTTGCGGACATGCAGTACAAGGTCGCAGAGCGCGCACTCGCAACCGGCGCACAATTCGATTTCGCGCATTTCTGGGAAGACATTTGCTACAATCACGGCCCGCTGGTCAACCCCGCCGTCTTCCGCGAGAAGGTCGGCCCGCACTACAAGCGCATGACGAAGCTCTGCAATGACCATGGCATCGATATCATCTCCCTCGACTGCGACGGACAAATCGACTCCCTTCTGCCTATATGGTTCGAGAACGGCGTGAACACCATGTTCCCCATTGAAGTCGGCACATGGAATGCCAACATCCGCCCGTGGCGCGAGAAATACGGCCGCGATCTGCGCGGCGTCGGCGGCATGAACAAAACCGTTTTCGCGCAGGACTATAAGGCCGTTGACGTGGAAATCGAACGCCTGCGCGGCCTCGTCGAGCTGGGCGGCTACATCCCCTGCCCCGATCACCGCATCGCACCGGATGCCATTTTCGAAAATGTGCAGTACTATTGTGACAAGATGCAAAAGGTTTTCAGCTAAATCTAAAAANTTTCAAAAAACACTTGCCAAACGTCTGAAAGGGTGCTATAATAAATTTCGTTGTCCGAGTGGCAACGAATGTGTGCGCGTAGCTCAGCTGGATAGAGCGTCTGACTACGGATCAGAAGGTCGAGTGTTCGAATCATTTCGCGCACGCTCACAAA
>JGI994J12354_10001700_pt1 | contig 22163 bp, 17 predicted proteins | sample IntmicLarv3ML3BL_FD_12354 | JGI IMG/M metagenome (IMG submission 12354) | reverse complement strand
GTCGAGCCGTAGTTTCAAGTGTATTTCTCTTGGCGCCCCCATACCAACAATCCATCAATCCAACAATCCATCAATCAATCAACTAAAACTTCTTCACAACATCCCCATCTCTCTTATAAATACTCCCCGCCGGCACAACCCCCCTAACACTAGACAACGGATAAACATTAGAATTACGTCCAATAACCGTCCCCGGATTTAACACCGAATTGCACCCAATCTCAGCATCATCGCCAAGCATCGCCCCAAACTTCTTAATACCTGTCTCGATGCTATAACTATCCCCTTTAACCACTACCAACTTCTTATCAGCTTTAACATTAGAAGTAATCGAACCAGCCCCCATGTGTGCCTTAAACCCTAAAATAGAGTCACCAACATAGTTATAATGCGGCACTTGCACCTTATTAAATAACACAACATTCTTAAGTTCCGTCGAGTTGCCAACAACAGCACCTTCCCCAACAATAACATTACCCCGAATAAATGCCCCCGGACGAACCTCCGTTTCTTTGCCAATAATCGCTGGTCCCGTAATCGATGCCGTTGACGCTATCGTGGCACTCTTAGCAATCCAAATATTGTCACCACGCTTATCGTATTCTTCATCGCTTAAGGTCGCCCCTAGTGCTAAAGCAAATTCGCCAATTAACGGTAGTACTTCCCATGGAAATTCTTTACCTTCAAAAAGTTTAGCAGCCATAGTTTCTTCTAAATTATATAAGTTTTCGATTTTAATATTATTCATTTCCGTCTCCCTTTTCTCGTTTTAGTTTGAGATTACAGACTCTTTATTTTTTGGTCTTTTGTTTTTTATAAAATTGCGCCACCTGCTCATAACCTGCTCGTAATTGACTTTGATTATTCAATCTCAAAACACCATCTGTACGCTGTTTAATAAATGCTTCTAACTTTTCCATATATTCTTTTTCGCCGATATTTCCTTCCGCTACATAATTTAAACCTTTTTCCCAACTAGCAGTTAGTTCTGGATTTAAGAGCGAACGAATTGAACTATCAACCACATCAAATATCATCTCACCTAATAATGCCGGCATAATAATTTGCGTCTTTTTATTTAAGGCTATGTACTTAATTGTCACTAGCTTTTTTAGTATCTCAGCTCTGGTCGCACTAGTGCCAATACCACTACCTTTGATTTGCTCACGTAGTTCTTCATCATCAATTAGTTGTCCCGCATTTTCCATTGCTAAAATAATCGTCCCTGAGTTGTATCGTTTTGGTGGCGATGTCTCGCCCTCCTTAATCGCAAAATCACCAACTGGTAATTTCTCACCCTTCTTTAGTTGCATTAAGCTCGCTGCAAAGTCCGGGTCATTTAAAGCACTTTCTTCTTCCTTTTTCTTTAAAAATGAAACTTGCGCTACTTTTAAATATCCTTCATTAATCAAGGTCTTAAAACTAGTGCCCAAAGTCTCTGTCGCCATTCGTAGGGTCATATTTACTTTTTGATATTGTGCTGCTGGATAGAAAATACTCAAGAACCGTCTAGTCACCATTTCATAAACTTTATGACAATTATCATTGACTGTATTTAGCGCTGATAACCCTTGCCCCGTCGGGATAATAGCATAATGGTCGGTAACTTTACTGTCATTAACATAGCGACTTTTAGCTATCTTAGTATAGTTGCCCGCTTCAATAATCTCTTTAGCAAATGTTCCGAACATACCATGATTTTGCAAACCCGCCAGATTTTTCTTGATTTCCTTGGCAACTGCCGTCGTCAATACTCTCGCATCTGTACGCGGATACGTCACCAGCTTCTTTTCATATAGCTCTTGTACTACCTTAAGAGTGTCATCAGGACTAACCTTTAATAGTCTTGCACAATCATTTTGCAATTCTGCTAAATTATAAAGTAATGGGGCATTTTTATTTTCTTTTTTCTTCTCTAACACTTCCACAAGTGTCTCTTGTGGTTCTTGGACTTCTAAAAATTCTTTTAATTCCTTAGCATCAATTTCTTCTTTGAAGCCATTTTCTTTGTACAACTTCGGCGAATTGTGATAACGGCTATCTGGATTAACCTTCCACTCAACCTCGAAATCCTTATCCGCCAATCTAGCTTGTGCCAATAAACGATAAAACGGAGTTTTCACAAATGCTCGAACCTCTCGCTCACGCCTAACTATCATTCCTAATACACAAGTCATTACTCGCCCCACCGAAATCACTTGATAATTATTGCCAAGAAAATTCGCTACACTACTACCATATTTAAGCGATAGCAAACGTGAAAAATTAATGCCCATCAAATAATCTTCTTTGGCACGAAGATATGCCGAAGCTGAAAGATTATCATAGTCTTCTAAGTCCTTGGCTTCACGAATACCTCTTCTGATTTCATCTTCGGTTTGTGAATCAATCCAGACCCTTTTGCGTACTTTACCTTTGATGCCAGAGTGCATCTCCACCAAACGATAAATATATTCTCCCTCGCGTCCTGAGTCAGTGCACACATAGATTTTATCAACATCTTCGCGATTAAGTAGTCCACTAACAATATCAAATTGCTTTTTAACGGCCGGGATAACTTCATACTTAAAGACATCAGGCAAAAAAGGTAGTGTGCTAAGACTCCACCTTTTGTATTTTTCGTCATACTTTTCGGGATAACTCATCGTCACAAGATGCCCTACGCACCATGTTATTACTGTATTTTCCGACTCCAGATATCCGTCACCACGACGTGTATTTAATTTTAACGCTTTCGCAAATTCCTGAGCCACACTCGGCTTCTCTGCAATAAATAACGATTTTTTCATGCTTTTCAACTTTCACTTCTACCATGGCTGGCGTCACTGGTATTTCAATAAGTACTCTAGCTTTACTTTGTTTGGATGTACCCTAGCTCTTTGAGTGCCTCTGCACATAATACTGCTCCACCAGCAGCTCCACGGACAGTATTATGTGACATACCGACAAACTTAAAATCGTAAATATTGTCTTCTCGTAAACGTCCGATTGAAATACCCATACCATTTTCAAAATCAACATCCGCTTTGATTTGAGGTCGATTATCTTCTTCTAAATATTGAATGAATTGTTTTGGTGCACTTGGCAAATTCTTCTCTTGCGGAAGACCTTTGAAATTAACCAATTTCTCAATCAATTGTTCTTTGGTTGGTTCTTTATTAAACTTGATAAATACTGCCGCTGTATGTCCATCAAGCACGGGCACACGGATACATTGACAAGTAATCGCTGGTAATGTCGCTGGTTTGATTACACCATCTTCGACCTTACCGCCTACACGCAATGGCTCCATTTCGCTTTTTTCTTCTTCACCACCAATATATGGAATAATATTCCCTACCATCTCAGGCCAATCTGCGAAAGTCTTACCCGCACCTGAAATCGCTTGGTAAGTGGTCGCTACTATTTCAACTGGTTCAAATTCTGCCCAGGCTGCTAATGCTGGTGCATAGCTTTGGATTGAACAATTAGGCTTAACTGCGATAAACCCTTTTTGTGTTCCAAGGCGTTTCTTTTGAAATTCAATTACTTTAAAATGGTTGTCATTAATTTCTGGAATAACCATTGGCACATCTGGTGTCCATCTGTGTGCACTATTATTAGACACTACTGGTATTTCTGCTTTGGCATATTCTTCTTCGATAGCCTTAATCTCATCTTTACTCATATCAACTGCCGAGAATACGAAGTCAACACCACTGGCAACTTTTTCTACTTCATTAACATTCATAACCACTAATTGCTTAACTGCTTCCGGCATCGGCGTTGTCATCTTCCAACGATTACCAACCGCTTCTTCATATGTCTTGCCCGCACTTCTTGGACTAGCTGCCACGGTTACAACTTCAAACCATGGGTGGTTATCTAATAATGCAATAAAACGCTGTCCAACCATTCCTGTTCCGCCTAAAATTCCGACTCTTAGTTTATCACTCATATTTTCACCCCTCTTGTTTTATTAGATTCTTCGCTTCGCTCAGAATGACAGTGTTTTCATAACTTATTTGACACTATCATTTTATTTAGCTTGTGTGAGATTGCGGGTCGACCCCGCAACGACGATGGCAGCTTTAATGCTTCGCCAAAAACTTCGCATTAAGTTCAATCACTTTTTTCATTTCGCTCGTTCCTGGTGCGCCTTTGGTAATGCGCTTTTCAACACACGTCTTTAGACCTATCGCATCAAAAATGTCCTCTTTAAAACCATCACTAAACTTCTTGAAATCAGCAAGGCTCAAATCTTCTAACGATTGATTATTATCAATGCAATGCAGTACTAATTTACCGATAACACTATGTGCATCCCTAAAGGCAACGCCATTATTAACTAGATAATCCGCTGCGTCAGTCGCATTGGTAAAGCCTTTAAGGGCGCTTATCTCCATCGCTACCTTATCAAATTTCATCGTTCGCAACATGCCTTCAAATAATGCTAGACAACCTTTAGTCGTATCAATTGCATCAAAGGTCCATTCCTTATCTTCTTGCATATCCTTGTTATAAGCTAATGGNAAACCTTTCATCGTTGTTAAAAGTGCCATCAGCGCCCCATACACACGACCTGTCTTACCGCGTACTAATTCGGCAATATCGGGATTTTTCTTTTGTGGCATGATGCTACTGCCAGTACTATATGTATCGTCAAGTTCAACAAAGTGGTACTCGTTAGAATTCCAAATAATAATTTCTTCTGAAAAACGACTAAGATGCATCATAATTGTTGATAAACTCGACAGTAATTCTATCAAATAATCACGGTCTGATACTGAGTCCATGCTATTCATCGTCGCTTCAATGAAGCCTAATTCTTTTGCTGTATATTCACGATCAAGCGGGTACGTCGTCCCTGCTAATGCCCCTGAACCAAGCGGACTATAATTCATTCGCTTATAAATATCTATTAGGCGTTCCAAATCTCGTTTAAACATCTCAAAGTAGGCACCCATATGATGTGCTAACGTAATCGGTTGTGCTTTTTGCAAATGAGTGAAGCCCGGCATAAACGTCTCAAGATGTTCTTCCATAATCGCATTAAGCGTACCTAACAACTCTTTTATCAATATCTGCAATTCTTCTACTTCATCTCGCACATATAACTTCATATCCAAAGCCACTTGGTCATTACGACTTCTGCCGGTGTGAAGCTTCTTGCCAGCCTCGCCAATTCTATCAATCAAATTAGCTTCAACAAAACTATGAATATCTTCGTATTCTGCTGTAAACTCTAATTTGCCACTTTCAATATCTGCTAAGATACCGGTTAATCCTGCGATAATCTCATCACGTTCACCACTAGTTATGATGCCTTGCTTCGCCAACATCTTAACATGGGCAATACTGCCTGTGATATCTTGTTTGTATAATTTTTTATCGAAACCAATCGAAGCATTAAAATTATAAACTAACTGGTCAGTCTCTTTGGTAAAACGCCCACCCCATAATTGTGCCATGATTTACTCCTTTAATTATTATATTTGTCATCCTGATTATCAGTTCTCGAATGACTACTATACTACCATTTAAGCATACCACTTCGTCTTTTTCATATCAAGTAGAATAGACGCATCCGCAATAGTTTTGGCGATATAGTCCATATTCTTGCGATAATTCAATTGACCGCTTGTAACCATTTTTCTTTTTAAAATCTGATGGCAACCATTTAACTTTACTATCTTTGGCAATTGCCTCACCAATTTCATTTAACTTAATAGCATTTTTCATTGGGCTAATTGATAATGTTGTTGTGAAATAATCGAATTCACGTTTTTTCGCCTGTCGTGCTGTCTCTTCTAGTCTTAAATAGTAGCATATAAAACATCGCTCTTGCCCTTCTGGACATTCTTCATAGCCTTTTATCGCCTTAGCAAAGCTGTCTTTGTCAAATTCACCTTCAATAAAATCAACATCGTTTACAAAATTCATCTGACGGATGAATGCTTGTTGTTCTGCTGCTCGTTTGGTATATTCTGCATCGGGATAAATATTGGGATTGTAATAAAAAACCGTAATTTTAAAATACTGCGAAAGTAATTCTAAAACATAACTACTACAAGGTGCACAACAACTATGTAATAATAATGTTGGCACTGCATTAGTTGCTTGATTGCTTTTAATTATTTGCTCTAATTCTCTTTGATAATTATGAGTCATCTAACCCTACCTTTGTAACTATTGCATTTGATGAACATCCCACGGAGTGTTATACAAAAACAGTCATCCCGAACAAAGTGAATAATCTTTTCCTAAGATTCTTCGCTATGCTCAAAATGACATCTAAAATTCTTCACTATGCTCAGAACAATATCTAAAATTCTTCACTGCTTCATTTAAGAAATATCGCTTTATCCTTCAAAAACCATTTCGCCATCTGGGTCAAATATCTTGTACCCTTCTAGACATGCTTTTTTAGCATTTTCAAGATTAAGAAATGCCCCCAACTGACTATCAACATCATCCCAACTTTTGCGAATTCTAAAAAGTTCTAATGGTTTTTGGGTTGCTAGGAAAATCGGGTCAATCACATCGTATTGTGTCAAATGGTAACGCTCGATAATACTACATATCTTATCAACATATCTGCTGTCAGTTGCGTAACCGCCATTTTTAATAATCTGAATGGCATTGCGATAATCTAACTCACCTCGAATTCCCGGATAACGCAATCCATTACCAGTCTCAGCGCCTAAAAGATAGGCCGTATGGTCGGCTAATGACTGCTCAATACTTGGATAAGCTCTAAAATCAGCCATAATAGTAATCGCTACACCATTAATATCTTCCCAAGTTTGCTTTCTATATATCTCACCCGTCCAACTAGTTCCCGGCCATGTATTACCTGAAAGTGTCGCTTTCATACCAAAACAATTATTGGCTTCAACCGCTAAACTTGTATCAAGCCAACCAGTTTCTAAAATACACTGTGCTGCCACGACACTGGCTAAAATACCTGACGTTTGATAATTTCTCTGCGCTAATCTACCAATTACCTCAGCCTTTTGCTCTTGAGATAATGGTCCATTAGCTAATATGGATGCTACTGTCGTCTCCATAACATCTAGCACTTCGCCCGAGCGAGCACCCTCTTCACGATTAAGTTCACGTTCTTCGCGAATGTTATCAAGCTCTGATGTTCTGTCCTCTCTATGGACATCTTCGCTTTCTACAGCCGTATCCGCTTCTGCTTGAACACTTGGTATCGGTGTCACAGTCACACTGGTCGCAAAAACATTGATTGGTCCAGTTAATATAGCAACTAATGTCAATATCACTACTATTTTATTAAGCTGTCTTTGTTGCCTTTTTTTCATCTTATATTTCCCCTATTATCGTATCGATTAACTTGCTTTGCAATAATCACTACTTGTAAATTTCACTATTTTAATAGTTTATCACTATTTTGCCGAATTGTCGATATACATTGTCGCAACCGCTTTTTCATTATACTGCGAGGAAATAATCCCACCATCTGAAAGCCTTGAATAAACCCCTGCCATCGCTCCGTTATAGACAAAAATCCCCGACATATTAGTATATTGCTTCCAAACCGGATTGTCTTCGACTAAATAAATATTAGCTGTACGATATGGCGGGCAATATTCTTGATAAATATAATCTTGATTAGCATGTTTATCAACGATTTCTTCCCACTTCTTTGGCGGATAATCAATCCCTGCAAAAACTCCTTGTGATGCGTAAGAGTCCAATGGTTTGATAATAAAGCTGTCTTTCTTTTCTTTAACTTCATCTAAAGAACAATATTTGCTGTCCATCAAATTCGTCGCTGGAATATGTTCTTTTACAAAAGTTCGTTCTTTTTCATTTAAAATATTTTGCGTCGCTTCTTCGTGTAAAATCTTAAACAACCACTTATTATGAATGATTTGGGTGCAAAATGCTCCGATAATACAGACCTTTTGTTCTTTTACCGCCATCACAAAATCTTGTACTTTATCATAATGCTTCATAATATCACTTGTAACTGCTCGGCGATAAACAACATCAATAACTTCACCCTTTGGCGAGTATAGTACACCATCGCGGTATTTTAATTGTGTGATTTCGCAAATTTCCACCTTGTATCCCGCCACTTCAAAACGCTTTTTGAATTCTTCAAATTCTGTGATTGAACAATGCTCAAGAAAATCAACAATTGCAACATACGGCTTTTCCACCTTCTTATCATAGGTGTCATATATCTCCATAAACGCTTTAACCCAACTATCAAAAAGTTCAAAAGTTTTAAATTGATATTGCTCCTTCATCTTTTGGTGAGTGATATTTTTATCAATTGCCTTATTCAAAACATAATCTTCTAGCATCGCACTGCTACCATCAGTGTTGATTTCGCAAAACTTAAAAGACCAATCATCCTCATTAAAGAAAATATCAAAGCGCGCAATTGGTAACTCACAATCATAGCCCCGTGATGTTAAAATCAGCTCTTCTAATTCTTTTGCAAACGGAAAGTATTGACGGTATTTTTCATTTTCTAAATATTCATTAATAATCTTGGCGAAAATGCCATAGGTCGTCTTAGTAATCTCCCCGAAATATCTCATCACTTCTTCGTCAAATACTTTTGGTATGTGTAGCGTATGCACACAGCGTCCGTGGTATGCGACTGGTGAATGTTCTAGATAATCTTTAATGTCTAATGCTGACTTGACATTTTCGGCAAAATTATTATTAATCTCTTCTTCGTATTTAGCTAATAGTTTTTTCATTATACTCCTCTGCTAAGGTCTTGCTATTTTCTATGATTTCCTCAAGTGGTTCTATCATTTCACATTCTTCACGATTTAATATCGTCTTTGCCTCTGTCAACAAAACTTTCAATAACTCCTGTGCTTTATGCCCGTAAGCCATCCCCTCAAACCCATGTTCGGAGATATTATCTTTGGCGTCTTGAATAGTTATTTCATCGGCTTTATAAGTATTAATTATCTTATTTAATAATTTATCATTGTAGAAAATGCCCTTAATTAACGCCATATAGCCTTTGACATATTCAAATGGTAAACTATCCGCAAAACGTATCTCGACATAGTTTTTTAAACGTATATCCAAAAATGTCATTGATAAAACATGGTCGATATCCTCAACGTTTAGGATTTCCTCTGGTTTGATATCCTGAATGGTTTTTTCACCTACGTATGTTTCTTTATCATCATCTGGCATGAAGATAAGCGGTAAATCCATCAGATGCTCTGCATATTTGGCAAACCCAAAGTCATCATCAAACAACCCTTTTATCATACCTGCACGGTCAGCATCAACTCGCTCCCAAATATTATTACGTAGCAAATAGCCATTATACTGTGCCCCCTTATATATTGGAGAATTATCCATGAGTAATGCCAATAGTGGCATCAAGATATATGCTACGCGATATTTTAAAATGAAATCGGCTTCGTTGGTATAATCAATGGCTACTTGGGTAGAAGATGTTCCTCGCATCATATGAATTCCGCCGGTGCCGACTGTGGCAAAATATTTATCCATATATTCATAACGTTTTTTAGGAATTAGCCTTAGTTTTGATACCACGCTTTTAGGCTGATAACCTAAGGTGACTAATTGATAATTATTCTCTCGTAAAAGCGGTTTTAGTTGTTTTAATAACTTATTATAAATCTGCTCAACGGTATCAATGTCTTTTTGTGGATTGATGCTTATCTCTAATTGTCCTGCTGGCTCTAAACTAAGCGAATAGTCATCATTGTAAAGTCCTAGCAAATGTCCATCCTCTTCAAAACGGTATGGATACAATGGCGACAAGCACTCTAATATATATTCAACTCCGCGCGGTCCATAATAAGAAACAGCCTCTAAAGATTGGCGTTTGACGATAAAATGCTCCACCTCAACACCTAGCTTTTGCTCGTCTTCTTTTTTGCTTCCGTTTTTGAAATATTGAATTAGTAATTCTTTGTTGCTCTCGTATGCATTCACGTCAATTACCTCTTTTGTGTTTTTTTACTTTTTTAATCAATAATGGTTGTGTTTTTTTCAAAATGCGTTATAATATTCTTTGTGTAAATCACTTGCTGAAATAGCTCAGTTGGTAGAGCACTTCACTCGTAATGAAGGGGTCGGCGGTTCAAGTCCGCTTTTCAGCTTTTAATTCACCTTAGATTATAGTACCAAATTTATACGTTTTTAGCAAATAAAACAGGGCCTGCGCCAAAACGCTGGTCCTGTTACTTTATCTGAATTTTCTGAAGTAGCCACCTTTTTGCTATAATACCATTATACAACTACAAAATCACGTACACTGCTTACTGCTCGTCCTTTGCTATCGACATACGATGCCACGAAGCTATATTCACTGCCTTTGTCTGCTGGAATATTCACGTCAAATGCTTTTCGATTAGTTCCGTATGCTTCCACTGTGTATGCTTGTTCGATTTTATTAAGTGCTTTTCCATCTTTGTAAAGAATTAATGATACGCTACCTTGCCAATCACAGCCCGTATCATTATATAATGATACTTCTAAGCTTTTCTCACCACTAGGATGCTCATCGGCCCAATCTTCTATACAAATGCCTAATGGTGCAAAAGCATCTGTCATGAACTCTTTGAATGCTAGATGATAAGAAGGATTAGCAATATCTGGTAAAAAGGCATCACTAGTCAATCCTCTAGGCTTACTATAAGTAAGTCCACAAAAATATAATACTCCCGCATTTTTACGCCCGCTTCGCCAAAATTCTGTCAACTTAGCAGTTGCTTTGGCATAGTATACACGCCGTTCTTCCGTCGTCGCATTAGGTAAAAGATTTTCATACAGTCTCCTAGTTAATGCTGTTGGTTCACCATGGCGATCAATCCACAACCACGCGTACTCATTAATAATACGTGGGTTATCAGGTGTCAATGTTTGGTCTTTCGTCCGTGAAAAAGTGAATAACTCAACATGACTTGGTGCTGGGTCTTTACTTTGTTTGTTAATGTCAGCCATTTTAAAATCAGGATTGCTAAAGAAATACGGATGGCATTCAATCGGGTCGGTATCTTCTGCTGGTGGTGCCCAACCTGAGTCCCATGGACGGTTCGACAAATCAACGCCTAGTTCGCGCATCTTTTTAACCATAATATGGGTTAAGAAGGTTCTAGTTTCATTTTGCGTATCCCAAATAACCACGCAAGGATGATTTGCTCGTTCATTGACCCAATCTATGAATTCTGGGATAATCGTTTCTTCTATTGCCGGCAGGTGTTTGCCAAAAACTGGATACTTCCCATCTAGATTTTCAATGCCCCACCAAAGTGGGTCAGTTGCATCGTAAGATATTTCCATGTGTTCAGCAAACCATTTCCATGTTGCTGTATCCATGCGCTCTACTTCATACCATATCGGATATTCATCTTGAATTAAAAGACCTAATTCATCTGCCAATTCATACCATATCTCTGGTGGAAAGCCAATACAATAGCGAATGCTATTCATATTCATATCTTTGAAACCTTGCAATATCTCTCTCGCCCAGTTTAAATCCCATGGCAAGCCTGCTCTATCTGGGTCTTCAAAAAAACGATACATCGTAATATTGTTACCACGCAAATAGTATGGATTACCATTTAGCATTGGTTTCTTAGTTTCTTTGTCAAAGCAAAAATGACGCATACCAAAGCGGTTGCTTAAGCAATCACCTGAAGTTTTTGCACAAACTTCATAAAGAAACGGGGTCTCTGGACTCCATAATTTTGCGTTTGGCAGTGCCATAGTTACACTCTTAACGGCAACACTATTAGCCGCAATCTCAATTCCCGCTATTGTTGCGGTGGCAACTTCTTGACCGCTTAGTGCTTCTTTGATTTGAATATTGACATCCGTTGTAACCGCTTTATCCAAGCGGTTTTGTACAGTCACTTGGACTGTCGCTGCATCCAATTTCGGAAGTGGTGCCACCTGAATATATTGGATTACGGGGTTACCAGAGAATATCAACGAAACATCATCGTAAATCCCTGGAATATATTCGAATTTTTCTTTGTCATAACCAGCAGGATGACCCAACGAAGTATCTTGGGTTCCCATTGCTCCAATCTTGATTAGTAATGTATTGTCGCCTTGCTCAAGGAATGGCGCAATATCAACGTATGCTGGCGTAAAGTTAGGATGATGGTCGCATACATGCTGCCCATTAACGTAAATATATTTACCCCAAAAAGCCTTGCCAATTTTAAGGGTTGCAACTTCTGGTAATTCACCTTCAATACGAAAATCCTTTTTGTACCATGCCGCACTCCCTACTACTGGCTCATCTGCCATATCCCAAAGACCTGGTACTGGTATCGTGTTGGTGAAATTTTTAGCTATTGACGTTATCTTCGAGTCGATATATGAAGCTTGAATATCCCACCTTCCATTAAGTGAGAGTGTCTCTCGTTTTGCTAATTCTTTCGCTAGTGTAATAGTTGGTATTTTGTTCATCTCATATTCCCTTTCTGCTAAATATCACTGTGCTTAGAACATTTATTGCCCATTGACTTTAATACCATCTAGGTTACCATATAACGGGGTAATCGTAAAGTTTGTTTTATCGCCCGTCTTTTCTTGGGTGTAAATACCCCACGATTTACCATTAGAGTAAAAGCAACTAAAATTATCAGCATTTATTTTCGGAGCAAAGGCAATTTCGTTATGCGGTAAGTCAAATGTATAACCAGATAGCGCAACTAACACACCCCATGCTGCCATTGAACGAACATAGTGATTACCACACTCTAATTCATTATACGGACTTCTGCGCCCACCATTATAACGATGGCGAAGGCTTTTAATGATATTCATTGCTTCATCAATATCATCTTGGTAAATGAGTTGCGTGGCAATTTGATATTCAATTCCTGTCCATACTTCATCACTATAGACGAATGGTTGTGCTGGACGACCACCGTGCGGCCATGAACACAAAGTTAATCCCCCTTCATCAGGATATGCATAAACTCTTTGAACACTCGCATGTCCACGCATAACTTTACGATAATTATAGCGATAAATGGAGCGGTTAATTTCCTTGACATGTTCTTCTGGCAAAACATAACCTAAACCATATATCTGTCCTAAACCTTGACCTAATATCTGGTCTGCCAAACATCCATCACCATATTGGTATCTATGTTTTGCTAATAATTCTGGTGTAATTGATTGCTTGTAATACTCGCCATTCCAAAGTTCCTTATCCATCTTAGCACTACCAACTTTAGCGCCTTCTTCCCATGCTTTGGCTTTGCCTTCTTCACCTAAGTATCGCGCCATCTCAGATGCCGCTTTAAGTGCTGCATAGAGGAATACATTAGTAAGTGAACTAATCCCATAAAATTCAATATCATAAGTATTGTGTTGCTTCGCATCTAAAACAAAATCGCCATCTAGGTCCCATGTTTTAAGAGCATACTCCAAAGTCAGACACATCTTATCCCAAACTTCTTTTAAGAAATCATCATCACCTGTTAACTTCCATTCACGATAAACTCGCAAAATACATCCAAGTTGCCCATCAGCAGCTGGGAACATATCCCATGGTTCATCATTTAAGACATTTTGAGTACGGAAATTCATCTTACCTTCATCGTTAGTTTCTCGTAAATATTCGGTCTTTCTCGCACTGATTTCTAACTCTGGGAATAAGAAAGCTATCGTCTGGGCATAATTCCACACGTGTGTGCAAGTTCCCATACAACTTCCTGCCTCATCAAAACACCCTTCCCAACCAAAGAACTTGCCATCAGCAATTCTAAAACAAGTATTCGAGCGTAGCACCGTGATTGATGAAACTAATGATTCCACCACATCTGCGCCAATCGTACTGTTATATAAAGCTGCCGCAAAATTAGTGCTATCTTGATGCAATCGCTCGCGATTATTGTGGAAATATGTTAATACATCTTTGGCATCTTCCCATTGTGCACTATAATAATTTTGCCACACTTTAGTTTGTGGCTTAGTGCCCATAAACACACCCCAGCCATCCGGCCACCAACCAAGGCGGTTCGGGAAATTCCATGATATATAAAATGTATATTCTTTGGTTTCACCAGGTGCAATTGTCTCCATTGCACTTAAAGAGCCGACATTTCTAGCATACTGTCCGCTAACAGCACCGACATTTGACCCAACGGTGTCATTATTAACCTCGGCATCTAAAATTCCATCATGTGAGAAATCACGCCAAAATTCTTCAGCACCATCCCACCAGCTACCACTTTCCCAATACGGTTTAACACTAACATCCTTATTCGCTGTAGCAATCGTCATTGTTCCGTAGTTTAATGCCTCTTTGCTTACATCTGTGCCGAATAAGATACCGGTTAGACCATCCTTTACAAATTCTTTGTTGAAAGGACTTCCTTCCACCCCAACTTTTTCAAATCCATCATATGCTTTAAAACCAGTGAAGTTGTAGAAAGTCTCGCCAATTGCCACCTTTGCCACTTTATTGCTTTGGTTAGTAACTTTATACTTCATTGAAAATGCTGGCATCCCTGAGTCTTTTGAATTTAGTGGGATAAACGGAGTGTATGCCTCTAGCTCTACTGCTAAAGGCAAATCATCTTTTCTAAATTTGTATAAATAAAACGGATATTTTGTCTCAACACTGCTATCATTCATCCGTGGCAATCCTAATAGCTCACTGCTGGGATGACCTAATGCCTTATTACTAATACCTTTAGGCTCGGCTTCTAAAATAACTGCCTGACCTTCTTCGCCCTCAAATTGACTCCACATTGCAAAAAATGTATATGGCATTTTAAGGTTCTTGTTAGGCTGGTTCATTATCTCAAAGTCGCACATTCTACCTGACCCATCAAGTGAAATATTCCCTGTACCTATTCCACCAAGTAAAGCACGAAATGCCTGCTGCTTGTCTGTATATGTCTTTGTATTAGTTTTTATTTGCTCTAGTGTGAACATTATATCCGCCTCCTTTATCCACCTTCTTTTTGAAATATTTATTTTTTAGTACTATCAAAATCCCAATTTAATTTTTCAAAAAGTGCTTTACGGCTGTCATTATCGAAATCTAAAACTTCACCAGCGTATTTCGCTACATCTTTAGCTACTTTTCTAGGAACAACGATAACGCCATCACCATCAGCAACAATAATATCGCCAGGCTTAACTGTTACGCCGCCGATATTAACTGGCACGTCTTTTTGGTCGAATTGAATTTTACATTGCACCATTGATTGTGAAACGAAATGAGACCACATTGGGATTTTTTGCATGATTACTTCATCCGTATCACGAATACCTGAACCATTCATTACAAATCCTCTAACGCCTTTAAGAAGTGCTCCTAAAGTGTTTTCTGAACCCATTAAACCAACATTAACGCCACTCACGTCAATCGCCATAAAGTCACCATCTTCAATTTCATCAGACCATGGGTAAGTACAAACATTGCCATAATACCAACCTTGCCATTTGGTGTATTCGTCACCTTTTTCTGTTGGATATGGTCCTTCAAAAGGTAAGTAACGTGCCGTTCTAGCAATACCTACAGCTCTAGTTCTAAATAATGGGCGAACTTCTGCGTCAACTGTCCCAAAGTTATGGTAACCAATCCAGTCTAATGCATCACGAACGTCTGCTACACGGAAATCTTTGAATAGTTCTAATAAAACTTTGTTTTCTTCTTTAAATTCTTTTGTGTAAATCATATCTTCCTCCTGTTTTGTCTCTTGTTGGTTTTATTTTGTTAGTTTTATATAAGTAACATTAATATTGGCATTGTCACTAGTGAAAATATCGTTGATGCTACAAATAATTCCGAAGCATATAATGAGTCTTTGTCATAACGATAAGAAAACAAAATGACATTTGCTGCCACTGGGCATGACGCTGCTATCGCTATCGTTCCAACGACTGTCTGCGGGAAATCAAAAAATGAAAATACACCAACCACGATAAGTGGTATCACCAACAATCTAATCAAGCACACTTTGTAAATTCGCACCTTTTTGACGATTTGCCCGATATCGGCTTTTGATATTGTCACTCCCGCAATAATCATCGCTAATGCGGTATTAGTTCCCCCCACTGTTTCCATCGGACGCAATAAAATGCCAGGTACCTCTATCCTTAAAAGGAAGGTGATAAATCCCGTAATTGTTCCTATAAACGCTGGTGCTAGAAAGGCTTTTTTGAGCAATGAACGGTCTTTTATCCCACTCATAATCGTAACCCCATGTGTCCACATCAATAAATTAGAAGTTGTCAAAAATGCTGTTAAATAGAAAACTCCCTCTGAACCAAAAACACCTTGTACCAACGGTATTCCAATAAATCCTGAGTTAGTATAAATACATGCGTATTTTTCTATCGTTTCAATCTTGCCATCTTTTTTAAAATACAGCGTATGTGCGACTAATATGCTAATCGCAAAGGACAATACCGCCAGCCCCAAGGCTATAAATAAACCCTTTAATAACTCCGCCTCAAAAGGTCTTTGGTAAGATGTAAAAATAACTAGCGGGCTTACCACCCATAAGAGAAAAGCTGATAACTTCTTGCTTGTCTCTTCGTCAATAAGCTTCGTCTTTGCGCACAATAATCCAATCATCATAATGATAATCATTGTCACAATTTGATTAAAAGAAATTAGTGCCGTCTCCATCTTGTCGCCTTTTCATTAAAAGCTCTTTTTCACCAAGATAATGCCTATGCCGAAAAAGAGCCTTCGTTTTAAATTTATTCGCTTATAATCTAGTCTTCTCTGTCTAGAATTGCTTGTGCTTCTTCTGCGAATTGGTGTGCTGCTGTTTCAATATCCATCATACCATAAACTATTTGGTCTGCAAAGCTACCAAAAAGTTGTTCGATTTCAGTTGCACCTAATGGTTGATCTCTACTTGTGTCTGTATCAGCTAGAGGTAGGATTGCATTAACAAATTCTACCGCTTTTCCTTGCGCTTCAGATAGTTGAGGAATGATACGCTCGCCCATCTTGGTGTTAGCTGGGATACCTTGCTCCATTAGGAAGATATCAATCGCTTCGCCATTGTTTACAAAGAAGTCAATCAAAGCTGCACCTGCTGCTTGTTCTTCTGGTGTTGCTGATGAAGAAACGGCAAAGAAAGAACCACCTGGAAGCCCTGATAATGCCACATCATTTGGACCTACTGGCGGACGAACAAGGTCAAAAGTTCCACCATTAGCAGTTTGCCATAATTCAATTTGGTTGGCTGGGAATGGTCCCAACACTACTCTACCTGTTGCTAACATTCTTTGCTCAAGTGGATTTTGACCATCTTCAGCCCATTCTGTTTGTGGTGGCACTGCATCAGCATCTCTTAAATCTTTCCAATAATTCCACCACTCGATTAGTTTCTCTGTTCTGAAACCAATGTTACCATCTTCCGTATAGAACTCTTCTCCACCTTGTCTTGTGTAACCTTGGAAGTGAGCTATATGTCCATCCATTGGTCCTGAAAGCCATGAACCTTCTGCTACTGCAGCGTAGTCTTTCGCTGTTTGAGCAAACTCTTCCCATGTCCAGTCTTCATCAAACGCTGGATAAGCGATATCATATTGCTTCATTAGGTCACTATTTAGTAAGTATGCTTCTGCTGTAATTCCTTGTGAAACCATAACGATATCATCTTCAATACGTCCGCCTTCTACTACTGCTGCTGGAATATCAGTTAAATCAATAGTTCCATCTGCAATAAATGGTTCTAGACTCGCAAGCGCTCCACGTAGTGCGTAATCGCCTGAATATTGTGGATTCATGCCGAATACTGTTGGCGCGTTACCACCTGCTGATTGTGTTGCTAGACGAATCCAGAAATCTTCCCAACTTGCTGGTTCTCTTAGCACTGTTACGTGTGGGTTAGCTTCTTCATATAAGTCAGTAATGGCATTGTAGATTGCATTACGTTCTTCTGAACCCCACCATGAGAAACGGATTTCTACTGGTTCTCCTGTTGCTACTGGTGCTTCTGCTTCATCTGTGTCATCTGCATCATCAGCGTCATCTGTCGCTGCATCATCTGTGCTAGCCTCATCTGTACTAGCTTCTGTACCTTCGTTTGTTGTTGCATTGTTGTTGTTTTGTCCACATCCTACTACTGTAAAAATCATAATTAGAGCTAATAGTAGTGCTAGACATTGTTTTCTTTTTAACATTTTAATTCTCCTCTTCGTTTTTTGAATTTATCTTTATCCTTTAACACTGCCCGCTGTAACGCCTTCTATCAAATACTTTTGTAAGAATATGAAGATTGCAAATAACGGTGCTAGTGATAATATGGACATTGCGAACATCTCTCCCCAAGAACTACTGCCTGTTGCATCAACAAACTGACGTAGTGCCAGTGAAACAGGGAATAACCTTGTGTCAGTCATGTAAATCAGTGGTCCAAAGAAATCGTTCCACGTCCATATAAAGGTAAAAATACAAGTTGTGATAATTACTGGTACTGATAACGGCATAATAATTCTGGTATAGTGTTGCCATGGATTACAACCATCCATTACTGCCGCTTCATCTATTTCTTTTGGAACTCCACGCATGAATTGAGTCATCATGTAAACGAAGAACCCTTGTACCGCAAAGAAACTTGGCACAATCATTGGGTAGTATGTATTAAGCCAACCCAATTTATTGAACATTACGTAGCTTGGTAATAAGGTAACATGCATCGGTAACATCATCATCCCTAGCATAACTACAAATAATGCCTTTTTAAATCTGAACTCGCGCTTAGCAAAAGCATATGCTGTTAAGCTACACGAGGTGACATTTGCCACAATATTGGCTCCTGCCAAGAAAAATGAATTGAGGAAGAATCTAGTAAAACTAACGCTGTTAACTCCTCGCCATCCTGTTATGTAATTTCTTATCGACATCTCACCTGAGAAAAGTCCACCTTGAAAAATATCCAAATCACCTTTGAGCGAACCCATAAACATCCATACAAGTGGATATAATAGCGTAAGTCCAAATCCCAAAATTAAAAAATGGTAAATCAAGGACTTTGGTTTAAATCTCGGTTTTGCTTTTGATACCATATTTTCACCTCTCATCCTCTAATTATCATTGAATACCCAGAACTTCGAACTTGCAAAGATTAAACCTGATATTGCTGCAATAATAAGCAATAATATCCATGCCATCGCTGATGCGAATCCCATTCTGAATTGTGTAAATGCTGTCATGAACAAGTACAACGAGTAAAACAACGTTGAGTTGGCTGGTCCACCAGTTCCGCCACTGATAATGTATGCGGAGTTGAATGATTGGAACGCACCAATCGTATTCATGATAAGGTTAAATAAGATAATTGGTGTTAGTATTGGTAGTGTAATCCCTGTGAATTGATGCCACTTATTGATGCCGTCAATACTTGCTGCCTCATAATAATCTTCAGGGATTTGCTTTAGCGCTGCTAAGAAAATAACCATCGAAGCACCAAACTGCCAAATCGCCAATATCACCAGCGTATACAATGCACTTTGCGGTGACATTATCCAGTTAATACCCTCAATTCCAAACACTGCCAAAACTTGATTTAACAATCCTGATTGATTAAATATCTGACGCCATAAAATTGCCACGGCGATACTTCCTCCTAATAACGAAGGCAAATAATAAATCGCCCGATAAACACGAACCCCTCTGCGGTTTTTCTTTAAGAAAGTCGCAACTGCCAAGGCAAATGTTAATTGTAGTGGCACTGTCATGAAAACATATCTAAAGGTAACTTTAAGACTATCTAAGAACTTAGTGTCCGCAAACAAGCGTACATAATTCTCAAAGCCTGCAAATCGCGGTGGTGTTAGCATATCGTAATGAGTGAACGAAAAATAAAGCGATGCCCCCATTGGGATAAGCCTAAACATAAGTATGCCTAACAACCATGGTAATAAAAACAAATAGGCAACATAGGATTTTTGCCTTTTCTTACTATGTTTTACTGCAGTCTCGATTTTTTTTGCTTCAGTATTAATAATAATTTCCTCCCTTCCTCATCAGTGCTAATTTCTTTGCGTATTAATAGTGCACTGCCTTATAGTGTCTAATTCTACGTTAAAAACAAAGTCGGTTCTACTCTATTTTCATCCAATCCTGCTCAAAAATTCAGATGATTTACTCACTTATACCCCCTCTCCATACAAAAGGATGGGTCCTATTTATTCGGACCCATCCTTTGTTTTATAAAAGCTATCAGCTTATGTAGTTTCTAAATAATCTTTATCTGGCAGTGGTGGAAACTCCACCGTTGGTAAAGTCTGATACCAGTATGCAACCGAAGATATATCATCCCTAAGTGGTAAGTAACGACCATCTTCTCGCCAACCAAGGGCTTGGATTGTCACTTTTAAATCCTCATCAAAACGGATAGGGTCAACGATATGCCAACGATACAGACCAAATCTTTGTTGACTATTGTATAACCCATCAGGCCTAATCACCTGATGCATTCCCACGTATGGCGTTGTGAATTCTTGGTATTGTTTGGTTTTTTTGTTTTCAAAATTGTACGAACCACAGAAATAATCCTCCGTTCCCGTACCACATATTGTCGGGTATTCATCATCACCATCCATGAAGAATTTGATTTCACCTTCACCCCACCAACCCTTACTATTAGATTGCCACGCCATATAAGTACCAACATATTGTCCTTTGCCCTTAACGTTGTCCAAAATGGTATAGACTTCGCCATAAGGTACGGGATTAGTTCTTCGAAACTGTGCGTGGAAGTAAGCCGCCGTTTCTGGAACATCAGTTAATGTATAGTTGATTTGGTAGAACATGCGTACAGAAACTTCATCTCTATTTTCTAGCGTAATGCGGCAACGTCCTCTAAAAGGCATCTGCCAATAACAATTAAAAGCACTGCCTGGATTGACACATACTGCCAGTGAACTTAGTTGGGCGAAACTATCCCAAGTACTGGCGAAGAAATCACCAAGAGGACATTCTACTGAAGGTATTTCTTGGTCGTCCCAATAAAACCTAATAATAGTATTTCGCCATTTGCCAGTTGGAGTCATCCAAATTTGTTGAATACAACCCGGACCTTCAATGTCAGCTATGGTAAATACTTCCCCTGCCTCCAATTCGACCAACGGATTAACTTTCCAACCTGTTCCTAGCGTCCTAGATGCTTTTTTAGAAAAACCTTCTTCTAGCGTACTCATTCCACCTTTACCTTTTTCACCGGTATAATTTTCAGGCGAGATGGAGCGTGTCTTTGCATCTGATACTTCAAAAAGATTTCCCATGTGTGTGTTTAGTCCATTAAAACTCATATCTGCTTTTGTATGATGTACTTAAGCACCATACGCTCCTTTTCTTTGATTTTGAATATTATAATTTCCCAATTCCTTTGCGACATTCTGTCGGTGTCATGCCCTTGACCTTTTTAAAATTGCGATTGAAACTTTGAACACTATTAAAGCCAACCGCATAACAAATCTCTACCATCTGCATATTAGTTGTCCGTAGATATCTTTCAGCTTCACCTAAGCGAACTTGATTGACATATTCTAAGAACTTAACACCTGTTTTTTGTTTAATAAACGCCGAACAATAATTCTTACTAATATTAAGATGCTCGGCCAACATCGAGAGGGTGACTTTACCTTGTAATGAACCTTCAATAAAAGTTGCTATGTCCACCATAACATCAGACTCTTCTATAACATCAGCTCTAATTCGTCTAATAATCAGATTTCTATTGGATAGAAGGTTAATCGTAAATTCCATTACTTTTGTAGTTACATATATTTCATTATATGTTTCGTAATTAGCAAACAACATATCATTGAAAATATTTCGTAGTTCCGGATTGTCGCGAAGCACCAAGCTTTCATCATAAATCTTTTCATTACCATGCCTATCCATACTACGAATGTTTTTAATGGGAATTCTCGCCACATAAATAATGGCATCTCCACTCGCTTCTTTGAAATAATGCATAACATTACTAGAAATTACTAACGACTCTTTTTCTTTCAAATAAACGTCTTGCTCGCCTACTGCTACTGTTAGGCTTCCTTTGTACATATGTACTAATTCAAGTTCTGGGTGCCAGTGGCGATTTTCATCGAAGCCTATTAATAAAACATTACCCGCAATATTCTCTTTCGCTATCATTTTTAAGACTCTACATGACCGACTCATCTTCTACCCCCCCCCCTAG
>JGI994J12354_10001699_pt1 | contig 22180 bp, 14 predicted proteins | sample IntmicLarv3ML3BL_FD_12354 | JGI IMG/M metagenome (IMG submission 12354) | reverse complement strand
GCGTCAAAAATCAGCTCTATTGCTTTCGGATTCATCGGCGGAAACTGGTGGAACGGTACAACAACATATATTGATGATTTAGAATATGCAACCATTTCAGAACTGCCTCCCGAGCCTTTGACGGGTGATATTTTATTTGATTTTGAGGGCGGTACGCATAATTTCAGGGTCGGCAATGACATGAGCGCCGCTGTATCCCTGACCGACACTAATCCTTTATCGGGGACAAAAAGCCTTAAGGTTGACTGCGAAAATCCATTTGTCAGCACCTGGGCACAGGTAAGCGATAACACTTCGCCGGTACCCAAGGGATTAGACAATGACGGGATTGTGTTCAGAATAAAAGCAAACACAGCCGATACAGCTATAATGGTTTTTACGTTAGGTGTTGCCAATCAGGGCGTGTTTGATTTTCAAGGAGATATTCAGCTCAGGGATACCGAGCATCATGATGTTACAATCGGATTGAAGTCAGATTGGGTCGGTTTTTGGATACCACCGGGATTTGACGGATACGTTTACATTCCGTTCAGCGGTGCAGTTTTAAAATCGGGAACAGGCACGTTTGACGCTGACGCAATCAACAGTGTGGCAATTTCATTTGTAAGTCCTGTCTTTGAAGGGAAGTCAGTTTTGCTTGATGATATCAAGTATTACAAGGGTGAGATTCCGACAACCGAAGCCCCTCCTGACGAAAAAGAAGGTCAGCACACATACATGCTTAATGATTTTGAAACCGGCACAGGCTTTTTGGCAAATCAGGATATTACGCTCAATGACAGGACAGCCAATCCGTTAATCGGAACAGGCAGCCTGAATTTCAGAATCAACGACATTGAGTCGATGTGGACTCAGCTGTGGAGCGGCGGAGTCAGCGGTAAACCGGGATATGACGGAGTTGTAATGCGCTACAAGACAAATGCTCCGATCAGCGGCGGTTTCGGCGTTGTTATTGTTCAGGACTCAAGCCGAAAGGACTATGGCAACGGCGTTAGATATTTTGATATTACAGGACTGGATGTTACTCCCTCGCCGTCCTATATATCCGACTGGCACATGTCAATAATGCCAAATGAGTTTGACGGATATGTATTCTTCCCGTTCAGTACGGCAGCAGATAACGGCGATGGCAATGACATTGATTTTTCTAAAAGCTTTGAGATACGTCTTTCATATGTGCGTGCGGCTTATTTGGATAAAACGGCACATCAAATTGACAGTCTGGCATTTTACAAGGGCGTTGATTACGAAGCGATTACAACCGAGCTTGGACATTCGTTTGACGGCATAGACTCGGATATAATCAACATTGACGAAACTCCGCTGATTAACAAGATATACGGCATTACGATTCAAGAATTCGCAGAGGGTTCAATTCCTTCCAACACTTTTCAGAAAATAACGGCGGTCACCCTGACGAATGCGGAAAAAGCCGCAATTGCAAACGCTTACGCAGGGAGTAATCCTCAAATCCAAAATGCATACAATTTCAGACTTGAGGGACTGAAAAAGAATGAAGTGTTTATCAGTGACATGATTTCTGTAAGGTTTAAGCTGCCGCAGGGAAGCGATATTACAAAATATACGGTTTGTATGCTTCCCAATGACATTAACGACGGACTTATAGTTAAATTTGACAGCTTTTATGATAATCTTTCAAATGAAGTGGTAATCTATACAAGCAAGCTGGCTCGTATGGTTGTGCTTTACACTCCGTCCGATTCAGGGAATAATGACAATAATCCGGGCGATACTGATGACGGATTTGTTTTTGAAACCGACCGGCAGGATAATCCGGACAGCGGCAACAATTCAAACAATCAAAGCGGTAACAATTCAAATGAGACAACCGACAGTAATTCAAATACTCAGACAAATGACAATTCATATGACCAAAATATTGACAGTCCGGTTTTGGATGCGGATATAGTCAATGAATTGACTATTGAAAAAATCAATGAGCTTATCAGCGCCGCGGAAACTGATACTGTTTCTGTAAGAATTAATAATAGCGGCATACTGACCGTTGAAATGCAGCAGGCGTTAAAAGATGCCGGAATAAAGCTTAAGGTTGAGGTTGCCGACGATAACGGCGAGGTTATTTTAGTCTGGCAATTCGGTGTTTTTAATGAGGTATTCGACGATATTGATTTGTCGTGCAGGATAACCTCGGATTATGAAAGGCAATTATTTGCTTCAATACCCGATGCGCTTGATTACAAATATATTTCGTTTAATTATCACGGCAGCCTGCCGGACGGAACAGTTGTAATTGTCAAAAACACCAATAACTTTACCAAACAGGACTTGATTAAGGTTGTGTATTATAATCAGGATACAAAAAGCCTTCAATTCCTTGACAAGCAAGTGCTGTTTACATCAGACCTTTCATATATCGGTTTTGCTATTGAGCATTGCAGCGATTATTTGTTTGTAAAGTATGACCGTGCGGCAAATTCCGCTGTAACGCCTGACGCAAAATCTGATATAATTGAAACTGCAAGCGCCGTCTGGATTTATTTTGCAATAGGCGGTATTGTGCTCGCTGCGCTTGTATCGGCTGTATTTTTAATTTTCAAGAGAAGGAGAAAAATTGTATGAACAGGAAATTTTCAAGAGGGTTGTCACTGGTTTTGACAATGTTAATGCTTTTTACATTTTCCGCTTGTTCAGGTAAAGGAACAAAGGGAGGCTCCGATTCGTCAGCCGGAGAAAATACAAGTGAAGACGGTGTCAACAACGGCGACATCGACATTGACATTAACGGCGGCGGTACAGATGTTGATAAGCCCGCCGATAGTAACACCGGCACAGGAAGTTCGAAATCCACAAATAATACTTCATCAGCAAATCAGACCTCGTCCGGCAGTCCGGCAGTCATTTCGGTTGATTCAAAAGGAATTAACTTAAACGGCAGAGAAATTAAAATCGGACTTCTTGCATACAACAAAGCCTCATATGAAAAAACTCAGCTCGGCAAGGATAAAATGCGGCAGATAGCGGCTATTGAGTCAGCATATAATTGCAAAATACAGCTGGTTAACATTACGGATTACAATGCTTTAAGAGCCTCCATTACATCCGGCACGCCTAATGTTGATATTATGAACGGCGGCGGACCGCACTTGATTTCGGGATATATGAAAGGCTCAATGCTTCAGCCGCTTGATGATTTTGGTGTAATAAGCTTTAATGATTCAAGATGGGAAAAATCCGTCGGAGACGCGCTAACCTTCAACGGGAAGCATTACGGCGTTTTGGGAGCATTACAGGGATTTGAAAAGGTTCAGTACAATCTGGTTATGTACTACAATAAATCCTTGCTGAAGCGCTCAAGCATTTCAGACGATTTATATGCTCTTCAAAAAGCAGGCAACTGGACATGGTCGGCACTTGAAGGATATGCTAAACAAATCACAGATTCAAGTAAAGGCATAATAGGTTTTGCAGACAATCAATTTTGGGGTTATAACGGACTGGTAACATCAAACGGTTCAGACTGGATATTGAAGCAAAACGGAAAGCTGGTATTCAGCCCTGACAATGCGAACGCTCTGGAAGCGCTTGAATTTTATAAAAATCTGGTCGATGTAAACGCATTGAGAGTATCAAATCCAAACGCGGACAGAACTAAGGATATGACCGATTTCTTAAATGGTAAGGTCGGATTTATGGTTGATTATTTAGAACGTATTCAAAGAGGATTCCCCAATATGTCCGATGATTTCGGTGTTTTATATGTTCCTAAAGGTCCAAAGGCAAGTGATTATAAAGCACAGCTTAACTGGTTTGAATTTTATTCAATACCAAAAGGGGTTAAGGATTCCAAAAATGTTGCTGTTATTCTTAATGAATTCGGAAAACCGATGTATTCAGCCGACAAAGACAAGCAAATTTTAGAATCCGATTCACTGCAATATGTAACCGATAAAGGTTCTCTTGAAACAATTAAAGGTTTAGCCTCAAAATCAGTTTTATCAGAATCAATGAAAGCGCCGCTGCAATGGGACATTGACGGCAAAGAGAACTCAGAGGGCTGGTTTGCATATCTGTACAAAATTGCGTCGGGACAGCAGACGGCAGCCTTAGCTGTAGGCGAGGTTAAAGATAATTTCAACAAAGTATTGGAAGACACCTGGAACATAAAATAATTATACGGTATGGTGGTGATGGTAATTAAAAAGATTATTTCGATAATTATATGTTTATTGATAAATTTGAATTTGTTTTATGCGTTTGCCGCTGATGATAATTTTTCAAATAAATCATACCGCCAATATATAAATGATCAAAATCAATTATCATCACCTGTTTTAAGCGTAACAATTCCTGCCGATACACATGCTTCCGCCGATAGCGCTGTTGAAAAACTAACAGATTTTGAAGAAGATACCGGAACGTGCATAAAAACCCCGGAAACCGGATTTGTTCAGTGGGATTTTGAGCTTCCCGCCGAGGGGTTTTATAATATTGCGGTAAAATATTATCCGATTAAAGGCAAAAACTCTTCAATCATAAGAAAAATACTGATAAACGGCGAAATAGCAAACAGAGAAAGTGAAAATATAATTTTACCGCGTATATGGAAAAACGCCGAAGAAATCACACGGGATAAAAATGATAACGACATAAGACCGGCGCAGATTGAAGCTGCGTGCTGGAATGTTGAAACGTTAAAGGATTCAATGGGATATTACGGGGATTTGAAATTTTATTTTAAAGAGGGCGTAAATTCCATAAGGCTTGAAAGTGTACGGGAGCCGCTGGTTATAAAAGAAATTATAATATACAACAGCCCCAAGCCTCCGTCTTATAAAGAGCTTAAAATTGAATACGATAAAAATAATTATGAAGACGCTGTCGGTCACATTGAACTGATTCAAGGCGAAAATGCCGTGCTGAAATCCAATTCAATGCTGTATCCGATTTATGACCGTTCATCGCCGGCGACAATGTTTAGCGATTCGTCCAAAATAAGGCTTAACACCATCGGCGCAGAAAGGTGGCAGGACGCAAACCAATGGTTGACCTGGGATTTTGAAGTTCCTTCCGACGGACTGTATAAAATAGCGATAAAAGCAAGACAAAACATCAATAACGGTCTTATATCAAGCAGAAAACTGTATATTGACGGACAAATTCCATTTGAGGAAGCAGGCAACCTGGCGTTTCCATACAACACAAAATTCCAAATGTACAGCTTTGGCGAAAACGGCGGTTATGATTACTGTTTATCAAAGGGCAAGCACACAATCAAACTGGAGGTGTCGCTTGGCAGTATGGCTGAGCTTATCGGAAAGGCGCAAAATCTGCTCAGCGAGTTGTCTGTGATTTACCGGGAGATTTTAGTAATAACCGGTACTCAACCGGATATTTACAGGGATTATCAATTTGGAAAACAGATTCCGAATACAATCGAAAAGCTTAAAAAACAAAGCACAGAGCTTAAAAATTTATATGACGAAATATTGAATATAACAGGTCAAAACGGTCAAAGCGCTCAAATATTCAATGAATTATATATGCAGACAGATTCAATGGCAAACAGTGAAAAACAGCTGGCAAAAAAGTTTCAGTCATTTGAAATGAACATTGACGCATTAGGTGCGTGGATTATCGCATCGTCAAATCAACCGCTTGAAATTGATTATATGGCTGTTTACTCAAAGGAACAGACCTTACCTAAATCAGAGGGTTCATTTTATGAAAAACTGATTTACTCGGTCAAAAGCTTTTTTAATTCGTTTTTACAGGATTATTCAAGCATAGGTGAACAGGAAAGCAACGCGGTAAAGGTTTGGGTCGGAAGCGGCGCAACAGGCGGACGGGATCAGGCGTCGGCGCTTAGTCGTCTGATAACAGGTGATTTTACAAGCAGGACAAATATAAAGGTCAATTTGCAGTTGGTTTCAATGGGCGCGCTTTTGCCGGCGACCCTTGCAAATCAAGGACCTGACATTGCGTTATCGCTGGGCGGAAGCGAGCCTGTAAATTATGCGATAAGAAATGCTGTCATTGATTTGACCGTATTTGATGATTTTGACGAGATCAAAAAACGGTTTATGCCCGAAGCGTTAACTCAATTAACCTTTAACAATAAAACCTACGGTTTGCCTGAAACGCAAACATGGAACATGCTGTTTTACCGCAAAGACATTCTGACGGCGCTGGGAATTGAAATACCAAAAACGTTTGATGATGTAATAAATATCATACCCGAGCTTCAAAAAAATCAGATGACCTTCGGACTTCCTCCGGCAATAGGTGATGCGGTCGGGCTTAGTTTGCCAACATACGGAATGCTGTTAATGCAAAACGGCGGCTCGTTTTATAACGAGGACGGTTCGCTTTCGATGCTTGACAGCAAACAAGCCGTTGACACGTTTTACAAATATACCGATTTTTACAGCAGTTATCAGCTTCCGGTCCAATATGATTTTATCAACCGATTCCGCGTCGGCTCCGTTCCAATCGGAATATCGGATATGAGCACATATAATATGCTGTCTGTTTTTGCTCCGGGAATCAATGGCTTGTGGGGATTTTCCGAGGTTCCGGGCACGCTTGGCGCCAATGGGGAAATCGACAAATCCGTTATATCAAATATCAGTGCAAGCATCATTATGGAAAAATCGGAGAAGAAACAAGAGGCTTGGGAATTTTTAAAATGGTGGACTGACGCGCCTGCTCAAATATCATACGGCAGAGAGCTTGAGAGTATTATGGGAAGTGCCGCAAGGTATCCGTCAGCAAATGTTGAAGCGTTTGGACAAATGCCATGGAATATCAGCGATTTTAAGGCGCTGACCGCCCAAAGGGAATGGGCAAAAGGTATGCCAGAGGTTCCCGGCGGATATTTTACAAGCCGTCACATTGATTTTGCTTTCAGACGGGTAATCAACGCAAACAAAAAAACCGACCCGGGCGAAGCGCTGATTGACGCTTCAAAAGAAATCAATATAGAAATTCAATCAAGAAGAAAAGAGTTTGGGCTGAATTAGTAGGATAGGAGAGTGATTATTTTGCGGTCAGGCAGCACACTTAATAAAATACGCGAAATAAACAAAAATAAGACTCTCTATTTATTCATGCTTCCTTTTGCGCTGATTTTTGCGGCTTTTGTTTTTATTCCGGTTGTAATTTCGGTTTATTATTCCTTTACAAGCTTTAATGTGCTTGAAGTCCCGAAATGGACAGGAATCGACAATTATGTGCGGCTGTTTTTATATGACAGAGTATTCCTCATTGCGATAAAAAACACCTTCCTGTTTGCCGCAATCACGGGTCCTGTCGGTTATATTCTTTGCTTTCTTTTTGCGTGGCTGTTAAATGAAATGACCCCTAAGCTTCGTGCAGTGCTTACCTTGTTTTTTTATGCTCCGTCGTTAACAAATATATATGTCATCTGGAAGGTGATTTTCAGCGGAGACACTTATGGGCTGATTAATGCGTATTTATTAAAATTTGGAGTTATTTCCGAACCGGTTTTGTGGCTGTCAAATCCGGATTATATGAAAACCATAATAATCATTGTTGCGTTATGGTCAAGTCTGGGAACAAGCTTTCTTGCGTTTATTGCCGGTTTCGGAACTGTAGACAGGGGATTATATGAAGCGGCGGCTATTGACGGAATTAAAAACAGAGGTCAGGAACTTTGGTATGTTACTCTGCCGGTAATGCGTCCGCAGCTTTTATTTGCGGCTGTGCTGAGCATAGCCGGCTCATTCGGTATCGGCTCAATTATTACGAATTTAGTGGGTTCCCCAAGCACTGATTATGCGGCTCATACCATTATGAACCATCTTGATGATTTTGGCTCTGTACGTTTTGAGATGGGATATGCCTGCACGATAGCAACAATTTTATTTTTGATTATGGTTTTTTCAAATAAGCTGGTTCAAAAGCTGTTATTTAAAATAGGAAAATAATACTCCATAAAAATCGGAAGGAGGGTTTGAATTGAAAATATATCAAAAGAAGGTCAATCGGTCATTATGGGGCAATATTTCGGTTTTTTTGTTTGTTTTTATATGTGCGGCTTTTATGTCGCTTCCGTTGATATTTGCAATAACAAGCGCGTTCAAGCCCTTAAATGAGCTGTGGCTCTATCCTCCGAGGTTATATGTTGTTCACCCCACACTCAAAAACTTCTCGGATTTATTTGCTCTTCTTTCCAATTCATGGGTTCCTTTTTCGCGGTATTTTTTCAACACAGCGTTTATAACGGCAGTCGGAACAGCCGGAAATGTTCTTGTTGCGTCAATGTGCGCATACCCTCTTGCAAAATATAAAATACCCGGAAGCAAAGCCTTCTTTTCAATTATCGTATTATCGCTTATGTTTAACACATCGGTTACAGACATTCCAAACTATCTGACAATGTCATTTCTGGGCTGGATTAATTCATATCAGGCGCTGATTGTTCCGGCTATCGGTTCCTCGCTCGGACTTTATTTAATGAAACAATTTATGGAGCAAATTCCGGACAGCTTAATTGAAGCCGCAAAAATTGACGGAGCCGGTCATTGGCGGACATTTATCAGAATCATAATGCCGAATGTTAAGCCTGCGTGGCTGACGCTTATTGTATTTTCGGTTCAGGGGCTCTGGAATATCGGAAACACGAATTTTATTTACAGTGAACAGTTAAAAACACTTCCTTATGCGCTCAATCAAATCATTTCAGGAGGTATCGCAAGAGCCGGAGTAGGAAGCGCGGTTGCGGTGATATTATTGATTGTTCCCATTAGCGTGTTTATATTTACTCAAAGCAATATTATTGAAACGATGTCATCATCGGGAATTAAAGAATAATACGAAGCAGCAGAAGGGGAGGGGATAAAATTGAAAAAGCCGATTGTTTTTATAATCATATCGCTTATATTTTTAAATTGTATCCTGCCCGCTTATGCGCTGGAGCCATATTATAACTATACATATTCAAAGGATAAAAAGCCTGAATTAGAGCCGTCCGCATACGTGCCGTACAAAATTATAACAGGCGAATCGGCAGGCACAACAAATTTTAATGACCCGAAGGATATTGTTATTTCAAAAAACGGAACAATTTATATTTGTGACAGCGGAAACAACCGTATTGTTGTCACCGATACCGGGAATAAGCTGCTGAATATTATATCTGAATTTGAATACGGCAGCAATCCGCAGACCTTTAACAAGCCTGAAGGTATTTTTGTTACAGACGATAATGAGCTTTATGTGGCAGACACAGGCAACGGCAGAATTGTTGCGTTTGACAGCCAATTGACAGTAACAGGAATATTTTCCCGACCCAAAACTGAGCTTATTTCTGATGATTTTAATTACGAACCTGTTAAAATTGTTGTTGACAATGCAAAAAGACTTTATATAGTGAGCAAAAATATCAATCAGGGCATAATTGAGTTAAATAAGGACGGCACCTTTTCAAGGTTTTTCGGCGCTATAAAAGTCAATCCCGATATTGCAAACCTTTTTTGGAAAAGCATTGCCACCGGAGCACAGAAAGAGCGGATGAATTTAACCTTACCCACAGAATACAGCAGTATTTGTGCGGATGACAAGGGCTTTATTTATGGCACTGTCAGCGCAACCGGAGATGTCAAAAATGCCGGAGGAGCTGTTGACGGCGCAAATTTTATAAAGCGGCTCAACTCAATAGGCAACGACATTTTATTAAGGGATGAAGAAAAGCCGCCAATGGGGGATTTGGAGTATATTACCGTGCAGGACACACCTAAAACCTCAAAATTTATTGACATTTGCTCTCAAAAAAACGGAATATACAGCGCTTTGGACAGCTCTATGGGACGGGTGTTCACCTACGACAGCGATGGGAATTTATTGTATGTTTTCGGCGGATACGGCGAGCGTTTCGGCGAGTTCGGGTCACCTTCGGCGATTGACACCGACGATACCGACTACTACATAGCCGATAATAAATATAATCAGATTATCGTATTTAAGCCAACCAAATACGGCGAAATAATCGTCGAAGCGGCAAATTATCAATTTATGCGGGAGTATGAAAAAGCCGAAGCCGCATGGGAAGAAGCCTTGAAGTACACTACTAAATCGGATAAAGCGTTTGTGGGACTTGGAAAGGCGCTGTATAAGCTTGAAAACTATAAAAGCGCCATGAAATATTTTAAGCTTGGCAATGATAAAGAAAATTATTCAAAAGCATTCAAGGATTACCGCCGCACTTTGATTGAGCAAAACTTCAAATATGTTCTGCTGTTTTTCTTTGTTTTAATCATCACGGCTATCATTTTTCCGACAATTAAAAGAGCCGGCAGCAGAAGCGGTAGGAGGAAAAAACTTTGAATTATATTAAACATTCATTCTACACGATTTTTCATCCTTTTAACGGCTTTTATGAACTGAAGAACGAGAAAAAAGGAAATTTGTTAATCTCAAATATTTTTTTAGGAGTATTAATTCTAACCTTCATTATCAGCAGACAGCTGACAGGCTTTATATTTAACAACAATAACACAAACGAACTGAATCTTTTGACCGAAATATTAAGCGTATTGGTGCCGTTACTTCTTTGGTGTGTATCAAATTGGTGCGTTACTACATTAACAGACGGTGAGGGAAATTTTTCCGACATATACACAATGACCTGCTATTCGCTTTTGCCGATTATCATAATCAATGTACCGTTAGTTTTGGTGAGCAATGTGTTGACGGTTGATGAGAGTGAGTTTTACGTTTTATTTTATGTGCTGTCAATGGTCTGGACAGGATTCCTTTTATTCACAGGGCTGATGACAATACATCAGTTCACAGTTAAGAAAACCTTGTTTACAGCGGTGATAGCAATACTCGGGGCGCTGATAATGATATTTTTGATTTTGTTGTTATTTGCATTGCTTCAACAGTTAATTAATTTTTTTATCCTTGTATATCGGGAAATTTCTTTGCGATTTTATTAGAACTCATAAGGAGGAAATCAAATTGAAAAAATCTGTTTCTGTCATTTTAATTATATTGATATTGGTTTCCTTGATCGGATGCAACAATAAAAATCGCACTACGGCAGCGGCTCAATATGAAAAGGAAACATCAATCAGCAATGAATTAAAAGAAAATGACGAGTTTTTGCTGATAGAAGAAAACGAAAGCTTAGCTTTTTTTATCAAAGGCAAAACAAGTGAATTTTCAATAAAAAACAAAAAAAGCGGTGAAACATGGTACTCGAATCCCGTTGATATTGAAGATGACCAAATAGCTCAGGGCACTAATAAAACAAATTTATACTCGCAAATCAGCGTCAGTTATTTTGACAGAACCGACAAGTTCGGAACGATGGACAATTATAACGACAGTATTGTTTTAGGGCAGTTTACTTATGCCAAAATAGACAACGGTATAAGGGTTACATATGATATCGGTGAGAAAAAACAAATCAAGCTTGTTCCGACTGTTATCAGCAAAGAGCGTTTTGAAAAAATAATATTAGACAAATTAGACGATAATGATAAAAATGCTTTGCTTGAAAGATATCAGATTGAAACATTAGACGGCGTAAGCGGTGAACTATATGACAGTCTTTTAGAACAATATCCGGCGCTTAAAAACAGCGACGTTTATGCGATTTCCGGAAGAATGCCCGACTTTATATTGGAAGAATTGGAAGACATAATCAAGAAAACCGATTACTCAATTGATGATTTATCAAAAGATAACCGGGAGAATAATATCCCCTTGCCAAAAGAACCGGACAGCTTTACGGTTGCGGTTGAATACACTCTTGAAAGTGATTCGTTTTCAGCTAAAATTCCTGTTGAGAATATAGAAACGACAGGAGAAGTCATACTGACAGACATTGATTTTCTGCCCTATTTCGGTGCGGCAAACAGCAGTAAAAACGGTTATATTTTTGTGCCTGACGGAAGCGGAGCAATTATAAATTACAACAACAAAAAAACGCAGCATGACGCTTATCATCGAAGAGTTTACGGAAAAACCGATAATATTGCCATAGAAAATACACAGCGGTTATGTATGCCTGTATTCGGTATGGTTACAGGAAGTGAGGCGCTTTTGGGGATAATAGAAACCGCAGACGCGGCTTCATCTTTAACCGCCGATATCAGCGGCAGAAACAACTCTTACAATTATGTTTACTCCTCATATGATATAAGAGATTTTGATATTGCAAGCTTATCCTTCAACAAAGAAAAAGGAATTAACGTATATTCTGAAAATTTGCTTTCGGATGATATAAGCGTCAAATATTTCTTTTTAAGTAATGATGACGCAAATTACAGCGGTATGGCAAGAAAATACCGTGATTATCTGGATTTGCCGTCCCGTGAAACAAACAGCGCTAAACCGCTTTATATTACTATGGCCGGGGCAATCGAAACACAATCGTCATTTTTAGGTATGCCGATAAAAACCGCAAGACCGCTAAGCACGTTTAATGAGACCGAGGATTTATTAAAGCAGTTAAAGAATAAGGGAATAGACGAAATTGTTCTTTCCTATGATTATTTTTTAAAGGGCGGAAATAAAAACAGCATACCGTATAAATTAAACGTTGAAAACAATTTGGGCGGGATAAAAGCGTTAAACAAGCTGATTGATTATGGCAAAAAAAATATGGTTGAGATATATCCTAATGTCGATTTTCAATATACCGGTAAATCAATACCTGAAAAAACAGGCGCAAAGACTGTTTTCGGTGATATGCGTTATGATTATGCCTATTCGATTGCGTCAAACACAGAGACAAGTAATGTTAAAAGAAATATCATAAGCCCCGTAAGATATAACGACATAATTTCAAAATATATAAGCAGTATGAAGAATCTGAATACCCAAAATACGGGGGTTAGCAAATTAGCTTCCGATATAAATATGGATTATGATAAAAATAACGGAGCCGATATGCAAGCGGCCAGGAAAAATATTGAGAGCGCTTTAAATAAGCTTGCACAAGGAAATATGAAAATTTCATCAGACGGCGCAAACGCTTATGCTGTTAAATATCTGAATGATATTTTCAGTTCTCCCATGACATCCGATAATTATTATTTGTTTGATGAAAGCGTACCATTTTATCAAATGGTTGTCAGCGGAGCTTGCGGTTACGGTACATATCCGCTTAACCGTTCGGGTGACATAGCTTTTGATTTGCTGAAAGCCGTTGAAACAGGCGCAAGCCCGCATTTTTACTGGTCATACAGGCAAAACATTGAGGTTAAGGACACCGATTATCAGGGCATTGCACTTTATTATTCGCCCTGGGTTTCCGAAGCGGTTGATTCGTACAAAAAAGCAAACCGGGTTTTCACTGCGACAAACGGTTCAAAAATAAAATCTCACAAAAAAACCGCTGAGGGAGTTTATGTTACCTCATACGAAAACGGCGCAAATGTCTATGTCAATTATAATAATAACAACGTTACGGTCAACGGAAATGATATTCTGCCGATGAGTTTTTCAATAACAACGGAGGTGGATAATCTTGAACAATAAAAAATCCTTATCCCTTGCGCAAAGACAGGCAAGAAACGGAATATTCTTTTCACTGCCGCTGATTATTGGCTTTGTACTGTTTATATTGGCTCCGATTGTTCATTCCGTTATATATTCTTTTTCTGAAATAAAATCCTCCGATACCGGTATGGCGGTAAATTTTGTCGGATTTGCAAATTATCACCGTGCGCTTTTTGTTGATCCTGATTTTGTTAAAAGCGTATATGGTTCTGTCACACAAATGCTGCTTGACTTTCCGCTGATTATCTTTTACAGCTTTTTTATCGCAAGTATATTAAATCAAAAATTTAAAGGAAGGGCAATCGCAAGAACCTTGTTTTTCCTTCCCGTCATTATAACCTCCGGAGTAATTTTGACCTTGCAAAACGACCCGATTTTAGGAGCCGCCGCAAATATGGTAAAAGGCGGAAACAGTGATGGAACGGACACAATACAGCTGACCAAATTATTCACGGAAAATATTGAAATATTAAAATTATCGCCTTCTTTGATAACCTACATAACAAGCGGCGTTGATAAGATTTATCAAATAACAACCCAGTCAGGAGTTCAAATACTTATTTTTCTTGCCGGACTGCAAACCATTTCGCCGTCATTATTTGAAGCGTCAAGCATTGAGGGCGCAACCTCGTGGGAAAATTTCTGGAAAATAACATTTCCGATGATCAGTCCGCTAATACTGGTAAACAGCGTATATACAATAATTGATTCGATGAGCGGTCTTAATAATTCGGTTATCAGCAACCTGTTTAAGGTAGCGTTTAAGGATACTGAATACGGCTACAGCGCCGCAATGTCATGGATTTATTTTTCGGTTATTTTTATAGCGTTGGGAATAGTAATATATTTTGTATCACGTAAGGTTTACTATGAAAATTGATGCGGGAGGTGTGAAAATGAAAAGTCCTGTTCCGGACAGAAATACGGGGAAAATTTTGATATATAAATCATCAAAGCTTTTGTGGTCGGTAATTCGGGCTGTCTTAATAATCGGATTGGGCTTTTTGATACTGTATCCGCTGTTAATTAAACTCTCATCAGCGTTTAAAAGCACTGTGGATTTATATGACACAACAGTTTTCCTGCTGCCTAAAAATTTCACATTAAGCAATTTCACAAGAGTTATGGACTTTATTGAGTATCCGGCGACATTGATGAAAACAGCGCTTTATATAGCCTTGACAAGCTTTTTGCAAATGATGTCCTGCACGATTGTGGCTTACGGACTGGCAAGATTTAAATACAAAGGTAAAAGCATTGTTTTTATGATGGCGATAATAACGCTTGTTATTCCGCCTCAAACCATATTGCTTCCGATGTACATACAATTCAAGTCATTCAGCCTGTTTAATTATTTTACGGCAGGTATGGCAAGCGGCGGAATTAATCTTATCAACACAGGTGTTCCCGTAATATTGTTATCGCTGACCGCTGTCGGATTTAAGAACGGGCTGTATATATTTTTGCTCAGACAATATTTCAGAAATCTGCCGTTTTCTTTGGAAGAAGCCGCATATATAGACGGCTGCAAGGTATTTAAAACATTTACAAAAATAATGCTGCCCGGAGCGGTTCCTATGATGGCAGCAATTTTCCTCTTTTCTTTTGTCTGGCAATGGAACGACTATTACTATACCGCGATATTAAGTCCTGATATGCCGCTTCTCAGCGCACGGTTAAATAACATCGGGTACAGAATATGCGTATCGGACAACGATACATGGAACGCTCTGCTGACGATGCTTTACAATAATGTGGCGATACTTTTGCTTTTGATACCGCTTATTGTCTTATATATTTTCACACAGAAATTATTTGTTCAAAGCGTAGAAAGAAGCGGTTTGGTCGGATAGATTAATGAAATAAAGGGGAATTATTTATGAAAAAGCGTGTTATATTGCTGATTTTGACAGGATGCATTTTATTTTCGTCCGCTTCCTGCAAATCTAAAATCAATGGCGAATTCCTGGACAGCGGAAGCTCGGGAAGCTCTTCGGGTATGTTTGGAGACATACCGGTGGAAATTGATGAGAACAGTAATATCCCGGAGGAATCCGATGCAAGTACAGGCGAAAACAACAATATGACAGGGGGCAGCAATTCAAAGACGACAAGCTCTAAAAAAACAGGTTCCGGAAGCAGTTCATCATCCGGTAACAGTTCTGCATCAGGCGATAATTCTGTATCAAGCGGAAGCGATGGAGGAGTAATTATGAATAAACCGTTTAAAAATTTCACTAATCAATTATTGTTCGGCAAAATCTTTCCCGCGTCACCGACCGCAAATCTTGATACCTCAAAAACATATTTTTACAATAATATTTCAAGCTTTGACAATACCGTGTGGTATCCGAAATGGAAAGAGGAGAATGTTTTCTTCGGTCAAATTCAAAACAAGAGCACGGCTAATCCGTACACCTTGAGAATCGGTCAGGGCGGACAAATGTATTCAATCAAAACTCGTATCGGCGAAATAATGCCTCCGCAAAATGAAGAACATGCATGGATTGACGATACCCTGCTTATGACGGTATATCAGTATGATTTGGGTCTTGACGGTCCTCCGGACCAGTTAACCGGATTTATCCATCAGGCCGGAATGTATCCGCATATGGACAAGACCTACCTGGACACTAAAAATTATTGGTCGCCGATGGTTGCGCTGGGATATGACAGTAAAAAGCAAAATGAATTGACAACGGTAAATTTGGGCATGATTTCGTGCGGACCCGCGTACAACCGTTCAGATGTTCTTTTTTATCAAAAGAACAGAGATTTAGGCGGCGGAATTATTGAGGTCACGTATTACGTATACAATTATAACGATTCCTACACCGTAAAAAATAAAGACGGTAAACCTGCCGATTATTTGACCGATTTTGGCCCCTGGGGCGGTATCAGAACAAGCGCGCTGCCGGATATGGCGGTAAGCAAGCAGGACGGCACATGGGGTATAAGCAACGCTGCCTTCGGTCCCGCTAATCCTCCGCGTGACTCCTCAACAACAGGCGGCTGGATGGCGGCTGTTGAAGATGCAAAAACAAGTACAAGCTTTGCGTATTCATGGGTTTACGGGCAAAACAAAGCGGGAAAATCGCCGATACTTATGAGCTTCGGCAGAACGGACGTAAACCGTGACTTTACTGTTATGGCTCCTGTAATAAGAACCCCGATCGCACCCGGAACCGGATATTATTACCGCACATATTTCATTATGGGCGACTTTAATAAGGTTGTGCAGTTAAGCAATCAATACGCAAGCAAAACCGATTACGGACCACTGACGTTTCCGGAAAAAACATCAGCATTAATTCCGTTATATTTAAAAACCGAAAACGGACAAACCGTTATAAGCGACACAGGAACAAGCCCGGCGTTTCATGTGTACGCCGAGCCTGTTAAAAACAGCAAGCCTTTATACTTGATTAAAGATTTAAAGACAGGAAAATACAAAGTCACCTGTGACCCGTATATGCTGATGCCCCGTTATCCGATATCGGGCACTGACAAGGTTGGGTACAGACCGTATGACGGCTCGACTGAAATCATAAAAATATATGGATATGTAATGCCGTCCAATAAGCTTGAAGGCGGAACAGGACTTACCTACAAACGTCTTGACAGCGTATTAAAGGACGCAAGCTTTTATCCTAAGACCGGAATATATGATGCGAATATTATGGTTAGGTGATTATTCTTTAACCGTTCCGATTGAATCGGTAATATGAAGCTTTGTTTCAAGCTTTATTACGGTTTTATCATCAGTTGTTTCTGAATTGATGGTTTTTATAATAAGCTCACCAAGCGCCATTCCCATTTCTTTGCTTGGCTGAATTACACTTGAGGGAGTCGGTCGGATTAAATTGCTGAATTCATGCTCTTCAAAGACGATATACGAAAAATCCTCCGGAATGTTTAATTTTCGTTTGTCTATTGCATGCAGAACACCCGGCAGTATGTGATGATTCGTCAAAATAAAAGCAGTGACACCGAATTTTAAATCCAATGTGCAGTTTGCCATTGCGTAGCCTGCTTCCTCCGTATATTCCCCTTTGAATATGATTTCTTCGTTAACGGGTATGTTATGGTCTTTGAGCGCCTTTTTATAACCGGCCAATCTTTCAAGCATAGTGTATGAATCGGGGTCACCGCCGAGAAAAGCAATGTTTTTATGTCCGTTTTTAATAAAGCGTATGGTCGCTTCATAGCAGCTTTTTTTGTTGTCAAGTATTACTGCGTTAAAATAAGAATTTTTTATCAGCTTATCTGCCAGAATCAAATTTTTGTTGTTGAAAAAGCTGGGTATTTTTGTAGAGGTATAGCCTATCGGAAACAAAATTACCGCGTCAACTAATTGTCCGCTCATAAAATCCAACTTTTGCTTTTCAATTTTAAGGTTATTATTTGAATTGCAAATGATTGTGTTGTATCCGATTGAGGTAAGATAGCCATCGAGTGATATTATTACTTTTGTGAAAAATGAACTATTCAGGTTGTTGGTTATTATTCCGACTGTTTTTGTACAGCCCTGAGCAAGATATTTGCCGATATTATTTGGCTTGTAATTCAAATCCTTGATGACTTTTTCGATTTTTTCTTCATTTTCTTTTTTTATTTTATTTCCGTTAAAATAGTTTGAAACGGTGCCTAATGCGACTCCGCTTTGAACAGCGATATCCTTCATTGTTATTTTCATAACAAATATTCAATCCTTTCGAATTTAACTTATAATTCTACAAATTTAATTATATATCAAAAAACAAAATATGGCAAACATTTTACACTAAGATACAAGGAGAATTATTAATGATATTTTCTAATGAAAATGAATTTACTGAAATTGTGAAGTGCAGCGACGGGATGTTCGAAAAAGGAATAAACGGAGTGCTGCGTATTTTAACTGTAAATGATAAAAAAATTGAATTTATTCAGTTTAAGGATAAAGTGCTGGCTTATGTAAAATCCCCTTTGGAATATCCTGTGTACTATCCGCTTCACCCTGTAAAGCTGCAAAAGCCGCTGAAGGGTATATTGATGGATTTAGACGGTACAACTGTAAAAAGTGAAGAATTTTGGATTTGGATTATAGAGCGCACGGTTGCGAAATTACTTGAAAATCCGAAATTTGAATTGGAAGATGCTGATTTGCCGCACGTATCAGGTTACAGCATATCGGAGCATCTTCAATATTGCATAAACAAGTATTGCGAAGGCACAAGCCTTTTGTATGCCCGCAAGCATTATTTTGAAATAACCCGGGATGAAATGCAAAAAATAATGGATGGAAAAGGCCGGAAAAACGCATTTACTCCCAAAGAAGGAATAAAAGATTTTTTATTAACTGTTAAGGACAAAGGTATAAAAATCGGCTTGGTAACCTCCGGACTATACGAAAAGGCCTATCCTGAAATATTGTCCGCGTTCGATACATTGGGCATGGGCAGACCCGAGGATTTTTATGATTCGATAATTACGGCGGGAGTTCTTCCCGGCAACGGAAAGTGCGGAACACTCGGCGAGCTTGAAATAAAGCCGCACCCCTGGCTGTATTCCGAAAGCTGTAAGGTGGGTCTGGGGATAGGTTTTGATGACAGACACAGTGTAGTCGGAATTGAGGACAGCGGTGCAGGTGTGTGTTCTGTACGGTTGGCCGGCTTTACCGCGATAGGAATCAGCGGCGGCAACATCAAACAAAGCGGAACAAAAGGGCTATGCAGTGACTACTGTAATACATTTGATGAAATTTCTAAAATAATATTTTAAGCGGAATGGATGATGGAAGTGGAAAATAAAGATACTGGATATGTTATACCGCATACACATTGGGACAGAGAATGGCGTTATCCGATTTGGAAAAACAGAATGTTATTGCTGGAATTTATGGAGCAATTACTTGATATTCTTGAAACCGATAAAAGCTATCAGTGCTTTTTATTTGACGGTCAGGTGGCTCCGATTGAAGATTATCTTGAAATCGTGCCGCAAAAAAGAGAAATAATCACCAAATATATTAAAGAGGGAAAAATTGCCGTCGGCCCATGGTATACCTTGCCCGATTTGTACCCCATTGATGGAGAGTGCCTGATAAGGAATCTTTTAAAGGGCATCAGAATTTCCGAAAAATACGGAGATTATTTGAAGGTCGGATATAATTCATTTGGCTGGGGGCAGACCGCTCAGCTTCCGCAGATATATTCCGGTTTTGGATTTGATTTTATTATTTGCGCAAAAAAAGTAAGCGAGGAAAGAGCTCCGAAAAGTGAATTTATGTGGCAGTCGCCCGACGGGACGCAGGTGCTGACAAGCAGATTGGGTGAATTTGCAAGGGCAAATCTGTTTTTTAACGCATACATAAATACTCGCTACGGTACAACCTTTTTAAGCGATGATTACAAGTATAATCCCGAAATTTCAGGGATGGCGATACATAATGCCGACAGCCGCAATAAAGATGACGACTATTTTCTGATTCATCCCAAAGAAGGATTTTATCCGGAATTTTTGAAGGACGGAATGCTGAAAGCATGGGAAAACACAGACGATACTGAACTGAGATCACACCGTTTATTATTAAACGGATGCGATTTTTCAACACCTCAAAAAGATTTGACCGAATTTTTAGCCGAAGCAAACAAGCTGTTTGATGATAAATGCTTTGTAAACACAAGATTGGAGACTTACGCGGACATTCTTCATGAGAAGCTTGATAAAAGCAAGCTTACGGTCGTGCATGGAGAGCTGCGCGACGGGGCTTCGTGCGACTGTTCGGGAAATGCGCTGGCAACAAGGATATATTTAAAACAGCTTAATAAACTGGCGCAGAATACGGTAATTAAAAAAGCCGAGCCGATCTGTCGGTAATTGCGGACGTATTAGGAAAAGACTATCAAAAGGGTATGCTTGATTTAGCATGGAAGTACATTCTGGATGCACATCCGCACGATTCAATAAACGGCGTAACACAGGACAAAACGGCGGATGATACCGAAAACCGCCTGCGTCAGGCAATTGAACTCGGCGAAGTGGTTGTTGATAAGCAAGCGGGAGAAATCATAAAGATGATTGATTTTTCAAGTTATGAGAAAACCGATGATTTATTGGTGGTTTTCAATTCGACCGCTTATGAACGCAGTGAAATAATAAAGGTTTGCATTGACACAAATGCAGATACAAACACATGGGAATTTGAAATTACTGATTGCGGAGGTGAAAAGTGTCCTGTTCAAAGTGTTTCCAAAGAAGAAAAATGTTCGGTTGTACATGACCTTGACGGCAGACCGTGGCCCAAATATTCGGACAGGCATATTTGTCATGTCGAAATCGGAAAAATTCCGTCTTTTGGATACAAAACACTTAAAATCACTAAAACAAAACCCTTCAAGAGAAATCATTATTATTGGGTTGAAATGCGAAAAAGTTTGGGAATGGATATTTGCAGCTCTGATAATGTCCTTGAAAATGAATTTTTGAAATTGGAGGTCAACTCAAACGGCACGATAGATTTGTTTAACAAACAAAATAATACGATGCTGAAAGAGCTGAATTATTTTGAGGATACGGGCGACACCGGAAATTACTGGGCATATTATCCGCCGTACAGCAATAAAACATATACCACTAAAACAGTAAATGCAAATGTCTGGCTGGAGGATAACGGTCCGCTCAGCGCAACGATTGCGGCGGAAATTACGTTAATGCTGCCTGCTTATGCGCGTGAGGTTATGTGCGGGGTTAAAGGTCAAAGCAGCAGAAGCAGTGAATTAGCAGAGCAAAAAATCACATCATATTACACTCTGCAAAAAGGCTCAAAACGTGTTGGCATCAAAACAGTTATAAATAATAAAACCCAAAATCACAGAATGAGAGCGGTTTTTCCGACAAATATTAACGCATCGGTTGCCAATGCGTCAGGACATTTTACCGTTGACAACAGAAATATATCGCCTGTATGTGACAGCGAAGGAAAACACTGGCCGGAAATGAATACATTGCCCATGCAGCATTTTATTAACATCAATGACGAAAAGAACGGTATGGCTATCGTAAGCAACAGCCTGACCGAATACGAAGTTAAAAACATATGCGAAAGCACAGTGTATTTGACGTTGTTTAGAGCAATGGGCAATTTAATCGTTACAAGCTGGGAATGTGTCGGCGTGTTCCCGGAACAAAAAGGCAGTCAGCTTTTAAGAGAAATGACATTTGAATACGGTATATATCCGTATGAAGGAAGTTTTCAAATCGGAGACGTATACGAACAGGCAGAGCAGCTGAATGTACCGCTGTCATATTATCAAGTCATCGGAGGAGCATCCGGAAGCTTGGCACCTGAAAATTCATTTTTAGAAATCGAGGATAAAAGATTAATATTAAGTGCGTTTAAAAAATCAGAGGATGACGACAGTTATATTTTAAGGCTGTTTAATCCCGAAAAAACCGAAATAAACAGCAAAATTAAATTTGAGATGCCTTTTATGCGGGCGCAGTATTCGAATTTGAACGAAACGTCTGAGAAGGAAATTCAAATTAAAGACAAAACAGTTTCAGTTTCATCAAAATCAAACCAAATCATAACAATAAAATTAGATAGTGCGGACGCATAACCAGGTGATTGAATAAAACTTGAAGGGCGCGATGCCCTCAGCACACCGTTTTGTGGTGTGCTGAG
>JGI994J12354_10001697_pt1 | contig 22207 bp, 21 predicted proteins | sample IntmicLarv3ML3BL_FD_12354 | JGI IMG/M metagenome (IMG submission 12354) | reverse complement strand
GCGCACCAAGGTGTCAGGGTTCTTGGGGTCTTGGTAGATCCCCTCGGTAGAGGTTAATAGCACCAGCGTTTTCGCTTTTACAAGCCCCGCGATCACGGCGGCGGTTTCATCATTGTCCACGCATTCATGCACCGTTTCCCCATTTTCCCGCCTGTCATGCAATTCCATTTTGCGGTTTTCCTCATCGGATACGGGATCATTATAGTTCACAATGGGGATAGCGCCCTGCTGCGCCGCGCGGATAAACAGCTTTTGCAGATGCTCGCGCTTGGCCGCGTCGTTAAAATGTGTGTGCTCTAAAAGCATCTGTCGCACGCTGTATTCGGGCGGAATAAAGCGGCGGTACCATTCCATCAGGATTGTCTGCCCCTGGGCGGCATAATCGGTTTTAATCTGCTCGGGATCGCCTGTCAATTCCTTTCCCGTGCGGCGCATGTAATCCAGCCGCCCGATTTCCGTCGCGCCGGAGGTAACGAAAATCATGCCGGGCTTCAGCTCCTGGCCGAGTCGGGCGAAAATGTTATAGTCGATGTCGTTGTCCTGCTTTCTTATCAGCGCCATGGAACCGATTTTGCCAACCAAATCAAAGTGAAAATCCATTTTACTCTCCTAATCCGCCAGGTTAAAGCGGTTCATAATGATTTTTTCAAGGGTGTACACGGCGTTGTGGTAGCCGTAAGCGTTGTACAAAACCACATCAGCGGCCTTTTTGTAGCGTTCAATGCGCTCATCATACATTTTTCCAACCTCCTCCACGCCCTTTTCCTGCAGCAGCGGGCGCGTTTCAAGGCGGATGTCCTGCATGATATCCTCGGGCGGGCGGTCGATGAGGATAATGATGCCATGGTTGCGCATAATCTCGTAGTTGACGGGGTTTAAAACGCAGCCGCCGCCCGTGGAAATAATGGCCTTCGGCGCGTCAATCAAGGAAATAAGCAGGTTCGTTTCTGCGTTTCGAAAGGCGGCCTCGCCCTTTTCCAAAAACAATTCGGGAATGCTCATCCCCACCAGCTCGCTGATATAGCGATCCATGTCCACATAGGGCAGGTCGAGCTTGCTTGCCACTTTCTTTCCCAGGCTTGTCTTGCCGGAGCCGGCCATGCCAATTAAGAAGATATGTCGTTTAAGCATGTGGCCCTCCTTTATTCAAGCGTGGTTTGCCTTTTGCGGCTGATTTCCAGGATGCGCTCATAAAGCGATTCGATATCCTCACGCAGGTTCTCGTCCGCGCACATGGCGGCGCGGCTTTGAAGCACTGTCGCTTCCCTTTTTTGGTCTTGCACGGGTATGCCGCTTTTTTGCTTCAGGCGGCCGATTTCTTCGGATACGGTCATGCGCTGTTCAAAAAGCGCTACGATTCCGCGGTCAATCTCATCCAATTTCCGGCGCAGGGTTTCAAGCTCTGTCACTTTTGCGGCTCTCCTTTTTGAAGGGTAAATCGGAAGCTGGCGCCCGTATCCGTCTCTAAAAGCGTCAGCGGCTTCCCGTGCTGCGCCATGATGCGCTTGCAGATGGATAGCCCGAGGCCCGTACCTTTTCCGGCGGTGTGCGCTTTGTCGGCGGTATAGAACCTGTCAAAGATATGTTCCCTGTCCTCAGCTAATATTCCTTCCCCGTCATCGGTGATGGTCACAAAAATATCATTGCCCATGTCTTCGGCGGAAACAGCGATTTTGCCGCCTCGGTGCGTAAATTTAACGGCGTTGTCCAACAGGTTCACAAGCACCTGCTGGATGCGGTCACGGTCGGCGTAAGCCCACAGGGGCGCGTCCGTCAGTTCAATGCCGGGCTCAATGCCTTTTTTTTCAATGTCGTTCATCTTCAGTATCAGCACACGTCGAATCTCTTCATTAATATCAAAGTTGGTCAAATGAAGGGCATCGTCCTCCTGCTCCAGGCGGCTCAAATCAAGAAGATTCGCAATCAATTTCGAAAGGCGCAGGGTTTCCTCGCTTACAATATCCAGATAGCGCCTGTGTTCCGCTTCGGGAATCACACCGTCGCGCATGCCCTCGATATAGCCGCGGATAGAGGTCAGCGGGCTTCTCAGCTCGTGGGAAACATTCGCCACAAATTCTTTTCTGGAATCCTCCAGCTCGCTTAGCTTGGCCACCATCAGGTTGAACGCCTGCGCCAGCTCGTCCACTTCCTTCAAGCTGGATTGCTCGGCGCGGGCGTTAAAATCGCCCAGGGTCATCTGCCTTGCGGCCGCCGCCATGCCCGTCAGCGGTTTCGTGATGCGGCGCACATACCAAAATACGGCAACGGAGCTGATCAAGGCGGCAATGAGCATCACCACGAGCACCTGCCAAAAAAGCGATTCATAGGAGGCGCGGATAATCTGCGCGCTCGTGTGGATAAACACGGCGCCCAGCACCTGTTCATTTTCAATCCACGGCACGGCCACAATAAACACCAGCCCATCAGAGCCGGGGAAGGCGGTCTGCACCTGCACATCCTGTCCGCCAAGGGCGGTTCGAAGCATGCCCTTCACGTCCGTCTCGCTCAAGGCCGCGGCGAAGTCAGGGTCGTTATGGCTCACGGTGGGCATGTTTTCACGTATTCTGCCCTGCCTGTCCACCACGGCGATGTACGCGCCGAACTCCTCATACACCTGCGTGGCCTTCCATTGCAAAAGCATTTCCTGGGGAACCTGGTTAAAATAAACCCGGTATTGGGATTGGCCTGCTAAATAGGCGATTTCGCGGGCTTCCTTTTTCAGTTCCGCCATGCGCGAATTAATCATAATGTCCCGTATGCTGATGTAGCTGAACACGGATATCAGCATCAGCACCACGAGAATCACCGCCATAAACAGGGTAAAAAGCCGTTTAAACAAGGGAAAGCCTCACTTCACTTCAAATTTATAGCCGACGCCCCACACGGTTCTGATTTGCCAGCCGTATTGCTCGCAATCGGGCAGCTTTTCGCGCAGGCGCTTGATGTGCACATCCACGGTGCGGCTGTCGCCAAAGAAATCAAAGCCCCATACCTGCTCCAAAAGCTGCTCCCGCGTAAAAACCATGTTGGCGTGGGAAGCGAGAAAGTATAAAACCTCCAGCTCCTTCGGCGGCATTTCCACAGGGTTGCCGCGGTAATGCACCTCATACTGGGCGATGGATATACTCAGCCCCGGGAAGGACAGGGTATCGGGCTTGTCCTGTTCATTGCCCTGGAAGCGGCGCAGCACGGCCTTCACGCGGGCAACCAGTTCCTTTGGCTCAAAAGGCTTCGTCATATAATCATCTGCGCCCAGCTCCAGTCCCAAAACCTTATCAAAGGTCTCATCCTTGGCCGTAAGCATGATAATCGGTATGGCCGAGGATTGGCGCACCGTGCGCAGCACCTGCCAGCCGTCCATGCCGGGCAGCATCACATCCAGAATCATGAGGTTCGGCGGAAAGCGCCTGAAAGCGGCCAGCGCGTCATCCCCGCGGGCGGCGGTCTGCACGTTGAAGCCTTCCTTCTCCAAATACAACTGCACCAGATGGCTGATGTTCTGGTCATCGTCCACCAATAAAATCATGGGCTTTGTGTCTTTCAAAGCGGGTCCCTCCTTTAATAAACCGGAATTTATTGCGCTAATTGAGCTTCTTGAAATAGTATTGATTACATCTATCATAAACATAACCGTTTGCCATAAGCACATGGTTAGAGGCATGATTATCCTCATCCGGCTGCACAATAATCTGATTTGCGTGTTCTTTTTGCCTAATGGTTTCCGTAAGAAGTTTGACGATGCGTTTACCATAGCCTTTGCCTAAATATTCTTCATCGCCTATTAAGTAGTCGATACTAAAGGTATCTCCGCGTTTTTCAACCTCATACCATGCTTCCATATCGTTAGCGTCGCAGCAGTCGTAGTATTGGCAGAATCCAACAGGTGTTTCTTCATCCATAATGATAAAATGATGTATCCAGTTAAATGCATCATTCCTCCCGCTTATTTCTTGAAGCCAATCCTCGGTATCATGATACCATTTTAATATATAGTCCTTATTAAGCCACTCTGTAATTAAAGCAATATCTGAATGGTTGATTTTTCGCAATACAAGGGTTTCCATGTGGTCGTTCATTACTTAATTTTCCTTTCCCATAACCCATCGACAAAGTCCGATTTAGCTAAACCGCCGGGGGAAACCGCCAATGGAAGGTCACTCCAAAAGGCCGGCCAAGCCGCGGGCGCTGTAGGGTGCGATGCCCTCATCGTACCGTTTCGTGGTTTCATTGCCCCGTTCTCTCCCGTGTTTGAATTTTATCCTTATTGCTGAACAAATTTCAGCATGAGTGAATCGCAAACGGGCATGTACCCTATCTTTTGGTAAATGTTGTTGGAGGTAGGGTTTTTTAGATCCGTGTACAGCACACATCTTTTGAACCCTTTATCAAGCGCCATTTGGCTGATCTGCGCCACGCAGGAGGTGGCGTAGCCCTTCCCGCGGAAATAGGGCGGGGTGTACACATAGGCCACGCCGATGGCCGTTTGCATAAGCCTTGTATACCCCGCCATGGAGACGGGCAGACCGTTTTCTTCAAGGATATACATTTTTTGCGTTGCCAAATAGTATCGGTATTTTTCCTCGTCCCCGGGAACAGGCATCTCCGTTTTCCCATAGCTGCCTGCCGCATAAAACGCTTCAAGCCAGTATGGGAAGAAGGGCATGTCCGTTTCCTTCAGCAAGCGGATGTCGCCAAATCGCCGAACCTCCGGGTTCACCTTTGTCAGCTCATATATGCGCTGGCTCATGGTGATGGTAAAGGTCATTCCCTTTCTCGCGGTATACGCTTTTGAAAAGCACTCCGCCAGGATCTTTTCGGTTGTCACGCCGGGGATAGCGTAGCCATCAAGCCCGTCTATCAGGCAGGTTACAGCGTCGTCACTAATCTTGTTATCGGTTGCGTATAAGGTCATATTGTGCGGCGGTGTCATAATGGCGGTGAGCTGTATGCCGTTTTCGTCCGATACGGTTGCCATCACCCAGTTGGCGGGGTCGCGCCAGCCTGTTTTATCCTTTCCCTCGTGCCCGATGATGATATTGCCCAGGGGAATCAGATTCTGCGCCTCATGCCGCATCAGGATATCGTAGGTATCCTCATAAAACGCAAGCACATCTGTATACAATTTGAACTGCATCGCGCTGTCACCTCCTTTCCTTGCCGACATATGCGTTGGCTTTCGTAGGGGCGAACTGCGTTCACCCTCGCTTAATTTATCCCGCTGTTTTTCATATCCACCTTATTCACAAAATCCAAATGATACAGCTTTTCCCAATGGTTGACATTCAGCGTGCCTTTTGTGAGGTGAATAGCCAAAATGCAGCAACCCTCATCCTTTTCGTTGTTCGCCATGTCATACCAGGCAGCGAAGGCTTTGCGAAGCTTTAATCGCAATTCGGCGTTTTTCGGATCCATTATCCAGCCCAGGTTTTCACCCGTTCCGATGGCCGTCAGCCACTGTTCACTGACAGTAATCGCCACCTCCGGGTTTTCGGCGATTTGCTTCATTTTGTTGGATTTCGCGTAGGTGGTCACGTAAAACACGCCATCCTCGTAATAGGCATCCACATCACGGACGACGGGGCGCGGCTTCCCGCTTGCGGCGGGATCCAGCGCGATGGTTGCGAGGGAAATGATGTTGTCTTTGCCGTTGCCGAATTTTTCCTCGATGAGTTGGATGCCCTCTTCATACTTTGTCATGGTAAACCCTCCTTTATTTTAGTTGTATTTCTTCACCCGGCTCTACCAATAGCTTGTTTGGCGCACCCCATCTTTCAAATACTTTCCGAAGAGATTCGCCCGGTTTCAGATGAATGAGGATGTTATGTTTCGCGCTAACCGTTCGGGCGCACGCGGCGGCCTCATCAGGGCCCATGTTGAAGATGCCGTCCCCGGGAAACAAGGCATAATCAAGCCCCATCGCGGCAAAGGAATCCATCTGCACTGTTTTAGATGTGTCGCCGCCGGCGTAGATTTTGATATCGTCCATCGTGATGATATAGCCTACACATTTCTTCGGATCATGCATCTTATTGTTTGCTTCCACAGCAAGAATCGTGATGCCGTCCGCATCAAAGCGGTTGTGCTTTCCGTTTGCCAAGGCTTCAGCGTTTGTAATGATGCGGCAATTTTCTTTTTTCGCGCAGCGCTGAACCTTGTTGTGGTCATGGTGCTGATGGGTCACAAGAATAATATCGGCCGGCGCGTCATAGCCCTTTCCCTTGTAAGGGTCAACGTAAACAATGCGGCCGTCATCGGCAGTCAAGCGATAGCTCCCGTGGCCTTGATACAAAAGCGCAGGCATGTCATGTCACCTCTTTGCCAACAGCGCGGTTTCATTCGCGCCATAATCGCCATCTCCGTAAAGAGATAAATATTCTTCCAATAAATAATTCGTCGGTGGCATATCGCTTTCTTCAAAGCCCGCTTTTTTATAGGCAGCGATGGCTCTTTTGTTCTTCTTCGACGGTCTCATGATGCACTCGCGAACAGCAAGGTTTTCCTTCAGCCAATCGGCTAAAGCCGTAACCGCGTCCGTTCCGAAGCCCTTTCCGCAATGCTTTTCGCAGCTCATCCAAATATCCAATTCGGCCTTGCGAGGTTTTAAATGGAAGGCGCAATAGCTGATAAAGCCGATAGGCTCACCATTTTGCATGATCAGAAACCCTCTGCCGTCTTTGGGTCTTGAACCCGTGAAGAAATAGTCCGCGTACTCATCGTAAAATGCGTCATAGGTCGGAATCGGTACATTAGGATAGTCCGGCGGGCCTGAATGGGATTTTGTGGTTTCGCCGTGGAAGCACCAATCGTATATCGCTTGTCTGTCTTCCAATTTGGCGGGAACCAGGCTGACTTGTTTTCCCCTTATCACAAGCGCCCTCCTTTATTTCAGTGTCACGATGGTTACGCCCGTTTCACCTTCGCCGTAAATGCCCAGGCGATGGCTCTTTACATGGCCATGCCTTTTTAAATGCTGCTGGATGCCTGCGCGCAGTATGCCCGTGCCCTTGCCGTGCACAATGGTTACTTCGTTTAAGCCCCCCATAACGGCTTCATCCAAATACCTGTCCACCTCGGGCAGCGCTTCATCCAGCGCCATGCCACGCACGTCAAAGGACATGGGCACGGTGCGCGTCAAAGCGCCTGTCGCGGTTTTTGCCACGCTCTTTTTCTTCGGCGCCTCCTCATTCACAAGGCGCAGCTGGGAAATATGCGCCTTGAGTTTCAGGATTCCCGCCTGCAATTGCACCTCACCCTTCGGGTCGGGCTTTGCCAGCACCGTGCCGCGCTGGTTCAGGTGCACAATATCCACCAAATCCCCGGGGTTCAAATCCTTAGGCGGGGCAACAAGGGAAGGGTTCTTTTGCGTTAGCCCTTCGGAAAGGGCATCCAACCCTATCTCCATGCGGTGTCTCAGCTCCGCGGCCTTGTGATCCTGGGTCACGGCGCCCTCTTTCTTCATTTTTTTCAGCTCCGCGATAATCTCCTCGGATTCGCGGCGTGCGTTTTCCATCACGCGCTTGGCATCCTCCCGCGCCTTTTTCAGGGCGTTTTCCCGCTTGTCCTCCATCTCGCGGCGCAGGCGTTCCGCGGCATCCTTCAGGCGCTGGGTTTCAAAGTGCGCTTCCTCGGCCAACAGCCGTTCCTTTTCGGCAATTTGCCGATGGTATTCGGCATTGGCGATCACATCCTCAAAGCGAATCGTTTCGTTTGAAAGGAGCTCTTTCGATTTGTCGATAATGTCTTCAGGCAGCCCCAGCTTTCTGGAAATTTCAAAGGCGTTGCTCTTGCCCGGTACGCCTATGGACAGGCGGTAGGTGGGGCGCAGGGTTTCCACATTGAATTCCACGGAGGCGTTTTCAATGCCTACGGTGGATAGGGCGAAGGCCTTCAGCTCACTGTAGTGGGTTGTGGCGAGAACACGCACCTTTTTCTCAAGCAGCGCGGAAAGGATGCTCTGTGCCAGCGCCGCGCCCTCGGTAGGATCGGTGCCCGCTCCCAATTCATCAAACAGCGCCAGATCGCGGCCTGTCACGTTGTTGATAATCTCCACAATGTTCGTCATGTGGGAGGAGAAGGTGGAAAGGCTCTGCTCGATGGATTGCTCATCCCCAATGTCCGCGTACACATTTTCAAAGAAGCTCAGCTCCGTGCCGATATCCGCGGGCACCTGCAAACCCGCCTGCGCCATCAGCGTGAGCAGGCCGACTGTTTTCAGCGTAACGGTCTTGCCGCCCGTGTTAGGCCCCGTGATAATCAGCGTGGTAAAATCCTGCCCCAGCCACAAATCGCTGGGCACAACCTTCTTAGGGTCAATCAGCGGATGCCTGGCGCGTTTTAGGCGGATGATTCCCTTTTCATTCATCTTCGGCTGGACAGCTTTCATGTCCCGCGCCAGCAAGCCCTTGGCAAAGGCAAAATCCAATTCTGTCAGCAAAAGAAAATTGTCCTTCAACTGCTCCGCGTAAGGGGCGATCTGGGCGGACAGCGCCTGCAAAATGCGTTCAATCTCCAGCTTTTCCTTGGCTTCCCATTGCTTTAATTCATTGTTGAGTTCCACCACGGCCATGGGCTCAATAAACAGCGTCGCCCCGGAGGAAGATTGGTCGTGAACCAGCCCCGGCACCTGCGTGCGGTATTCCTGCTTTACGGGCAGCACGTAGCGGTCGGAACGCATGGTCACAATCGGGTCCTGCAAATATTTTTGGAAGGTGGCGGAACGGATCATGCTGTTTAGTTTTTCCCGCACCTTGTCGGAGGTCTTGCGCATATTGCGGCGGATATCGTATAAATCCGCGGAAGCTCTATCGGCAATTTCATCCTCGGAAAGGATCGCGTTTGCGATATCGTCGTTCAAATGGCCGAAGAAGCCCAGGAAGGAGGCCTTTTGGGTGATGAGGGGCGTGTTGTCCCTGTCGGTCACCAGCGCCTTTTTCGCCGCGGCGATAGCGCGAAGCAGCACCGCGATTTCAAGCAGCGCGCGGGGTGCCAGTGTCGCGCCCTTTTCGCACAGCTCCAAATATTCGCGCACGTCGGAAAAGCCCGCCATCGGGTGGCCGCCGATGAAGCTTAATATGATCACGGCTTCTTCCGTTTCTCGTTGGGCGTTTTCAGCCAAATCAAAAGCGCCATAGGGAACAAGCCCGCGGCACATCTCGGCTCCGGAAGGGGTCAGGGCCAGCGCGGCAAGCTGCTCGCGGATTTTCACAAATTCCAATATCCTCAGGCTGCGATCCGTTATCATGGCTGCAACCTCCTTTATTCAACAGGATGATATAGATGCCCCTTGGTGCTTGCGCCCGTCGGCGCATCCCCCTCATGAAGGGGAACGAAGCCCAAGGCGCGAAGGCGCGGTTCCTCGTTTTCGTTATCAAGCGGCACACTGTTCATCACGGCGATTTTGCAGCCGCTTTTAAGCCTTGTTCTCTTCAAAGGGAAAGCCGCGTTCATTCTGTCCGAAAGGGGCGGCAGAGGCCTTTGCTCACACAGGCGGCAGCCTGCGCGATCCTTCTTCAGCCCCATGGCCGTGCGCCTTGGACAGTGGCTAAGCGTCATCAGCCGCACGCGTCCCGTAGTCTGCGCAAGGAGCGGGTAGCCTCGAAGCGCTTCCAGCTCGGATAAGCTCAGCTCGGGGCTGGCGATAAAAAACCGGAAGCCCAAAGACAAAAGCAGATCGGCGGCGGATTTGTTCCAAACGGGAATCCCCTCGGCGGCGGCAAGGGGCAGGGAGGTTTCAACGCCGTACTGCCCGATGGTTTGAAGCACCAGCCCTTGAATCTGCCCCTTCGCGGCCTCGACGGTTTTCACAATATCGCCGAGCTCCGCCGCCGTGCACATCATGGGCAGGCATAACCAAACAGGGGTGTCAAGGCCTTCAAGCATGGCATCGTCATAGCATAGGGGCTCAAATAAATTCAGCGTGCTGTCGGAAAAATCCGCGGGATTATCGGAACGTACCGCCTTTTCATAGCTTAGCGATGGCGATTTGATGGCGTGCAGATCAAGGGGGGGCAATGCCTTTTGCCCTTCTTTGTAAAACCCTTCGGCTCGCGCCGACTCATAGGCTAAAAGGGCATCGCGCCGAAGCTGGTTAATAACGGATACAGGCGCGAAGGCGTTTTGCGTTTGGATGGATACACCGCGCACATGGAAGGCCGTGCCGCCTGCTTTCCTTAAAAGCGTCTCCAGTCCTTCTGCCGTCGCGGGGGATTTTTGCGCGGCTTGAACGATATCGCCCGACACGGTGGTATCGTAAACACTAAGCGCCATTGGCTCTCCTGCTACGCATTTCAGGCGCATATCCACGGGGATTTTCGGCAGCTCACGGAGCGCGTTTTTCATCTGCTCACTGTCCAAAAGCCTTGTGACGGCTGTGCCAATGGGAATGTCCGCGCTTTCTCTTAAGCGGCAAAGGGCACACTCCCCGGCGGTTAATTCCTTGCCCGAATAGACAGCTTCGATTTCCTTCATCCCTTCAAAGCGAAGGGAATCGCCGTTGTGAAGGGGTTTTTCCAAGCGAATCCGCGCCATGCCGTTGTGCATGCCGATCACCTGCCCAAGCGGAACGCCCATGTGATTTACGCGGGCGGGATAAACAATATCCGCATCCTCCTGCCCCATGGCATGGCCGCGCATGAAGCCGCCGCGGTTGAAGATTTGCAGCAGTTTCTCTCTTTCATCGCAGACGGGCAGGCTCTGCTTAGTTAAAGCGCGGCGATAGCTCGCAACCACTTCGCTCACATACTCAGGGCGCTTTAGCCGCCCCTCGATTTTGAGCGAAGTAACCCCTGCTTTTTCAAAAAGCGGCAAATCATCCCTAAGCATCATATCCCGCGGGGAAAGCCATGCGCCTTTTTTGCCTTCAAACCAATAATCCATGCGGCAGGGCTGGGCGCAGCGCCCGCGGTTTCCGCTTCTTGAGCCGACCATGGAGGAAAACAGGCATTCCCCGCTTTGGCACACGCACATGGCGCCATGGACGAACACTTCGATTTCCACGCCCTCTTTGCAGGCAAGGCGAATTTCGCTTAGGGGGCATTCCCTGGCCATCACCACGCGGCTAAAGCCCATTTTCTTCGCGAAGCGCGCGCCTTGGGCGTTATGCAGCGCCATCTGTGTGCTCGCGTGAATGGGAAGGAGAGGAAATTTCCTTCGAATAAGCGATGCCACGCCCAAATCCTGCACGATAACGGCATCGGCTTTGGAGGCCGCAATCACCTTTACGGCATCATCAAGCGCCGGCCACTCCGATTCCTTAATCAGCGTGTTCAGCGCTACATACACGCGCACATGGTATAAATGGGCGAGCGCGATGGCTTCGCTTATTTCCTGCTTGTCAAAATTGCCCGCTCCCTGCCGCGCAGAAAAAGCGGTATAGCCCAAATAAACGGCATCCGCGCCGTTTGCTATCGCTTGAATAAGGGCCTCTTTGTTTCCGGCGGGGGCAAGCAATTCCATTTTGGTTACATGTCCTTCTTCGCTTTTTGTGTGGACAGCAGCTCACGCCGGAGCTTCGTGTTTTCATCATGGGCTTTTAAAAGCTCATCCGCAATGTTCAGCGCTGTCAAAACCGCGGCCATGTTCGTGGGCAGTCGGGTTGCTTTTTCAATTTCGGATAGCTTTCTGTCCACATAGACGCCCACGCGCTTCACATAATCTACCGGGTCTTCGGATACAATGGTGTATTCCTTGCCCGCCACGGTTAAAATGGTCTTTTGCTTCTCCATACGGTTTCCTCCATTAAATAAAGCGCAGGGAAAAACGCTTTTGCCTTTTCCGCCTACGCTTGATTTTTATCTTACAGCCTGTTGAAGGGGTAATCCTTCCCGTGAGTATCCACGCGGATGGACTGAATCACCTGATCTTGAAGCGGCTTGTCGCTCGCGTTGCGCTTTTGGTTCACAATTTCATCCGCCGTATCAAGCCCTGTAAGCACCTTGCCGAAGGCGGCATAGCTGCCATCCAGGTGCGGGGAATCGCTCGTCATCACAAAAAATTGCGAACCCGCAGAATCAGGCATCATGCTGCGCGCCATGCTCAAAACACCGTAGGTATGCTTTAAATCATTCGGCACGCCGTTTTTTGAAAACTCGCCCTTGATGTTGTAGCCGGGGCCGCCCGTGCCCATTCCCTTAGGGCAGCCGCCCTGGATCATGAACCCGGGAATCACGCGGTGGAAAATCAGCCCGTCATAGAAACCGGAATTGGCCAGCGCGGTAAAATTGCCGACGGATTCGGGCGCGATATCAGGGTATAATTCCCCTGCCATGACCTTGCCGTCCGCCATCGTGATTTCAAAGGTGGGGTTTTTATTTTCTGCCATCTCATTTCTCTCCTTAATTACTTGCGTTTACATGCGCTATTGTACTAAAAAATGGGTGCTATTGCAAGCTGTATGCAAAAGGTTTACGGTTTATTCACGTAGAATTAAAAAGTTTCAACCGTTTTGCCCTATTGTACGTTATCTATTTTGAACAGACCAAAGCCGATTCAAAAAGAGAGCGATATGAGAAGGAAAAGGCAATAATAAGAAACACATCGAAGAAGTGCTTGCGAAATTGACAATGTGGTGCCCGAAACGAGGGAGTAGAGCCTGTTTTTATCGCAGAAAAACCTGTTGACACTGTACCATCGCTATGCACAAGGCCAGATACAAGCGGATATGTTCATTCAAGAAACGGAAAAACTCCTGCAGCGTATGCGCATGGAGAAACAATAGCCGCGGCTTAAATAGCTTATAGATAGGACGCATTTCTTAGGCAAAAATTGTAAAAATCTCGGCATTGGCCGTAAACAGTCTGCTTTGTATGCTATACTATCGGCAAATGGCATGGCAGGGGGGTATGCAAGGCACGATGAGAAATGAGCTTATACGAAGCATGAAACGCCCATGGTATTGGGTGAGCGTTTTTTTAGTGCTTTACCAGTTTTTTTACTATATGAATCAGCATGGCGATTTATGGCGGATTTCCGATTGGTGGCAAAAGGGATACGGATTTTATTACTTTGCTTCCGTATATGACTTTGGTATCCTCCATTTGGTGATCCCTTTTTCAGCGGTTTTGCCCTACAGTTTTACGACGGCGGAAGATTTTAATACGAAGCTGATTCGTTTCGAGTTGTATCGAAAAAGAAAATGCGAGTTCGCTTTTAAAAAGACGGCGGCGGCCTTTTTTGTTCCCTTCAGCGCCGTGATGCTGGGGTGTTTGCTGTTTTTAATGTATGATGTTATCATCTTTGGAAATTGGTATCAGCTGGATTTGACGGGCGAAATGGCGCTGCATCAGTGGCAGGAATACGCGGTGGGACGCAGCTATGAATGGTTTACAACCACGTGGCATGGTATCCCGTATCTTTTTGAACTTTCGTTTCGGACGGCTGCTACGGCAGGGCTTTGGGGGCTTTTGGGCGCATGTGTTTCCACGCTGTGGAAACGGCCTGTAGTGACGATGATTGCGGTGATCACGCTTTATTTTGGTTTGGAATACTATTTTCACTACCTGATAGTGGTGCGTCAGTTTGAAAGTCTTGAAGGTTGGCGGCCATTTACTTTGTTTCATACGACCATTCTTGAACAATGGCCGATTTGGTGGCGCTATGCTAAAAACGCAGCGATTATTGGCGGGCTGGGGCTTTTGCACATGGGCCTGTTGCGCCTACAGGCAGAGAAGATATAAGCGAGGGGGATTTGAAAAATGAACAGACGGATGGCGGCGTGGGCGCTTGCTATATTGGCGATGTTCACCGCAAAGGCCTATGCCATTGAAACGGCAATTGATGCGGATACGGGGCGCTTGACAGGTACTGCCGCCGCAAAGACAGGCGAAATGATAATGATAGATGCGGATGTTGATACCGCTTTTCCCGACGCGCTCTACCAAATCAAGCTGGAATCTATGAAAATGAGCGATGAGGGAATGACGAACTTGATCCGCGAGTGCTTTGATACACATCCGCAGATGGAACTGGGTTCCTCTACGGACGGGTGGACGTTCAGTTTTAATACCCCTGATGAGCTGGGGCAATATCCGGAGCATTCACGGGCGCATTATCTACAAAAGAGTGGGGATATGCTGACGGACAATGCCGCGATTGTGAAATGCAGGGCATTTGCCGCGGCCATGGGGTTGACGGTTGGCAGTGGCGGCATCGAGGCGTTTTTGCTGGACGAGGAGGGGAAGGCATTCCCTGTTGAACAGCAAATGGATACCATTGCGGAAAAAATGAAACTGGTGGTGCTTGTACGCCCGGAGTTGGAAGGCCTGAAATTGCCGCTGACAGGTATTGGCATGACCACTGCCTCCGCCCCGAAGAACATTAAGGATCAGGATATATTGTTGGATTATCCCTGTATGGCATTTGTTTTTACAGATGAGTTTCAATTGCTTTCCGCCTTGATAAACGTCTGCTGTGAAACGGCGAGGCAGCCTGCTAATGAGCCGATGATCTCCGCCCCGCAAGCGCTGCAAATCGTTATTGATAACTATGCGCCGGAGCCGTGGCACTATGCCGACTTTACGGACACGCCCGAAAACCCGGTTGTGGTGCTGATTGAGACCTCTTGGTTGGTGAGCCCGACGAATGTGATAAGGCCGGGTTGGCACATTGCCATTAATGTGACGCTCAGCCATACAAAAAAACTGAACACGTACCACTTTGGCGTGGATGGACTGACAGGCTTGTGCGATGAGCGCATCTATATTATACAATGAGGGTGTGTGGCGGATTGAAAAAATGGCGGAGCCTGTTTCATGGCTTGGGGTTTGATATAAAGGGAATGCTTCGGCCTGTGCCGTTTTTGTATGCGCTTTTCATCGGCTTTTTTATGGTGATGACGAACGCGAATACATTTGAGGAAGGGCGCATTTTAAAACAGTGGCTGGAGACCTTTGGCGGCTTTGAATACCAGGAGTTTATAGATGTACACGCCATCATTCGATGGACGCTTTTGCTACTGCCTTGGTTTTTCGCCGTTTTATTTTCGATGGAAGGCGAGCTTTCCGGCGGATGCCAAACAACCCTATACCGTTTTTGCAGTTACCGCAGGTGGTATTTAAGCAAAGTGGTGGCGAGCGCCTGCGCCTGTGGTGTGATTATGGCGGCGGTGTTTTTTGGGGTGCTGCTGGGTTCATGGGCATTTGGCATAACCCGCTGGGATATCCGTCTGACGGATAGCTCCGGCTTTTCTAAAGACGCGCTGCCCTTTTGCCTGGCGGCGAGCCTGTTGCTTTACTGCCATGTGCTGATGCTGACGCAATGGCAGATGCTGTGGCAATTGCTGACAGGCAGCTCCGCCGTGGCTGCCGCAGCGTATTTGTTGCTACCCATCGTGGGGGTACATGGCGCTTCCAACATTGAAGGAAGCTTGATGCCCCTTTACTCCCCGGCCAATTTGGGGATGCTGATCCGTTCGGACAGGCTGGCTGTTCCGGGCTTTTCTTTTACAGGCGCTATAATCGCGCAATTGGTGATAGCCGCTATCTGTGCCGCAATCGGCCTGGGTGCGGTGAAACATTGCCGCATTGCATCAAGGGTGACGGATGAAAGGTAGGGAAAGCGGAATGGAAAGCAATATGGGCATTAAAGTAACAGGCGTATCCCACGCCTTTAAAAAGCAGCAGGTGCTTAAAGAGGTTCACGCGACGTTTGAGGCGGGGAAAATTCACGGAATAGTAGGTAACAACGGAAGCGGCAAGACCTTGCTACTAAAAGCCGTATGCGGCTACCTTCGCCCGGATACGGGTGAAGTGACCGTGTTTGGCAAACGAATCGGCAAAGAGATGGATTTTCCCGAAAGCATGGGGCTTTCATTGGAAAAGCCGGGTTTCTTGCCAACGGCAAGCGGAGCGTTCAACCTGCGCTATTTGTGGGCCGTCCGCGGGAAACCGGACAAAGAGCGTATCAAGCAGGTGCTTGATTTGGTGGGATTGGGGGAAGTGGGCCGAAAGCCTGTGGGCAAATATTCCTACGGCATGAAACAGCGGCTCGCCATTGCGCAAGCCGTTATGGAGAACCCGATGCTGCTCATTTTGGATGAGCCTTTTAATGGGCTGGATAAGGAGGGAGTCGTTCAGATGCGCCAGTTGCTTAAAACCCTTCGCAGCCAAGGGAAAACCATCCTTTTAACCAGCCATAACCCGCAGGATATTGCACAATTGTGTGATACAGTATGTGAAATGGAAGCGGGGGAACTGACGGTTTTGGCACAGCGCTAAAGGGCTATTCGCGATTCCATAACAATTTTTTGCGCTTAATCATTTCATCGCTGCGGCTTAAGTAAGTCAGAATATCCGATACGTTGGGAGCGCGTTCAATGCGGCTTTCGTTCGAATAGACGTGCTTGGACATGGCGCCCGCGCCGATACCCAGGATATTGGCCGTTTCCTCCATCATATCCACGTTATAAAGGCAGGCGTGGTTTTCTTTGGCGTAACCCACATTTTCCTGATTGCCAGCCATATATTTCTGGCGATAGAGATAGTAGGGGGTTAAGCCGAGGCCTTTGGCTTCTTCAGCCCCAAGAGCCACCATACCGGCTGTCATTGCGCCGTCAGGCAGCGCGGCGCCCTGCAAATGCAGGCGGCTGGAACGCTTTAGGGCCAGCGTGTGAACGGTGAGGGATTCGGGATGAAGGCTGCGGATACAGCTTAAGGTATGCTTAAAATCACGCAGGGTTTCTCCCGGCAGCCCCGCGATGATATCCATGTTGATGTGATGCAGTCCCACATCCCGCGCCATTTCATAGGCGTTGAACACGTCTTCGGCGCTGTGGTTTCTGCCGATAAGCTTTAGGGTATGATCGTTAAAGGTCTGCGGGTTGATGCTGATGCGGTTCACACCGCCCGATTTCAGCGTTTTCAGTTTTTTGAGCGTAAGGGTATCCGGCCGGCCCGCCTCAACAGTGGTTTCGACAGCGCTTGGGAAATAAAAGTTCATTCGGTCAATCAGCCATTGAAACTGATCTTCATTCAACGAAGTGGGCGTGCCGCCGCCGATATAAAGGGCGCGGAGAGCAAGCCCGCAATCGCGCATGAGGGCGGCGGTATCCCGCATTTCAATTTCCAGCTTTTCCAAATAAGGGGCGACCAATTTGCCATTGCCGATTTCGCCCGAGGAAAAGGAACAATAGGCGCAAAGGCTCGTGCAAAAAGGGATGCCGATGTAGATATCCGCCTGATTATCGGTTGGTTTGGGTAGGGCGCTTTGGGTTTTGACGATGGCGCTTAAAAGCGCCGCCTTATCGCGGTGCAAATCAAATTCGGTCTGCATGGTTTGCTCCGCTTTGGCCATGGAAAGGCCGCGTGCCAGCTGTTCGTAAAAAAGCCGCGTGGGGCGGATGCCTGTAAGACTGCCCCAGGGCGGATGGATGCCTGTAATCACTTTTAGCAAATCGTAAAGCGTTTGCTTGATCAGCCGCTTTTGCACGCGCTTTTGAAGGAGTGCATCGCCTTTGGGAATGGGCGCGGCACCTTTTTTGGACTGCCCCAAATAGGTGAAAGCGGTTTCATACTGTCTGCCCTCTTCAAAGAAAAGGTGCGTCATCTGCGCGCTGTCCGCATCGCATAAAACGCAATCCGCCGCGCCGTAGAACACGCGGTATACATCCATCATATCCGCTGCAAAAGCGGGCGTTTGTGTAAAAAGGAGCAGGCTCATCTGTTGCCTCTCCTTTCCTGCCCAAGGGTGGTTTCCTCGTTATGACCGGGATGGATTCGGAGGGCTTCAGGCAGCGTGAACAGCCGCCTTAATGAGGCGCGGAGCGCGCGCAAATCCCCGCCGGGCAGGTTATATACGCCGTAGCCGGATTTAAACAGCGTGTCGCCCGTAAAGAGATGCCCGTCGTATTCAAAACAGACGGAGCCGGGGCTGTGGCCGGGGGTATGCAAAACAAGAAAATCCATCCCTGCCAAGGAGAGGGTGTCCCCCTCGTTTATCGCAATGGGCTTAACGCTTTCAAGCTGCAGCGGGCAGCCAAACAGCGCGGAGACATTGAAATGATCGTCACTGATCATTGGCTGATCCCCGGGGTGCAAATAAACAGGGCTGCCCTCCTTGGCGAAAGGCTCCGCCGCGCCGATATGATCAAAATGGCCGTGGGTCAAAAGAACGGCGACCACCTTTTTTGTGCCGATGCTTTCAAGCAGGGCATCCGCATCCGCGCCCGGATCGATCAGGACGCAGTCGTCCCGATCGGGCAGGGAGAGAATGTAGCAGTTCGCCTGAAGGGGGCCTAATGGAACGCGCTTGATGTTCATTTAAAAGCCCTTTCTTGAATCCAATAAAAGGGTAACGGGGCCGTCGTTTGTGAGCGTGACGTCCATATGGGTGCGGAAAACCCCTGTTTCTACGCGCAGCCCCTGCCCGCGCCAGGCCTGAAGCAATTCTTCATATAGGGCATTGGCATCCTCGGGGCGGGCGGCTTCAATAAAGCTGGGTCGTCTGCCGCCGCGGGCATCTCCGTATAGTGTAAATTGGCTGACGGCCAGGATCGCGCCGCCCACCTCCAAAACGCTTAAATTCATTTTATCCTGCGCATCTTCAAAAATGCGCAGGTTCGGAACCTTGTCCGCCATGTACTTTAAATCGGCCTTTGTATCGCCCTGCATAACGCCGACTAATACCATGAGCCCTTTTTCAATTTCGCCCGTTAATTCCCCGTTGGACAGCACCCTGGCATGGGAAACCCTTTGTATAACACAACGCATAAGTGCTCCTTAATATCTAAAGCGTGAGAGGAATTACAAGTATTTTGGTGTTAAGGAGCACTAATTGGCCCCTCTGAATACTTCCACAACGTCTGTTCGGCGCTGGAGCATCTTGATGACGCGATCCACCTGTTCGCGGCTGTTTACCTGCACCACGAGGGTAATCTGGCTGGTTTTGTTTTTCGTGTGCAATTTGGCGTTCACGGCGGTAATCGGGATGTTTAAATCCGATATGGCCATGGCCAATTCGCCGAGGAGACTCACATGGTCGTAGGCGATAATTTGAATGGAGGCATCAAACTTGCCCACATTTTCCTCCGCCCAGGAGACATGGATCATGCGGTCCGTTTCGGAACTGATGGCATTGACGCAATCGGCCTTATGCACCGTGACGCCGCGCCCGCGCGTGATATAGCCCACGATATCATCCCCGGGAACGGGGTTGCAGCATTTGGCAAAGCGCACAAGCATGCCGCTTTCGCCCTCCACATAGATGCCGTGAACAGGCTTGCCGTGGGGCTTGTGTTCCTCCACCGTGGGCAATTTAGGGGTGGGAGCTTCACGAGCGCGCTGCTCATCAATCAGTTTGGAAACCACATAGACGGAGGCCATGCCGCCGTAGCCCACCGCGCCGTAGATATCCTCCAGTTCGAAAAAGCCGTACTTCTTCAGCATGCCCTCGAAATATTCGGGCTTCAAAAGGGTGGAAAGCTGCACGCCGCGGCGTTTGGCTTCCTTTTCAATCATGTCCTTGCCCTTTTCAATATTCTCTTCGCGCATTTCTTTTTTAAAGAATTGGCGAATCTTTGTCTTTGCCTGCTGGGTTTTGCACAATTTCAGCCAATCGATGCTGGGGCCTTTGGAGGAGGCGGAGGTTAAAATATCCACCCTGTCGCCTGTTTCAAGGGCGGTATCCAGCGGCACGATCTTGCCGTTAATTTTTGCGCCCACGCAGGAATTGCCCACGGCGGAGTGGATGCGGTAGGCGAAATCAATGGGCGTAGAACCCTTTTGCATGGAGATGATGTCCCCCTTGGGGGTGAACAGGAGCACCTCTTCCGAGAATAAATCAACCTTTAGCGAATCCACAAACTCTTTGGAATCCTTGGTTTCATTTTGCCAATCCAAAATTTGGCGCAGCCAGTTCAATTTCGTGTCCAAATCTTCTTTGCCGCCGGATTCGCCCTCTTTATAGCGCCAGTGAGCGGCGATGCCGTATTCCGCTACGCGGTGCATTTCCCAGGTGCGAATTTGCACCTCAAAGGGGAAGGGAATCTTGCGCCCGCCTACAACGGTGGTATGCAGGGATTGGTACATGTTTGCCTTAGGCACGGATATATAATCCTTAAAGCGCCCCGGCATCTGGTTCCACAGGGTGTGCACGATGCCTAAAACCGCGTAACAGTCGGGGATGGTATCCACGAGAACGCGGACGGCAAACAAATCGTAAATCTGATCGAAGGGCTTGTTTTGAAGAACCATCTTTCGATAAATGGAGTAAAAATGCTTCGGACGGCCGTCGATATCGTAGCGTATGTGCAATTCATCCAGCTTTTGAGAAAGCTCCTCAATCACCATCAGGATGTTTTCTTCCCGCTCCGCCCGTTTCATGCCTACCTTTTGAATCAAATCCTCGTAGCCTGTGGGGTCGATGAAATGCAGGGACAAATCCTCCAGCTCCTGTTTGATGGAGAAAACCCCCAGGCGGTGCGCCAGGGGCGCGTAAATTTCAAGGGTTTCCCTCGCGATGGCTACGCGGCGGGCATCGGATTGAAATTTCAGCGTGCGCATGTTGTGCAGGCGATCCGCCAATTTGATGAGCACCACGCGGATGTCCTTGCTCATGGCGAGAATCATCTTGCGAAGGCTTTCCGCCTGCGCTTCTTCTCTATCGGCAAAATCCAGCTTATCCAATTTCGTAACCCCGTCCACCAGGCGAGCGACTTCATCGCCAAACTCCTGCTTGATGGTGCTTAATGTCACGTTTTCGCAATCTTCAATGGTATCGTGCAAAAGCCCTGCCGCAATGGTGGGGGGATCGATCATGAGCTCCGCCAAAATGGAGGCGACAAAGGCAGGGTGCACGAAATAGGGCTCGCCGCTCTTTCGAATTTGCCCCTTGTGGGCGTTCTGGGCGAACTCATACGCTTTTTTAACGAGCAAATCCCCATCCCCGGGATGATACTTTTTAACGCGGGCGAGCATTTGGTCCAGCGGCATATATTCATATGAATTATAATTCAAAGCACATCCTCCTTTACTTTGGATGGGTGATTTTTCTAAGGGACGAAAGCAAAGCGCTGTCTATGAGGGCGCATTTCCTTTGCGGATGAAGCGTTACCTTAAAGGGCGCAGGGGAAAGGGAGACCAAGCCGAGTTCTTCGAAGACGGTTAGCGCGAACAGAATTTGCGTCGCTGTGCGCACTGTCATCACCGTGAGTGCCTCAAGCTGATCGGATTGCCTCAGCGCCTTGTAAATATCCCGTAATTCATCATCGCTTAAATTGAGGGAGGCAAGCAGCTCCTTTAGGGCGGCGCTTTGCTTCTTCGGGGCATAAATAGCGGCGGTGGGGCATTTTTCGCGAATAAGGGCGATTTCCTGTCCTGAAAGCACCCCATCCGCCAAAACAATGGCGTTGAAATCATCCTTTAATTTGAGGGAATCGGGGCACACAAGCAGGGTATCGAAGGCGCGGGGATCGGTGGCGGCTTCAATGGCAACATCCAAATCATATGCCATGGCGGTGGTTTTTGTGCGGGCAATGACAAGCGTGCCCTGAACCCCTTTGAAAAGCTGCCTTTCAGCCTCTTTCCCATAGGACAAAACAGAAGCATCGTCCAAAAGGGGTATCTTAATATTATTCGTTATGATAGCACGAAAGTCCTTTAAAAACGCCATTTGGAAGCGTTCATCATCGGGCAGAAGCGAAACGGGGGAATAAGGTTTCAAAGCGCTCAAATGAAGCTGCACGCTTGTTTTACCCTGCCAAACGTTTATTTTCGGCGTATATAGGGCGCTGATGCGGCTAAGCGGCTTGGAAGCCAATTCCCCCATGGAAAAGAAAACGCCGCTTCTCAAGGTTTCTCCATCCAACAGGGAAAGGCTCAAGTGCGTTCCTTCGCGGCCGATGGCGCGCAGGGATTGGATGTGCCCGTCGTTCAAAAGAAACACAGGTTCGGGATTGCCCTCCCCTGTGGGCTCAAGGGCATCCAACATGTGAATCATTTCGGGCGTGGTTTCATAAAGGGGCAGCGCCAAATCATATTCCTTTTGCTCAATATAGCAGGCCGGATCAGATATTTCCGCAATGGCAAGGGAAAGCCTGCGGCGAAGCTCGGGCAGAAATTTCTCTTCCATGGTGAGCCCGGCTGCCTGGGCATGGCCGCCAAAGCGCAAAAACAAATCATGGCACATGGCAAGGGCTGTGTGGATATTAACGCCCTTGATGGAGCGGGCGCTGCCGACTAAAAGCCCATCCTCGCGGCGGGAAAGAACGAGGGGGGGG
>JGI994J12354_10001696_pt1 | contig 22208 bp, 21 predicted proteins | sample IntmicLarv3ML3BL_FD_12354 | JGI IMG/M metagenome (IMG submission 12354) | reverse complement strand
GTGCTGTTGTTTTCGCCTTTACCGTTGCGCTGGCTGCTTTAGCGACTGGTTTTCGCGCGGGTTTGGCCGGTTGTTTCGGCTTTGCAGCGGAAACGTTTGGGTCGGTGAATTTTTCTTTGTATTTCAAGATACTCCGTTCGGCAGCGGCAAGTAGTTTAGAGGAAAGTTTTTTGTCGCCCTTCTTGATGGCTTCTTCCAAGTCCGTACACTGTTTCTTTATTTCAGCCATGGCTTTTTGCGCTTTTTCGCTGTGTTCAAAAGCTTCCTTCAGCGATTTGAACCCCTGGTTCGCAGATGTGGCTATCGCCTTGAGCGTTGAGCCGTCGTTTTTTTGCAAAATACCGCGTAAGGAAGAGACTCCGTCATCAAGTTTGTTGAGAAGTGTCTTTTTATCCATGTCGTTCTCCTGTGGCACAGGGGTGCGCCCCTTGCGCTGGGCTTGGTCGGAATTGCCGGACGTACGGCGCGCAGTCCGGGAAATAGAGCGGAACACGATCTTTATGTAGTATATCGGGCAAGGCCCGCATACTGCAAGTTATTCCGGTTATGCCAAGCTGTTTTTGTTCTGGAAGGCCGCGCGCGATGCTGTGGGTGTGGGACGGATACGCTTCCGCAACTTCGCAAGTTGGGAGCTGTTTGCCGTAATCGGTCAAGTACGTAAAGTTTTTGAGCGGAAGAGAAAATGAGATTTTTTTATAGCGAACCTGTTGACAGAGCCTCTGTTTTGGGTCATAACGCATTTTCCCGTGGGGGTGTAGCTCAGTTGGGAGAGCGCTTGAATGGCATTCAAGAGGCCGTCAGTTCAATTCTGTCCACCTCCACCAGTAAATTTAGGCACTTACAGTTACTTGCTGTGAGTGCTTTTTCTTTTGCCTGATGGTTTGTGCCAGTCCTGTGCCAGTTTTTTTGCTACGGTGAAGTGATTTACTAGGGCAAAAAGTGAAGCTTTTCACCCAGATGAACGACTCAACACTCAAATTGCAGACCCTCTCTTTTCGTGCTCTAACGTTGTTAGTTCCCTACTTCCTTGTCGCCAAATCCTTCACAGCGGCATCAAACAGCTCGTTTACCTTGAGTAACTTGTCCAGCGCGGCGTCCAAAGGAACCAGCGTCTTGTCTACAGTGGGGAATTCCGTAGCTAATGTTTCCGCATCGAAACTGAAAGGCAAATAGATGGTGTTGTCTTCATCCCTGACCATTCCGGCATCCCTTACTGCCGGGGCATTGGAAATAGTTACGAGTTTGCGCTCAATTTCGCCTTTGGTACGGCCTCCAAGCCCGCCGTGCACCCACAAGCGTAAGCACAGCTTGCAACTATTCACGCCAAGGGCGCTGGACAGCCAGTAGTCGTTGTCATCCGTTTCAAGAGCGGTGAGTTTGTAGCAAGCCCGGTAACGACCATCTTTGTCTTCCGGCCATGCCACAGGGGCGAACGTTGTTGCTCCGGTAACACCGGAAACGAGTTCATACGTGCCTTTCCAGCCACCGATTGTCTTGAACCGTTTCTCAATGCGGGCGTTAATGGCTTTGAAAACTGTGTCCTGTACGGCTTCAATGACCCCGGACTCAAGTATGGCGCTGTTCCTGATGATAAGCTGGCACGACTCTTTGGGAAAATTCATAAAAAACTCCTACTAATTTAAGATTATGCGTTGATTAAGACGCAGAAAAAAGCCCCCTGCGAATGCAGAGGGCGCGTATCATTATAATGTTGTTATTCCGACATCCCTTGCCGGAACTGGTTCCCAGTACAGGTCCCGGTCTACTTCCAGCCCGTTGACGGTAATTCCTTGAAGCTCGGACAAGCTGAAATAGCCCCATTCGCTGTCGAGTGGGTCATTATGGACGGAGACAAAGCCGAAGAATGTATCCCGGTCGTCAAATTCCACGGCGTACCAGTCAAAGCCTCCGAAAAAGAAATGCATATGGATGATCTTGTCGCCGATAGGAATATCTGCTGTGCTGTAGAGCCGTGGGAGGGCCGCGAGATCGTGTTCCTTTGGTCTGTTCCACATAAAGCCTCCTTGGTTTGGGCAAACGAAAAGACCCCTGCGGGGGTTTCCGCAGGGGTCTGGTAGTGAGATGGTCTTAACGTTTATTTCCTTTTGAGTTTTCACCAAAAGAAAAATCATCCTCACCCGGTGTACACCCCTAGATTGAGAAACTCCTCAGTACAGGGGTCATAATCGCCCATTGTGCACACAGAATGTCCACGCCAACAGCAGCATAAAAACTTGTTGCAGCGATATAACCTGCATTTTGCCGTCCAACAAACGCCCAGTTCATGTCACAGCGTCCGTCTCTTTGCCTTTTGCCCGCTTTGCTCGACTGTAGAGACCAATCAAAGTAATGCAAGCAACACCGATCAGCGTCACAACAGGGCTAGGCATGAAGCACATGATGCCCAAAGGAATCATCGTTAACCGCAAGGGAACGGAAATCGGCTGGCAAATGTAGCCTTCAAAGCCCCATGCCAAGCAGCAACAAAAACTGATTCCGGCAAGAATTGATACAATATTGAGTGCAAGTCCTCTTTGTAATAACAAGCCAGAGTCGTACATAAAGGCGAAAGGAATAAGAAATGCAACGCAGCCCAGGCGCACGGCAGCCCACGCCACATCATTAGGACGGGCTTTGGCCAAACTGGCTCCGGCAAAGGCGGCCAGTGCTACGGGCGGGGTGATGGCCGAAAGAATGGCGAAATAGAAGCAAAACATGTGGGATGCCATCACGGAGAAGCCCAGCTTGACTAATGCTGGCACCCCGAGAGAGGCTGCCAGGATATAGGCACCCGTGGTGGGTAGCCCCATGCCCAAGACTAGGGAAATCAGGGCCATCAGGATCAGGGCCATAAAAGGAACGTCGTTGGCCAGACTGAAAACCGCAGCCACGAATTTGAAACCAAACCCTGTAGTAGTGAGGGAGCCCACGACAATGCCAGCTACGGCACAGGCGATGGCGATGGTCGGGACATTAATTATGCCAGCATAAATAGCGTCGGCGATTGCTTTGGGACCCATGCGGAATTCAGCGTCGGGAAGAGAGACGACCCAGGTGGCGAAGATGGAGACAATTGCCGCCCACATGGGAGTGTACCCCACCAGTAGCATATAGAGAATAACGATGATGGGGATAATTTTATAAATCTGACGCCAAATGCTTTTCATGGAAGGAATGTCTTCGCGGTCCATCCCTTTCATCTCCAGTTTGACGGCCCGGATATGCACCATAATGAATACGGCAACATAATATAATATCGCTGGCAGAAGGGCGGCGATCATTACGTCCTTATACTGCACGCCCATGAGGGAGGCCATCACGAAGGCCGCCGCGCCCATGACCGGGGGCATAAGCTGGCCTCCTGTGGATGCCGTAGCTTCCACGCCCCCTGCAAAAGCGGCGGGATAGCCAATTCGCTTCATCAAAGGAATGGTGAACGTACCAGTACCATAAACATTGGCCACAGCGGAACCTGAAATGGACCCGAAGAGACAAGAACTCACAACCGCAATTTTGGCCGGACCACCAGGGGATGTCCCGGCTATCCCCACGGCTATGTTCATAAAATACGCCCCGATGCCGCTTTTTTCCAAAAAACCCCCGAAAATAAGAAAGGTCACCACATAAGTGGACGAAACCCCCAGTGGGATGGAAAAGATGCCTTCATCGGAAAGATACATAACCTCCACGGTTTCACCCAAGGTGAAAGGAAGGGCCTCAAAAGTCCCTGGCAGAAGATATCCATAACACATATAGAGGAAGAAACTTCCCGCTACCAGTGTCAGGGGAATGCCCACAAGGCGGCGGGCAGCCTCCAATAAGATAATCACAAGCAACAGCCCCATCCACAGTTCGACAGGTAACACCTCATCCACCCGGATAAAACGGTTAGCTATGTGCTCGAAACGCAAGACGCTGTAAAGCCCAGGTAGAATCGAAACAACGGCCAGCATCCAGTCATACCAAGGAATGCTACTCTTGGGAGCGTTTGAGGAAACCGGGTATAAAAAAAAGGCCAAAGGGAGAACCGAGGCCAAGTGGATACTACGTTGCAAATATGCTTCATACGAACCGAACGTGGCCGTATACAGATGAAAAAGACCCACCAAAACACAGTAAAAGTATATAAACAACTTTGCTTTACCGGTCAGTTCACGCATGAATATCCTCACTATGGTAAAAAGTCTCGCCCGGAATAACCGGGCGAGACCAAACAATATCTTTATTATCCTTATTTGGCACTGACGGACTTATAGTATTTAAGAGATCCTGGATGAAAGGGGAAAGCCATTTCTTCGCTAGCGTCCTTAAGGTTCATATCAGCCATTGCTTTGGCCGCAACGGTCAATTCTTTCTGATTGTCAAAGATCAGTTTCGTAATGTTAAAAACTATGTCTTCCGGCAGATCGGCACTGCAGATCATGGAGGTAAGGCAGCCCACAGCCGGGATGTCTTCCGTGGCCGACTTATAGCTCCCTTTTTTGATATCATACAGTTTGGTGCCGTATTTCTGGGCCAGCCGGTCGGCGGTCGTCGTATCCACCGGCAAGAAAACGATGGGGAGTCTGGTTTCGATATCCATAATGGTGCCCAGCGGGAGCCCAGAGGATACGATGTACAGATCCACATGGTTGTCCACAAGAAGGTCAGCACCTTGCTCATAGGAGCCGTATTCCACTTTGCCGCCATTCTTCACAATTTCATCCACGCTCGTATTGTAGATGTCGAATATCTGGCGGGCAAGAAACTCGGTAAGGGTGGCGCGGGCTAAGGTGGCGTAACGGAGGGGAATTTTCTTGGAAAAAAGGTCGGCCACCGTCTTGACGTTGTTTTTGTCCGCCCAATCCTTGCGGGCCACAAAGTACAGATATTGAGGATACAGATGCGCAATAAGGCGGACTTTGCTGAGGTCTTTGCCAATAAGAGGATCTGTACTGGTAAGCAGGCTAGGATATACAACCGTAAAGGCAAGATCGGTCTTTCCACTTTGAATGGTAGAGAGGTTGGGAATGCCGTATCCCGAGGTCACGGCAACCTGAATATCAGCTTGTTTTTGAAAAATATCAGCCATAGCCCCGCCGATGACGTACCACAGGCCGCCCGCTGAAGCGGTGGCGAAACGTAGTTGGCTAGCGGCCTGAACTGGAGCAGCTATAACAATAAGAGAAAAAATCAGAACGAGGGAATACAGAAGTTTACGCATAGTATAAGCCTCCAAAGTAAAAGTGTTCGGAAGATTAAGGGGTATGCAAGCTGAGCAATTCGAATTTACTGGTGGGACGATAAACCAGTAGCTCAGAATAGAGCTCCCTTCGCAGGCATTGCACCATTGGTTGAGTTTGGATGTTGTTCCTTATGTGATGGCTGTTTTTTTGGACAATGGTAATTGTATATGACTCTTTTAATAAGTCAATAAAGTCCAAATAGGTTCATGGTATCTTGCCAAAATGAAAGACCTAATAACCGACCTTGGACACTTGGTAGCCTTCAAGAAATTGAACCGCGACGACCTAGCGGAAGCCGTTGGTACAACACGCCAAAACTTGATTTCGGCCTTCAAGGGACGACGCCCTCTTCCTACGGCACAATTGCCCCCTCTTCGGTGTGCGCTTGGCCTTGCTGAGAACTACCGTTTTGAACCTGACCGAGTACATGCGCTGACCGTAAATCAGGGAGAAACTCAGCGAAATCTGCTCCTTGATGTACTTTGGCGGGTCATGTCTCTACCTGTGCGTAAGAAATGGATTCTCCGGGGCATCGGCGAAGCGAACCGAATGGGGCTGGCGTATGTCTTTGAAGACGATAACGGCGTATTGATTGCGGTGCGCAATGATGATGCCTTACTCGCGAAAGAGCCTATTGATACTGACGGGGTCGAAAAAGACGAGAATGAACTCGTAAAGCAAAACAAGAACGATCTCTCCGGTCTAACGCAGTTGTTTTCTCTTTCGGACGATAGCCAAGAGGTAGGAAAAAACCCCGCGTGGGCGAGGCTTTTGAGTTTAAAAAATGGCTGGTTTACAAGAGCGGTGGGTTTTAGAAAATGGGGACGGGAGACCCATCTTCTGGTCGTAAAATTTTTCTGTCCTCGGGATTTTTTATAAAATCGTCCAGCGCCTCAGTGTATTTTTTATTGAGAGACGGCAAATTGCCAGTGAACCACTGAGCTACTTCCGGCCCATTTTCCTGCCAGGTGCACCACGCTAAATCTTCTTTAAATCCACTTGATGAAAGTTCTTCTTTGGTGACAGGCATAAAAACAAATCTTGCCTTCCACCAACCAATACGTGGAGAAATATAGGCATAATATGTCTTTCCTCCTTCCATCGTAACTTCCATAAGTTCGCTGTTTTCTGCGCCAGTCATGTATATATGCTTCCCTGGCGTAGTGACATGGGCGAATTTGGTTCCAGCAGAAATAACGGCGACATACTCAAGTTTACCGTCCTCTTCTTCGCAAACCCAAGATTGAATTGCGCCACCGAAGGAGGTAGCACGAAAGAAGACTATTTTAGATTTGTCTGGGTCAGGTTGAGATTGTGCAATTGCCGGGTCGGCGGGCTGCATGTATTTGCTTCCACACCCCGTCATGCCTAAACACACAATAGCCAGCAGAACCAATATATATTTACGCATAACTCCGCCGATGCCCATGTTGGGACGTTCGTTGTGATAGGTCCAAAGCCACGCTGTGGCAAATTCTTGTATTTCTTCCAATGATTCAAAGAGATACTGATTCAGCTGTCATAACGCACGGTTCGATTGTACCGTTCTGCATAGCCGTTTTGTTGCGGCTTGCCGGGTTGGATGTAGCAGATCTGGATGCCTCTTCTGTCGACCCAGGCCTGGAAAACCCCACTGATGTACTCTGGACCGTTATCACAGCGTATTTCCTTGGGGTAGCTGCGCCATTCGATAAAGTTCTCCAGGCGCGGATTACGCAGAGTTGTCTCCCGCCGAAAGACTACTTGTCGTTTAAATACTGGCGCAGTTTTTCAAATAAGACTCGCATCTCCAGAGGTTTGCCCACATGATCGGTCATACCGGCCGCACGGCAGTTTGCGATATCTTCGCTGAATACATTGGCTGTCATGGCGACTATGGGAATTGTCTTTGCATTTTGGATGTCTAGTGCGCGAAGTTGGCGCGTGGCTGTGAGACCGTCCATCTCCGGCATCTGCAGATCCATAAAAATCAGATCATAGGCGTCTGGCGTGGCGGTGAACTTCTGCACCGCATCCTTGCCGTTTACCGCGCACTCGATAATCAATCCGGTTGGCTCTAAAAGATTCAGTACAATTTCTCTGTTAATCTCATTATCTTCAGCAAGCAGCACCCGGCGGCCTTGAAAAGATTCCGCCGCTGTGGGGGACGTTTCTTCCGCCGTTGCTGCACTTTGTGTGGTCAAAGACGCATTCAGGCAGGCGGCCATATCGGAAGGGAAAAGCGGCTTGGTGAGTCTCTTGTGAACGCCAAGCGTTGCCGCTTCGTCTTCAATCGAGTTCCACTCCAAGACGCCTGTAAGCATGACGATTGTTCCGGGGCCATTTACGTCCTGTATTTTGCGGACCAAATGCATTCCGGCTTGGCCAACGGTTTGCCAGTCAAGGAAGCACAAAGCATACGGAGCCGTTTGCCGAATCCGTGTTATCAGCTCTTCGCCATCCGTAAAGATATCGTAGGCAGTGCCGACCTTACGTATGCACTCACTAAAATCTTCGCAAAGTTCTTGTGAAGAGATCAAAGCGCACACACGCAATCCGGCCACATGTTCCACCTGAAGAAGTGGCTCTTGCGGTACCTCGCACCTTGCCAACTGTACGGTGAAGAAAAAAGTGGAACCCTGGTTCTCTTCTGATTGTATCCCGATGCTCCCGCCCATCATTTCCACAAGGCGTTTAGATATTGCAAGCCCAAGGCCAGTACCGCCAAACTTGCGTGAGATACTGTTGTCCGCCTGCTGGAAGGAGGCAAACAGCTTAGCTTGTTGCTCTTCGGATATGCCGATGCCCGAATCGGTCACTGCCACCCGGATAATGCAGACACCGTCTTTTTCCCCTTCCATGCACGCGGCAAGACGCACAGAGCCGCATTCCGGCGTGAACTTGGCGGCGTTTGACAGCAAGTTTGTAATGATCTGCGCCAGCCGCTGATCATCGCCTATCAGCGTATCCGGAATGTTCTGGTCAAGACGTAAATGAAAATTCATCTTCTTTTCTTCCAGCCGGAAGAGAATAACATTGACGACCCGTTGGAGCATTTTTTCAAAATTGAATGCCTCTGGCGCAAGTACAAGCTTGTTGGCCTCTATTTTTGACATATCTAGAATGTCGTTGATGATGCCAAGCAAATGCGCGGATGCTTCAGCGATTTTTTGTAGGCAATGATGTTTTTTCTCCAGAGTGTTTGTTTGGCGTCCTATGTCGGTCATACCGATAATAGCGTTAAGTGGAGTGCGGATTTCATGGCTCATATTAGAAAGAAAGACACTCTTCGCCTTATTGGCGTGTTCCGCCGCCTCGCGGGCAATTTCCGCATTTTCCTGAGCCCGCACCGCTATTTTTTGCGCATCTTCAGCCAAAGCGAGATTTTTTTCAGCCTTGTCTCTTTGCTCTTGCGCTTCATTGGCTTTTTCCTCACTGGACTTTATAAGCTCTCGGATCTGTTCGATCATGGCGAGTGCGCTTGCATTCAATGTCCGAATTTCCGGTAGTTTTTCGACAGTGGCGTTGTCAAAGGCGGCAAAATCTTTGCTTGCCACACGGTGCAGTCTGTCCATGAGGCGATAGATTGGCTTAGTGATGAGCGTCGCTTGCGCGGTTGACAAAAAAATCATGACTAAAGCGGCGATACTGCTGATAAACAGGATGTTTTTTATGGTCACCAGCGCCCCTTCATGTACTTCTTCCAGAGGAAGAAGTACGGCGCCTTTCCAGTTCACATAGTTGAAATTAGCCACATAGGCTACATAGTCCACGCCATTATGCGTCAATTCCAACTGTCCGCCAGGGCTGGCATTGATGGCTGCGTATATAGAGTCAGGCAGGGGTTTATTAAGAACTCTGTATTGCTCTGCGATAGCGTCGAAAGGAAGTTTGGGATCCGCAACGACCATCCCCCTTTGATCCAGCAGTATAAAATAGCCTCGCTTGCCGATAACGGTGTTATTTAACGTTTCCACCAGAGGTTGCACGATAAAATCAACACCGACCACGCCAAACAACTTTTCCTGATCTTTCACCGGTGCCGATACCGTGACGACGATTTCGTTCGTGGTTGAGACATAGGGGTCAGTCACGGCGAAGCCTTTGGTCTCATCCTTGCCCAACTTGTACCAGACTCGGAGCCGGGGGTCATATCCGGCGATCACGTTGTCGGCGGATCTGATGTATCCTCCATCCTCTTGGCCGAAGAGGACAAGGTCCACGTTAGGAGCAAGGCTTTTGGCCATGAAAATCAGATCGTATACCTCGCGCACCTCTGGAGAAAAATTGTCACGAATCAGGCGGGAGGGTCCCTTGGTGTTTACGAATGACTCAAGTTTACTTTTTGCAGCGAGTAATTCCGGCCTGTTGGCTAGAGTTTTGACAGTGATTTCTCCACTGCAGAGATAGGTGTTGATGATATCATTTATCCGTAATGATTGTTCTTTTGCATTGGTCTGAAATGTTGCAAGTGCGTTCTCGCTTATCAGCGACTGTACTCTGTATGAGATCACACTGATCATCAACAGGGTACCAACAATGACTACGGTAATCATCCGGGCACGTATCGACATTTTTCCCCTCAACAACTGCTGTAAAACGTAGTCTAGCACAAATATCGTGTAGACACATCTTAAAGGAATTTGACCAGCTCCAGTTTTTTATACCATTAAAAAGTCAGTGGAACGCCTTTGTGGCCTCAACCCATTTTAAAGACCATACTACAAATGAGTCTTTGGCGTTTTTAAACGTAACTATCGAGTATTCCTGAGGAGTCAGGGGCTCAAGGGACATGTGAGGCCGACTCACAATATACTTGGTGCGCCAAGCCTTAGTGTTACTTTTCGCATTTTTCAGGGATAAAAGCCAGCGGGTGGATAGCATTCTTTCCGGAAACGACAGTGAATGGTTCGATAATCGCGTTATCTGTGGAATTTTTCGACCGTGAAAATTTCAATTCCACGCCGTTTTCAAGGCCCATTGGGCGATACTCGCGTTTACGGTTCCTCTGCCAGCCTTCGCAGAACAACATGGCATGGATGCGCTGATAGCCCACCGCACCCTGCTTGCCGCAATTTCGCGGATACACAACCGTAGCACGGTCTGCTCCGATTTGACGGACGTATTATACCAGATAAGGTTTAATGGCAGACTCTCCAAATTAGATCTGATCCCGGATCGGAAAAATGAAGGCAGCTTGACAAAGCCGATTCGATCTTATTTTTGTAGCCAAAGTGTCCCGCTATTGGGGTTAGCGTATCATAGCGACTAGCGGCACTTTTGCTCGATCCAGCTATTTGGCAGCAACCTGTTTGATTACATCCAGATTACTACAGGGGCATGCCACGCTTTGATGATTCGGACGGACAAAAACTGAGGGTGTCCGCTCGCTACGCTGAAGGTTTTTGGTGTTTAATATTAATGCCATCCACAATGAAATAGGTGTGTTCTGCAATGTTTGAGCATCGCCGACAGATCCGGTTGAGAGACCTGCAGATAAGGATGCTGTTCATCCCTTCATAGCCAACCCCTTTACTCCGTCCATCCGGTTCTCCACGAAAAGAATCCATCACATGTTGTAGTGCCGTCATTTCCTGCCGGGCTATTTCGCCATCCGCATGGCAGAGCTTCAGGCTGGCGGTTTTATTCTCCGTACGAAATGCGTCCATAGCTTGCACATACAAGGTAATTGCGGAACGCATAAGAAGCCCGACAGCCTGCATAACGCCATCCGGAAGTGGCTCTTCCAAAGCCACGGTCCGCTCGGCTATGCTCGCAGCCTCATCGCCTATCCGCTCCATATCGATCACCATGCGGAGTGCTCCAACCACAAACCGCAAGTCGTGGGCCACAGGCTGATTGCGTACGAGAAGAGAAAGCGCCAGCTCATCAATCTCGTTCTCCATGGTATTGATGGCAGAATCTCCGTCAATGACTTCCGTTGCACGGACAGAATTTCCTTCTTCCAGAGCGGCGCACGCCTCATTCAGGGCGATGCCGACGGCAGCACCCATCATTAAAAGTTTCGTCCGTAACTGAGTCAGCATCTGTTGTAGTTGAGTTTCTTTCTCTTGCATCAGCCGAATCTCCCCGTGATATAATCTTCTGTCTGTTTAATAGATGGGCGCGTAAACATGGTGTCCGTATCGCCTTCTTCAATCAGTTTACCCATGTAGAAAAAAGCCGTCCTGTCTGATACTCGCGCTGCCTGTTGCATATTGTGCGTCACGATAATAATGGTGAGCTGACTTTTCAGCTCGTGTATACTCTCTTCGATTTTTTGCGTGGCTATGGGGTCAAGGGCACTTGCCGGTTCGTCCATGAGAAGCACCTCGGGTTCAACTGCAAGCGCACGAGCTATACATAGCCGCTGTTGTTGGCCGCCGGAAAGCCCAAGTGCCGAGGTGTGCAGTCTATCCTTTATCTCGTCAAAGATGGCTGCTCGCCTAAGAGCGTTCTCAACTATCTCCTCAATCATGAAAGCGTCAGCATTGTCATTTACACGCAGACCATAGGCCACATTTTCAAAAATAGTCTTCGGAAAGGGATTCGGTTTTTGGAAAACCATGCCGACCCTGCGCCTCAAAGAAACGACATCCGTTTGCGGGGCATTGATATTTTCTCCATCAAAAAGGATTTCCCCTTCAGCTTTTGCCCCTGGAATGAGGTCGTTCATTCTGTTCAGGCAGCGCAAAAATGTACTCTTTCCGCAACCGGAGGGACCAATAAGAGCAGTGACCTTGTTTTCTGCAAACTCCAGATTAATGTCGTGCAACGCTTGGTGTTGACTATAAAAGAAGTTTACGTTTTTTGCCTTTAGCTTAGAATTTGTTGTCATGGTAAACTTGATCCTCTGTTGTTTCACGCGTTTTCCGCCACAGGAAGCGTGAAGAGCATAGCCGTGGCAAATCCCTGGCAGGGGCTCTCGGCCCAGATCCTGCCGCCGTGACGTTCGATAATATGTTTGCTTATTGCGAGTCCGATGCCAGAAGATCCGCTGTTGCGTTGTTTTTTCACTTGATACAGACGCTCGAAAATACGGGTGAGTTCTTCTGGGGGGATGCCAGGCCCCTGATCTTTTACGGAAAACAGCATCTCCTTCCCAGTTACCATGCCGGAAACGACGACTTCACCTCCCTCGGGCGAATAACGGCACGCATTCTCAAAAAGATTGCGGAATACCTGTGTGAGAAGCGAGGCATTTCCCATAACGGACATGTCTTCCTCCAGATCAATAACGAAACGGAGACGCTTTTTATCCGCCAAGTCCACACACAACCGGATTGCCTCACGTAGTGGCTGATCTGGACGCACGGGCACAAGTGGAATTTTTTCTTTTGTGTCTTCAATGCGAGTAAGGGCGAGCAGGTCACTGATGACACGGCCAAGTGCTTGAGCGTGTTTGTGAATAATGCCTGCGAAATTTCTGTGCGTTGGCTCCAGCTCTTCTAGGTTCATCAAGGTCTCCGCATAGCCGGAAATGGCCGTCAGGGGCGTGCGCAACTCATGGGAGACGTTTGCGACAAAATCTTTGCGCACGCGCTCAAGCCGCATGATGTGTGTGGCATCGTAGATAACAATCACCGCGCCAAGCGATTGATTTTTTTCAACAGGTCGTGAGATGTGCGCGACAAGGAATCGCCCGTCATGTTCAAAGTGGATGGCCTCTTCTTCCTGAAAAAAACCGTCTGGGCTCGACGCTCGCTCCTGAAGCATGTTCTCCACACTCCGTTGCAGGGCTGGTACAGGTAATCCCTCGATAAGCTGTTTGCCCATTCCTTCCTCAATGGCTGGAAAAAGCGACAGGGTTGCCCGGTTGTACCGCCGAATGTTTCCTTTAGCGTTGAGGACGATAATGCCTTCATGAATACTTTCGAGTATGACTTCAAGCTGTGTATGCTGGTCCGTGGTTGTGATGATATACTCCTCAATATTTTCCGCCATCCTGTTAACGGCATAGGCTAGGGGTAAAAATTCCTTTCCGGGAACATTGAAAAGCCTTCGTCCACCTTTGTTTTTTGCAATTACGGCGACAACTTCGGCCATGGCGTCAATGCCGTTGCGAAACCTGTGGGTGATAAAAATCGAGAGCAGAATGCATAAAACGCCCACGCTAACGAGGGTCACACTGAGGGCAGAAAGTTGTTTTTCCAGACTGCTCCGTATATTGGCCATAGGTACGGCCAGGCGGAGAACACTACCGTCAGCCAGCAGCACAGCTGCATACATGGCATCAATACCGAGCGTATTGCTCTGGCGAAGTGAGACGCCCTTTCCTTTCGCGCGAGCGGTTTCAATTTCAGGTCGATCGCTATGGTTATCCAGTACTGGTAGAGCTTCGCCGCTTACATGGGAGTCATGGGTGACCTTGCCGTCTTTCGTCGCTATGGTCATGCGCGCTCCATCATTCTTCACCGCTTCGAGCAACGCATTGATCTGGGTTTCATCCGCCCCGGCCTCAAGCACACTTTTGATGACAGAAACCTGTGCCAAGGCATGGTGACTCGCCAGATCTACCCTATCCTGGTATAGGGCATTACGGGAAAGGACCGCGGGAAGTGCTACGGCAATAACGGTCACAAGGGTGAAAGCCCATAGCAGCTTGACTTGCAATGTGCCGCGCGTAGTTATCATGATTTGTTTCCTCTTGCACGGTAGCCGATACCACGAATCGTCTCGATTATTTCCGCGCCCTCACCGAGTTTGGCGCGCAATCGCCGGACATGGGTATCCACAGTCCGGGAGTAACCATCGAAACTGTTTCCCCATATGGCCTCCAGGATTTGTTCCCTGTCCCTGACCTTCCCCTGGTGCTGCAACAGATTTTCAAGAAGACGAAATTCTGTGATGGTCAGATCTATCCCATTGCCATCGACTTGGACGGAGTGACTGAGCGGATCCACGGTTATGGAACCGCACTGTATAACGGACGATTTTGTCTGCGCACCCCCTCGCTTGAGTACTGACCGGATACGGAGCGTAACCTCCCGCAAACTGAACGGTTTGACGATGTAGTCGGCAGCGCCCAACTCAAGCCCGACAACGCGGTCCACTTCCTCCCCCTTGGCCGTCAGCATAATCACCGGAATGTCGGCAGTTACATGATCGCGCTGCATCTGTTTGCAGACGGAAATCCCGTCCATGCCCGGCAACATTAGGTCCAGAATAACCAGATCCGGATGTTTCATACTCGCTAGGTTGAGTGCGGTAAGCCCGTTATCCGCCTCTATGACCGAAAATCCTTCTCGGCCAAGGCTGTAGGCGAGAAGTTCCCGGATATCCTTCTCATCTTCCACTATCAGAATTGTCGCTTCCGACATTGCTCCACTCCTGCTCAAAGACATCTGTTTTCTTGATCACGGTCACCACGGTGCACCCACTATGCGGCAATAATACGAAGGTTATGTGTCAATTGTGTGACAAAAACGCCACCAGGAAACCATCTTTTTGTAACCCTTTTGTAACATGTGCTGTTCATATTTTCCTCATCGCGGTGAACAGCGAATTGCAGACCGCACACAGCAACATTTATTCAAGGAGTACTATGGTTATGAAACGCATTGCAATCACACTCTCTCTGGTTATTGCAGGGGTTCTCGCTGCTCTTCCGGCCACAGCCGCGCAGCAGGAAATAATCATCAACGGATCCACCACGGTCTTACCGGTCATGCAGACGGCAGGTGAAGCTTTTATGGCCGCCAACCCTGACATTACCCTGGCCATATCGGGCGGCGGCTCCGGCAACGGCATCAAAGCGTTGAACGAAGGGCTCTGCGATATCGCCATGTCTTCCCGCGACATCAAGGACTCTGAAGTAGAGCAGGGTAAAGCCAAGAACGTAACTCCAGTCAAGACCCCGGTAGCCGTTGATGCTTTGGTGCCGGTGGTTCATCCTGAAAATCCTGTCAAGGCTCTTTCGATTGAGCAGTTGCGGGACATCTACGCGGGCAAAGTCACCAACTGGAAAGACCTTGGCGGCAAAGACGACACTATTGTTGTCATTTCTCGAGATACCTCGTCAGGCACCTATGAAACCTGGGTCGAACTGATCATGAAAAAGGAAAAGGTAGCGCCTTCAGCCTTGCTGCAAGCTTCCAATGGGGCTGTTGCCCAAGCTGTTGCNAAAAATAAAAAAGCCATCGGTTACATAGGTTTCGGCTATCTTAACAATGCACTGAAGAAACTNGACGTTAACGGCATCGAAGCCACCCCAGCCACAGCCCTTGCCAAACAATGGCCCATCGCCCGGGAACTATACATATTCACCAATGGGCAGCCTTCCGGAGCGGTGAAAAAATTGATTGATTTCTTGGTAGACCCCCAGAAAGGCCAAAAGGCTGTTTCCGAGGTCGGCTATATTCCTCTGTAAAAATAGGTGGTTGCTATGACAGTCCTGAGCTATGCCTGCAAGGAAAATATTATTCGGCGAACCCTGGCAGGCATAGCCGGGTGTTCTCTTCTGTTCTTGGCCCTGATCATGGTCTTCTTGTTCATGGAAGGGCTACCGATTTTCTCCTTCATTTCGATGAAAGAGTTCTTTCTTGGCTCGGCATGGTATCCCACATCCGAGCCACCGGAGTTCGGTATTTTTCCGCTCATTGTCGGCTCTGTCGCCGTCACCCTTGTCTCTTCATCTATAGCCATACCTCTGGGAGTAATGACGGCGGCTTGGTTGACGGAAATCGCGCCCGCAGTTGTCCGCAGGATTGTGAAACCAGTCATTGAGCTTCTGGCAGCGCTTCCCTCCGTGGTCGTTGGCTTTTTCGGCATGGTGATCATGGCGCCACTGTTGCAGGACTGGTTTAACGCTGATACCGGATTAAACCTGTTCAATGCGGGCATTATGCTGGCCTTCATGAGCGTGCCTACCATTTGTTCTATTTCCGAGGATGCGCTGTATGCTGTCCCTGCTTCTCTGCGCGAAGCCTCTCTGGCACTTGGTGCAACGCGATGGGAAACCACTATACGGGTTGTTATCCCAGCAGCGTTTTCCGGCATAGGGACAGGGTGCATGCTGGGCATGTCGCGGAGCATAGGCGAAACCATGGTTGTGCTTATGGTGGCCGGGGGGGCAGGAATCATCCCCCTTTCCCTGTTCAGCCCGGTCAGGCCCATGCCTGCGGCAATCGCAGCGGAAATGGCCGAAGCTCCTTTCAGGGGCGAGCATTATCATGCACTGTTCGCCATCGGGATGATTCTTTTTCTTTTTACACTGGCGTTCAATATCATTGCCCAGCGTATAGCTGAAAAGAACAGGCAGGCGTTGGATTAACCTCGATAGTGGAGAAGATGCACATGGTTTTTAAAAAAACCGTACAGAACCGTCTGGCCAGGCAATCGGCCATGTTTTCCCTGCTCCGCTTGGCGGCGTTCGTCAATCTGTTCGCGTTGTTCAGCGTATGCACTTTTTTAATCTTGAACGGCCTCCCCGCCATTTCCTGGGAGTTTCTCACACAACCGCCCGCTAAGGCCATGACAGCCGGAGGCATCTGGCCGTGTATCGTTGGTACAGCGTTGCTTGCCTTGGGTGCACTTACCGTTTCGTTCCCGCTCGGGATTGCGTCGGCTATATACCTGCATGAATACGCAGGCAGATCACAATTTGCGCAATATGTCAGGCTGGGCGTCAACAATCTTGCAGGGGTGCCGTCCATCGTATTCGGTTTGTTCGGGATGAGTTTTTTTGTAATTTATTGCGGCCTCGGCATATCGCTTCTTTCAGGCATTCTAACCTTGGCGGTACTTACGCTCCCGGTTATCATCGGCACGGCGGAAGAGGCCCTGCGCCAGGTTCCTATGACCTTACGAGAAGCCTCCCTAGCTCTCGGCGCGACACAAAGTCAGACAATCGCCCGAGTGGTTATGCCAGCGGCGTTCCCCGGAATGCTGACCGGGGCTATCCTTGGTCTTGCCCGGGCTGCCGGTGAAACGGCGGCCATTATGTTCACCGCCGTGGTTTTTTTCACCAAAAAGGACGTGGATTCTTTGTTCAGTCCAGTCATGACCCTTTCCAACCATATGTACGTTCTTGCCACATCCGGCACGGACATCGAAAAAACCATGCCGCTACAGTACGGCACGGCATTAGTGTTGATCTTCCTGGTTTTGGGGATGAACCTTATGGCCATTATGCTTCGCGATCGACTCCAAAACAGGAAATAATACCACATGGCTGATAAACACACCAAAGGAACTCCATGATAGAGGCATCCGCCGGAGTATGGCCCTCCTTGGTGTTTACTGCCTTGCGACGCCTGTCCCTTCGCTCTCTTTGCAGTCGATTGCAAGAGAAACCAAGAACCTTTACCAGCTCCAGAGGAATGTTTCGCCTGTAGGCACGTTTTTACCGTTGCTGCAGATGTATTTCGTCTTTATCGCCTCGTTTCAAAGACGTTGGACACCTGACGGACACCAGGCGTATCGCTCAGGCTCAAAATAAACGTACCCTTGATGGCGGCAAGCCTCGCAAAGCCCTCCCGGTTGAATATGCCTGGGTATAGTAGCCCTTGCAGTCCCAAGATGGTAGATCCACATAAAAGAATGTTGCCGGGCGTCATAGCGGCTATTCTTCTGAAGGTGGTCGGTCGTATCGCGTAACAGACTTTTCCGACATGCCCTGAATAAAGCTCTCGGGTGAACAATAAGAGCCCGCGCATCCTTTTGGCCTTGTGTTCATTTCATGGGGTAATTATATTATGCAAAAAATCGTATCGGCTGATCATTTGCTAATGTAAATTTGCTATAACCATATGAAGGGAGTGAGCGCATGCAAAAAGTTTTAATAACAGGAGCATCTGTGGGAATCGGCCGGGCGACTGCTGTGGCTTTTGCCAAACAGGGTGCGCAAGTGGTAATCAACTACAAGAGCTCCGAGGTGGAAGCACAGGAGACTCTTCGCCTGGTTGAGGCTTCCGGCGGCAAGGGATTCCTCGCAAAAGCCGACGTTTCTGTAGAAGCCGCCGCTGCTACGCTTATTCGCGAGGCCGAGAGGTTGATGGGTGGGCTGAACGTATTGGTCAACAATGCAGGCGTCACGCGATTCATCCCCTTTGACGATTTGGACGCGGCTACTGCTGACGTTTGGGATTCTCTGTATAAAATCAATGTTGAAAGTATCTTCTTCTGCTGCCGAGAGGCGGCAAAAATCATGCCGGAAGGCTCCAGCATTGTTAATCTGTCCTCTGTCGCGGGCATGTCGCCGCGTGGCAGTTCCATCCCCTATGCGGTCTCTAAGGCTGCGATTATTCATTTGACCAAGTGCCTTGCTACTGTGCTAGCTCCTAAAATTCGCGTAAACAGCGTGTCTCCCGGTACGATCCAAAATACGCGCTGGAACGCGACCAACCCTAATTTTGATATGGATAAATATCAAGGTAGAGCGAACGCTACGCCAATGAAGCGTCTTGGTGAACCCTCGGATATTGCAGATGCGATCCTTTATCTGGCATCCGGGCAGGCGAGCTATGTTACGGGGACCAACCTTCCGGTTGAAGGCGGCTCAATCCTGTAAAATTTGCGTTCTATCCGCATCAGACACAAAGTGCCCTCCTTTTTTTGTCAAGCTATGACAAGGAAAGGAGGACATTGTTCTTCATAAGATGTTGACGTGAAGCTATCTGAACGATAGCACTTTTCTGTATTCGGCCATACAGGGACATCACTGGACATATGGAGATCTCCTTTTAGTCTGGTTTGTTGTGTTTTTTTATGGTCGCAGAAAGGGTCATGATAGCATGGATATACGGACTCCGTCATAAACTATTGCGTGAGCATACACACCGTTGCCCTTTGTGGAACACCTTATGATGATGTGCGCCCAGGCCTACGCATTACCAACTACAAGAAATGCACAGTGATTGCCTTTGCGGTGGACCTGAATGCCGGACAAATGGCTTCCTTGGTCTGCACTGCGGAGGGCGGAACTACGGAGCCATTTTGCGAGGTTTCGATTCTAAGTAGACTGCTTCCGTATAAGGGAAACCCTGGGAAATTCGGCGAGAAGGCTCTTGGCTTCAGGCAATTGTAAAATCGCATCTAATGTGGATGTCTAAGCGCATATTTGATGATCAGCACGTGCTTTTATACGGTCACCTTACAGGTGGAGTGAGCAGAAAATGTAACAAGGAAGGCTGCGCTAATAAATTTGAAATTTAACGAAGAAAAAGGATTAACAAATATGATTACCACAATAACCCCCAATATGATGACTGACTCGGTAGAGGACACTATCGCGTTTTATGTAGAAAACTTGGGATTTCAAGAATATGACTCCGCAGCAGATGAAGCCGGCAAAAAGATTTTTGTGATTCTTGGGAAAGACAACGCAATTCTTATGTTTCAGCTAAAAGAGAGTCTAATGAAAGAATATCCAGTTCTTGAAGTGGAGCAAATTAAACCGATGCTGACATTATATATTGTTGTTGACAATTTTGAAGACTATTATGCACGAATAGTGGAAAATGTTCCTATCATGAAAGATATTCATGTAACACCATATGGTGCAAAAGAGTTCGCAATTCTGGATAATAATAACATTGCCTTGACGTTTGCCGAATTCCGATAACGCATATTTTGGAAAACCTTTGCAGGGTATTTATGAAACTGACAGCATTGATTGATGCGATATTGGCCAACAAGGACGAGCATCGGGCCATCGGGATGTGCGCATACATGCGCAACCAGTTTCAGTTTTTGGGAATATCCACCCCTCTCAGGCGAAAGATTTGCGAACCATATTTCAAACAAGCCAAAAAATCTCAAACCGTTGATTGGGGGTTCATAAATACGTGCTGGGCCAACCCTTACCGGGAACTTCAATATGTAGCCAAAGATTATCTTGCTGTTATGCAGGAGATTCTGGCTCCTTCAGATATATCCAAGATCAGGGAACTGGTGGTAGTAAAACCGTGGTGGGACACAATTGACGGGCTTGACCGAACGGTTGGGTACATCGTGTGCTCATACCCGGATATGAGCGACCTTATGCTTCAGTGGAGCACCGATGAAAATTTCTGGCTCAGGCGGATTGCCATAGATCATCAGCTTTCTAGAAAAGAAAAAACCGATGTGAAATTATTAGGAAAGATCATAGAGAACAATTTGGGGAGCGATGAGTTTTTTATCAATAAAGCCATTGGCTGGGCTTTGCGCGAGTATTCCAAGACGAACCCGCAATGGGTCAGAGAGTTCGTAAAAAAGAACAATGTCGGAATGGCAAAACTGAGTATCAGGGAAGCAAGCAAGTATATATAACAAACTTGAGCTGTTATCTGCGTTTGCAGTGTGTTGATTCCGAAACGGCTCGGCGGCGCACAGTGGAAGCACAATATCATTTTAGGGACAGTGGATAAGGGAGAAAAAGTTATGGCAAAAATATTCTTTATCACCAGCAGTTGGCGGAAGGCCAGCAACTCAGCCTGTCTAGCAGCTTATGCCGGTGAAGCGGCCAAGGAAAATGGGCACGAGGTGACAACGGCAGATATCGCACAGCTGAATATCGGGCCGTGCCGAGCTTGCATGTCCTGCCAGAAAAGCAAAAGCGGACGATGTGTTTTTAAGGATGATATGGGTCAATTTTACCCCCTGCTGGAAGAGGCCGACGTGCTTGTTTTTGTTTCCCCCGTTTACTGGTTCAACCTGTGCGGCCAGGTTAAGCAGTTCATTGACCGCTGCTATGCTTTGGCTGGGAAGGAAATGCCGGACGGTGGAATTTGTTTTGGGCGGAAAAAGATAGGGTTAATAATGGCCCACGAAGGAGAAGACCCCTTTGATTCCGGAGGCATCAACGCCATCCGTTCTGTTCAAGATATGTGTTCCTACCTGGGGGCGACATTTGCCGGAGCACTCTATGGCTGTGCCAATGCTGAAGGCGAAGCCGCCAACAATTCTACCCTGCTGAAAAAAGCTAGAGAGTATGGAACATCCCTGTGAGTCCTTTTGGGTGGAATAATATTGTCCTAACAACGCCTTGTGAAAGATTCTGGTACGGACATGAGCAATAATTTGAACGTTATTCTTAAAAGAGTGTGGTCAACAGAACTGGGAATAATTCGAACCAGAAAGAGTCTTGGGGTGAATGGCAGCACAAGAACGATTAACGCCCCCGTTTTACAATAATAACAGCTCATAAAAATAACGCTTAGGCGGAGAACTGCTCAATAAGTGGAAATTGTTGCGAGCATTGCCCTGACAACATACATTTTAATGGCCAACGGGTGTTCAAATTACGATGAGACATCATTGAGGCAGAAGTGCTTGAAGCATTACTTGTGATGAGAGAGGAGGAAGCATGAAAAAACGTGTGGTGTTGCAGATATGTACTATTTTTTTGTCACTGGCCGTATTTTCTCTCACTTCCATTCACATCGCGCAGGCAAGGGAAAGCATTGTTGCCTTTGATGTCACAGCGGAACTGCTACAAGATTCCTCGCTCCGCATAACGGAGCGCATCCGGGTCAATATCGAACACAAAACGATAAAGCGTGGCATCTACCGTGTGTTGCCCATGTCCCAGAATCTGGCAAACAACAAATACAGAAGCCACAGCTATACCTTTGAGGCTATAACCTTTGACGGCGAGGAGATTCCCTACACAAAGGTGGCCCATTCCGGGAATATCGCGGTGGCCATCGGCAACGAAAAAGTATTGGCGCCTCTTGGCGAGCATGTGTACGAAATACGCTACATAACGACAAACCATGTTCTGTTTCCCGAAAACCGCGACGAAATTTTTCTGAACGTCACTGGCAACGGCTGGACTTTGCCCATAGACGAAGCCTCCTTTACCCTACTTGTGCCGGGCGGCGTAGATAACATACTGGAAACAACAGCGTTTACCGGGCCGCGCGGAGCGAAGGGCAGCAATTTCGTCATGGAGGCGGAAAATGTATTCCGCACCACCCGCCCTATGGCGGCGGGGGAAGGGTTTACCGTTGCCGTTGCCTGGAAACAGGGGCTTGTTGACAGGCCCAGTAACTTCCGAGTGGGCTGGGTAGCCGACAACCG
>JGI994J12354_10001695_pt1 | contig 22210 bp, 29 predicted proteins | sample IntmicLarv3ML3BL_FD_12354 | JGI IMG/M metagenome (IMG submission 12354) | reverse complement strand
TATGTGGACATATGCATGTGCTCCTGAAAAAAGTATTAACGCCCCTAGGTGGCTTTGCACAGACGAACGCCTTGTACAGATTGAGAAAGCTACTTCCCTTTTCCCTTCCATCCAATGGGCAGACACAGAGCCTACTAAAATATCGGATTTGTTGGGGGCGAGAGCATGACCCTATACATACCGCCGTTTGTGTTGGGTGTAATAATCACAGTTTTAGCAGAGATTATAGCAATTGTGATATATGCAATTGTAAAGAAGAAATAAAAAAAAGAACGCACTCCCAAAAGTGCGCCCCGAGATGTAGTATTCTAGCAAATTAATCATACTACTGATTGGGGGATTTTGCAAGATGCCAAGAAATTATCAACACACTAAGAACAACAACTATTGGATGCCTAATGCGTTATATAGACAAATGATTTATATTTTTAGAGATTATGAACGCACCAAAAGCGAAGCAGAGGAAATTTTACTTGCATCTAGTGGCGGATATTCAGGTATTAAAAGTGCTCCGGGAGATCCTACCGCAAACAAAGCATTGAAATATGGCGAAATGATACGGATTATTGATGCTGTTAATAACGCTTTGCAACAATTGCCACAAGAATATCGCTTAGGGGTGTTCAACAATATCACATATGGCTCTCCGTTTCCTGCAATTGCACATAGAAATACATGGAGTACATGGAGAAGTCGAGCATTGTTTTATACAGCAAAAAATTTGCACAGACTATAAGTCTGTGCGCGCGGGCAAAAAATAGGTGCTATAATACTAACATGGATATTTAAATAAATAGGTCGCTGCACACCTCCTAACAGTGTGTCCCACGCAGCGACATTATACCAAGCCTTGCCAATCCGGCAGGGTTTTTACTATGCTCAAAGGTGCATCTTATGAGTGATTTAGGCTTTAGCGGTTCAGGGTTTGGCATTAATATGGGATTAGGCATCAGCGGCGGCTTAGGGCTTAACTTAGAGTTTGGCATTAAGTCCGCTGAAAAGATTATAGCAAAGCCAAGTACCAACGATGTCGAAAGGCTTGCAGCTCGCCTTGAAAGACGTGGAGCGGCACTAGATAACATGTTCTTAATGGATTGCGCAAATTATAACAATTGGGGAATACCCGAAACAAAACCCTTTGTTGGCGATTTAACAGGCATTGTATGGGTAGAGTTTTGCAATATCGCGGGAATAAAAGACTTTTCTAACATCGGCATTCATTTTTACGTTGACGATTATAAATTCAACATCATTTGGAACAAACCCGATAAGTGGCTTAATATATTCAAACAGTGTCGGGCGGTTATTTCGCCTGATTTTTCTGTATATACCGATATGGCGAAAGCTCAACAGCTTTGGAATCACTATCGCCGCCAATGGCTGGCTAAGTATTGGCAGGATAACGGTGTTAATGTTGTGTCAAGCATTACATGGGATTTACTAGACCCGCAGCCATGGGCATTATACGGCATATCCAAAGGCACAAGTATAGCTCGTTCTTTTGTGTCGCGCCAAATGAAAGAGGAGCGCATTGACGGTTTTATCCGGGCGGTAGAGGTTTTGGAACCGCATAAAATATATCTAAAATGCAGCAGCACGGATGAAGCGGAATTAAGAAGATATTTTGATTTTGAGATTATACCACCATACAGGAGGCGATAGTGTGGGAGACGGTTCAAGCGGGGCTGACCGCTTTGCCAATGCAAGATATATAAGCATTGAAGATTCAAGCGGTAGAACTATGGCGTTTAGACAATTAAGCAATGGAAGATTGTTCAACGAGAGAACACTAAGCCAAGTGAACGCAAGCTTGTCATTAAGCCAATTAGCGCAGCGAGCGGAGCAATCAGGAAGTACAGTAAGAGTACACACGCAAGAGGAATTTACAAGGCTGTTTACGCCAAAGCAAGAGCTGACGGCGGCAGATGAATATGACGCTATACGCAACACTAGGTCAAGAGAGCGCGTTTATCGTCCAAGACGGCGATAATGGATAGGAGATAACCAATGGCAAAAGGAAAATATGAGTATTGGCTTACCGACTATGGACTTGTGCTGTTGCAGGGGTGGGCTTGCGATGGACTGACCGATAAAGACATAGCGAAGAATATAGGAATTACAGCAAAAACGCTCTACGAATGGAAGAACAAGTATAGTGATATTTGTGAGGCCTTAAAAAAGGGCAAAGAGGTTGCAGATTATGCGGTAGAAAACGCTTTGTTCAAAAGCGCGATTAGCGGCAATATTACAGCACAAATTTTTTGGCTAAGGAATAGGCGCGGTAATAAATGGCGGAATAATCCAATTGAAGCGAGAAAAGCAGACCAGCGAGAAGATGATAATTTGTGGAATGCAGTTGCGGAGGCGGTAGGTAAGAATGGTATTTAAAAAACTATCACCAAAGCAAACGGAAATATTCAAATTTCCTCATGAGAGCTACGATGCGCTTATATGTGACGGCGCTGTGCGTTCAGGCAAAACCATGATGATGATATATGCGTTTATTTGGTGGGCCATGGAACAGTTTGACGGCGGTATATTTGGAGTGTGCGGTAAAACGGTGCAATCTGCTGAGAGAAATATAATTCAACCACTTATGGCAACAAAAAGCGTTACAGACAAATATTTAGTTACATATACACGAAGCATGAAAGTTTTGACTGTTAGACAAGGCAAAAAGATTAATTACTTTTATATTTTCGGTGGCAAGGATGAATCGAGTTACATGCTTATCCAAGGACTTACCTTGTCGGGCGTTCTTTTGGATGAGGTTGCGCTGATGCCGCGCTCTTTTGTCGAACAAGCGATAACAAGAACGTTGTCGGTAGATAATGCAAAACTATGGTTTAATTGCAACCCGGAAAGACCGACACATTGGTTTTATAACGAATGGATAAAAAACGCTGAACAGCACAATGTAAAGCGTTTGCATTTTCTTATGACAGACAACCCCGGTCTTTCCGAAAAAGCTATTGCAAAAGCAGAACGTGACTTTTCCGGTGTTTTCTATGATAGATACGTTTTAGGTCTTTGGGTACGCGCCGAGGGTGTCATATACAAAGGATTTGCAGAAAATCCCCAAAAGTACAAAATAGATAAAGTTCCGATTTTAGACAAAATCATTATTGGCGTAGACTGGGGCGGCAACAAATCAGGGCATTCTTTTACTGCTATAGGAATAACACCCGGTTATGGGGAATTAATCGCTTTATGTAGCGAAAAACACGAAGCCAAAGACACTAAGCCGGAAGATATATATAAACTTTATCGCAAATTTGAGGATAAAGTTAAAGCGAAATATGGAAATGCGATTGCAGTATATCCCGACAATGCAGAGCAGGTATTACTAAATGGATTGCGGGATCATACCGGCATACCTGTATATAATAGCTACAAATGCCCTGTGATTGATAGAATACGTAAAATACAGCAGCTTGTAGGTCAAGAGCGTTTCTTGTATACGGATGATTGCAAAACCCTTGTAGATGCTTTGTGTAATGCAGTATGGGATGAAAAGAAACTAGGCGATGAACGGTTAGACGATGGAACCAGCGACATAGACAGCTTAGATAGCTTTGAATATTCATGGTCTTGGTATATAGATTATTTGTAAAGGGGTGATAAATTGCTGCAAAAAATATTGATATTTCTTTCAAGGACAATAAACAGGTTTATAAAGCAAGATGTCACTGAATCCGACGCGCAAGCACAAAGATACATGACAAATAGTTTGTTTTCAGCAATTGCAGTTCTCGCCAGAAAAGTCGCCAGAAAAACCATGAGCCAAAGTGAAATTAATGTTATCGGTGAAAATCCTCGAGCGAAATATTTAGACGAACAGCTACAACGGTTTATGGATGATGTTGTTATTGCCGTCACAAGAATGTGCGGCACAGGCGGCGTTATTTTAAAGCCTGTTACAACATCGTACAATGATGAAATATATGTCAGCATATTACCACAAACAAGATTTGTGCCGATTGAGTTTATAGGTAAGCGGCCATTATCAGGATATATAGCAGCTGATATAGCTGTCATAGAGGATGAAGAGTTTTATCGCATAGAGCTACATAGCATTAATTTTGATGCAAATATATACAGCATAAAGCAGATTGTATTTGATGGCGAAAAAGTTGTACCTATTGAAACCGTACCGCAATGGGCAGGTATGGAAGAAGAACAGCAAATAACAGGCGTTGACCGCATGCTATTTGGCTTTATGCGTTGCCCGGCAGATAACAAAAAAGATAGTATCGGATATTACGGTGTCCCTCTTGACTTTGGAAATGAAGAGCTTGCGAAGATTATACAAGATCAGGTTGCCCGCTTGGAATCGGAGTTTGTAAAAAAAGAAAGTTGGATAGGTATTGACCAGCGGTTGCTTGATGGTAACGGGAAAGTTCCCGAAAGTAATGACAAAATGTTTAAAATGCTAACCGCAGGCGGGAAAAAGGATGAATTATTCTGGCAGGAGTTTTCCCCGAACATAAGAAATGAATCTTTAACAGCCGGACTTGATGCTTATTTGTCACTGTATGAAAAAGCATCAGGTGTATCACAAGGAATTATGACAGAAATCGAGGGCGGAAATGTCACTGCTACAGAAATACGGCAAAGACAAGGCGACACATTTGACACAATAGATGCAGTTAGAAAATCTGTCGAAAATGCTATAGGCGATTTAATATATGCAATGAATGTGATTGCTGATGTGAATTTAATTACACCGAGCAGTGATTACGAAATATCTTATAACTGGGATGACAGCATGAAAGAATCCAGCACAGAACGGTGGACACAGCTTAAAGACGGCGTGGCTATCGGCGCAAATGATGTTTCCGAAGCACGAGCATGGAGCATGAACGAAAGTCCGGCAATCGCAAAAGAAAATACAGCAAAAATTGTGACTTTGAACGAAGCAGGGGCGATTGTAAAACCAGAGTTGTATTTATTGGCAAAAGACCCGGAGTTGTCCGAAGAGCAGGCCGCAGAGATGCTGACTGATAGTTGGGTGTCTGCACCAATAGAACAGTAGGGGGAAAATGATGCTGCCTCCAAATCTTCAAACCATATTTGGACAGTTAGAACACGATACAGCACAAATCATACTCACACATTTGCGAGATATAGGCAATTTCACTGCATCGGATTTGCACCGCCTTGAACAACTGCAACGTGCCGGGTATAACCTGGAACGCATAAACAAAAAAATCGCAGATGCTTTAGGCAAATCAGAAAAAGAAATATACCGCTTATATCGCACAGATGCTAAAGCTTATTATGGGCGAAATGAAATTAATTACCGCAAATCAGGCACACATTGGATTCCGTTTGAAGAAAATGAGGTTATGAAGCAATTTGTAAGTGCCATAGCCTCACAAACGGCAAGTCAGTTTGAAAATATAACCGGCTCACTTGGATTTGTTGACCGTTTTGGAAAACCAATGACAATGCAGTCTGTTTATCGCCAAACACTGGATTACTCTATAACTTCTGTTATGTCGGGTGTCACAGATTACAACAGCGCAATCAGAAAGTCGGTCAGAGAAATTTCCGATAACGGCATGCAATGGGTAGAATATGAAAGCGGGTGGCGAAACAGGGCACATGTAGCCGCCGACAGAGCATTGTTTACAGGCATGGCACAAATCAGAGAACAAATAAACTTTCAGGCAGGCAAAGAGTTTGGCGCTGATGGTATGGAAATAAGCTGGCACAGCGGATTTAGACCTACACACGACTTCGGCGGGTTGCAATTCACTATGGCAGAATATTTGTCCAAAATTGCCGAACGATTAAATGATTATAATTGCAGGCACAGAGCTTTTCCTATTATTCTTGGATTGAGTGAACCCGCTATTGACCGCGGGGGATTAGCAAGGCTCAACCGGGAAGAAAACGAAAAGAAAAAATGGCGAGGCAAAGAATACAACCGTTATGAGCAGGAACAGCGACAAAGACGGTTTGAATCTGATATACGCATACAAAAAGACAGGATAACAAATTTTGGTGTCGTCAATGATGCAGACGAAGTTTTAAAAGCAAAACAAAGGCTGTCATCATTGCAAAGCACTTATAGTGCGTTTAGCCGCACTATGGGTTTACAAGTACACCATGCTAGGACTTGGACTTATAGTTTTGATAAAAGGAGAGCAGCGTAAAAATGAAAATCAACATCTTGCTTTTGCAGGGTGTTTTTTATACCCATTTACCTAGTTCTGAGGTTTATAAGAACAAATCCATAGCGGCGAAAGTCCGCTTTAACAACATTTTAGGAGGATTTAATATGAACGAATCAGCAAAAAAAGCAATAGAGTTTTTAGCAGGCTTAGGTGTAATTATTCCAGAAGAAAAACACGAGAAATTTGCACAGGATTTTTTTAAACAGTTTAAGCATGCAGGCGAAATGGACGCTAAAATCGAAACCGCAAACGCTGAAATAACGCGAATAAACGGATTGTTGGAAACTGCTAATGCTGAAATACAGAGCTTCAAAGAGGTCGATGTTGACGGCATACAAGCCAAAATAGCACAGTACGAATCTGATATTGCAGCTAAAGACGCAGCGCATGCAAAAGAGCTTGAAAATCTGACCTTTGAAAGTTGGAAAAACGAACAGCTTTCATCCACAGGTGCTAAAAACACTAAAGCTTATGGAGCGTTGTTTGACTGGGATGCTCTCAAATACAGCAACAACCGTGATGCAGACTTTAAGGCTGCACACGAAACCACAAAATCAGAAAACGCTTATATGTTCCCGGATGAAAACCCGCACAAAAAGCTTGATTTGCCACCACCGGGTGATTTCGGGAAACCAATAACGAAAGAAGCTTTGCAAAAAATGACTTATACAGAAAAATACGAATTTAAATCAAATAATCCTGATTTATATTCCGCAATTATGAAAGGATGAAAATAAATCATGGCAAGAGAAACAGCTACATTTTTAGGCTATCCATTTGATAGTGAACTTTTTATGCAGGCATGGACAGAAACCCCGGATACACGACTTACAGCGATGCTAGATAGTGGTGCGCTGGTAAACGATGCCGCTATAGCAAGCCGCATACAAAATGATGGCAACCTTTACACTATCCCGTTTTACAATATCCTAGAAGGCGATGAAGCTAACTATAACGGTATGGTTGATGTGCCAATCACCGAGACAACAGCCACAAGCCAGAGCGGTATTGTCTACGGCCGTTCTAAAGGTTTTTCGGCAAGAAACTTTCAGGCAGAGCTTTCCGGCGCTGACCCTATGGGGCATATTGCAGGAACAGTTTCCAAATATTGGAGCAACAAAGAACAGAACCGCCTTATAAAAATTGTAGACGGTATTTTTGCAACAACCGATTCCGGCACATTTGCAACAGAATTTAAGGAAACGCATGTCTTGCGAACAGGTGATACTGTCGGTATTACTGATGCTAACCGTCTGATGACAAAATCACTGGGCGACCACAAACAAAACTTTGGCATGGCGATAATGCACTCGCATGTTGCAGAAACACTTGAAAATCTACAGGTGTTGGAGTTCTGGAAGCAGACACTTGCAAGCGGCATACAACGCCCAAGTAACATAGCAAGTTGGAACGGTCTTGTTGTTATCATTGATGACAGTGTGCCATACAACGATACGAACGAAGAGTACACTACTTATTTGTTTGGCAATGGTGCAATTCGCACAGCTAACGCAAGACTTGATGTACCGTCCGAAGTTGATCGCGACCCTATTAAAAACGGTGGTGTAGACATGTTGATTACAAGAATTCGAAAAACTGTACATCCTAATGGATTTAGTTTCGTGGTTCCTTCGTCTTTTGAAGAAAGTCCAACAGATGCGCATTTGGCTGATGGTGCAAACTGGAAAGTCATTTTTGACCCTAAGGCTATTGCAATTGCGAAGCTTATCACTAAAGGAGACGGCACAATTTAGGAGGTGCAAATATGCTGGTAAAAGCTACTAAAGATTATAAAGACCGTGAACTAGGGCGCAATGTGATCGCAGGTGAGGTGTTTAACGCGACACCTCACAGGGCGGTTATTTTAATCAACAAAAATGCAGCACAAGAGTTTACCATTGGCGAAGTTGAAGCAAAATATGCCGAAATCGCTGCACTTGAAGAACAACTGCTAAGCAAGAATGCCGAAATCGCTGCACTCGGTAAGCAAGTGGCATCTTTAGAAAGAACGCTTAAAAAATATCAGGAGGCGTAAAGTGTGGAATATATCACTTATGAAAAATATTCCGAATTTGGCTTTTCCTTAGTCCCGGAAGCACAGTTTAAGCGCTTCGCTATGCTTGCGAAAAAAGAAATAGATTATCGTACATCTAATCGCATAACCGAGGTTACAGACGATATACAGCTTACGGCAAGTGTGGTTGTCGATATTTTATTTACAAGCGAAAACGAGGGTGAAGTTACAAGCGTTTCCACTGACAGGTACAGCGAAAGCTATGCTAATCCTGTTGGCAGTGATGAAAAAATCACGCTTGCTGTGCTTAAGTATTTGCCGCAGGAACTTACAAGTTGGGTGATGAAATGAAAAAAAGCTTCTTTCCTGATACCATTACGCTTTACAACAAAGCTAAAGGCGACAGAGGGCAGGATGAATGGTATCGCACTGTGCTTGACGGTTGCTACTGGGTAAAAGAAACAGTCAAAACCGCAACAGATAATAATGCGGCATCAATATCATCTAATATCAGTGTGCGCATCTTACAACGGCAAGAATATAAATCCCCTAGCGAATGGGTTAAGGATGAACCGGGTTTTACACTTAATGTGGGCGATTTAATTTTACTCGGTGAGCATGACGTGCAAATCACAGGTACGGGCGAATTTACTGTGTCTGCCATTAAATCTAAATATGGCGGCATTGAAATAAAAGCCGTGCATATTTGGGATAAGCCGTTTATGAAAAACAAACATTACAGAGTATTGGGGGTGTAGAATGGATAATTTGAGTGTTAAACTTGTTTGGAACAAATCGCCCGATACAGCGGTAAAGAATGCAGGAATTAATAACTCAACTTTGCTGTTTATGGCACAGGAGCTTAAAAGGCTTTACAATCCCTATGTGCCTAAGGATGGAGGGCCATTATCCAGCGAGGTAAATACCTATGTTAAAAACAATGTAGGGGTTATTCATTATACACAACCTTACGCACATTACCAATACACTGGAAAAGTTTATATTGACCCTGCAATAAATGCGGCGGGATTTTTAACTTCCAACGGCTGGTTGTCACGCAAGGGAACTAAAGTTCCGACAAACAGAGATTTAATACATCAAAGAACTTATCATCCGCTTGCAACATCGCTTTGGGATAAGGTTGCTTATCCGCAAATCATAGACAAATACACAAGAGCAACACAAAATTTCATTCGTGGGAGAATGCCATGAGTAAACATCAAGCAATGATAGATTATATAGGTAGATTTCCACCCATATCTAACAAATGGCTTTATTTTGATTATATTGACGATGACAGAGAAAAAGAAGCTATATCTCCTATTGTACAAGAAATAACGCAGTTTGATATTATGGGTAATAAAATAGGTCAATATGATTTTGCGATTATACTTACCCGGCCATATTCCAAAGCAACGGATGATGTTAATATTCAAAACATGGATTTCATTGATTTGTGGATTGAATGGCTGATAGAACAGAATTACGATAGAGTTTTGCCGGATTTTGGAGCGAAATTCGAAGTCACAAGCGTTAAAAACCTAAGCAATATGGGCGATTTGGCACAAACTTATGACAGCGGCATGGGCAAGTATATGCTTTTATGCCGTGTAGAATATATAGAATGGAGGAAATAAAATGGCATTTATAACAGGCACAGGCGAAATAGCGCGTAAATTGATGATAACTTATGTCAATGTAGGTACAACATCGTCTAAAGAGTGGGAGGCTGTCGGTGTAAAGGTCGAGGATTCATCTAAAGAATACAACGCCGACATTGAGACGGTTACCGATATTCTGGGGGTTACTCATACCACCGTAAACAGTATAGAGCCGCAGCAGTCTTTTGAGCCTTTCACAATCCGAAAAGAAAGCAAACTGGCGCAAAAACTGTTTAAGATAATTGAACTCGATGCAGACCTTCCGGCGCTTAAAGAATTTGAGGTTTTGACAGCTTACGGATTTGACGGTGCAGAGGGTGCGTATACCGCAAAACTTGAAATAGGTTGTACAATTGACCCTACAAGTCTAGGTGGTAGCGGTACTCTTGATTTCCCTTTCAATATTCATTTTTCGGGGAACAAAACGCTTGGTACAGTCGACAAAATGTTGCCTGCATCAGATGTTACATTTGTACCCGAAACTTAATAGAGGAGAATGTATATGGCGTTTAAAATAAGTACAGGACTTGTTAATATCCCGATTGAACGTGACGATGTGCCGGTAGGCACAATTTCTTTTAATCCTAATAATGTTGCGCTGCGTGAAGCATTTGTTTCAGCTTATCAAGAGGCGATTGAAATACAACAGAAATGGACTGAAAAAGCTGCTGAGTTAGATGCAATGCCTGACGGTGAATTCGGAAGCGAAGAAGCTACAGCTAAATTAACGGCGATTTCTAAGCTGGATAATGAAGCTTTTGAGTATTTCAAGAATTTGCTTGATGGACTATTCGGTAAAGGCTCGGGTACAATTGTTCTTGGCGATTCCCCACTGGAAATAGACGCAACAGGAAGCGTGTTTTTGCAGTTTATGAGAAATGGAATACAGCCTCATCTTGATAAATATGTTAAAGAAAAAAGCGCAAAGTATGTGAAATAACATGTTTGATTTACCAACAACATTGATTGTGAATGAAAAAGAATATCGTGTTGAAACAGATTTCAGAAAAATTCTAAACATTATGTTGATGTTTGAAGACGAAGAACTGACGATATACGAAAAACAAAGCATAATGCTTAAAATGCTGTATATAGACCCGCCGCCTGTTGGGAGCGAGAGCGAAGCTACCCATCAAGCGGCGTATTTTATTGATGGCGGAATAGAAGAAAGCAGGGGCGGCAAGGGTAAAGACCTTGGTCGCCTTTATTCTTGGAACCAAGATAAAGTCTATATTTTATCAGGCATTGATAAAACTCTCGGTTATTCTTCCCGTTCTTGCGATTATTTGCATTGGTGGTTATTTTTAGGCGCTTTGCTTGATATGGGGGAATGTACTTTTTCCCACATTATCCACATGCGCAGAGCTAAAAAAGAAAACAAGTTAAGCAAAGAAGAAAAAAAACAATGGTCGGAAAATCCGGATTTATACGAACTGCGAATTGAACATCAGGCCGCAGAGGATTTACTTGATTTAATTAACGGATAGGGGGTGCGATTTTGGCGGGACATGATGGCACGGTTAAACTATACACATCTCTTGATAAAACTGGCGCAGTGCAAGGCCTAAAATCCCTTGATAAAGATGTTGAAAAACTGACATCACAATTTGAAAGGCAGACCGCATCCATTAAAAAACAGGGAATTGCACTTGAAGATATGCGCCGAAAATTAAAAGCTATTACAGGCGGTGACAAGCAAGTAGCATCTCTTACCGCAATGGAAGCGCAGTTGAAACGAATAAACAAAGATGTTGAAAAACAACAAGTCGCTTATGATGCCATAATTACAAAAATTAAAGAAGTAACCCTGAATCTCGAATTCGCCAAAGGTCTCGGGAATACAGAAGATATATACACATTCAAAAGAGCACTTGAAACATTAGATGAAGATTCTTACATTGCTGCTACTTCGCTCGAAAACACAAGAGACAAAGCTACGGAACTTGGGCAAAAAATCAACGAAATCAAGTTAGCTCCTGAAAATAGTGCGGAAGCGCAAGTTTTAAGCGAAAAAATCGCCTTGGCTGAAAACAATCTTGAATCTGCACGTAGTAAAGCCGAACAACTTGGGCAATCATTGCAAAATGCCCTCGAAGAATCGCCAAATACCGATAATAACGCAATTAACACAGTTCGAAATCTAGGGATTTCCTCCAACATCGCAGCTAAACGCGTGAAAAAACTAGGAAAAGAAACGCGAAAAAGCGGTAAACTCGCAAAAAAAGCGTCTTCCGGATTTGCGGCGTTGTTAAAAAGAATAAAAGCTCTAGTAGTAGCGGCATTTATTTTTAATGTACTACGAAGAGCTTTGGCAGAAATGGTGAAATATTTCGGCAATTTGCTTATGGCAAATGAAAAGTTTGCAAAAAGTTGGAACAATATCCGCGTAAATATGTTAACTGCTTTTGCTCCAATATGGGAGACAGTGCAACCACGAATAATCTCATTTATGCATACGGTAGAAAAAGCTAGTCAGGCCATTGCAAAGTTTGTAGCAATGGCTTTTGGCAAAACATATGGACAGGCAAAAGATGCTGCTGAATCCTTGAACGAACAAGCAACGGCTATAAAAAATGTAGGTAACGAATCGAAAGAATCAAGTAAGCAACTTGCAAAGTTTGACAACATAAATCAGATGACTGCTAACGATTTAAATGAAGATGAAGAAAAGCTTGACTTTGGGTCAGAGCAAGATTTATCTTGGTTGGATAAATACAACGAATTATTCGAAAAAATCCTCGCCGTTATACAGGCGATTTTAGATGTGTTTAGAAAAGCGTGGGCAGTTGAGGGCCCGGCAACAATAGAAGCGTTTAAACGCATACTTAATAGCCTGTGGGAGCTTATAAAAGAAATTGCAAAAACGTGGTTTGAGGTTTGGACTGGCGGCCACGGTCAAGCAGCGGTTGAAGCTATACTTAAAGGCTTTCAAATGCTATTTCACACAATAGCCGATATCGCTGACGCATTTTTAATAGCTTGGCGAAACGGCGATTTAGGCAAAAAGCTTATAGAATCTCAGTTTGAAGCATTTACAGAAACACTAAATTTGCTTTATTCAATCGGCGCCGCTTGGCGTGAAGTATGGAACGATGGCACAGGCGTTAAAATCGCTACAAACATACTGGAAATAATGACAAATATAAACCTAATACAAAAAGAATTTGTTATGCGGATCCGTGAGGGTTGGGAATCCAACGAAAACGGCATACGCATCTGGCGGGTTTTATTAGGTTTATTAAATGATATTTTAAGCGGCATTAATTTTATCACAGGGGAAACAGTTAAATGGTTGCAGGCTTTGAATTTATCGCCTGCGCTTTCGGCTATTGCTACTCTCGGAGAATCGTTTCGAACCTTGGCAGGTGTAATCGGTGATGCACTTGGATGGGCATACACAAACATATTGCAACCATTGCTAAAATGGTTGCTTGAAATCGGAGTGCCTAAAACACTTGAAAATCTTGCGGCTACATTTGATGTGCTAACTGCCACAATCGAAGCGCTTAAACCGCTTGCTTTGTGGATATGGGAAAAATGGTTAAAGCCTCTTGCGAAGTGGGCAGGGGACGCTTTTGTTAAAAATATGGATAACGCTAACAAGCAGCTTACAAATGTCTCTGATTGGATAAAGAAAAACGAACAATTTGTGCAGGGAATGACGGTAACTATCGGAGCTTTTTTCGCAGCTTGGAAAGTTAAGCAAATGCTTGAATTTATTGCAACATCAGCAAAAGTAATCCTTTCTTTAGCAGACCAAGCACTTAAATGGGTCTTAACTACAGGATTAAAAGTAAAAGATACGGCCGCATTAGTGGCTCATAAAGTCGCTACAGTAGCGGCTACAGCGGCCACATGGTTGTTTAATGCGGCTATGGCGGTGCTTACTTCTCCTATAACATTAGTTGTGCTTGCTATCGCTGCGGTTATTGCTATTATCGTTCTGCTTGTAAAAAACTGGGACACCGTAAAAGCTGTCGCAATTAAAACTTGGGATTCTATAAAAACCGTATGGGGTAAAGTTTCAGATTGGTTTAACAGAACCGTTGTGCAGCCGCTTAAAAATGCTATGAAATCATTAGGGAACTTTTTCATTGATATCTGGAACGGCATTGTAAACGGGTTTGAAAATATGATAAACACCCTAATATCAGGTATTAATACATTTTTAAACGCAATTCAGAAAATGCTTAATGCTGCAAAAGACCTTCTATCAAAAGCCGGAATAAATGTTAATTTTAATGTTCCAAACGTCAACCCTGTTAAATTTGCAAGAATCCCACGCCTTGCCACTGGTACAGTAGTACCGCCGGGCAGGCCGTTTCTTGCGGAGCTTGGCGATAACAACAGAGAACATGAAATTGTCTCACCGCTTTCCACAATGAAGCAGGCCGTCAGAGAGGTTTTAGCAGAAATGCAGGGCATGGGTTCCAATACGCAAGAAGTAGTGTTAGAACTTGATGGCATAAGGTTTGCGAGAGCCACAGTGCCATATATGCGGGATGAAGAACAACGAATAGGGGTTAAGATGTCAAAGAATTAAAGGAGGCTGTCATGGCGGATATAACAATATTTAAAATCGGCGGCAGAACTTTTGATTTGCCTGTTGTAAAGTTTTCAATGTTCATTGAAAACTTGGACAGCCCCGCAACAGGTCGCATGCAAACCGATAGGTGGCCGCTTTTCCGAGAACCGCAAGGAACGATTATAAACATAAATGCAACTGTGGGATTATCATCTAATCGAAACACTTCGGACTTTACAGGGTTAATAAATGAAATAAAAAGCTTTGGCAGAACTGATTTTAAATCAATAACATTTATGACACCGAGCGGAGCAATCACACAAAATATGTATGCAACAGTCGGTGAAATAAGCGCCGTGCGCTTTGAATCGGAAAATGAAACCTATTGGGGTGCATTGGAAATTAAATTTGTAGCAGAAGAGGCCTACGAATGAGGGTACAAATAGGATTAGGTCAAATAGACCCGTCTGCCAAGCCTGACAGTATGCCCGCAAGCGCAGATGTAAAGTCATGGGTAAATTTATATGATTTAAAATTAGATGGTCTTACAGTTAAAAATGTCCTTACATGTGAGCATAATCAAAGTATTCTTGACGGTGCAGGTGAAGAAATGCCAGATATTCCCGAACAATACACTTGGGGACTTTGGTCTAGTGAATTTAGTGACGAAAACGGGAATTTTGAAAACCCTCCTGTTTTAGACATCGGATTTGGATTTAATCATAAAACACCGGGGTTGAATCTTTTGTTCTATCCGCATTCCGATGACTGGGCAAGCGAAGTTAATGTAACTTGGTATGATAGCAGCAACAATATTATACACAGTGGCACATACCAATTTGACAGCACAAACGGAGAAATCATAGAACGCATCGTAAGCTTCAGACGAATTAAAATTGAATTTCTGTCAACCAATATACGCAATAGATATATAAAACTTATCGGAATCAATTACGGCACGGGTAGGTCGTTTGAAGAAGAAATAGACACCGCATCAATATTGGAAGAAATAGACCCAACATCAAACGAAATTACAATAAATACCCTTAATTTTAGAATTAAAACGCACAATCCTGAATTTTCCGTTGTTTCCGGCTATGGTGATGAAATGCTTATGCGAAATCAGCAGATGATTGTAATCGCAGATGAAAAAGAATTCGGTACATTCTTTTTACAATTCCCGTGGAAAGATGTACATAGCGACGGCACTGTTATAGATTTTCAGGCAGTGGATGCAATCGGCATAATGGACAAATATCAGTTCTGGGGAAATGTATATAGCGATACACCTATAGAAACGGTCATATCACAGCTATTCACTATTTGTTTCCCCACGCAATTAATAAGATACGTTATTGACCCTGCGTTTGCAGGAAAATTAATATCAGGATATATTCCTATTTGCACATGCAGAGAGGCTTTACAGTATATTTGTTTTGCCATAGGCGCTATTGCGGATGATTCCCGCAGGGATTATGTCTGGATATATCCGCCTGATACAATACTTAACCACAAATTAGAACCGCATCATGTTTACCGCAGTCCTGAAATATCGCCGACAACATATTACAGTGGTGTAGACGTTGTTGCATACGAATACATACCAAGCGAAGAAACCGTTGAAGCACACAATAGCATTCTTGCGGCAGGCCGGCATATAATCAAATTCAGCGAACCTTTATATAATCTCACTATTTCAGGCGGAACGATTATAGAATCTACTGCAAATCATGCAGTCATAAATGTTTCAAGTGATGGCGAGGTGATATTGTCAGGAAATATATATAATGTAAACATGCCCGTGTTTCAGTCCCGGCAAGAGGTTGTTGCGGGCGAGGTTGAAAATATAAAAATATATGATAACTGCACTTTAATGTCTCCTAAGGACGCACAAGCAGCAGCAGAGAGACTATATGATTATTTATCGCAGCGCACACAATTTGCCGGAGATGTTCGGCTCGAAGAAAACGAACCCGGCTACTTGATACAAGTGCCTACAATACGCTATCCAATAAGCGGGACTATAGAACAGCTAGATATTAATTTGCGTGGTGGCAGAGCGAGAATGAAGGTGATAGGCGATGTTTATTTCCCCGATATTTGACCGAACACAAGCGGATATTGATTTTGCGAGAGAAAACAGAAACGATGCTGTTTTGCACAAAGGTGCATGGAATTACACAGATCGCAACAGGCTTGTAAATAATATGCACCATATCGCCGATATTTTAAACATTCGTGGACACAGCATCGTTTTGAAATCAAGAAATTTTGCTGAGTATACAGTTTATGAATGGAACAACGAAAGTCAAACAGCACAAGCCATTAATGAACGCATGAGGACATCAGATACTTATTATCATGATTTTAGCCGTTCCCGCTGGAATCTTGGAGATGTTCCGTTTCGGCATGAAATTGACTATATGAAACAAGACATGGATGTACTGTGCCACGCTATAAGAATAGAACACGCAGAATACACAATGATTGTCCCTGAACTTCCGTATTCGCATTATGAAAAAATAAACGACCTTGAAAGAATTACAGCTTTGTTGAATGAAATCAAAGAATCGTTAAAATATACATACCGTTTTGCAGGTACATTTCAGACAGGGCAAATATCATATTTGCCGCATTTTGGCGAGGTAGAACTTGGATATATGACTGTACAGGAATTTAATGATTTGCATCGTACTGTTGCGCAGATCGCCGCAGAAAATCGCACGGCGGCATTGTTTTATAGGAGGTTAGTATGAACTGGGAACCAAGAAACATTATAGACCAAGAAGTTGAATTTCCATATCGCTACACGCTGAAAGATATTAACACCGGGCAAGAAATAGCGACCTATGATATTGTACCAACTTGGCACGATAATCCAAACGAGCTACATCAGCAAGGCACACTTGCTGACAAGGCATACCTGCAACCGATAGAAGATTTTTTAGCATTAATAGCTGACGATTTAAAAGCGATGGGATTAGAAATCAAGTCATTTGAAAGCGATATTATAAATGCTCGAAACAGTCAAAATATTGCGATTCAAGATATAGGACACAATATTACAATGCTAGAAAACAGAATGTCAACTTTAGCGCCGCTGAATGCTCCCGAACTCACTAACCCAACTTCTAACACTGTGCCTACATCTGATAATAGCAATCGACTAGCCACAACTGCATTTACGCGGCAATATTTATCAAGCCTTTTTCAAGCTTTTAATTCGGGGGTGTAATTTTGGGTATAAAGTGGATATTAAGGCAGTTTTTAGATTTCTTTGCAAAACACCCGCTTAGATTCGCATTTAAAAATCCTACATCCGGAACAGTCAACAATACTTATGAACTCGACTGGAAACCGGGAGCAGTTACATCTTACGGTACACCTACACACAGGGGGTATTTTCAGCCGATAGAAGATTTTTTGGCACGGTATGAAACCGATATCTTACACAGTGAATTAAATACGGTAGATGAAGTGTGGAGATATAACTACACAGCCACGCAAAATGATATTGCAGCAATCAATAGACGAATTGATGATTTTAACACTACGCTTAACTCTTATGCACCAAAAGCAAACCCTAACTTTACTAATCCTGTTGCTAATTCACCGGAAGTAAGCGATAACAGCAATAAACTACACCCTACCGGCTGGATAAAAGAATTTGTGTCACAGCATTCTTTCCCGCCTAAAAATATTCCTAATTTTTTCATTATGCCGGGAGTGCTTAAAGTATATATAAGTGTCCAGGATCCAAACGATTTTATTTTTGATGGCATGACGCTTTCCGTATGGGAAGGTACAAAAGTTGTCTATAGGACTGACCGCTTTCCAAACAATGAAAATGATGGAACAGTTGTTTTTAACAACACCCTGCGCAATTTTTATCGAGATTATGAGTTCGAGCTTGGCGGCTTAGATTCTCGGCTTACTTATTACTTCGGTATATTTCCATATACGGTAGACGGTGTGTATAACCGATACAATCCACAAAACGGAAAAAGCGTAAAACCCGAGCATGACATAGAAATCCAGACACTTACAAGTCTATCCACTGCGCGATATAGTTATGCTGCTGCAACAGACGGGGCGGGAAATGTGCTTATCGGTGGAGGGTGGGGTGACCGATATTCTAACGGTTTAGGGTATTGGTTGGATTCAGTTGAAAGATACGATACAAACGGAAACAGAACAACATTAGCATCGTTGTCTTATGAAACGCAGGATAACGCAGCTGCTACAGACGGCAATGGAGCGGTACTATTTTGCGGAGGAGACGGGGGTGCAGCTGTTGATAGATATGCTGCCGGTTCTTACACAAAAACGAGACTTGCAAATTTGTCGATTAATGCAAGTTCTGGTTGGCGTCAAGGATTGGCATCCGCTACAGACGGCAATGGTAATGTAATTATAGCCGGGGGGGTAGGTGATGGTTATGTCTATATAACCGATAGGTATGCACCTAGTGGGGTGAAAAGCACACTAACTTCTTTGACCTATGGCAGACAGTCTTCGCCAGCCACCACAGACGGCAATGGTAATGTTTGGTTTATCGCAGGTGCCACAGGAGAAGGCACTAGAACAATAGAACGTTATTCACCCAGTGGTGTCAAAACAATAATGCCGCCGATGTTAGAAAGTATAAGTGCATCAAATTCAGCGGCCGCAACAGACGGAAATGGTAATGTCATCATAGTGGGAAATAGAGGTGCGTTTGAACGGCATGCTTTGGATGGAACAAGAACGCTTGCAAGCGGATTACCGGACGGTGGCGTGAAAGCCGCTACCGATCGTTTTGGTAATGTAATTGTTGTAACCTTCGGTACAAGCGGGGGCAATGACCCGACAAATGTGTTTATTTTAAAACCTAACGAGTTTGGAAGGATTTACAAAGCTCCTTCTGCATTTCCTCAAGGCTCAACGGGTAATGTTACTGCAGACGGCAGCGGCAATGTAATTATAGCTGGAGGATCTTTGAATGGACGACTATTAGATACAGTAGAACGCTATACAATAATAGAATATTAATTTGAAACAGGAGGCATTTATGAATCCAAGAATTTGGGACAAAGAAACGGCAATCACGCTGATGGACGGCAAAGTATATAACAATGCCAAGGAACTTGCACAAGAGAAAGGCTTTGAATTTGTAAAAGTGGCAACCGTGTTTATCGAGGATATTGAGCCGGGAATTGTTGGGGAAATAAGCACTATGGCAGCGATACGTTCGTCTTTTCGCATTCCCGACACAATGACAAACGATGAAGCGATACAAGAATATGTGCAGATTCGTGATGTTCGGGCAAATCCACCACCCGAACAAAAAAGCATGACACAGGTAGATATGCAATATTTGTTACAGCAAATAACAGAGTTAGAATTAACTATTTTGGAGGCAGGCAATGTTTGAGAGACTTTTGGAACTATATAAACGCAACGGTTGCACGATTGAGCAGTTGGAAAGATATGCGAATCTTGGAAAAATAACACGCATAGAGCTAAGAGAGATTCTAGCAATTGCAGCGGAAGGGGACGAAAATGCCAAGCACAAATAAAACTCCTGTTTTGAGTTTGAATCAATGGGTGCCCGGAGATTACCCGCATTTTGACGACCATAACGCAGACAATGCGCTTTTGGATGCGGCACAGGCGGCAAACGCCGCCCAATTCGCCGATATAGGTACGCAATTGGACAATAAGGCGAGTATAAACAATGTTCACTCGTGGACACCTACAATTGCAGGATATACAACACCGGGTATGTATACATATCAAGATCAACATGGGTATTGTTTGCAAATGGGCAATATTGTTTATTTTGCAGGTTTCTTGCGAATAAGCGGAGTTTCTACCGCCGGAACGGGATATGCGACCATAATAGGTCTCCCGGGGTCTATAATAGCCGATGGAATCGCCATGGGGAGCGTAGTTGTTCACAATTTATCATATTTTATGCCAAGTGGGGTTTCGCAAGTAGGAAGTAGATTTCTCAATGTATCTGGAACTCCAAGAATTTTGTTTGATACATCATCTGTTGGTAGTGTAAGCAATAATATTACCACAAATGTAATACAGACAAATACTGCTATAAATTTTTCGGGTTGGTATGTAATAGAGATATAGTCAATTTATCAGCTGGACAAAAATGATAAATTAATATAAATATGTTGCCCTGCCTCATGGTTTCTATATATGGAATATTGTAGGCCACTAACTACCAATTGACATATACCACCAAACTGCATTTGTGCTGGAAACCTAAAATATGTTGTTGGAGCATAAAAACCAGCGGGTAAAGTAAACATAACACCACCATTAGTCAAGTTGGGGGCAAACACAGTACCCCATATTGTTGTAACCCCCTCTTTTCGTCTCATACGAATATTACCGCTTATTCCTGCTGCATAAGTGGGTTCTAGCCAACCAGTGTCGTCTATGCTCACTTTGCCTTGTAGGTCGGCTTTTGTCGCCTTATTGTCCTTATGTGTATAAATTCATGGCAAATAGCAACCTATTATATCAGAGAACCCCAAAAATTCATATACAGGAGGAAACAAATTTGAAAGAGAATTTGAAAAAAATATGGCTTCTTATATCTATATTTATCCTTTCAGTTATCGCTCTATTTTGCATGTTTCTATTCCGTTTTCTTGGATTAGAAACAATGTGGCTACCCATATGTGGAAACGTCATTATACTTTTACTTTCTTGGGTATTCATTTTTCTTGATTACAAAGCAACTATTAAAGAATTAGATGACCTATGACAGAGCTATGACAAAATAAGAAAAAAGATTGATTCCACAAAATTTAGACCCCTAAACATTCCAAGAAAGGATGAAAAACATGAATTTTAAATATTACTGCGTTATTGATAAGCAAAAATACTATGTGACTTATGTTTTGTCAGATAGCAACGACAAAATACACTACTATACCCTAAAAGACGGCGAAACCCTGCTAGATGCACCACCGCCTACAGGAATGATTGCTCCACGTTGGGATGGTGTGGATTGGAAAGAGACAGGCAAAAGGGTTATCACCCCGGAAGACCTTGAACAGCTTCGTGATGCTACATTACAGGTTGTAAATTCTGCTGCACAAAAGGCTATATATGACGGTGTAACGGTTGAAACCTCCGAGGGTATTAAGAAATTCGGACTTACAGAAGTAGACCAGATAAATATATCAACAATGTTTTCGCAGCTACAGTCAGCGTTAAAAGGCGAACCCTCTGCAATTAACCCGGCAGTTGGTGTGCCTTACCATGCAGACGGTGAGCTTTGTAAGTTTTGGTCGGCTAATGACTTTGCTAAAATCGCACAGGCCGCTACAGAATATGTATTTTATCATCAGACCTATTGCAATCATTTAAGGCAATACATAAAAGGTATTAATGATTATGATATGCTGTCCGCAATAAAATATGGTGCAGAATTGCCGCCTGAATTAGCACTTAATCTATCGCAGCTCTTGGGTATGTAGCTATGACAAAGTTTGAGCGGTTTGGCAAATTGTTACTATTGTGGTTTTTGCTGGGTGAACAATATTTTGTATTGGAAGCGTTGTACCGCTTTGTGTTTAAAGGCGGCGAACGAGCGCATATATCTATGCTTGCTGTAGGCGGCCTGTGTTGTGTAGCAGTGGGTGCAATAAATCAGATACCACGATTTTACAAGCTTCATGTGCGTGTTCAGGCACTTATAGGCACAGTTATAACGCTGATTATAGAATTAATTGCAGGGTTAATACTTAATGTTTGGCTTGGGTTTGCGATATGGGATTATTCCGAACTATGGGGCAATATATATGGACAAGTCAGCATT
>JGI994J12354_10001694_pt1 | contig 22218 bp, 23 predicted proteins | sample IntmicLarv3ML3BL_FD_12354 | JGI IMG/M metagenome (IMG submission 12354) | reverse complement strand
AGGTAAACCAGCCGCATGCGCGGCTGTTCTTTTGTTGTTATGGATCTTGCAGCTGCTTTAGGAGCCTCACGCGCAGTTTTTGTTCGAGCCGTGAAACCTGCACCTGAGTCATGTGCAGAGCTTTGGCGGTTTCTGTTTGAGTGAAATGCCTTTGAAATCGCAGGTGAATAAGCCACTGATCCAGCTTTGGCAGGCGGTTCAAAATATCTTTTAGAATCAGGTTGTCGATGAAGCTTTCGCTTTTTGGATCGCCCAAGGTTTCTATCAGGGGGGCATCGCCCCCTTTTTTTTCATCCGCAGGGACGGGATTAGGAACTTGCTCCATAAGAAGTGCAAGCTCTGCCGCATCTGTCTTAAGTGCCAAAGAAAGCTCTGTGACGGTGGGTTCGCGATTGAGGCTTTGGCGCAAAAGATTTTGGGCTTTCGCGATTTTTGTAAGGGTATCCCTATCCCGCCGCGGGATGTATAAAGGGCTGTCATCCCTTAAAAATTGGCGAATTTCACCCAGAATAAACGGCACGGCATAGGTGGAAAAACGCGCGTTGTAGCGCGTATCAAAGCGCTTGATGGCTTTTATTAACCCAAGGCAACCCTGCTGGTATAGTTCCTGCGCTTCACGCTGAAAAGAGGAGAAGCGCTTCACGCAGGCATGGACAAGCCCGAGGTTTTGTTCGACCACGTAAGAAAGCGCCTGTTCGTTCTCCCTTTGGCAAAGGGCGATCAACCCTTCAAAAGGGAGGGCTTCAAGGGCAATCATTTATCCTTCATCGCGGCGATGCGCTTTTTAAGTCTCACAGTGGTGCCGATACCTATCTCGCTTTGAACAGCAACAGAATCCATAAAGGTTTGCATAACGGCAAAGCCCATGCCTGAGCGCTCTTCATCGGGCTTAGAGGTGAAAAAGGGCGTCATGGCTTCTTCAAGATTTTCAATGCCGCGGCCATGGTCGGTGATTTCGATCTCGATCTCGCCCTTCGCAAGGATTTCGGCGCGCATCGTGATGAGGCCTCTGCCGCATTCATAACCGTGGATGATTGAATTGGTGACTGCTTCTGAAACGGCTGTTTTGATATCCGCAATTTCGGACACGGTGGGAGATAGCTGTACAGTGAAGGCGGAGATAACAACCCGCGCAAAGCTCTCGTTCTCCGGGCAGCCCGGGAAGGTTATTTCCATGTAATTTTGATTAGTCATAGTGCCGCCTCCTTTTCATCCGCCAGGACGGGGATGATTCTTGCCATGCCGGACAACTGGAAAACGCGCGCGATTTGCGGGTTCATGCCCGTGACGGACACACCGCCGCCGCGGCTGTACAAAAGGCGGTAGCGCCCCAAAATGACACCGATGCCTGAGGAATCCATGAACTGCAAATCCCGCATGTTGAGAATAAGACGGCGGATTTTGTTTGGCGCGATGAGGGTATCCAGCAATCTTCGGGTTTCCATGGCGCTGAAGTGATCTAATTCGCCCGATAAAAATACAGTGACGGTATCATTTTGTTGATGGCTTTTGAGCATGCGCACTCCTCCTTGATCATGTGTGAAGGGGTATTCATTTTATATCCATGACTATCCTTCCTCGAAATTTGGAAGATTATGCGGAAAAATCAGCAATCGTTCGACAAAGACAGACACACGAAAAGAACAGCCGCTACCTTGCTTTTTTGAATTTCATCAGGTAGAATAAGCTGTTCATTTATTGGAAACGGAGGCGCTTTAATGTACAAAATCGTGAAGAAAAGGAAGCTTAATGATACGGTGACATGGATGGATATTCTCGCACCGTATGTGGCGAAAAAAGCGCAGCCGGGGCAGTTTATTATTTTTCGGATTGATGAAAACGGTGAGCGCGTCCCGCTGACCATTGCGGGATACGACAGAATCAAGGGCACAGTGACAATCATTTTTCAGAAAGCGGGCTTCACGACGAATTTGCTGGATACCCTTGAAGAAGGGGATTCGCTGCTTGATTTTGTGGGGCCTCTTGGGGAGGCCAGCCATTTTGATGGTTTTAGACGGGTAGCGGTGATCGGCGGCGGGCTGGGCATCGCCATTGCTTATCCTCAGGCAAGAGCGCTTTATGAAATGGGTGCCCGGGTTGATGTAATCGTCGGTTTTCGGAACACGGATTTGATTTTGCTGGAGGATGAACTAAAGGCTGCTGCTACGGATTTGACGATTATGACCGACGATGGCTCCAACGGACATAAGGGCTTTGTGACACAGGCCCTCGAAGAAAAGCTGAAGAGCGGCGCGGAATACGACGCGGTAATTGCCATTGGCCCACTCATGATGATGAAGGCTGTGTGCGATTTGACGCGCCCCTACGGAGTGAAGACCATTGTGAGCATGAACCCGATTATGATCGACGGAACGGGTATGTGTGGCGGCTGTCGTGTGACGGTGGGCGGGGAAACGAAATTTGCTTGCGTGGATGGGCCTGATTTTGATGGACACCTTGTGGATTTTGACGAGGCTATTCGCCGTTCCCGCATGTACCGTGCTGAAGAAGCGCAGGCTACGCACCACTGTCGCAGGATGGGAGGGCAAAAGTAACATGGCGAATATGCGGTTAACTAAAAATGAAATGCCCGAACAGGATGTGAAAATACGCAGCGGCAATTTTAAAGAAGTGGCGCTTGGCTATGATGAAAAACGCGCTGTTGATGAAGCGAGCCGCTGCCTGAATTGTAAAAACAAGCCTTGCATGTCGGGCTGTCCTGTGAATGTGCGGATTCCCGAGTTCATTGCATGCATTCAAAGCAGAGAATTTGTTGAAGCCTATAATGTGATTCGGCGGACGAACAGCCTACCCGCTATCTGCGGGCGCGTCTGTCCACAGGAGAACCAGTGCGAGAAGCATTGCGTGCGCGGCATCAAGGGTGAAAGTGTGGGCATCGGGCGACTGGAGCGGTTCGCGGCGGATTATGCCATGGCCCATGGTGTAAAGCCTGCTGAAATTAAAAACGAAAACGGGATCAAGGTGGCCGTAATCGGATCGGGACCCGCCGGCTTAAGCTGCGCGGGGGAGCTGAGAAAGCGCGGCTATGATGTGACGGTTTTTGAAGCGCTGCACGTGGCGGGTGGTGTATTGATGTACGGGATTCCCGAATTCCGGCTGCCAAAGGCGCTTGTACAAGAAGAAATTGCCACATTGAAAAATATGGGCGTGAAAATCGCGACGAACTTTGTTGTGGGCAAAGCGATGACGGTTGATGAACTGGTGGGGGAGGAAGGCTTTCAGGCCGTGTTTGTGGGAAGTGGTGCGGGATTGCCTAATTTCCAAAAAATTCCGGGGGAGAGTCTTTGCGGCGTGTACTCTGCCAATGAATTCTTAACGCGCATCAATCTCATGAAGGCCTATGAATTTCCTAAAGTTGATACTCCTGTGATTGTGGGAGAAAGCGTGGCGGTAATCGGCGGTGGCAATGTGGCCATGGATGCCGCCCGTTGCGCCAGACGTATGGGTGCCAAGGAAGTGCACATTGTTTACCGCCGCTCCTTTGAGGAGATGCCCGCGCGGATGGAGGAGGTGCATCACGCCAAGGAAGAGGGAATTCACTTCGATATCTTGACGAATCCTGCGGAGGTTATTGGGGATGAAGCAGGCATCGTACAGGCGATTCGGTTGGTGAAGATGGCGCTTGAGCAGCCGGACGAAAAGGGCAGAAGACGGCCTGTGGAGATTATGGGAAGCGACTTTATTCTGCCCGTTCAGACAGTCATCATTGCCATTGGCAATTCGCCGAACCCCTTAATTAAAAAGACAACTCCGGATATCGAGACCCATGGCTGGGGCGGCATTGTTGCCGACGAAGAAACAGGCGCGACCACAAAGCCCGGCGTTTACGCGGGAGGCGATGCGGTGACAGGTGCGGCGACGGTGATTCTTGCCATGGGTGCGGGGAAAAAGGCAGCCAAGGCCATCGATGAATATTTGAAAGCAAAATAAAAAAGGCCCGCGTTTAAAAAACGCGGGCTTTTCGTTGCGCTATTTTTCATTCCATTGGCTCATGGCATTGGTCATGGTATGAAGCATTTCTTTAAGGGTATCAACTTGGTGATCGGAAAGGCTGGGCGGAAAATCCAGAGTGGCAGGCAAATTATCGAAACAATCTTGCAAGAGAAAGTTAGGCGTCACATCCAGCGCGCGGCAAAGGGACACCAATGTATGCACACTGGCGGCGCGGCTTCCCTGCTCGAGATGCCCTATGAATGAAGGGGAGACCCCTGCCCGTTCAGCCAGCTGCTCCTGGGTGAGAGAGAGGTAGACGCGCTGTTTTCTGATGCGTTTGCCTAATGATGTGTAATCCATTTTTTCCCTCCTGTGAAGATCCAAGCGTGGTTTGATTTGCAATGATATCAGTTTACCGAAATGAGGAGCATACTTGAATCCACCAAAAGGATGTTTTCTCTACTGTGAGTAAAATATGCGTAAAAGAAATTTTTGTCAAGGGCTATACAAAGGAGATGAAGCGTGTTATAATGATTTCCGTTGACCCAACCTGGTATCCAAAAGCTTCGTTCCTCCTTTGGTTTTGACCCATCTTAGGGAACCATGGAATAAAACTTTAGGCAAAAAACGGATGGGCAAAAAATGATTTGGAGGTACTTAACCATGTACGAAGACAAAATGTTAACTTGCCGTGACTGCGGCGCCGAATTCCCCTTTACTGCTTCCGAGCAGGCTTTCTTTGCGGAAAAGGGATTCCAAAACGAGCCGGGCCGTTGCCCCGCTTGCCGTAGCGCTCGCCGTAACCAGAACGGTGCCCGCCCCGCTCACCAGATGTACGAAGTCATCTGCGATGGCTGCGGCGCAACCACCCAGGTTCCCTTCCAGCCCCGTGGCGATCGTCCTGTGTATTGCCGCGAGTGCTTCGAGGCGAATCGTCAGCCCCGCTACTAAGCATTACAAAAAGAGACCGTCTTTTCAGACGGTCTCTTTTTTCGCGTTTCGATGGCTATTTTCCGCAAAAGGGAACGCTTGTACTCCGCCCCTATAATCGATTCGGCATCAGGACGGTTGTTTCATTTGTCATTGGGCATACTGGCACTGAGGTGACATATGTGGACGAGGAATTAAGGAACAAGCTGATTCTTTTTTTAGATAAAATGAGCGATAAAAAACGCCTTTGGCGCAACCATTTTCTATCAGGTGCGGCAAGAGGCGTAGGAATGGCCGTTGGTTTCAGTATCCTGGGCGCGATAATTTTAATTGCGCTGCAAAGGCTTGCAGCACATAACCTGCCGCTAATCGGAGGATTTTTAAAAGAACTTTTGGAAATGGTAAATGAGGCTAAACAATGAGATTTGAAACCCGTTTGTCGTTTGAAATAACGGTAACGCCGGTGCCAACGGACAGGAGCGGGAAGGGTTTAGTGGCATCGAAATAAAAAAGACGGTCGTCTTCTTCGTTGTTCAAATCTCCCTCGCTGATGATGAGCGGGTAGAAAGCCACGTTGTCGCGCAGGCAGGGAGTGGAATCAAGGGACTTGAAGAGCCCTTTCAATTCGCGGGTGCGGCCATAGAGCGCATCTTTCAGATGACGCTTGTACGCGCGCAGCGGGGAAAGAAACAGGCTGTCGCAAAAAATGACGAGCAAAGCCAGCAACAGCAGGGAGAGATAGCAGAGCCACGCCAGGCTTTCATTGCGATGCAGGTGCAGGGTATAGGCATAGATGAAAAGGGCAAGCAGCACCGCCACGGGTGCGAGCAGCGCGAGAGAGCGCTTTTTCAGCTGGGATTGAATGGATTTTAAATCGGTTTCGGTATACATATGACGCCTCCCAAAAAGGAATTACCACCGTAGGGTATTATACCCTTTTTAAGCGCTGTTTGTAAAGCATGCAGGGTGTTCTGACAGCATAGGCTTCTTTATGGGGGTGTGAAGATGCAGCGTTTTGCCGAAATAGCAGGGCTTCCCGAGGAAGCGGCAACGCGGATGCCGCGAGTGGTGATCCACGGAAATGGTCGGCTGTTTGTTGAACAGCATGAAGGGCTTTTGGCCTACCGCGAGGATATGATTGTGCTTTTGACGGCTCTCGGGCGGCTGACGATTCGCGGGCAGAATTTGGAAATTGTGAAATACGCAAAGCAGGATGCACTGGTGAAGGGTGTGATTCTGACGCTTGAATACCCTGAAGGGAAGGGCTGAAGGCGATGGAGAAGCGATATGAAATAAGGCTGACAGCGCATGGGTTAAGCCTTGAAAAGCTTGTTTTGTTGGCGGGAGAAAAGGGGATTCCGCTTAAAAACGTGAAGCGGTCGGGTATGAAAGCGTTGACGGCGGTGGCGCAAAGAAGGGATTTTCCGCGCCTTTTGGTTTTGGCGCAGGAGCGAGGCTGGGAGCTTGAGGAAAACGGCGCCGTAGGGCTTTTGAAAATGAGAAATAGGGCCGAACGGCATATCGGTGTATTGATCGGGGCGCTGCTGGCAGCTATGTTGATGGCGGCGGCTTTTCAATTTGTGTGGCATATTGAGATTGTCGACGCGGGCGCGTACCTGGGGGATATTCGTACGGTGCTTGGCGATATGGGCATTCGCTCGGGCATTTTAAAAAGCCAAGTGGACGTGGAGAAATTGAATGACATGCTGACATATCGCTACAAAAAAACCGCGTGGGTGCAGACAACCTTTCGCGGCGCGTTTTTAGTGATTCGTGTGATTGAGGGGGTGCCAACGCCCGAAATTGAAACGGAGGGCAAGCCGAAGGATGTGATTGCGAAAGAAGCAGGCATTATCGTATCCGTTGAGCCTTACGCGGGTACGCCGACAGTAAAAATCGGAGATTTTGTGAAAAAGGGACAGGTTTTGATTCGTGGCGAGGAGCGGGAAGGCGGCGGAGAAATGACACAGGTGAAGGCGCGGGGCAGGGTACTCGCCAGGACATGGGAAAGCGCCAAGGTGCTTTTTCCTGCCTTTGAAGTGGTATCAAAACCCACGGGCAGGAGTGATGTTCGCCGGGAGATTGAAACGCCCTTCGGGACGCTGTTCTCGGAGGCTGATGTTCCCTTTGAAAAGTATGACACGCGGGTGGATATGTGGCGGGCAGCGTTTTTCCCAATCACATTTCTGCGTGTGACACACTATGAAATCGAGACGGAAAAAGCACCGCGGGATGTGGCAACGCTTAAAAAAGAAGCGGCGGAGGCGGCGCTTTTGAAGCTGAGTGAAAAGCTGGCGATGGATGATGAGGTGATTGACAAATGGGTAGATTATTGTATGATAGAGGGTACAGAAATGGAAGCGGCAGCGGCGGCGCAAATCCTGCGCGATATTGCCGAATGACCGCTTGATTGGAGGAATGGTTCTTTGGCGCCAACACGGCAGTTGATGCTTTCGGTGGACACAATGGATGATTATATGACTCTATTTGGCATGAATGACCAAAACATTGCCTTGATTGAGCAGGAGACAGGAGCCGCTATCAGCCTTCGCGGGACGGAGCTGTGTTTGAGCGGGGATGATAACCAGGTGCTCTCGGCGCAGGCGGTGATTGAAAAGCTTTTGGAAATGATGGCCAAGGGAGAATATGTGGACCGAAGCCGCATCCGTTACGCCATTGCCCTTCAAAGGGAAGGACAGCTGGATAAGCTGGATGACATCCTGAAGGATGTGGTCGCCATCACCCACAGGGGCAAGCAGATAAAATGCAAGACTTTGGGGCAAAAAGAATATGTGAAGGCTATTAAGGAACATGATGTGACCTTTGCCGTGGGACCCGCGGGCACGGGCAAAACATACCTCGCCATGGCGCTGGCGGTGGTAGCGCTGCGCAATAAGGAAGTGGAGCGCATTGTTTTGACGCGCCCTGCCGTTGAAGCGGGCGAAAAGCTGGGCTTTCTGCCCGGGGATTTGACCCAGAAAGTAGATCCGTACCTGCGCCCATTGTATGATGCGCTGTATGATTTTATGGGCATGGACAGCTACCAAAAGCTGTTGGAACGCGGCGCGGTGGAGGTGGCTCCGCTGGCGTATATGCGCGGACGTACCTTATCCGATGCGTTTATTATATTGGATGAGGCGCAGAACACGACCTCGGAGCAAATGAAGATGTTTTTGACGCGCCTGGGCTTCCGTTCGAAAATGGTGGTCACGGGTGATTTGACACAGATTGATCTGCCGTTTATTAAGCGATCCGGGCTGAAGGAAGCCGTTTCGATTCTAAAAGATGTGAAAGGAATCGGCATCGTGAACTTGACCGACAAGGACGTTGTGCGCCACGAGCTGGTACAATTAATCGTCAAGGCGTACGAAAGCGGGAAGGAGCCGGAGGCGAATGATGCTAAAGAAAACAAGGCCTAGAGGCAGCGAAAAAAAGGGGAATGTAAAAGACGCCTTTTTTAAGTGGCTTTCAAGCCAGAGTTTCAAATGCGCGCTGGCGGTGCTGATTGGCACGGTCTTGCTGGCGGTGCTTTTCGGCGCGGCCATCACACCCGAAAGATACAGCCTGAAGGTGGGCTCGATCGCGTTTAAAACCATTACCGCCTCCAAAGATGTGGTGGATGAGGTGACAACCAACTCCAGAAGAGATGCCGCCGCCCGCCAGGTAGAGCCGATCTTCCACCCGGCCGAGGGCGTAAGCGATAAGGTGCTTAAGGATTTGGACGCGATTTTCCAAGAGCTTGGCGCTATGCAGGCTTACGGGGAAGGCTTGCTTAAGCAAAAGGGCAGCGACTATGTTTTTGATCAGAAGGAAATTGATTTTGCCAAAACCATGCTGACCCGCATGACGCTGAATGATTACCAGGCGAAATCCCTTTTACGCGCGAGTGAGGAAGCCTTCGGTGATATGATCTCCGCTGTGACGACAGCTGTGCGCAACACATTGAATACCACCATCCGCGAGGGGCAGGTAAACGAATCCATTCAGACGATTCTGCAGATCGCAGGGTTTAAGGTGGAATTGGATTTATTGCAAAACGTGGTCAGCCCCGTTTTGCGGGCGTGCATTGCGCCAAACATGGTGATTGAACAGACAACAACGGAGGAGGCCCAGCAAAAAGCACGCGCGGAAGTAGAGCCCGTGATTTATGTGCAGGGGCAGAACATAATCCGCGCAGGGGAGCGCGTGGCGCTGAATCAGCTGGAAATGCTGCGGCTTTTAGGTTTGTTGGATGATAATACGGTGGACTTGCCCATGTATTCGGGCGCGCTGCTGATTGTATTAATCGGCGTGGGCTGCATGCTTGTGCTGTTGCAGATGTCAAGGCATGCAATCCTTTCGCAGCTTCGGCGCACCATGGCGCTGATGGTCGTGATTGTGACAACCGTCGCCATCTGCCTGATTATTATGAAGGTGGGCAATGCTTATTTGGCGCCCGTTGGCATGGCCGCCATGCTTTTGACAGGGCTGATGGGCGGCACGGTGGGCGTCGCGGGCGGTACCTGCGTGGCGATTATCGTCAGTGCGCTGACGGCGGGCAGCACAAACAGCTATGCTACGCAAATGGCGGTGCTGCTTTTGATGGGTATCGCAGGCTCGGTGCTCGCCAGCGCGTTTTTAAGAAAGCGGCCTCAGCGTATTCGCGTGGTATTGTGCGGCGTTCTGGTGGCATTTTGCCAGGCGACGATTGTGTTCGCCATGGGCATGATGACAAACAGTGAGCTTGGCGCCGTTTTGAACAACAGTCTGTGGACGGTTGGCGGCGGTATTTTGGCGGGCATGCTCTCTCTGGGCATTCAGCCGCTTGTTGAAACGGCTTTCAGTCTGTCCACCCAGAGCAAGCTTTTGGAATTGACAAACCCGAACCATCCGCTTTTGAAGAAGCTGCTTTTGGAAGCGCCGGGCACTTATCACCACAGCCTATTGGTGGCAAACCTGGCCGAAGCAGCGGCGGAGGCCATTGGCGCGAGCCCACTGTTGCCCCGCGCAGGCGCGTACTACCACGATGTGGGCAAGCTGAAACGCCCGCTGTACTTCAAAGAAAATCAGCAGGGTGAAAACATGCACGATAAGACCGACCCCCATGTTTCAGCCGCCATCGTAACGGCGCACCCGGGAGACGGGGTTCATCTGGCGCAGAAATACCGCCTGCCCTTTGAAATCCAGCGGATTATCGGCGAGCATCACGGGGATGCGCCGGTGATGTATTTTTACCACAAGGCATTGCAGCAATCCGACGGCAAACCTGTGGATGTGCAGGATTTCCGCTATGATATGAAGCGCCCCACGACGAGGGAGAGCGCTATTGTGATGCTGGCGGATACGGTGGAGGCTGCCGTGAGATCGCTGCCCGACCCGACACCCAAAGCCATAGACGCCCTTATTGAAAAGCTGATCCGCGGCAAAATTGAAGATGGGCAGTTGTCCGACAGCCCGTTGACTTTGAGCGATATTGATAAAATCTCCGAGGCGTTCATCAACTCCCTGAACGGCGCCTTCCACGAGCGCATCGAGTATCCCCAGGTGGCGCTGCCAAAGCGTGATAAGGCGCTTGAAGCGCCCAAGGCGGAGGAAGTGAAAGAGGAAGAGGCGCAAAAGGAGGAAGAAAAGGAAGCGGACACTCCTTTGCCGGAGGAACCTGCAGAGGAACAACCTGAGGAGAAACCGAGTGAAGATTGAATGGCAGTGGGATGTGCAGGATGCGGGCTTTGAAGACGGAATGGCGCGTGCCGCAGATGCCGCCCTAACGGTTGAGGGAATTGCATACCCCTGCGGCGTATTCATCCGCGTGACAGACGATGTGGGCATTCGTGAAATGAACCGTGCCCATAGGGGAATCGACAGCGCCACGGATGTGCTTTCATTTCCCGAGATTAGCTATAAAAAAGGGCAAACGCTGAAGGACGCGCCGAAGAAATTGCGCGCGGCATACGACGCGGATGCAGGCTGCGCGATGCTGGGGGCTATCGTTATATCCCTTGAACGGGCGATTTCCCAGGCGAAGGAATACGGGCACACGGCAAAGCGGGAAACGGCATACATGGTGGTGCATGCAATGTGCCATTTGATGGGCTATGACCATATGACGGATGAAGATAAAGAGCGCATGCGCTTAACAGAAGAAACAGCGCTTTTTGCGATAGGAGAAGGAAGAGACGATGGACAAGACATTTAAATCCGGCTTTGTGGCCATCATGGGCCGTCCGAACGTGGGTAAATCCACGCTGATGAACGCGTTTGTCGGGGAGAAGGTGGCCATTGTATCCAGCCGCCCGCAGACCACACGCAACCGCATTATGGGCATAAAGACAGCGGATGATTATCAGCTGGTTTTTTTGGATACGCCCGGCCTGCACACCCCTCGCTCGAAGCTGGGCGAGTACATGGTGAAAGCGGCGAAGGATGCTATGGACGGCATGGACGCGCTGCTCGTGATGGTGGACGCGACAGCGGTGGGGGCGCATGACAGAAGCATCGTCAGCGATATGCAGGCAAAGAAAGTGCCTAAGTTTTTGGTGCTGAACAAGATTGATTTGATGCCCAAAGAGAAGCTACTTATCTTGATTGATTCCTTTAAAGAGTGCGGGTATGACGGCATTATTCCCATCAGCGCGTATACGAAGGATGGGCTTTCGGAGCTTGAAAAGGCGCTGGTGGATGCTATGACCGAGGGGCCGAAGTATTTTCCGGAGGATATGATGACCGATCAGCCCGAGCGTATTTTAGTCGCGGAGCTGATACGGGAAAAAGCACTTCGAAATTTGAGGGAGGAAGTGCCCCACGGCATCGGCGTAGAAATGATGGGCATGAACAAATTGAATGATGGGTTTATGGAGATTGACGCGACGCTGTATGTGGAGCGCGAGGGACATAAGCGCATTGTGGTGGGCAAGAGCGGCGCGATGATACAGAAGATCGGCTCGGAAGCCCGGGCGGATATTGAAAAGCTGCTGGGTTTGCATGTGAATTTGAAATTGTTTGTGAAGGTGCGCGAGGGCTGGCGGGACAGGCTGGATGATTTAAGAACGCTGGGGTATGAGAATAAGTAAAAGGGTGAAATGTTAAAATTTAAATAGGTTGGCGGCAGGAATACACAAAGCCTTGGCGATGCTGAAAATCACATCCAGCGATACAGCGTAGCCGCTGTTTTCAATGTGAGACAAGTGTTGCCGGGTGATGTGGCTTTGCTTGGCGAGTTGGGCTTGGGATAGGTTTTGCTCCTTTCTATAGCGGGCGATATTCACACCGATTTGTTTGCGCGTTTCGTTATGGTTTGATTTCATGCAGATTCCCTCCTTGTTGATTTGAGTATAATGGGAAACTGCGATGAAATGGGACTTGTATTGGTCCGATTGGTGTTTAAAATCGGGTATGGCGCGCGACCACGTAGGGTCGCTCCTACGGTGAGGGAGCTTGCGGGGCAAGCCCGCAATGACGGACAGCAATAAAACGGCGCGCTGCTCCTTTTGAGCATCGCGCTGTGCGGATAACCCTATTGATTTTTGGGGGAGCGGGAGAGGGGCTTTTTACAAAAACCGCCTCTCGCATAGCAAATTACTATTTATTTTCCGCGCTTGCGCTCGAGATATTCCTCGAACGTGCCCTCGTAGTCGATGCAGCCTTCCTTATCGCCGTGCAGCTCGATAACGCGGTTCGCCACCTCGTCGATAAACTGGTGATCGTGGGAGGCGAAGAACAGGTTGCCGGGGTAGGCTACCAGGCCGTTGGACAAGGCAGTGATGCTTTCCAAATCCAGATGATCTGTGGGTTGATCCAGAAGCAAGGCGTTCGCCTTGCTCATCATGAGACGGGAGAGCATGCAGCGCACCTTTTCACCGCCGGAGAGGACTTTGGCGGGCTTGTAGACTTCATCGCCGGAGAAGAGCATGCGACCCAGGAAGCCGCGCAGGTATGCTTCCGTGGTATCGATGGAATATTGGCGCAGCCAATCGATGAGGCTTTCATCAAAGCCTTCAAAGAAGGCGGTGTTATCCTTGGGGAAATAGCTTTTGGAGATCGTGACGCCCCATTTGAAGGAGCCCGCGTCGGGTTCCGTTTCCTCCATGAGGATGCGAAAGAGCGCTGTCGCGCCTGCTTCGTTATCGCCTACAAAGGCGATTTTGTCCCCCTTTTTGACGGTGAAGGAGACGTTGTTCAGTACCTTCACGCCATCGACGGTTTTCGTGAGGCCTTCCACAAACAAAATATCCTTGCCTGCTTCCCGCTCGGGCTCGAAGCCCACGAAGGGATAGCGGCGGCTGGAGGCGGGCATCTGTTCCACTTGGATGGAATCCAACACCTTTTTGCGGCTCGTGGCCTGCTTGGATTTGGATTTGTTGGCGGAGAAGCGGCGGATGAACTCCTGCAGCTCCTTGATTTTTTCATCCCGCTTTTTATTTTGGTTCTTGATCAGCTGCTGCATGAGCTGGCTGGATTCATACCAGAAATCATAGTTGCCTGAGTACATTTTGCAGGCCAGATGATCCACATCAACGATGTTCGTGCAGACGGCGTTTAAAAAATGCCTGTCGTGGCTGACGACGATGACGATGGCATCGCATTCGACTAAAAATTCCTCCAACCAGTCCGTGCTTTCCACATCCAGGCCGTTTGTGGGTTCATCTAGGAGAATGATGGAAGGATTGCCGAAGAGCGCCTTGGCCAGGAGCACCTTGACGATCTGGCGGCCATCCAGGGATTCCATGAGGCTATAGTGGTATTCGCTTGGGATGCCGAGGCCGTTTAAAAGCCTTGCGGCTTCTGTTTCCGCATCCCAGCCGTTCAGCTCCGCAAATTCGCCTTCTAATTCTGCCGCCTTTTCGCCATCCTCGTTGGAAAAATCTTCCTTGGCGTACAAGGCATCCTTTTCCTTCATGATTTCGCTAAGGCGCGGGTTACCCATGATGACCGTCTCCATAACGGTGAAGGCGTTGTATTTATAGTGATCCTGATCCAAAACGGACATGCGATCCTCTTTTTGGATGGCAATCGTGCCCGTGGTGGGCGCGAGCTCGCCCGAGATGATTCTAAGCAGCGTGCTTTTGCCCGCGCCGTTGGCGCCGATGATGCCATAGCAATGGCCGGGCTGGAACAGCAGATCCACATGCTTGTAGAGTAAATCCCCCGCGAATTGGAGGCTGACATCGCTAACCGTTAACATACTAAACCCCTTTATCTTCATAATATACATAGGAAAGGGTATCATGGAAAGAAAGGTTTGTAAAGCCTTTTGATTGACAGCGCCCAAGCAGCAGGACTATAATAAATGAAAACACTTTAGGAGTTAATCTATGCCTCGCATCAAGCACTGCCCCGGGAACGCATATCCTTTGGGAATCAGCCCCTCCTATGACGGGCTGAATTTTGCCGTTCACGCGCCTCACATAAAAGAAGCATCACTATTGATATACGAAAAGGGATGCCCCGCCCTTGAATTGCCTATGCCCCGCGTGGCGGGGGAGGTATGCGCCATCACGGTGAGTGGGCTTGACGCACAGAAAATAGCCTATCATTTTTTATTGGACGGGGAAGATGTGTTTGATGTGCACGCGAAGGCTATAGCGGGCGGATCCTTGGCTGCGGTGCCCGATGCGCGTTACCGCTGGGGCAGGGAAACGCGCCCGAACATAGACAAATGCGACGTGGTGATGTATGAAATGCTGATTCGCGCTTTCGGCGGGGATTTTAAACGAGCGATGAAGAAAATCCCGCATCTTGTGAATTTGGGTGTGAATGCCGTGATGCTCATGCCCGTGTTTGATTATGATGAATCAGTCGGCGGCTGGTGGGGTTACGCGCCCAAGGCGCTTTGCGCGCTTAAGGATGGCGAGCCAAAGGGATTTAAAAAGCTGATTAACGCGCTGCACCAAAGGGGCATCGAGGTTTATATTGATTTGGGCATGAAAGGGCTTAATCGGGATTTGCTGGAGGAGGCCATCAGCTGGTACGCCTCGGAATATCATGTGGACGGCTTTAAAATTGCCGATGATGTGAATCGCGATTTACCGCACCTGATGGGCCTGAAGTGGTTTGGCGATTATGACAGCGAATTTACGGACGCGTTGCGCCGTTTTGTGAAAGGCGAAAGCGGGCTCACTTATACCATGGCGGACAAGATGGAATGGGGCGGAGAGACGGTGCACTGTGCCGCCTGTCATGACGGACTGACGCTTTTCGACTGGGCGAAGGACGAAAAGGCAATGAAGAACGCCCTGACGCTGACGCTTCTCGGCCGCGGTATCCCGCTTCTTTTGATGGGCGATGAAATGGGACGCACCCAGGATGGGAATGCCAATGCTTATGATGAAAGGTGGCCTGTGGATTTCGAAAGGGGCGAGACTTTTCAGGCGCTGACGGATTTTACGGCGAGGCTGATTGCGTTACGCAAAGAGTGCACCTGCTTAAGAAAAAGCCTGTTTGACAGCGATTTTCCACCTGTATCCTGCCATAGCGCGACACCGTGGCAGGGAGATTTTTTCGGCGTCACCCTTTGCATGCTGTACGCGGGCGGCGGAGAATATGTGTATGTGATGTATAACGGCGGTGCTGAGGACAGGGTTTTCACGCTGCCTGACGGGATTGATTGGCGTGGGGAGCTGCGCACGGATGATAAGGCCTTTGATGAGGGTATGCAAAACGTTCTCTTAGTGCCTGCTTTTACGGCGATGGTGCTGAAGGGCAGCGCTTTCGGCATGGATAGATGAAATGATTTCAAATTGAATTTTTTCCGGCTCCTTTGCTAACAATAGCCGTATTGAAAACGCAAAGGAGCTTTTTTTATGCCGATTAGAGCGATGATTATGGCAGGCGGCGAGGGAACGCGCCTGAGACCGCTGACGATGTACCGGCCTAAGCCCCTCGCGCCGTTGCTTGGCAAGCCCTGCATGTGGTACGCCCTCGCGCTTTTGAAAAAGCACGGCGTTGAGGAAGTAGGGGTCAGCCTTTGGTATATGCCAAAGGCCGTTAAGGATGCCTTCGGCGATACACTCAGCTATTATGAGGAGGATAAGCCCGTGGGCACGGCAGGAAGCGTGCGGCTGGCAAAAGACGATTTGGCGGAGACCTTTCTTGTGTTATCCGGCGACGGGCTGACCGACTGTGACTTGACGGAGGCGCTTCGTTTCCATAAAGAAAAAGGCGCGGCGGCGACCCTTATTTTGAAGGCCATGCCGGTGCCGCTGTCCTATGGGGTGGTGCTGACCGATGAAAACAGCCGCGTGACTTCCTTTTTGGAAAAGCCCGAGTGGGCGGAGGTGTTTTCCGATTTGGTGAACACAGGCATTTACATTTTGGAAAGAAGCGTACTGGATCTGATTCCCGAGGGGGAGGCATACGATTTCGGGCAGGATCTGTTCCCGAGGATGGTGCGGGAGGGGCTGCCTGTTTATGGCTATGAAACGAGGGCTTATTGGTGCGATGTGGGAGACCAGGCAGCATATCTTCAGGCGCAGACAGATTTGATGGAAGGGCTTGTTGATTTGCCGCTGCCTGCCGAAAAACAAGGAGAAGCCTTTATAGAAGAAGGCGCGGTGCTTTGCGATGGAGCGAAGGTGACGGGACCTGTATACATTTCAAAGGGCGCGCGGCTTGAAAAAACCTGCCTGTGGGAAAACGCCGCGGCGGGCTGCGGCGCGCAGCTGCGCGGCGCGGTACTCTGCGACCACAGCCATGCCCATGCCTTTTCGATGATGGAGGAGGATACGGCATTGGGAACGGGGGCGGAGCTTTTCAGAGGCGCGGTGTTGAAGGCAGGGGTGAAGGTATGGCCCCATCGCGTGGTGAAAAGCGATGCGCGGGTTTATGAAAGCGTGGTCTGGGGAAATTTGAGTAAAATGAATATTGTGGATGGCGTTTGCAGGCTGGATACCCCAAGGGAGGCGGATAGCTTGGCAGGGGCGCTTTATGAAGCGTTGAAGGTGAAGCGCGCCATGGTGGTGAAGGGAGAAGGGGCGCAAGCCCTGACTTACGCGCTCATCGGCGCGCTGTGCGCCCGCGGCGTACAGGTAATCCGCTTTGATTCAGGCAGCTTGCCCGCCCTTCGGCGGCTGCAGGCCTATATGAAAGTGGAATTAGGCCTGTTTGTTGAGGGACGCGCCGTGACCATCACCGTGGGGGATGGCGAGGATATTCAAAAGCCTTTGAAACGCAAGATTGAGATGCTGGCGCATCGGCAGGATTATCCTGAGACGGCGAAAGCAGATGGCGAAATCTGCGCATTTTCGGGAGCGGAGCATCTGTATGCGGCGCTTTTATCGCAGGAAGCGCCGCCAAACCAAACCCTGCGCGGCGTCATCGGCTGTGAAAACGCTTTCATACGCAATGTGGCGACGGAATTGATGGCGATGCTGGAATGCTGCCATGTGCGCGTGGCAGGTGAATGCAAGCCCTCGCAGGAGGAAATCGGCTGGTTCATAAGCGCGGATGGCGGACAAGTGAGCCTTGTGCTTGCGGAGGGTGTTGTTGATGATATGAAGCAGGCACAGCTGTTCTTCAGCGCCGTGCTCTCCTCAGGCGATGAGGCGCTGTTTTTGCAAAAGGATGCGCCCCGTGCTGTGCTGAGCCTGTTGCCCGAAGGCGTCCGCGTTCTCCCGTCCGCCGAAAGGAAGCAGGCACCGGAGGCTTTCAAGCGGCAAAACGCCTTGTTCTGTGACGGGTTATTAAAAATGCTGCTGCTTATGCGCTCCTATCCCGACCGGGCCGCGCTGAAGGCAGCCATGGAAAAATTACCCAAGGCCGCGCGGATATCGAAGGACGTGCCTTGCCCGCAAAAGGAGAACGGACGCATTTTGCGCGGGCTTATGAACCGCGTGAAGCAAAAACCCGAAGGGGATGGCATATGGATGCAAAACGATGGCGGAGTCACTCACCTGATGCCCTACGATGACAGAGCGGCCTTCAAGGTGACGGCGGAAGCTTATGATATGGAAACCGCCCTTGAACTATGCGATTTGTACGCCAAGGATATCAACGCCTTGCTTGACAATGAACCATGACCCCATATATAATTAAGATAGTTCTGGGGTGTGCGTGAGTCTTTCGTTTTTACCCACATTTCGAAAAATGGAGCCCGCGTCCCAAAGAGGATGCCATGCCCCCGCATGATGCGTCAGGGGAAGGCAGAGCCGATGGGCAGGGCACCTACCTGCTTACATAGCGGGTGAAAAAACACTGACAGCGGCATTCCGGGGATCACCGAAGCATTGGCTTCGGTGATTTTTTGCTTGTGTGCGGCGGTTGAAAAAACCTCATCTGCGGGCGAAGATATGCCTTGCAGTTCGTCAACGTAGCGTGCGTGGGCGCACAAAACAAATCAATAATTTGTTTTGTGCGGTTCCTTTGGAACTTGGAAAACCGTCAGTTTTCCAACCTTTACGCCTCCTCACGTTTCGGCACATCTTCACTCCACATCTGTGGCTTTTTGAACCGCCTTGTGTTGATTTGGGGGACGGCGGGCACTTCGTGGTGCCCTACGAAAATGCGGTGTAAATTGAAGGACTGCACGAACGGATTGCGGTAATGCGTAAGAAGCAGGGGGGAGCAGCGAGGGGGACAAGGTCCATTTTACGGAGCGAATAGGCTTGATGGAATTTTCTCTGAAACCGTTGACATTTCTTGCTTTCGGTGCTATTATGTTGTGGTTGTCTGTGTAATGGGTGAATTTGCCCTTTTTTTAGTTGCAAGCAGGCACGGAAGAAGGAGGCGCGGAGCATGGCGGAGGAGCTGGCAAAAGCTGACAAGCGTATCGCCGGAACGAAGCAGGTTTTGCGCGCCATCGAACGGGACATGGTAAAAGCCGTGTATCTGGCACAGGATTGTGATGATTTTCTTTATCGCTGCATCGTGAATGCCGCAGGGGAAAAGAGTGTGCCCGTTATCAAGGTGGAAACCATGAAGGAGCTTGGGAAAATGTGTCAGGTGGAAGTAAAAACCACGACAGCGGGGATTCTCAAGTAGGTCGGCGCAAGCCGAAATCACTTTGCTATTTTACTCGGAGGGTTGCCGGGTGCAATAGATAAATTACCATGGAGGTGCTTCAATGCCCACGATCAATCAATTGATTCGTAATGGCCGGGAAAAGCAGGTTAAAAAGTCCACCGCTCCGATTCTGCAGGGCTGCCCCCAAAAGCGCGGCGTCTGCTTGAGCGTGAAGACGACAACGCCTAAAAAACCGAATTCTGCCCTTCGCAAGATCGCCAGAATTCGCTTGACAAACCTGATCGAAGGTACTTGCTATATCCCCGGTATCGGCCACAATCTCCAAGAGCACAGCGTGGTGCTCATCCGCGGCGGCCGCGTTCGCGACCTGCCGGGTGTGCGCTACCATATTATCCGCGGTGCTTTGGATACAGCCGGCGTCGCCAAACGCATGCAGGCCCGTTCACTTTACGGTGCCAAACGTCCCAAAAAATAAGATTAAGTAACACCAGCACACAGAGCTTTACGTGTCTTTGAAAACGAACCCGGCGCGCCCTTAGGGTTGGAACATCCTTTGGAAAAAGCGGTCGAGTGACGCTTAAAACGCCCCATATGGGGGCGGCGGTATGCTGAACCGCTGCTACTAAGCCGTGCGAACGCATGAGGAGGGAAACCTATGCCCCGTCGTGGATTTATACCCAAGCGTGAGGTGCTGCCCGATCCCGTACATGGGACGACCGTGGTCACCAAGCTGATTAACCAGATTATGCTCGATGGCAAGCGTGGCGTCGCGCAGAGCGTATGCTACACTGCTTTTGAAAAGATTGCCGATAAAACCGGCAAGGATGCAAACGAAGTTTTCCAGGCTGCCCTTACAAATGTAAGCCCCCAGCTGGAAGTGAAAGCCCGTCGTGTGGGCGGCGCCACCTATCAGGTGCCGATTGAAATCCGCACCGAGCGCCGCCAGACATTGGCGCTGCGCTGGATTGTCGATTTCAGCCGCAAACGTGGCGAAAAGACCATGGCAGATCGCCTTGCGGGAGAACTGATGGATGCCGCTAACAACACCGGCAGCGCCGTCAAACGTAAGGAAGAAATGCACCGCATGGCAGAAGCGAATAAGGCGTTTGCCCATTATCGGTGGTAAGCCGATGACAAACCCCCCGTCTAGCTTCGAAAAAATGTTTTTTGAAAGGAGAGCGAGCCAACATGCCCAGAAGTCACCCGTTAGATAAGGTGCGCAACATCGGCATCATGGCGCATATTGACGCCGGTAAGACAACCACCACCGAGCGCATCCTATTCTACACAGGCCGTACCCACCGTTTGGGTGAGGTGCACGAGGGCGGAGCCACCATGGACTGGATGGTTCAGGAGCAGGAGCGCGGTATTACCATCACCTCCGCTGCCACCACCTGCCTTTGGGAAGGCCACCGTATCAACATTATTGATACCCCCGGTCACGTGGACTTTACGGTTGAAGTGGAACGCTCCCTGCGCGTATTGGACGGCGCAGTCGCCGTATTCTGTGCCAAGGGCGGTGTTGAGCCCCAATCGGAAACGGTTTGGAAGCAGGCCAACAAATACCAGGTGCCGCGCATGGCGTATGTAAACAAGATGGACATCACAGGCGCGAACTTTTTCCGCGTGGTGGACATGATGAAGGACAGATTGGGTGCCAATGCCGTTCCTATCCAGCTTCCCATCGGCGCTGAAGGCACCTTCAAGGGCATCATCGATTTGGTGCGCATGAAGGCCGAGGTGTACTACGATGATGAGGGCAAGGACGTTCGCGAAGAAGAGATTCCTGCTGAATTGCAGGCGCTCGCTGATGAATACCGCGCCATCCTCATGGAAGCCGTTGCCGAAACGGATGAAACCCTGATGGAAAAATTCTTTGAAGGCGAAGAATTATCCACGGACGAAATCATGAAGGCCATTCGTGAAACCACCATCGCCTGCAAGATGACCCCCGTTTTGTGCGGAACATCCTACCGCAATAAGGGCGTACAGCCTTTACTGGATGCGGTGGTTGCCTATATGCCCTCACCGCTTGATATCCCACCGATGACGGGCGTGGATCCCCACGATCCCGAAAAGCAACTGGTTCGCCACGCAAGCGATGAAGAACCCTTCTCCGCTTTGGCTTTCAAGATCATGGTGGACCCCTTTGTGGGCAAATTGGCGTTTTTCCGCGTGTACTCGGGGCATGCGTCCTCGGGTAACTATGTGATGAACTCCACCAAGCAAAAGCGTGAGCGCATGGCGCGTATCCTCATGATGCACGCCAACCATCGCGAAGAGGTGGACGAGGTGTACACGGGCGAAATCGCGGGCGTTGTGGGTCTTAAGGATACCACCACAGGCGATACCCTGTGCGACCAGAACAAACAAATTATCCTTGAGAACATGGAATTTCCGGAGCCTGTTATTCAGGTAGCCATTGAACCGAAGACAAAGGCCGGTCAGGATAAAATGACCATGGCGCTCATCCGCTTGGCGGAAGAGGATCCCACGTTCAAGACCTATACGGATCAGGAAACCGGGCAGACCATTATCGCGGGCATGGGCGAATTACATTTGGAAATTATTGTAGACCGCCTGCTCCGTGAGTTCAAAGTGGAAGCCACCGTTGGTAAGCCCCAGGTTGCTTACAAGGAAACCATCCGCAAAGCGGCTAAAGCAGAAGGACGCTATGTGCGACAGACCGGCGGCCACGGCCAGTTCGGTCACTGCTGGATCGAGATTATGCCCCAAGAACCCGGCAAAGGCTACGAGTTCGAATCGAAGATCGTGGGCGGCGTGATTCCCAAGGAGTTTATTGCGCCTATCGATAACGGTATTCGCGAGGCCTCCGCTTCCGGTATCCTTGGCGGTTTCGAAGTGGTTGACTTTAAGGCCATCGTTTACGACGGCAGCTACCACGACGTTGACTCTTCCGAATTGGCTTACAAAATCGCAGGATCCATGGCGTTTAAGGACGCAATGAGAAAAGCGGATCCCTGCCTGATGGAGCCGATGATGAAAGTCGAAATCATTGTACCCGAACAGTACATGGGCGACGTGATGGGCGATGTGTCCAGCCGCCGTGGTCGTATCGAAGGCATGGAAACCCGCGAAGCCGACCAAATTGTGCACGCGTTCGTGCCGCTTTCCGAAATGTTCGGTTACACCACGAGCCTGCGCTCCCGTACCCAAGGTCGCGGCATGTTCACCATGCAGTTCGACCATTACGAGGAAGTGCCGCGCTCTGTATCTGAAAAAGTGATTGGAAAAAAAGAACAATAATAACGAACCTTATTTAAGGAGGAATTTACCCATGGCAAAGGCAAAGTTTGAGCGGAACAAGCCGCACGTAAACATCGGGACAATCGGGCACGTAGATCACGGCAAGACGACATTGACAGCGGCGATCACGAT
>JGI994J12354_10001693_pt1 | contig 22231 bp, 15 predicted proteins | sample IntmicLarv3ML3BL_FD_12354 | JGI IMG/M metagenome (IMG submission 12354) | reverse complement strand
GGTGGCGGCGACCATGGCCATTTGCAATGGCGTTGCAAGCGTTTTACCCTGTCCGATAGCGGTTTCAATCAACTCGTCCCGCGTGGTGTCGTCCGCCAGTGGAAAGGTTGATATGCTGTATGCCAGCGGATACGCCGATGGATTGTTGAAGCCGAAGCGCTCTGCCATTGTCCGCAGTGAATCCGGGCCGAGGGCCTCTCCCAGCGCCGCGAAATAGACGTTGCAGGATTGCGCCATGGCCGTCTCCAGCGTCATGTGCCCGTGTGCCTTTCCGTCGAAGCAATTCATCGTCGTTGTGCCGAACTTGGCGGAGCCAGTGCAGTCCAGCGTAAAATCATCCAGACCTGCCTCAACAGCCGCTGCTGCAACGATGATTTTGAATGTAGAGCCGGGCGCATACAAGCCCTGTGCCGCGCGGTTGATGAGCGGGCTGCCGACATTGTCTGCGAGGAGCGCGTCCCAATCGGCTGCCTCCATGTCCGGTGGGTAATCCGGCGCGGAAACGGAGGCTAGAATCTGCCCGGTGGACGGTTCAATCGCGATGATAGCGCCTCTCCGCCCAGTAAGCGCATTGTAAGCAACCTTTTGTAAAGCCGCGTCCAGCGTCGTCACAATGGAATTGCCTTCGACCGGCCGGCCGGAGAGCAGGTAATCCAGCCGCTGCCATGCTTCCATGTCCAACTTTTGCAGGTCGAAATTGTATTTCGTTTCCACACCTGTTTTTGATATATGTGTGCCAAGTATGTGGGAAAACGCCCGGCCGAATGGGTATTCCCGGATGTAGCCGCTGTCATGCAGTGTGCTCACCGCGAGGATTTCGCCGTTGCGGTCGAGTATCATGCCGGGGAGACGGTCGCCGTATTCTGTGCTGAGGCGGCGGTTATATGGGTTCGACGCGACCGCACGCGCGTCAAATGTGGCAAGCTTGACGAGATAGCCTGCCGTCAGCGCGAATAAGAATACGAAAAACCAGAACACACGGCGCGTGTTTCGCCGCATCCTATCAATCATCGTCATCACCCCGCTTTGCTTGTTGCCGACGTGCTTTTTCGGACAAAGGTATCATGGAGTACAACCATTGCAGCACACCCACCGTCACGAGGCAGACGACAATTGATGTGCCGCCATAACTGATGAACGGCAGTGTCACGCCGGTCATGGGGATGAGCTTGATGTCCCCGCCGATGATGATGAAGGTTTGGAACGCGAGCATCCCCGTTAGACCGACGGATAGTAGCGCGTATAACGGACTTTTGCATCGCAAAGCGATATGCACACCGCGGTAGAACAATAGGAGAAGCACACCAATCAACAGCAATGCGAAAAGTACGCCGAATTCCTCACAAATTGCCGCAAAAATGAAATCCCGCATGACGACAGGGATTGTATTTGCGCTGCCGCGTGTCAAGCCTGCGCCAATGAGGCCGTTGGTGGTAATCGCAAAGAGGGATTGTGTGATTTGATAACCCTTGTCCGCGACATCCGCGAAGGGGTTAAGCCAGACATCCACGCGTGTTTGCACATGGTCAAAGAAGAAATACGACGCGTAGGCCGCGACGGACGCTAAACCGGCGGCCAGCAAGACCAACAGCGTATTCCCGGTGGAAATATAGAGCAGAATTATAAAGGTCATGAAGAAGATAAGCGCGCCGCCGAGGTCGCTTTGAAGGACGAGAACCAGAACAAACGCCGCCGCTGCGCCGCATACGATGAGGAGCTTGACGCCGCCGGGCTTTTCGTATAAAACAGACGCAAGGAAGAACACGAAAACCAGCTTCACCACCTCGGAGGGCTGGAAGGTCAGAACACCCACCGTCAGCCATGTCTGCGCACTGAAAAGACGCTCCGTCAGGAGCGGGGAAGCAAGCAGCGCGAGGCCGATGACTGCATAAAACCAGCTTAGCTTCTCGAACCTTGGTACAATCTTCAACGCCAGCGGAACGACAAGCATAGCCCCAAAGCCAATCGCGGCAATCATAAGCTGCCGCTGTGCGTGGCCGGGGCTTAACCGCTGGAGCGTGATGAAGCCGATATCCAGCAGGAACAGCATCGCATTCCACATGAGCGGGTCGCTGTCACGGTAGATGCGCCCGCAGGTCAGCATGGCGAATAATAAAAATGCAAGCGAAAGCCCGCCTGTCACGACCGCGGACCAGTCGAAGGCGTTGTTTCGCAGGAGCAGAATCGTGAAGGCCAGCATGTGCATAAGAATCAACAGCACCCGCTGCCGACGTACGGCGGCGGTCTGGTCAGCCTCGGTCAACCCGCGTTCGCCCAAGACGGCGTGCCCTGCAAGCAATAGAAAACATAACCCGATGGCGATAAAAATCCACCGGCTGATAACGATAAGGAGGTCGTACATGGCGTCACCTCACGACTGTGTGGGCGTTAGTTTCCTTCTTTTGAAGGGGTGTTTTTGCTCTCATCAAAGCCGGTGAACGCATACCCATAGGTAAAGCCCTCGTCCTTTGCCTTTTGCACCAGTGCGCGGACGGCGGCGGTCGTCTCTCCGGACAATGCCGCGGCATATGCTTCGCAGATGTCATACGCTTCGTTCGCTGTTTCTGTGGTGAAGGCGAGACGGATATGCCCCGCCGCGCAGGCGAGGATGTCCTTCGCCTTTGTCAGGAGGAAAACCGGCCTGTCATTGCATATATACGCAAAACATTCCTCGCAGTTTTGTAAAACGGGAAAAGAAACACCGGTGGCATCCTGCAAGCTGTACGCCGCCAAGCGACCCTTTAACCGGCAGAAGCGTCCGTCCGCACGGCCTCCCGCGAAATTACCGACGGGGCATTGCCGCGTGGTCATAAGTACCGGCCGCCCGTGGATGGTGATTTCCGCACGCTCATCCGCCCATGTGTTCATTGCATCAAAGCCGATTTCCGGCGACAGCGCGACACTTACGGCTTCGTCCGCGAGGAGGGTGTAGGTCAGCGGATTTGCAATCTGGAAGGTGTCGTCCAGTGCAATTTCCTTTTGCGTTTCCGCAAGCAGGCGCAAAACACCATGGCTCCGTACGAGATAACCGTCGATGCCGCTGGTCTCCAGCGTTTTCAGCGTTTCGGAAAAATCCGCGCCGGGAAAGGCAGGCAACGCCGCGAAGAGCGTCAGCTCCCGTGCTTTACACACCTTGACATATTTCACCAGCGATGTGAGGAAGTCGCCGTTGACTTCCGCATACACCCGCGCCACATGGTCGCTGTTCGCGACGCCGTTGAATTGCGCCGGGTTCCGCACAAGTGCGGTGAGGAGCTTTTCGCCCGCTTCGTAGCGCTTGGGTTTTTGCAAACGCAGGCGCTCTCCCGGTTCGCGCTTGAAGTGTTTCACGATTTTGTCCGTCATATCGTCCGTCGCGGTACGGCGGAGCTCATTCAACGCTGCGGCCTGCACGAAGAGGCCGTCGGCGATGGCGTTGTCCGCAAAGGTCACGGTGAAGGTCGTACCACCAGTCTTGGACAGGCGTTCCACAAAAGCAGCCTCGTCCATGGGCAGCTTTTGTGCCGCCTCGGGGACAGCGCCCTCGACTTCAATTGTAATGCCCAACGCGCCGTATGTTAGGCGCAGGCGCATGGGTTCGCCATGACGCGCGGTGATGCTGCCGGACAATTCAATTTTGCGCGTATCCCGCTCGTGGATGGCCTTCAGCTCATCCGCTAGCTTTTTGTCATACGAAAGGTATACCGGGTCGTTGTTCGCGATGTTTCCATCCACCGCAATTTCCGCCACGGTACCCGCGCTTGCCGCGCGGCTGACGGACGCGCCCGCGTGGGGCTCTTCCTTCGTCCAAATCTCAATCCCGTCGCCGGGGGTCAGGTCGCGCTCGGTAAACACGCGGATGAAGCCGCGCTTTTTGTCCACACCGACGACACGGCCGATTTTTGTGCCGATGGGTTTCGGGACAAGGTGGCTCATCATCTCTGCCCCGGCGTAATGCTTCGCATAACCTTCCGTGAAGCCGCCGCGGTTAAAGACCTGTGCCACGCGGCGGAAAGTGTCCGCGTCCGGCGGGGTTGTATCATTTGCAGCAAGTTTGTCCAGCGCATCGCGGTATGCGCGCGTGACCTGCGTGACATATTCCGGGCTTTTCATGCGGCCTTCGATTTTGAGGCAAGCCGTGCCGGATGCAATGACTTCATCCAAATACGGCAGGCTCGACAAATCCTTCGGACTGAGCAAGTAGCCCTCCGCCGCGGGCACGCCGCCTTTGAGGAGGGTGTATTTCTTGCGGCAAGGCTGGGCGCAGCGGCCGCGGTTGCCGCTGCGCTTGCCGATGAAGCTGCTCATCAGGCAGCGGCCGGAATAGCTCACGCAAAGCGCGCCATGCACAAAGGTTTCAACCTCAATGGGTGCGTTATCCGAGATATGCTTGGTTTCTTCCAAGGACAGCTCGCGGTTCAGGACGACACGGTCAAAACCTAGCGCCGCCATGGCCAGCACATCCTCGAGGGAGTTGGAGGTCATTTGCGTGCTTGCGTGGAGCTTGATTTGCGGGAATAATCGCCGTGCTTCCGCCGCCGTACCCGCGTCCTGGACGATGAACGCGTCCGCGCCCGCGCGGTACATGCTGTCCATGAAACGGAATACGGCGGGCAGTTCGTCCGCCAGGTAGAGTGTATTTACGGTGATATAGACCTTGACGCCGCGCAGGTGGCAATAATCAATAGCCTCGATAAGGGCTGCGGTGTCAAAATTCTCCGCCAGGTTGCGCGCGCTAAAGCTACGTCCGCCGAAATATACGGCGTCGCACCCGCCCGCAACCGCTGCGCGGACACAGGCGAAGTTTCCCGCAGGGGCTAAAAGCTCGGGGATGTAAGGCATATGGTTCCTCCTTGTTTATACTTGGCTTCGCCGCGGGGGGAGGGCGTCGTCTCGCCCACCCCTTTGCTTAAACGCGCAGGGGTGGGGCTCACCAACACCCAGCTCGCTTCGCAAGCTATCAAGCTGCTGGGCTCTGGCTGTTTTCAGGGCCGTTGAATCCGTAGGGGTGTTATGTCGCGCAGCGTTAAAAGTTATTTCACATCAAACTCGTCGATAAATGTTTGCAATTCCGTCAATGCTGCGTCACGCTCCGCACGGATGGCATCCCGTTCGGCAATTGTCGTCTTAAGCGCATCGGTCAAGACGGCGGCCTTGCGTTCCGAAGCGGTAAGCGCCTCCGGCGAGACATGCGGCTCCGACGTCAGCGTACGGACACGTTCCTCCAGTATAGCGGCCTTTTGTCGTTCCTTGAACAGCTCATCCGCAAGCTGTATCGCCGCGTAAATTAGGCGTGTCTCCGCCGAAATGCCTTGCGTGGCACGCTTGCTGTTGAACTCAGCAATGATGCCGTTGATGGTGCGGGTGATTTCGCGGATATACCCTTCGTCCTCGTCGCTGACGAGCATGAGACTCTGGCCGCAGACCGTTACATAGTGCCTGTTCATGGAATCCCCCCTTGCCTGAATAAGCCATCCATTGCAATTTGTCCGATTTTTGGTATAATAGATAAGGAAATGCGAATGCGGATGTATCTGCGGCATCATTTCAAAGCGCACGTTAGGCAACATCACCTATGTTCTTGCGTTTTATGTATTGAACCTTGTGATGGTTTGTATCGACATTGGCCTCTATATTCGCAACAGGTGTCTGGACACGTGGCACGGGGCGCAAACCTATAGCCCGAGCAGCTTCGCGCCGTTCTCGCCATAAATCCGTGCGTAATCTGTATCGGTTAGCCGCCAGGATTTGATGTATTTCATTTCGTCCGTCGTGCGGCTCCACGGCATGTCGGAGCCGAGAAGAATCCGATCCGTCCCGTGCTTGAGCGTGAGCCTGCGGCCTTGCTCCGGCGGCATGTTGCCGTAGATGTATGCCGTGTCGAAGTAGATGTCCTTTCCGCAGAGCAATTCTTCGACCTCGTGCCACATATAGTTGCTGCCCATATGCGCCGCGATGACGGGCGACCCGCCAAACAACGGCAGTATCCGCGCCAGCCGCTCCGGCGTGCAGCGTACAGGTTCAAAACAGCCCATGTCCTGCCCGGCGTGGAAGGTGGTAATCAAACCAAGCTCACCCAGCTTGCGGTAGAGCGGGAAAAACCGTTCATCATCCACCCAGAAGTCCTGGTAATCGGGATGCAGTTTTACACCTTTCAAGCCCAGTGCTTTTATACGTTCCGCTTCTTCCAGCGCGTCCTCCGCACAAGGGTGGACGGAGCCGAAGGAAACGATGCGCCCGTGGTTGGAGCTTGCGGCGAAGTCATTGACCTTCTTCATCTGCCGCGGGTTGGTCGCAATGTTCAATACGACGCAATAGTCTACGCCGAGTTCTGCCGCATATGCGCGCAGGCCGTCTTCCGAGCCGTCGTAGGTAGGTTGCAAGTAGCCGAAGCGCGGTATAAGCTCCCCCATGGCCGCTTCGACGATGCGCGCGGGGAAGGTGTGCGTGTGGAAATCAATAATCATTCGTTTCATCCCTAACATAAAAATGTTTGTTTCATTGTCTTATTGTAACGCAAAGAAACGGCAAAGGCAATGGGATTGTGAAATTATCAACGGGAAAGCGCCCTGTAAAGAGGAGAATCGGTTATGAACAACGAACGGCTTGTGTGCCTGTGCGGCGGTAAAATATCGTCGGTCGAAGGCAAGCGGAGCGTGGAGCATCCGTCCAGCGCAGCGGAGAATTATCTTCGCAACTTAAAGGAAATCCGCGCGAAGAACGATTGGAAGAAAAACGGAGCGGGTGCCATGTTCATGGGGCAAATGGACTTCGGCGCGGAGGAGCCATCGTTGCCGAAGGTGTTCGGCCTTGCGGCCATGGATGGAAAGCTCGCCTATACATTGCATACGGGCGACACGGCGGGCATCTACCTGAAGGATTTGGACAAGCCCGAGGAGAAGGACGGTTATGTCCTCACCAAGCGCGAAATGCAGTTTTTTGAAATGGACGCGCACAACGGGTGCATTGCGTTGGCTGTAGGGGAAAGCACGCGGGAGCGGCACCTTGCGGTCGTGACGACGGACGGCACGGACGTTGCCGCCTGTACGGAGGGCGAGAGCCGTGATGCGGACCCGAAATGGTCGCGCCGGGAGGCAAATGTCATATTATACGATAGCTGCGGCCTCGGGTACGACCGCAATATGCAGTTCGTGCAATACGGCCCGCGCAGTGTGTACCGCGTGAATGTGAAAACGGGGGCGCTGGAAGAAATCCTGGAGGGAAATGAAAAGGCGGAGTACATGCGCCCTTTCGAGGCGGCAGACGGCACGATCTACTGCATCCGCCGACCGTATCGGGAAAAAAAGCGGAACGAAATGACACCGTTGGACGTTCTGTTCTTCCCGGTGCGTGTGTTGAAAGCGATTTTCGGATGGTTGAACTTTTTCAGCCAGCGGTACGGCGGGGAATCGTTGAAAACAGGCGGCCAGAACCCGGCGAAATCGAAGCCGAAGTCCGAGGAGGAGCTGTTTATCGAGGGCAACCTCCTCGATGTGGAGCAAAACATGAAGGAGAACCGTGCACGCGGCGAGAAGAACCCGGGCACCATTCCCGCATCGTGGGAGCTTATCGCATGGATGCCAGATGGCACGGTGAAGCCGTTGCGCCGGGGCGTGCTGGATTATTGTGTCTGCACGGACGGATTCATTGTTTCCAATGGCAAGTACCTCCTGCGAATCGACAGCATGGGCGAAACCTTGCTCGGTGATGTGCAGTTGGGCGTGAGCCCAGTGTTGTTGACAGGTATGGAAAATATGTCGAAGGAATAATAACAATACAGAATAAAAACTATATCGGATTAGGAGAACATAATGGATATTGAAAAAAAGCAGTTTGAAGGAAATGACATCCGTACGGCACGGGTAAACGGCAAGACAGTGTATGCCTTGGCCGATGCGCTCGCGGCACTTGCGGGGCAGGAAAACGGGAAAAAATATTGGACAAAGCGCAAACAGCGCGCCCGCACGGCAGGTGAGGATATTGCCGAATCGCTGACGCGTGTGCGTATGCCGGGTGTGGACGGAAAGCTTCGCTTGACGGACGCAGTTACAGCCGATGCGTTGGCGCGGGTTGCGGACGAGCTTCCTGCGGAGCGGCTGGAAGCGTTTACACAATGGCACGCCTCGTTGGACAAGCCGACACGCAAGCCGCGTGGCCGCAGAAAGACGGAAACACCCTTAGTGACGGAAGCGGTTCCGGAAATAGAAGCGGACGCGACACCTGTTGCGAAAGTACAGGAAGAAGCCGCAGCGGAGTCTGCGCCCGTGCCTGCGCGACGGAAGCGCAGCCGGGGCGGACGGAAGAAATCGCAATCGGCGCAGATAATGGAGGAGGTTCTCGGGGAGGTTCTCGCGGCGGAGGCGGAAGGAACGGCGGAGCCGGCGGCGGTTTCCGTGGAAACCGAAGGGACGGAAAACACAGAAGCCGCGCCCGTGCCCACGCGCCGCAAGCGCAGCCGGGGTGGGCGGAAAAAATCGTCGCAGGCGGTGGCAGAAGAGGTCGTGGTAGCGGACGTTGTAGAGGAACCCGGCGCCGAAGAGCCGGTGCTCGAAATGAATGCGGAAGCCGCAGAGATTGCTGCCGCGCCCGCACGCCGGAAGCGAAGCCGCGGCGGGAAGAAAAAATCATCTCAGGCAGCAATCCTGACCTCAGCGGAGCCGGAGGAAGATAAAACGAAGGAAAAGGTACAGAAGGCCGTCACAAAAGCGGTGGCGAAGGCGGCAGCCAAAGCGGCTGTCAAAGCGGTCGAAAAAGTCGCTGAACACCCAATGAGGGAGCAGGCGGACAACGGTGAAATGATTCGCCGTGCCATCGGGCGGCGGGAGAGCATGGCCGTGTTGATTGACGCGGACAATGCGCAGCTTACCAAGCTCAAGGCCACGATGGACGAGCTGTCAAAATTCGGGCGCATCGTTGTACGGAAGGCGTATGGAGACTGGAAAAATCCCTGTCTGAAGAATTGGGAATCCGTACTGACCGACCTCGCCATCAAGCCGGAGCAGCAATTCGCCTATACAAAAGGCAAGAACGCGACTGACATCGCGCTTGTTATCGACGCGATGGATTTGCTGGCGACAGGGCGGTATGACACGTTTGCCATCATTTGTAGTGACAGCGATTACACGCCGCTTGTCATGCGCTTGCGGGAGACGGGCGCGTATGTATTCGGCATCGGGGCGGACAAAACACCCTCGGCGTTTGTCAACGCGTGTGATGTGTTTATCAACACACGTATGTTTGCGGAGAAAAAACCGTCCACCCCGCCGACCGCCGCGCTGCCGGATGTCATCCATCCGCTGACAGTCATCGGGCTGGAGGACGTGTTTGCACTGATGAAGACGGCGACGGAGATACACAGTGATTCCGACGGCTGGACATCCGTGTCGGACGCGGGTTCTTACATTAAGAAAGTGTTCCCGAGCTTCCGTGTGAAGTCGTACGGCTATTCAAAAATGGCGGATCTTGTACTGCTGCATCCGGAACGCTTCGAGACGAAAACATATGCCCATCGCGGCGCGACGATTCTGGCGTACCGGCTGATTGATGAGGAATAATACAGCGTGCCGGTGCACGGTATCGGGATGGTAATGAACCAAAGGAGGTGCGTATGTTAGCGGGGTTGACAGATGTTCTGTTCTTCGGGCCGCGTACCGTACGGGTAAAGCGGCTGCCTATTGTTGTGCAGGTCTTGCTGTATTTAACGGCAGCCGGGCTTGTGGCGCTGCCAATCGTCTGGTTTGCCGTCGCGGCGTGCAGGCGGTACCATGTATGGATACCCTTTGCGCTTGCGGCGCTTGTGGTTCATGTGCTGGCAAAGCTGATGTTTACCGGCTCGAAGCACATCCAGCGGCGTTTTTCCCAAATAAAGAGCCGGCATTTCTTCATGAAAATTTGGCTTATCGTGGAATACGTGTTGTTTATGTGGCTCGTATATTTGTTTTATCCGCTCGCCTGCATATTGATTCCGGCGGTGCTGTGGTTGCTGGGCGTCGAGAGCTTTATGGGATTCAATATCCTGTATGATTTACTGATGCGCCATCCGACGGAATTCATTATGGTAGGCAGCATTGCATCGTATATACTTTTCATTCTGGGCGACGGGTACAAAAAAATCAAGGCGGGCTTTCTGCCGGATTATCTTGGGCTGTATGCCGTTCTGACGGTCATGTCCGGCTCCATGGAGCGCGCGGCCATCTGGTTCTTCGGATATATCCCGATTGATTCCGGCGGGTTTTTGGAAGCGATGTCGCGCATTTTTGCCATGAGCAATGACTCCATGAGCCTTGTTGCCTCGGCGATGACACTGTTTTTCGCAATCTATTCGTTGTATAAGACCTGCGGTGTAGAAGGGGAAGCGGAAACAGAAGCGTCTGCGGAAGCAGAGACAGAAGCAGAAGAAGCATAAAAACAGGACGTGCATATGCACGTCCTGTTTTTATGAAATTGGCTTTTATTCACCATCATGCGCTTCACGGTATACCGGACGGAAACGCTCCTCTTCCGGTATCTCACGCGCTGCTTCTGCCGCATCGACCGCCATCTGATGCAAAAAGAGTTGGGAATGTATGCTTTCCCGCCCGCGCCTGTCCACGCGGTCATAGGTGCCGTCCGCTTGCAGTATCCGCAGCTTCATCGTGTCGCTGAATGAAATCGAAAGCAACGCATTCAGCTTCGCGCGCAGCGCCGGTTCCGTCACGGGGAAGGCAACCTCGACGCGGCGGTCAAGATTGCGCGGCATCCAGTCCGCACTGGACAGGTAAATGACCTCGTTGCCGCCATTTTCAAAGCGGAAAATGCGGCTGTGCTCGAGAAAGCGGTCTACAATACTTGCAACGGTGATATTTTCACTCACGCCCGGCACGCCGGGTCGTAGGCAGCATACCCCCCGGATGAGCAGCTTGATTTGTACGCCCGCTGCGGACGCCTTGTAAAGCGCCTGTATGATATTCGTGTCCACGAGCGAGTTCATTTTCGCCGTGATGGAAGCGGGCAGTCCCGCCTTTGCGTTTTGCGTTTCGTTGTCGATACAACGCAGGAACATCCCGCGCAGCGACACCGGCGCGACGGCGATATGGTTCCATGTCAGGTTGATGGAATACCCGGTCAAGACATTGAATAGTGTGGAAATGTCTTGGCCGAAGCTCTCCTTAGATGTGAACAGGCCATGATCTGTGTATATTTTCGCGGTGGAGTCGTTGTAGTTCCCCGTGCCGAGGTGGACATAGCGACGGATGCCGTCGTCCTCCTTGCGGACAATCAAGCAGCATTTGCAATGCGTTTTCAGCCCAACAAGTCCGTAGATNACATGGCAGCCCGATTTNTCCAGCCGCTTTGCCCAGATGATATTGTTTTCCTCGTCGAAACGCGCCTTCAATTCGACCAGCACCGTGACCTGCTTCCCGTTTTCCGCCGCCTGCATGAGCGCATGGACGATGGGGGAGTTGCCGGAGACGCGATACAGCGTTTGCTTGATGGCCAGCACCTGCGGGTCAGCAGCAGCGGCCTGCACGAATTTTACCACGCAGTCAAAGCTCTCGTACGGGTGCATGACAAGGACATCCTGCTCGCTGATGACTTCGAACATGTCGCGGTCAATGAATTCCGGCACGGGCTGGGGGATAAGCGGCTCATTCCGCAAATGGTCAAATCCCTTTTGCAGCGCAAAACCCATGAAGGTCGTCAAATCCAGCGGGCCTAAAATTTCATAGATGTCGCGGTCGTCCAATTCCAGCGCGGTTTCCAAGAACACGCGGAGGGAGCGCGTCATATTCTTCTCCACCTCAAGACGAACAGGGTCGCCCCATTTGCGGCGCTTGATGGAGCGCTCGATTTCGTTCAACAAATCCTCCGTCTCCTGCTCGTCGATATCCAAGTCCGAATTCCGCGTGATGCGGAAGCAGTAAGAACTGGCAACACTGTGCCCCGTGAACAAAGTGGGCATGAATTCCTTGATGATGGATTCAACAAAAATATATTCCTGTGCGCCGTCCGTCGAGTAGGGCAGCTTCAAAAAGCGCGGCATCACGCCAGGCGCTTGCACCACGGCGAACAATTCGCTGTCCGATGAGTCCAGCTCCACAATCACGTTTAGCGACCGGTTTGCCAAAAGCGGAAAGGGACGGCTTTGGTCGATAGCCATGGGCGTGAGCACGGGGTACAGCGTGCCTTCGAAATAGGTGCGGATAAATTCCTTTTGTTCCTTCGACAGGTCGCGAAACTCACGGAAGAAGATGTTTTCTTTTTCAAGCGACGGCGCGATGGAGCGGTTCAGGCAGTTGTACTGCTTGTACACCATGCGGTGTACGCGGTCGGAAATCTCGGTAAGCTGCTGCTCGGGCGAGAGCCCCGCCGCGTCACGGATGGTGACTTCGGATTCCAGCATGTCCAACAAATTCGATACGCGCACCATGAAGAACTCATCCAGATTGGATGCCGTGATGGCGAGGAATTTCAAACGTTCCAGAATGGGATTTGTTTTATCCTGCGCTTCCTCCAGTACGCGCTCGTTAAATTCCAGCCATGACAGCTCACGCGAGAGGAAGAATGATGGGTCGGTAAGCGCGCCGGGGACGGGAGCCGGAACAGCCTCGACCGGCACGGTGGTTTCTTTTATCTTTACGGCTTTTTTATCGGCGGGCTTGCCTGGCTTTTTCAATGCTTCTTTTGTTTTGGGTTTTGCTTTTCCAGTTGCCATACTTTTCACCTCATTATCGAATGCCTTGGGAATGGTACGATGAGGGCATCATGCCCTCCATATGTGTCCGCGCATAAATACCAATTTCTACTCTGTCCGCTTTGTTTTAATCACAGCTTCCAACCCGAACACATCCTCGAAGAACGCACCCTTCTCGCGGAAACTCCATTCCTCCAGTTCCATGTTCCGGTCGGAGGTTGCGGTGATGGTCAGTGCGCCGTCGTTTTGCTTGACTTCCAGAATTTTGATTTTTTGGCAATGGCTCCGGTCGAGCGCATCCGCCAGCCGCAAAATGGCCGCGAGTTTCGATACCGTCACGCGCTCCGCCCGGCTTAAGTTGCGGTAATCCTCCTGTTCCGCCGAGGGGATTATTTGGCTGTGGTACAGCGAAACGCATGCCACAAGCTCCACCTCGCGAAGGTTTAAGCCCACGATGTCCAGCCCGCGGATGATGTTGTAAGAATGGCGGTAATGCGAGCGGGAGTTGACAAATTTTCCGCAGTCATGCAAAATCGCCGCGCAGGAAAGCAGCAACCGTTCCCGCTGCCCGAGGCCATGCAGCTTTTTCAATTTATCAAAAATCCGCAAGGCGAAGTCCTGTACCATAGTATAATGCGAAGCACTGCATGCGAAGCGCTCCGCCAAGGTGAGGCAGGAGAGGAGCGTGCTTTCGTCCAGCAGTGTGCTCATCGCGGCAAAGACGGCGGGATTCAGCATTTCAAACAACAACGCGTCTGTCAGCGTGACGACCGGCGCGATGATGGTGTCGGCCTGTGTGTATTCAAAAAGTCCGTCATAGATGCACATCGCCGGGAGAAGCAGTTCCGCCTTTTCCTCCGACAGGTGGTAATCCTCCATAATGCGGTTGACGGATTTGTACTTGATGCTGTTATACAGCGCGTCGAATTGCGCCTGCTTGACGTAGAGCACATTGCCCTCGCGCTCTGCACCGCACAGGTCGCCGATGAGCGTGATTTCATTCCCTGTGGCAATAAAGCTTTTGATGGGCTTCGGTAAAAACAGCGCCATTGCGTCGGTAAAGCTTTTCAGATACTCCTCTACTACACGCTGGAATTCGCGGGAATACCCCTGCATATCTTCAAACAATTCCGTAATGCGCAAAGAGCCGAGCCGCACATTTGCGCTGTAGCGTACGCGTTCTGCAAGCACCGCCGACACGCCCATCGTGCCGGAACCGATGTGCACCATCAGCGCGGATTCTTTACTCTCCGCCGGCACGGCTGCCAGCATCATTTTGTATAGGTAAGATTTTTCCTCTTGGCTGTCAATGATGTTCACCTGCGCGCCTGTGCGGAGGCGGATTTGGTCGAGGATATGCTCACGGTTTGTCGCCTCACGCACGGCGGAGGTGGCAATCACGCGGAGCTCATCCGCGCCGTATTCCTGCGCAAGCTGGACATATTGCCGGATGATGTCGCAGGCTTTGTCCGCCTTCGAAAAACTGATGCGCCCGACCGTAAATGTTTCCCGCCCGATGGCAAGGGGGTAAGACGCCGATTCCAGCAACTTGATGCCCGCTTTTGTGTGCTGTGTAATTTTGAGACGAATCTCGCTTGCCCCGATGTCAATCACGGCCGCCGACTTTACGGCGGATTCTTTCTTTCCCATACGGCTGGTCCCTCCATCCTTGCCTTGTTCGTTACAGTATATCACGGATTTGGTGAAAAAGAAACAGAAAAGCGTGATTTTACGCGGGTTTTACAGAAGGCTTGCGTGTATGAGGCGGCACGTGGTATCATGGAGGCGGTATATATGTCGCATCAAAAGAAGGCCGTCGTGATGATATACACCCATGCATTTCCAAAAGGCAAAAAGTGCAAGGTATGGCTTGATGAGTTGCCGGATACCGCGCTTGGCCCCCTGTTTTTGGATGCGCGACTCCCGGTGCAAAACGCGCATAGAATCAATAATCGCAAAATCGCCATGGAACTGGTTACGCAACGGCATATCAGCAGCTATGGCATGCTGGGTCTGGAATGGACGGCCTTGCCGACATCAAACAACGCGGATGTAAATGTGCATTACAACAATGCCGGCGGAAGGATTTTTACCGAAACGTCGGCGCACAACAGGAATACCGTATTGGCCGTTATGCCGGAGGAATACGCCGAGGCGGTTTTACAAGCAGCAGCGGCGTTTGTGCAAAGCTGCCCGTGCTTTCCGTCCGGAAGGCTCGCCTTTACGGTGGGTACACATTGTCTCGTCGGCTCGAGCAAGGCGTTGTTCCGCGCTCTCACGCACATTCTTTTGATTTGCTTGGTGTCAAACCGAGATATGCGTGACGCACGAGCGTTGGAAACGCTTTTGGACAGTTTGCTTGTGTTTTAGGGGCGGACATGGTATACTGAAAAATGGCTATATATGCCGAATATGAAGAATGTAGAAGGGGGTCAACCATGCAAAAAGCAACTTTCACGCTGTCACGCTATGCCACGATTGACATGTATCTCTATACGGAATCCTTCCGCACGCGCAAGCCGTTTGTGCAGCCGGGGCGCGTACTCATGACAAATATGTACCTTGTGCCGCTGCTGGATTTTGATGTCAGCGCGCTGGCCGGGAAGGCAATTAAGTCCGCAACGCTGGAAATGACATGTATGAACAAGCTGGAAACCGTCGCGGTGGACATTTCCACCGTGTCACAGGATTGGGACGCGGAGACTTGCACGAACTACAACCGTGACGCAAACGGCACGCCGTGGGCAAACAACGGCTGGATGACAGATGTCATCATGAGTGGCGGTTACTCGCAGTATTTTCGTGAGCCTGTGACACACGCGGGTAATATGGCCGTCATGAACGTGAATCCTGATGTCATCGAAGCCATGGCGTCCGGCCAAAGCTTCGGCATGACAGTGATGGATGTGCGCTCCAAGTTTTACGGCCATCCGGAAATCATGCGTGATGTCTGTATGGAATTTAACACAGACCCGGCAAACGGCCCCGTGCCGACGCTGACGGTTGAGTACGAGGACGCAGAGACGGTGCAGCCTGCGCCGCTTTGTTCGCTGTATGCCACGGCCATGTCCGTTGAGGATGAGGGCTCCTGCGCAGTGCAGTTGGCATGGGATCCGATTTGCCCGCCGTCCCGCCGTGCGTTTTTGGAACTGTATGTCTCCGATACGTCTGCGGACATCGCCGCGATGACGAAAATCGGTAAGTATGAAACCCCGAACCTTTGCGGCAACCCGCGCGGTACGGTTATCACCGGCCTGAAGCCGAATACGGCATACAATTTCGCGGCGGTTGTGCGCGATTTTGATAAAGTGAGCGCGCCGGTATACGCGAAGGCGGTGACGATGAACCTTCAGGTCATCCCCGCATTCCCTGCGCCAGTTCCGAAAGAATTTGCCTGCACAAAGAACGCGTTCGAAGCCAAGGGCTTTACGATTGGCGTGACGGATGATGTGGTGAAAGTGAACCCGCTGACGGGTGAGCTGTATGAGTTCGGCGGGAAGCAGCTTTGGAACAACGGCATTGTCCGCGGCGGCAAGGTGTCTCTTGCCTGCGCGAAGGGCGAAAAACTGGGATTCCAGCTTTCTGTCGTGACGGATAGCGCAAAGGATTTTACCATTAACGCATTCGGCCGCATGGCGGATTCGTTCCGCTTCGGCAAGCTGTGGTGCCTCAATATCGACGGGAACTGGGTGCCGGATGCGGTGGTGCCTGTGTCAAACGGCGCGTTCGCGGTTCCGTTTGCGGAGAATAAAATTGACGGGCAGAAGCAGCTCACTATCTTCGTGGACTGCCTTATCCCGGAAATGGCCGATGCTGGCCTGTATGAGACAAACATCATGATTGCGGCGGACGGGCAAGAAGTCAATATCCCCGTGGTGCTGGACATCGCGCCGTTTGTGCTGCCGCGTCCGGAATTCCGCGTGGAGCTGAACGGTTATGTCTTTTTGCCGGAGTGCGCGGATGTGTTCTACGGCGATAAGGACGCCGACCTGATGGAACGTGAGTACTACCGTATGGCGACCATGCATGACAGCACCATCAACATCCTTCCCTACACGCACATGGGCACGGTACAGGAGGGTTACGCGCCGAAGCTGGGTCTTGTGGACGGCGAGGTGCACGTCGTGGACTGGACGGAATGGGATGCGCATTTTGAGCAGTATCTCGACGGCACATACATGGTGGATGTCACGGGTGAGCGCGTGCCGGTCACGCATATCTACCTGCCGTTCCATGAAAACTGGCCGATGACGATGGAGGAATGCTACAAAATCAAGGTGCCCGATTTGCCCTATCCGGACAATGTGAGCTATCAGGTGCAGCACAGCAGCATCAATGTGGCGGACGATTTCACGCCGGAATACCGCGCGGGCATCAAGTCGGTCATGAAGGACTTCATTGCGCACATCGAAGAAAAGGGCTGGAAGAATGTGGATTTCCAGTATTTCTTCAATAATAAAAACTTCTACAAGGAAAAGCGCAAGGAAGGCGAAGCGTTCAAGTACGGCACGGGCTTGGCGGCGTGGCTGGGCTATCACACGACGCCGGAGGACGGCAGCGCGACCTCTTGGTGGCTGCTGGATGAACCGCATTTCCGTGCGGACTGGGAGATGCTGCGGTTTTACTCGACAATCCTGCGTGAGGCGCAGGCAGAGACGGGCGCGGGACGGCAGATTAAGTTCCGTGCGGATCTGAGCTGCTTCTTCCAAGCGTTTGATTTCATTGACGGATTGCTGGACATCAACGTCGTCGGCGGGTTCTATTCGAACCAGCGCGAGGACATCCTGCGCCGTCGCAAGCGTATTTTCGGCGAGGAATACTGGCCGTACGGCGGTTGGAATTCGATCAACGGTGACAACGCGGATAGCGTGCGCTGGTTGTTTGATGTGTATCTCAAGGGCAGCCGCGGTATCATCCCGTGGTACAACTTCGGTCTGGACATGAATTACGAAACGCCGGACGATTTGGCCGCGATTTACCCGGGCAAGCGGTTCGGGCTCATCGAGTGCGTGGCGAGTACACGCTTAAAGGCCGGACGCAAGGCGCAGGAGATGATTCGTTATTTCGACGCGATGAAGCGGCATTTACACTATTCCGACGCGCAATTGAAGGCGTATGTCACGTCGTTCATCGCGCTCCGCGGGAAGCATGTGCAGAAGGATGCTATCGACGCGGGCAAGGCGCAGTTTACCGGCAGCACGAGTGCGTTGGAGGAATTGAAGCGAGATATGCACCGGATTCTTGCGACGAGCGGGAAGTTATATTTTTAAGGTAAAACCGTGGGACGCTGTCCCACACCCTTCCAAGGGACTTGTTCCTTGGAAACCATTACAAGAGCCGCGCAAAAAGCGCGGCTCTTGTAATAAAAGGGAGGGAAACACATGAAACTGATTGATATAACACATCCGCTGAGCCCGCAAACGCCGGTTTTACCGGGCGTAGCAGCATTGGCACTGGAGAAGGTGAAAGCACTGGAAGAGATAGGAATCCATTCGTACCGGCTCGCTTCGACGTTGCATACGGGCACGCATATCGATATGCCGATGCACCTTGTAGACGACGACAGGATGGCGGCGGATTTCCCAATCGATTGCTTTGCAGGGCGCGGTGTGCTGCTGGATGTGCGCGGGCAAAATCCGATTGTGATGGATGTACGGTATGCGGACATGGTGCGGGAAGGGGATGCGGTGCTGCTATACACGGGGTTTGATGCGCAATACGAGACGGACACGTATTTTGACGCGCATCCTGTTGTGGAACAGGCGTTGGCAGATTTCCTTGTTGCACGGAAGGTAAAGCTGGTCGGCATGGATTTGCCCGCGCCGGATGTGGTGCCGTATGCGATTCACAAGGCACTGCTTGGCAACGGCATCTTCGTGCTGGAGAATCTAACGAACTTGTCCGCACTGCTGGAGGTGCCGGATTTTGAGGTGATGGCGCTGCCGCTTAAACTTGCCGCCGAAGCAAGCTTTGTGCGTGCGGTGTGCCGGGTTGAATCGTGATGGCGAAACGTTGGTTTGTTGTTATGTTTGGCATCACATTTTGCGTCTGCGCGGGTATCACGGTTTTTTGTATTGCAAATGGACAAGAGATGGCAGCCACACATCTGGAACCGCAATATGCCTTGCGGCGTGCGCAGCTCATTGTTGCGGCCATCGTAACGGGGGTTCTCGTCATGTGCCCGCGGACAAGAAAACAAGGGAGGTTATATGTCGTTCCGTTGCTATTGTGTATATTTGCATTTGGTTATGTCGCCATAGTGAATCAATTCCCATGCTGTACGGGTGGCTGAGCGGGATGAAAAGAAAGAGGCATACAGATGTCGTTGGGAAAACGGCTGTTGTATGCCTCTTATGTTTCGGTTACGTGTATGCTTCTACCTGCATGACACGGATGTCCAGCATTCGCTTCAGCATAAGTACATCCTCGAGGGTATAGGGGATGAACGGGCGGCCGCGGTGATACCGGCTGATGGCGGCGGCGCATAAGGAAGCGAACCGCCGTACGCCCCGGATTGCAACCCACTGGCCGCAGCGCTCGTTTGGTGTTTTGCGCCCTTCGGAACGGTAGCGGCAGCCGTCGCAGATGCCGATGTTGTTTTGTATGTAACGGATGAGCGCATCCGCATCCGTTTGGGCTTCGGCGGCTTCTATAAAACGGTCGAACTGCCCGTGAACATGTCCGCCGTTGCTAAGACGATACGGCACAGATATACGCGCCGGATTGTTTTGCAACACCAGTGAATACAGCTTTTTGTAAGAATACCGGAAAGTGCAGGGGTCTTTCATTTCGGCCTTCATGCCTAATGAAAGCGCGTATTCATGCAGCGTAAGGAAATACTCTTTTTCTACGTCGGACAAGGGACGAAGCAAATCGTCAAGCGACAGGATGATTTTTTTGGCGAACAGGCGGAAATCCCGCCGCTCAAGGTAGCCGCCCATATTCTGCTTGCGTGTTTTCGCGAGCGCGCTCATGCGGCGGAAGGTATCGGCAAACAACGGGTAGCGCGGGTTCAACAGGGTTTGTGTAGGCTCGTCAAAGAGAAAGCCGAATTGCGGAGTTTTTTCCAAAAAGCGCATGAAGGTTTCGCGGTGGTGCTTGTTGGGTTTGCCGCCGCCTGCCAGCCAAACCAAATAATCACAGGTATACCAACGCGGTTGAACCGGCGCATAATCATCCGGATGCGCCAGCATGTCCGTAAGGATTTCCATGGTGCAGTCGTATATTTGCGTGCAGCCTTCTTGGATTTCTACGTCCTCAACATCGGAAAGGGATACAGAAAGCGGCACAATGTGCATGCCGAATTGCCAAATCTGCCGTTGATAGTCGCTGACAAAATCAGAACGGTTCACATCAAAGCGCATCGTACACCTCCATATACTATTCCGATTTCAGGATGCCCGCATCATAACTTTGCCCGATGGATTGTCCCGGCGGCACGACCAGAAAACGCTCATCATCCCAATGGCCGGAAAGGAAATCGCGCAGCAGGGAATCATTCCCGGAAAGCTGTGTGTATGTCCAGCCGAGATAATCTGCACAATCCTTGGTGAAGGCGATGTGCGCACGGTTGTCCATTGCAGGCCAGTCGATGAACGCACAGGCCTTGTATTCCTTGAGCCAATTCTGCTCCATTTCCATGAGATATTCCGCGTTGTCTTCCCCGTACTTTTCCTCATATTCCGCACGGAGCCGTTCCACGCGACCGCGCGACGGCATGACTGCGTTCTCCAGCCACCCGGCGGAATACCAGTACAACCCGCCGCTGGCCGCGTCGAACACTTCACGGTACTTCTCCTTCGAACCAAGCAGCAGCGTCGCGCAATCGTGTGCGCGGGGGATGACGAGCGGGTAGCGCGTGCTCTTTAAGCCGGTGACGGCATTGCTGCACAGGCCGTACCCCAGCAAAATCGCATCAAACTCATGTGCGCCGTCCGGCGGGAGATAGGAATACATGTCTTCCTGTGCTTCGAGCTGGTCAATTTCTTTTTGCAAAAGCGTTTGCAAAACCTTCGGCGTGTCGTGGAAGCCTTGCCGGAGGTAGGATACGTCAATGATATGCTCACTCGTCGCGGAGAGAAGTGAAATTTCACGGTAGAGCACCTTGCAGGCGATGACTTTGAACCGCATGGGAATCTTCCTTTACATTGGTTTGGGGTGGCACGATGAGGGCATCGTGCCTTACGCAGTCGTATACAAGCGTGAGGCTGCATCTGTATGCGTTATTTTATAGGTGTTGCGATTTTGTGTTTGTAAATCGAGAGGAACCCTCCCGTTTTACAGACCGAAATACGTTGCCAGTGCGGTTTTGACAGCTTCATCTGTTTCGAGTTCCGTCACTTCTACACCGTCGGGGCGGAAAAACTTCAACGTGCAATCGTCCAGTGTGATACGCCCGTCCGGTGTTTTGATGGCGACCATGGCGACCTTGTTGAATATGGAGGAGGGATGACGCTCGCAATAGAAGCTGGACGCGGCGAAATCTGCGGGCACCTGGCGCTCTTCTGTGAAGGCGTATTGGCGGCGGAAGCTGTCACCATGACGCTGGCAGAGCACCCAACCGAGATATTCGTCCCGTTCAAAGCGGTATTCCGTCATGCCATCGAACTGGATTTCGTCCGTGATGAGACGCAGCGGTGCGCGGGGCGCTTCGTTGCCGACACCCACATCGCAGAGCCATTTTTCTCCGTCGATACGTACCATGAGGATTTGGTGCCGCCGCATAGGGATACCGTCCTCGCCAAGAAGATAGCGCGCGAAGCAATCCGTCGCGTCGTAGCCCAGCCGCCGCAAAAGCTGCCCAAGCGCGGCGTTTAATTCAAAGCAGAAGCCGCCGCGGCGGCGGATGACGATTTTGTTAAACAACGCGTCCTCGTCGTAATTCAATAGCACCCCTGCGAGCACATCCAAATTTTCATACGGAACGGTCAAGATGTGACGCGCCTGTATGGCGGTGAGTGTCTCAAGTGTAGGCGTAACACAGCCTTCATAACCAATCCGCGCCAGATAGGCGCGTGTACATTCATCCATGTATTGTCCTCCTTGTGTAAAAGCTCTGGCGAGCGCGGTACCACTGCCAATATATTATCTTGTCTGTTGGGATAATCCCTTAATCTGTGCGATGACCCAATCATATTCCGCGCGGCGGACGATGGCATGGCAATACGGGCATTCCGCGGATTGGTTGATATTCAGCGGCGCGCCGCACTGCGGGCAGGGGAACGCGTCGTTTGCCAGTTCCGTACTTGTCTGCGTGCCGCGCGGGCGCACAAGCGTCCATTCGTAGCGCATGAATTTCTCCTCGTTCGGGTTGCCGCGTATGACTTCGTTTGTGCTTTCTTTAACCGTATACGTTGTAATCCGCGCGTAGATTTCCGCGACGAGGGTTTCCGTCTCGGCCTGCCGCTGCACACCGACAAGCGTCACGTCCAGCACGGCGATGCGCTCGATTTTATTGATGATGCCCTTGCCGCGGTATTGGTCAAGCTGACGGTCATACTGTGCAAACTGTTCGTCGGTAAAATCGCCGCGCAAAGGCGTGATGTCCATCGCCGTCCAGCAGTTTTGCATCTGGACATA
>JGI994J12354_10001692_pt1 | contig 22235 bp, 21 predicted proteins | sample IntmicLarv3ML3BL_FD_12354 | JGI IMG/M metagenome (IMG submission 12354) | reverse complement strand
CCGTCCACGGGTGCGAAGGACAACTCGATGTCCTCTCCGTAGTTCACGGATGTGACGTCGGGTGTTGTGGTTCCTTGGCCGCTGTCCGTCAGGAAGATCGAGAAGGTCGTAATGAATTTTGCAACAAAACTCAATGGTCCGCTGACCGATGTCAAGGTTATTACATTGCCTGAAACGGCTCCTGACGATATGTCTCCTGTCCACTCAGCAAATACTCCGGCCACATCGATTGCTTTGAGATCCATTCTTGTTGTGTCCTTGCCGAACAACACTTCTATTCCGGTTGAACTGATGAATGTTCCGCTATTGTCTATATCAAATTCGATATCGCCGGATCCGGAAGGGTCGACACTCAGGTTGATTATATGTCCCAACTTTGCTTCTAAGACAAGATTATCTGCTATGGTCTCATTGTAGTTACAGATTCTTCCCGGAAATGAATTTGATCCGTCTGTCCACTCTATCGTACCCTGTATTGCGGTGACATATGGTCCGCGAACATAGAATGTTGTGAGACGATTCGAAGATGCATCAATAAGCTTGATCTTTTCGTCGTAATCTGCCCAATTGCTCCCATCTACACTGAATTCCAGCTTATCTCCGCTGGCAATAGGTGAATCAGTTGTCAATTCCAGTCCGAAATATCCTCTGACTTCGGATGAGTCCGTTTCTACCTCCCCTCCATTGGGAATAAGAGATGATACAACGCACTGATATTTTACGAACGGGTTTGTGGCAAACACTTCACCGTGTACAAATAAGGGTAGATCTGATAAATCAGTGATATTTATCCAGCCGCTCCAATTCGTTCCATCGAATTCGGAGATCTGCCATTGATATTTTACAAAGTCAGATCCTGTACCGGTGACTGACACTGTTATCAGCTCTGCGAACTCCCCGTGGAACAATAATTGTTGAGTAATATTGATCGTTGTCGTTATACCGATTGAATCGGCGAAGTACGGCATTCCATTATTCACCCTGTTGCTTACTGAAATAAAGGAATCATCATCTATCGCCCATACCGATGACCCGTTAAACCATGTGGACGGGAAGGATGCTTTCACAATGAAATGGCTCATTTGGAGCGGTGTCGTACCTACAGTGTATCCTCCGGACATCGTATCGGGATAATATGCTTCTGAAATGGTCGTACGGGTAGAATTAGCCGTGTTTCCGACTATTCCCCCCAATTGTGATGTCGATGTGTTGTATACCGATTGGATTATATTTTTGCCGCCGGACGAAGCTTCGAAATCTATATGTCCGACTATTCCTCCTGTGTTAACTATTGACGCTGCGGTGATGGAGCCGATGTTGTAACAATTCTCTATCAATCCGTCTTTTGTGACATTTTTGATCAGGACCATTTGACCTGCTATTCCTCCGATCCTGTTGTCCCCATATACGTCACCATAGTTGGCAGAAACAGTAGCGGAGGCCGATCCTAACTTTCCCACTATACCCCCCACATTACTTGTGGATCCACCTATACCGGTCACATTCCCTGTGTTGATAAGATATGTGAGATCTGCCTGAGATGCTCCCACTATACCTCCTATATTTTCTTTTGTTCCCGTGACCTGCCCGGTATTATTCGAGTATGATATCTTCCCGCCGCTGGCAAATCCAACGACGCCTCCGACATCGCTTAATCCCCTAATATTTCCATAATTGGATGAATTATTTACCTCAGACGCTCCTAGATAAAGATATCCCACTATGCCTCCGACCTTACTTCCTGCGGCTGCTGTCACGTTTCCGCTGTTATAAGCATCTTCTATATTTCCCGAGGCGGTATTACTATTGTACATAATTCCCAAGATACCGCCTACTTGAGCATCCCCGGGAGAAGCGTTTCCTGTCACATTTCCGTAATTGAAAACTCTCGCTATATCTGCAGCGGCACTTCTTCCGACAATACCTCCAACAGTATGCAGGGCTCCGGTCACATTTCCGTAATTGATGGAATCCGATACTCCCGATGCGACATTAGAAACGTATCCTACTACTCCCCCTGTATTGGTTGACGTTCCGGTCACATTTCCGTAATTGATGGAATCCGTTAACACTGCCGTAGCGGAGATCTGTCCTATGACCCCTCCCGTATAATTGCCTCCGGTGACGGTCCCGTGATTGACAAGATCCGATAATTTTGACGCTGATTGAACGTGTCCCGCCACACCTCCTGTGTTGGTGCCTCCGGTGACGGTCCCGTGATTGACAAGACCAGATAATGTCGGCGTTGAAACAACAACTCCCACTACACCTCCTGCGTTTGTAACCCCTTTTACATTTCCAAAATTAACGCAATCGGTTACCGATGAAGAGACAACATCACCAACTACTCCTCCCACAAACTGACTGCCGTATCCGTACACGTCACCATAATTCACGCAGTTGGTGACCTTGACCCCGCTCCCGGTCGAATATGCTATCACGCCTCCTACGTAGAAGTATGCCATTATGCTCCCGTAATTAACAGAATATGATATGCCGGAACCGGATCCCACAATTCCGCCTGCAGAACATCCCTGTGCCGTTATATTGCCGTAATTGGTACAGTAGGACGTTTCTGCTCCGCCAATGGTATACCCTACTATTCCGCCCGCACCTGTCGGAGCAGCCACTGTTCCGTTGTTGAAGCAATTGGTTATCTTTGTTCCGGAATATGCAAACCCCGCAACACTTCCGAAATAAGCGATAGAATTGGACGAGCTTATGCCGCCGGTAGTGGAGCTGTTACAATGCCTGATCATGGAAGCTGTCACGGAACCGTCTAAAAGTTTGACATTGTCTATCCTTGCCGGCGAGGAAAGTATTCCGAACATTCCCCTGCTGTACAGCGATAAATCTGAATCTTTGGTGGGATCGCCTCCGACGAATAACACGACCTCCATCCCGGTGATGGAATATCCGTTACCGTCGTATGAACCTGAGAACCCTCCTAACTGTAGCGGACCTGAACCGATCGATTCGAAATTACCCATATGATAACTTTTCTTCTTGTCCCCGACCGAAGAAACAGACATCGAAAATGCAAATTCGCGTTCGGAAGGGTCAATACTTGTGTCTGCGGAAACTCCTCCGATCATAAATATGAACGGTGTGTCTCCGTCGAATCCGGAACTGCTGCCTAATATTGTTATCAAACCGTCCGTAAGCCCCTCATTTGTGACTCCCGTATTCATTTTCCCAAACAAATACTGAACCTGAGCCGACATCGGATCGAATCCCGCCATATTATCCGTCTTATATGATATCTCAAAGGTCACATCGAAATAATCGCCGGCGGGCTTAATTTCAGTAACCTCCACAGTTATTTCCCATCCTAAGTTTGCAAGATACGCGTTCATATCCGCATAACTGTCCGGATTATTGAAATCCAGGTCCCGAGTTTGTATATATTTCAGGTTCAGATTGGAATTCATCTCTTGCAAAGCCTCAATGGTATTGATCTCGATTTCACCGAAATTCGATCCGCGGGGTTGGACATCGCTGAATCCGGCTCCATCCACATGTGTCCAATCTGGATTGAATCCCGAACTTTCATCGCTATTTGAAAACACCGCAGAGAATGATACCGACAATAATATCGCCGCCACCATAACAATGATCAGTTTACTGGAAGTTCCGTTTATTCCCCTGAAATCTAACGCTGCCCCTTTCATTCTTCCACCGTCAAACAAGAATATATATCTCTGCCCAAACTACTGACATATTTAAAACATATGCTTAGATACAAAGAACTTGGTTACTGCAAAATTTGCGTTTGTTGTATCAGATTTACTTCGATATCAACATCACTTCATTAGGTTCATTCTCTTACTCTATTTTATACCATCGGAATATCTCCAACCCCCTCTGGCTATTTCACTTTAGCTAAATGAACCGGAAAAGAAAAAGACGGTTGTGAATGTCCCTCGGCACAATACGGAGTCAACTGTCACTGAATTCATTGTGCCTGCACAACCGTCTCAAACAATAATAGTGTATTCAGTATTTAAATTTAGGTATACCTAAATATTATTATCTTCCACCCTTAGCAATTAAATAACTGATAGCTTGATTATCTCCTATGGAACCTGAGGAAATAGGGATCAACGAATGCGGATTTGTTTCCGATTTGTTGGAGATGAACCCACAGAAGTTCAAATCGTTCCTTTCCCGAGAGATCAATGAGAAGATATTTCATCTCGATTTGACCGAGAGTCAGGCTCTTTTTGTGCTTGTTCTGAACAAGGATCGCGGTCTCTCTTTGAAAGAGATGACCGACAGACTAGGCGTTCACAAATCTCTGACAACAAGAATGACAAAACATCTGATAGAGAACGGCTTTGCTATCAACACTGCGGAATCCGGCAGAGAATACTCCGTGATCCTCACAAAAAAAGGTTTGGAAGCAAAAAGAATCATTTCGAAAGCATTTGAAGACATATGGAGCTTAGTCTTCCAGGAACTTACTCCCGAAGAACGGGAAATGTTGCACATTATTTTCGTAAAGATACATAGTCGCATCAGAGAACTCTCGGAACAGGAACCAGAACAATGTGAAGACGGCCAAAACCCATGAGTTGATAAATAAACTCTAAATACAGTGACGCCTTCACTTTGTTTCCGGACTTGGATTCACTTTCTTGTTGTGTATAAACAACGGACACTGAGAATCTATTTCCCTTGATGGAGAATAAGACATGAATGAGATAGGATTCGTCATTGTACAGATATTCATACTGCTCTTAATGGCAAAATTGCTTGGACGTTTGTTTGAAAAGATGAATATGCCCGGACTTGTCGGAGAGATTCTTGCCGGCGTTATTTTCATAAATCTTATCTTATTCTTCCCCGAATTCGGAGTTGCCTTGCATTTCGATCCGGATGCGTTTGTACACGATGAGACCCATTTCCTTCATGTGATGGGCGAAATAGGAATAATATTCCTGCTTTTCATGGTAGGACTTGAAACAAAACTCGGAGATCTGGTCAAAGTGGGAAAGACCGCGACATATGTTGCGGTCCTTGGCCTCATAATACCGCTTTTGGGCGGTTTTGCTCTTATGCTCGCATTCGATCCGGGAAACGTAAACCTCGCACTCCTCATAGGAACTGCAATGTTCGCCATGAGCACAGGAATAACGATCGAAGTTTTCAGAAACATGAACGCCATGGGCACAAAGGAAGCTAAGATCATAATCGGTGCAGCAGTTATCGATGATATTCTCTGTTTATCTTTACTTGCAATAATCAGCGGAATTGTCACTCCGGATACGAATATGACCAATATTCTTGTCAATACAATAACGGTCGTCGTATTCCTTTTATTGACTTTCGCGTATATATCCAGAGTCAAAGAAAGTGCAAAACGCAGAAGAGAAAGAATGATCTCGAAATACAAGACCGACATGCATGTTGACGGTGACCTTGTCGTAGGCAGTGAGATATCGGATTTCCACGAGAAGAAACCCACTTCCGAACTCGGAGTCTTAAGCATTGCGGTGCTGGTCTGTATCGGAATGGCTGCACTGTCCTCCACAATCGGTCTGGCAGGTATAATAGGCGCCTTTTTGGCAGGTATGATATTCGCCGAATTCAAAGACACCATACCATGCGAACAGAACTTCAACACGATCACGGCATTCATGTTGCCGTTCTTCTTCATATTCGTCGGAATGATGGTCAGATTCGATAATTTCGAGATTGGACTTATGCCTTTATTGGCTGCGCTTATCGTTGTTGCGATATTGACCAAATTCATTGGAGGATACGTGGGAGCCAAAATGGGTAAAATGTCCAAGGATTCATCCACACTTGTGGGAGTGAGTATGATACCTCGAGGAGAAGTGGGGATAATCGTTGCAAGCATCGGACTAAGCCTCGGAGTCTTCACGGATTCGATGTTCACCATTGTGATACTGATGACCCTTGCAACGTCGATAGTAGCTCCGCCTTTGATCTCCTGGGCTTACAAACGTATGTGGAAAAACGATCATGAGGATCCGTTGCCGGATCCGTAAAGAATTTAAAAACAAATTACCCAACCGACCCCGGTTGGGTTTATTTATCCTCTTTAACAACTTCCGCATCAAGTGCGTTTCTGGATATGCTGTCGATCCCGTTCTTGCAGGATGCTTTATTCTTGTATCCCTGCGAAGCGGCTATTATCTCTCCATTCATGGCTTTGAGATGGAACCTGAATTTTCCTCCCTTATCCAGGAATATCTCGAATTTGGGATTTGTCAAAGCTTTGAACCCTTCCACGGTCTGATCCTCGATCTTCGATTTACTGTTCTTCTTGACACTATCGATCCCATTCATGCAAGATGATTCGTTCGCATACACTTGCGATGTACAGATTATCTGTCCATTGTCCGCCTTGAGGTTGAACATGACCCCATCGCCCGCCTTTTTTACTATGAATTTACCCATTCGTAATCCTCTATTGAGAGATGACTATATACTGAATTTAAGACTATCGAATTATTTGTTTGTTCGACCTATTTTATTTTGATTAGCATATTTTTGTTTCTTTCTATTGAGCGCAGGTTGTTTAATGGATGTCAAATGAAGATACCATTAAATACATGAATTGAAAAGTCAAGCTTCTAAACCTTTCTTCTCGCGCATTTTCAGAAGTATACTGGAGACCAATGACAGAACGGGCAACTCTATCAACGGCCCTATAACCAGAACCAATAATATAAGCGGTGATTCGGGAAATGCCGCAGCGGCAATGGCCAAAGCCAGCGGAGAATTTCTTGCCAGAGTCGTGAATGTCAGTGCAGTGGTATCATCGAAGGAGAAGTGTAATCTTCTTCCTATGATCTGCGCAATGATGAAATTCACGGCGAAAAATACACCCAAAGGCAGCAACATTTTAAGCAACAATATAGGATTCTCGACAATCGTATCTCCTTGAGAGGCGAACATCACAACGACCGCAAGGCAAAGGAAGAACAATTGAAAGTTATCCCCATGATTGTCCAATATCTCCTGAGACTTTTCCTTCTTCTTGATACATGCAACCAGGAATTTCACGACGTTCGCGAGAACAAAGGGGATCACCAACACATAGACAATACCCATCAGCATGGATCCCATATCGAAGGATGATGATCCGGTACCGATGAAAAGAAACAGATAGAATGGCAGCAACAACACCTGTATCACTAGATTGAGAGGCAATATAGCTGCATTCAACGGAACGTTTCCTTTAGTGATGCCCGTAAAAACAAGATACCAATCCGTACACGGAGTGACAAGCAACATCAGGAATCCGATCCGCATATCCATTGAGTCACCCAGAAAGAGATAACCCAACAAAACAGCAAAGAACGGTGTCCAAACGAAATTTATCAACAAAGATGTCCCGGTGTATTTTACATTCTTGATGGATTTTCCTATATCTTTTATGTCAACCCTCAAGAAAATGAAGAATAAGAGTACCATGAGGAAAGGTTCTATCAGTATCCCCATGTTGTCTGAAAGAAACATATTCTGGCCCAGAATTATTCCGATTACAGCCGCAACAATGATTATTACCGGTTGTAATTTTGATATTCGGCTGAGGCCTTCCGACATACTCACATCCAAAATTGCATTGGCTTGTTTCTATAAAAATATGGATGCATCCGACCAATGCTGCAATTATTGCACATCTTTGTTTCCTGCAAAATTATATATCTTTGAATAACATTTGAATGTTTGTTCAAATGTTCAATAATTCAAAAGAAGATAACACTGCGGCCGCGATTTCGGAATGCAGAAACGAACACGAAAATGACATTGCGGTTGCAAAAAACGGAATGCCGGAAGATCAGCTTGTGTACGACCTGTCAGATCTGTTCAAGGTATTATCTGATAGTACCCGTCTGAAGATCCTATGGTCTATTGAAAACAAAGAATTGTGTGTCTGCTGTATATCCGAAGTTGTGGGAATGTCCGTTTCAGCCGTTTCGCATCAATTGAAAACCCTGAAACAAGCAAATCTTATCACATCGAAAAGAAAAGGAAAGAACATCTATTACTCTCTGAATGACGAACATGTGAAAACCATCCTGGAAACCACATTGGAACATATGCTGGAATGATATAATGAAATTTAACTACAAAATGGAAAATCTGGGATGTGCGAATTGCGCATCGAGAATGGAAGATGCGATACGTAAAATGGATGGGATTGCTTCCGTAAAAATTATTTTTATGACTGCTCGTCTGACCATCGAAGCTGACGAATCGCAGATTACAGAACTTGAAGAAAAGATGGAAAAAACCATCAGAAAGATCGAGTCAGATGTGAAACTGAAAAGGGTGTGACCGTGTTCGGCGAAAAGGTGATCGCGAGGATCATCATATCGGGAATACTTTTGGCAATAGGACTCCTGTTGCCGGAAAGTGACCCTATTACTGTTCTTATTTTCGGGATATCGTGCATCGTAATAGGTTACCCCGTATTCCTGGAAGCCGCCAGAGATATCATCAACAGACAACCGTTCAACGAGAATTTCCTTATGACGGTTGCCGCTGTGGGGGCTTTCGCAATATCGGAATATCCCGAAGGTGTGGCAATACTGTTATTTTACCAAGTGGGAACGTTGTTTGAGGATTATGCCGTCGATAAGTCCCGCAGATCCATTTCTTCCCTGCTGGAACTTATGCCGGACCATGCAAATCTTATCACCGATGAAGGGATCATTGTAACATCTCCGGAAAACATCAATGTGGGGGACCACATAATAATACGCCCGGGTGAACTGGTACCTTTGGATGGTATCATAATCGAGGGACGTTCCATGATAGATGCCTCGTCCGTCACGGGAGAATCCACGCCGCGAAATGCGTCCAAAGGGGACCTGTTATTAAGCGGATGCATGGTCGTGAACGGTGCTCTTACCGTTGAAGTGACCTCGAAATATGAAGATTCCACTGCGTCAAAGATAGTCAATATGGTGGAAGAAGCATACGGTGCCAAATCCCGATCCGAGAATTTCGTTACGATCTTCGCGAAATACTATACTCCGTTCGTTGTGGTCTCCGCACTTCTTCTTGCTGTGATCCCTCCGTTGGTATTCGGATTTCCCTTCAACGAATGGATCTATCGCGCATTGACATTCCTTGTCATCTCGTGCCCATGCGCTCTTGTAATATCGATCCCTTTAGCGTTCTTCGGGGGTATCGGAGGGGCCTCGCGCGTAGGAATATTGGTCAAAGGAGGGAATTATCTCGAAGCCCTTGCAAAGATCGACACCGTCGTGTTCGACAAGACAGGTACATTGACTGAAGGTACATTCGATGTTGAAAATATTCACGCCGTCGGTATGGATGAAACCGAACTCTTAAGATTGGTGGCACATGCGGAGTTCCATTCAAATCATCCGATAGCGAAAAGCATTTTGGACTTCTACCAAGGAAGTATCGAAAGCTCTCTAATAGGAGATATCGAAGAGATCGCAGGAGTGGGTATTCGTTCTTCGATCAACGGAAAAACCGTTCTTGTAGGCAATATCAAACTCATGTCCGAATTCGATATTCTCTGTGAACCTCCGTCGATGTTCGGTACTGCTATTCATACCGCCGTTGATGGAAAATATTCCGGATATATTGTCATTTCCGACCGTATAAGAGCAGACTCCGAAAAGACCGTTTCCGACTTGAAGAAAATGGGGATCAAAGAGATATGTATGCTTACGGGCGATCATGAGTATGTGGGAAAATATGTCGCGAATACCCTCAAAATGGACAGGGTGTTCACCGATCTCCTTCCTTCGGATAAGATAACCATTGTGGAAAAACTTCTTTCGGAAGGACGAAGAGTAGCTTTCGTAGGCGACGGGATTAACGACGCTCCCTCTTTGGCAAGATCCGATGTGGGTATCGCGATGGGGGCTATGGGGTCTGATGCCGCGATCGAAGCCGCAGATATCGTGATCATGGATGACATGCCGTCTAAAGTACCGATGGCCATACGCATCGCAAAGAAAACAAGATCCATTGCAATAGAGAATATCATATTTGCACTTGGTATCAAAGCACTGTTCTTATTGCTGGGGGCACTTGGCTATATCACACTTGTGGAGGCTGTGTTTGCCGACGTCGGAGTTGCAACGATAGCGATTTTGAATTCGATACGTACCTTAAGGATATCGCAATACGAAAAGAACTAATAATCTTACTATCATTATGATAGTATGGTCAAAGGAAATCTCGGTGTTATCGTATGTCCGATCTTGGAAGACGAACTCATATACAATCTCTCCAACGATAGTGAGGAAAAGAACATATTCCTGCTCGACAACCCAAACATAGCCGATATTTCACGAAAACTCGTCAACAATAGTTTGAGTTTCAAACTCATGGACGAACGCATGTTCATGAACGGGATGGAAACCCTCCCGGAAGGAAAATTCAACATCGTAATACTAATGAAAGACATGGGACTTCACGCAGAGCCAGAGATACTAAAAGATAATCTGAGAGAAACTCTTATGTTCATGCAGTCAAAAGTGGATGCTTTCGCTTTATACTACGGATTATGCGGAAATGCAAACAAAGGGTTGGAAGAATGGGCCGCCACACACCTGATCAAACCTGTAACGATATTCAGGGATGCATCTGGAAAGATGTGCGATGACTGTATCGGGGTGGCTGTCGGCGGAACCGAACGATACTACAGCTTGCAGAAAAAGTACACCGGGGTCTTATATTACACTCCCGCCATGGCGACCAAATGGAAAGATTTCTTCACAACGAACGATATGTTCAGAGGAGTAGAGACCAAAAACTACGACAGAATAAAGATGGTCCTGGAAATGTGCGATTATCATGACGTTTTAATGGTCCCAACGGGCCTTGGGGATAAAAATGAATTCGAAGAATCCCTGAACGAATTTGCAAAAGAATTTAATTTCAACATAAAGCACCTGGAACCAGGATGGGTCACGCTTGAACCCACGAAAAAGATATACGATGATGCAAAAGCATCTCTCAACAACTGAATTCCGACCCGTTGTGAATACACAAAGACCAAGTAATCGCCCAATCATTAAGGTTCATGAGCGATAAGAAAACCGCAGGCCAAAAACTCGAAGAAAAGCTTCTGATGAAGACGAAGAACCTCGGAGAGACAGATGCCTCACTTTTAGAACGATCAACGGAATTTTGCGAAGAGTACAAAAAATTCCTTTCCAATAAAACCGAAAGAGAGATCCTGGACTACACCCTGCCTATATTGAAGAAAAAGGGGTACAGGGAGTTCCAACCCGGAAAAAAATACTCTCCCGGTGACAAATTCTACATGAACAACCGGGACAAAGCTCTCATAATGGTAACCTTGGGAAAACGCGATCCGGCTGATGGTCTTCGCATCAGTGTAAGTCATACCGACAGTCCGAGGTTGGATTTCAAACCGAATCCCCTCTTTGAAGATACCGATATGGCCTATTTCAAAACTCATTACTACGGTGGGATCAAAAAATACCAGTGGACGGCAATACCTCTGTCGCTGCACGGCGTGGTGTCTCTGACCAACGGAAAGACCGTGAAGGTGAAGATCGGCGAAGATGAGAACGATCCTGTGTTTTGCGTTACGGATCTTCTGCCCCATCTGGCCATGAATCAGATGAAAAAACCTGCCACGGAGATCATCGAAGGAGAACAATTGAACATACTGATCGGGTGCTGGCCTTTCGATGACGAAAATGTCTCGGGAAAAGTCAAACTCAACATCATGAACATCCTCCACGAAAAATATGGTATCGTGGAAGAAGACTTCCTTGTCGCGGAACTCTGTGCGGTTCCTGCGTTCAAACCCATGGACATAGGATTGGACAGATCGATGATCGGTGCTTACGGACAAGATGACAGCGTATGTGCTTTTACCAGTTTAATGGCCGAGATAGAATGTAAAGATCCTGAATTCACGACTGTTACCGTATTTGCGGATAAAGAGGAAATAGGATCCGATGGCAATACCGGAATGAGATCGTTCTTCTTCAGAGATTTTCTTGAGGATTTTGTCTCCGCCTACGGGTTGCAGGTCAGACACGTTCTCAAAAAATCAATGTGTCTTTCGTGTGACGTCAATGCGGCTGTAGACCCTGCCTTCGGTGAAGTATTCGAAAGGAACAACTGTTCCTTCCTGAATCGCGGTCCCGTCGTTTCGAAATACACTGGAAGCAGAGGAAAATATTCCACCAACGATGCTTCGGCGGAAACAATGAGTTTCCTGAAGAAGATATTGGACGATGCGAAGATCCAATGGCAGGTCGGTGAGCTCGGAAAAGTGGATATCGGAGGCGGCGGTACGATCGCCTCGGACATATCCATTCACAATCTCGACACTGTGGATATCGGTGTTCCCGTTCTGTCCATGCATGCGCCGCTAGAGATCACATCGAAATCGGATGTATATATGCTGTACAAAGCGATATCTGCATTCTACAACGACAAACATCCTAAAAAGTGAGGTCATCCCTCACTTCTTTTTCCCAACATAGATGTTGACTGCCCCTAGGGACTTGACATAGAATCTTGAATCGACGAAACCCGCTTTTTCGAATTTCGATATCATCTCCTTACCATGGGGAAATCCTTCCACGGAAGAGGTCAGCCATTCGTACGCCGAATATTTTCCATCTATGACTTTTCCCTTGTCTTGTTTCTTTCCAAGCCGGGCAACCCTGTGCTTCATATATAATTCGTAAAAATACCTTACAGCCCTGTTGTTGGGTTTGGAAAGTTCGGCAACCACCGCAACACCTCCGGACCCAAGTACTCTGTACATCTCGTCGACCGCTTTTTGAATATTCGTAACATTCCTAAGCATATATCCGGATGTGACGACATTGAACGATCTGTCCTCATATGCCAGATCCAATGCGTCACCGACTTCGAAGATGACCATTTTGGGAAGACTGAGTTCTTTCATCTTGATCTCCGCCATCTCCAGCATCTTTGGAGTTATATCGACGCCTCTTACCTCCCCCTCTGTTCCGACACCTTTTGAAAGCAAAAATGCGATCTCGCCCGTTCCCGTTCCGATATCCAAACATCTTTTGCCGTTCAGATCGCCGGCTTTTTTCATCATAAAATTATGCCAGCCTCTGATCATACCCATCGACATTAGGTCGTTCATCTCATCATAATCCGCCGCGATCTCAGTGAAGACATCTTTTACGTAGTCTTTCTTGCCTTCGAATTGCGTCCCGTTGGGTTTAATATCCTCTGACATCAGATCAGTCCCGGGATCGCATAATAGCCTATTAAGTATCCTATCACCAACAAAACCCCGAAATGCCAATTGAGTCTGAACGACAACGGCACCAGAAGCAAACTGTTCCTCTTATTGTCGTGCGCTCCCTTTCCGTTCATCATCAACAAATAAAGATCTATCAATGTAACGAATGCAAGTCCGCAGGTCCATGGAATTACCTGCGTCAGGATCAAAACAAAAAGTATGGGAAATGATATCGCGTTCAAAGCATAATAAAGATTCAAACTTCCTTTATAAGAGAAGAAACTCGAAAGCGTTTTGACATTTGCTTTTTTATCCTCGTAATAATCTCTTGTCTCATTTCCGCTGAGAACCGCCGTGATCACTAATGCATTCGGAATAGACATGAAAAGAACTTCGTACGATATCGAACCTGACATCGTATAGTAAGTTCCCATCGGCATCAGTATTCCCATCATGAAGAATACGCTGATCAACCCCATGGCGTGATATTTGTATGATAATCCGACCGTATAGAGCCCTGCTCCTGCGATTCCCAACATACCAAATATCAATACTCCCCACCCTATGTACCAGATAAATATTAACCCGCAGAGCGCCGTTATTCCGAGACAGGCAAGTCCAACCATCAATATCGCTTTCGGTTTAAGTTTGCCCGTAACCAACTCGGGTGACCTGACCTCATTCTCCGTCGTATCTGTGCCTTTTACAAAATCCCCGTATGTATTGAGCAGGTTGGCTGCGGATTGGAGAAGACAACCGCAGACGACTATCATCAGAAAGATCCACCAACAAAAATGCCCGTCATGATATGCTATCACACCACCTATCAAAACAGGTATCACGGCCCCATGCAACGACCATGGTCTGAACGCATTGTACCATCCTGATTTTACCGGTTTGATCTCTTCCATCGAAACTCCGAATGCTTGTTATATTATTGTAAGTTGTGCTTTTTAGAATTATTGTGACACAATACGTCATATCGATAGTATCATCTTGTTTGAAAACCTTGATAAATAATCCCGCGATACATGCGCATGAAGTTGATCGGTTTGATCACCAGCAGTGCGTTTATGATGAGTCTCGCTCTGATAGTTTCTTTGGCAACGAACTTCCTCGGGGTTTTTCCAGGTGCCCCCGATGATGTCCTGAACCCCGATATGAGAAGCAATCTCACGATTCTGTTTTTAGCCGTGATGATGACATTATCTCTTTCAAGGATACCGAGTAAAAATCTCAGTCCGGTAGGAAATATGAAATCCGTCACAAGGGGAATAATTCTTGGTCTTGTGATATCCTCTCTGATCCCCATAGTAGGATTCCTTCTGCTCAAAGATACCGAATATTACAACTACGCCGTTGGTCTTGTGTTCATAGCCGCAACTCCTTTCGCGGCATCCGTAGCTCCGCTTTCTCTCATATTGAGGGGGGATATGGAACACGCACTCCGCTCTACGATCTATGTTTACGTTGTTGCTCTTCTGTGGATCCCGTTCGTCGTATTCCTCCTTCTCGGCGAGAAAGTAGACATGACGAACCTTGTGATCACAGTGATAGAGATCATCGGGGTACCTCTGATAGTTTCCAGATTCATCACGTGGGTAAAGATAGACAAAAGGATAATGGCCATCATTATGAACTGCATCATATTTTTCCTTGTCTGGCTATCTGTTAGTTCCACATCGTTCCCCAATGAGATAGGGATCTTGCTTGCATTCATGGCTATCGTAGCATTGAGAACCTTCGGACTCGGGAACGCGGTTGAGATCATCGAAAAGAAAAAGGGCATATGTTGGTCTCAAAGGGTTACAGACATCCTCATGACATCCTACAAGAACAAAGGGATCGCAATAGCACTATGCGTGGCGGTAGCCGCTCCCATGGGGATTGCCCAATTCGCAATGGTTGCCATTGCATCATCGATAGTCATAGAGATATGTTGGGTGGTCTTCATGGATTCCGTACTGTTCTCCAGAAAAAGAATGACGAGGGAATTGGCAAAAGAGGGTATGACGAGTAACGATCAATAATCGACGATACGCGTGACCTGCCTTGAGGACAGTTCGACGATCCTGTCTCCATCCTTCACGGTCCCGAAGAGAAGTTCTCCTTCGGGATCATAAACTTTCCTTTTTCTGTTCTCCTCACTTGGAGCATTGGCATAACAATACATGCAGTTATGATCGCAGGTATCATAACTTCCTATGTCAATATTCTTCACACACTTACACCTGTCACGAAGAGGCGATGATAACTCCGAAGGAACATTGAGAGAGGTCATGTAATCCTTGTCTATACAACCTTTGTATGATATTCCGTATTCCGATAGGTCGGCATCGGCGCAGCAATAGTTCAGTTGCATATCTCTTCCTTTTACTGCCTCAGACATCATCTTTCCGACCTGACATATTTCGGACGGATTTGTTTTTCTGAGTTTTTCCTCTTCGGATATCCGTTCCAACTTTTTGTACAGATCAACGAATCCGAAGGTGCATCTATCGGTATATCCTTGAAGTTCGTCACACAGCATATTGAACTTCCTGCTGTGGTATTTTATATCGTATCGATCATTGATGATTACTGGATCATACCGCCATATTATCCTGTCTTTTCCGATCTTGTCCGATATCTCCTTGAACGAATCCACTATGTCAGCCTTGAACGGTACTCCGGGCTCCACATCCTTCCCGTAAGGAGTGACGGTCACCTGGAAGCAGTATCTTATTCCCATTTCCGTCATTTCATCCAGATACTCTGCGATCGGACGGGGATCCTTTGTCATGAATACCAGCATATCTATATTCCTGGGAGATAGATTTACTTTGTAGATCACATCTCTTTGAACCGGATTTCGCACCAGTGCATAACCTGCGCGCAGTCTGTTGATCATCCACTCCGCATGAAATGCGGGAATGTCTGTCCTTCTGCTAGCACAAACTATCATATTTGTACAATAAGGCGCAGGAGAACATAAGTATTCTCAGGAAAATAAACCATCATGGTCGAAGGAGGAATAAGGACATTCGTGACGCTTATCGGAATGATAAGCATCTCGGACGATGGAGAGGGGAACATCGACGGACTCTACCTCCCCAATCACAACCTGCCCGTAAGGTCTGAAAGTCAGAGTCCGGTGATAGAAGAGGCGATAGTTCAGATAAATGACTATCTCTCTGGAAAACGTAAGGATTTTGACCTTCCGATCTCCATTAACGGAACCGAATTTCAAATAAAGGTATGGAACGCACTGCGTGAGGTCCCCTATGGCGAAACTGCCACATATGCACAGATCGCAGAACGAATAGGCCGCAAACAGTCATACAGAGCGGTCGGTACCGCTTGCGGGAACAATCCCCTGCCCATCATCATACCCTGTCATCGTGCAGTAGGTGCCTCTGGACCCGGAGGGTATTTAGGGGGCTTTGAAATGAAGAAAAGACTGATGACCGTAGAAGGGATTAAGATTTGATTAATGTAAAAGAAGAACTTAAGAACAAAAAAGCCTCCCTGTTTCCCAAGCGAGAACATCAGACCATCTTTTGAATCATATGATATATCTTTTCCGCATTCGCAATGCCCACGCGAGCACCTTTTCTCTCTAAGTATGTCCAACTCCTTTTCAAACACTCTTCTTCGAAGGAAGGACTGGTCACTGCTATCACCTTTCCGTCTTGGAATGTATCATCTTCCAACATCATGGCGAACATATCCTTAGGAACGCAGATTATTATTTTATCGAAATATTTCGATATCTGATTGAGGTGTCCTAAGTAATCCTTTTCATTTTGAACGCGGAGATAGTCTTCCTTTGTTGACATCACATTCTCGTAGTTTGTGATCACGTAATTTCCCGGGACAAACCCAAATCTTGAGGAAATTACGCCGTAAGATACATCACATATCTTTTTCCCATCTTTTTCTGCGAGATCAAGCTTTGCCACGAGCCTTTTGACTTCTTCGACACGGCCTCCGAACATTTCGAACGCGCTTGTCAACCCCTTTTTCAAAAACACCGTGGAATCGTTAGTTATCACGAGTACAGACATGATATTCGATTTTTTGCTGTTCATGATCATACTCCCTTCGATGAAAATCTGTATGCAATGCTGCAATTACCTTCCTCAGACACCATACACGGGCCCTTCGGATTGCTTGGTTTGCATGCGGTCCCGAACATAGGGCACTCCTCGGACCTTATCAGGCCTCTGAGCACTTCTCCGCATTTGCATCCTTTCGCTTCCGCTTCGACTTCCGGTGTTTTTGCAATGATATTCTCGTGTACAACATTGGCATCATGGTTGGAAAATTCGGGTTTCAACGCCAACGCACTTTTCGGTATTACGGGGAAACCTCTCCAATCCCTGTCCACTGCAACGAACGTCTCGTCCATGAGCTTTCTTGCTATGGGATTACCGTGTTCCTTGACAAGACGGGTGTATTCGTTCTCAACCTCCGCCCTGCCCTCGTATATCTGTTTGGTCAACATATACGCGGCCATCAGAATATCCAACGGCTCGAATCCTGCCACAACCTGTGGCACACGGAACCTTTCAGAAAATGTATAGAACGGATCCAGCCCTGTGATGACCGCAACATGTCCGGGCATGATCATCCCGTTCATCTTCGTCTCTCCCATATCGAATATTGCTTCCAATATCGGAGGACATATCCTATGACAGCTGTATATACTGAAATTCTTTGGAAGTTCCTTCTTTAGCGGAACGCATGTGGACGGAGCTGTTGTTTCGAATCCCACCGCAACGAATACCAGCGGTTTACTCTGTTCCGATGCCATTCTGACCGCGTCTTCGATCGAATAGACTATTCTTACATCAGCCCCATCGGCTTTCGCATCGAACAATGAACCTATTGTCGTGGGGACCCTCATCATATCGCCGAAAGCGGTTATTGTCACACCGTTGCGGGCAAGTGTTATCGCATCCGCAATCTCCTTGCTTGTGGTCACACATACCGGACAACCCGGACCTTGACATATCTCAACGCCCGCGTCCGCCAAAAGCTCTTCCAAACCGAAACGAACTATTGTATCCTGGTGTGTTCCGCAGACATGCATGAATTTGTTCTCAAGTCCCATGTCCTTTATCGACGCAAGGACTTTCTTCGCGGTCTCCCCGTCTCTGTACTTGAACATCACACTTCCTCCTCGATGTCCACCGTTTTTACACAACAGGCTTGACCTTTAATCAATTTAATCTCACTTCCGCACTTTGGACATGACAGTACAGGTACGGATCCGTGATCGTCTCCGAACTCTGCATCCTTGGTCGGCCCCTCGTATGAACAGGAATTACAAAGGACCTCTATCGGCTCCTCCTCAATGACCAGTCTTGACCCCTCAAGGATCGTATCTCGGGTCATGATCTCGTATGCGAATTCCATCTGCTCGATACCGAGATTGGTCAACTTCCCTATCGTAAGCACGACCTCCGTCACACTAACGACCTTGTAACTCTCGAGTTCCTTCAAGATCGCCGAAATAAGGCCGGACATTATTGATACCTCGTGCATCGGACCGGTATTACGGTTACACTTTATATCTATTCACTAAGACCTGGACTGTAAGAAAAAAGAACACATTTCCCTGACCGAACATCTTTCGCAACGAGGGTGATTCGGCAGACAAACAACCTGTCCGTGCCTCACAAGATATCTGTTTATATCCGACCAACGATCCTCGGGAGTTATCCTCATAAGTTCAAATTCAGTTGCGACTGGGTCCTTTGTTTTCACCAGCCCCATTATATTTGCTATCCTGTGAACATGCGTATCGACACAGACTGCGGGTATTCCCATTGCATATGATCTGACACAAGCGGCCGTCTTACGTCCGACCATAGGCAACAACAGGAGTGTCTCAGTATCTTCTGGAACTTTATGATTATATTTTTCCTTCAGGATATTACAGCATTCCACTATTGCAGTGGCCTTCTGCTTCGGAAATCCCGCAGGACGTATCAGCCCTGCCACTTCATCTATATCTGCGGCAGCTATTTCGTCTATCGAATTGTATTTTCTGAAAAGATTATCTGAAGCTTTTCTCGTATTGTCGTCACGGGTCCTTTGAGAGAGAATGGTCGCTATGAGCACGTGAAATGGGTCAACATCCCACTCGGGGTTTAACCCCTCAGATGACCTTCCTGGGTATGCCCCTTTGTCATATTCCCGCGATAAAATGTTCAATATCTCGCATATGTCTTTTTCAACCATTTCATCGCATCTCCCGCCATATGGAACGAACCTGTCACGAGGATCGTGTCGTCCTCTCTTATCTCCATTGCCATGTCCATGGCATCCGATACTGTCTCGGCCGTTCTTACCTCGATCGGATACTTGGAGAATGCTTTCCGTATCTTCTCTGTTGCAGCGGCTCTTTCCGATTCCGGTGACGTTACTATCACCTTGTTCGCAATACAGGAAAGATTTCCGGCGATCCCGTCCGCATCCTTGTCATCAAGCAACCCGAACACCAATATCACATTGCCGTACAATTCCTGTATGTTCTCAGCAAGTACCTTCGAACCCGCAAAGGTATGTGTCACATCCAATACCAGAGGGATATCGGGGAGTTTTTCCATTCTGCACGGCCATTTCACGTCCTTTAATCCCTTTTTCAGATTGCATCTGATGCACTGTCCGTATATTTTCATTCTGGACACCGCCTCGATCGCCAAAGAGGCGTTGAAAGCCTGATATCTCCCCGGCATCGATACCTCGTATTCCTCTTCCAAATATGTGAACCGAACTTTGTCGACCATACATTTTATGATCGAAATATCCTCTTTCGCAACAGAGATCATAGCTGCTCCTACTTTCTCGGCCCTCTCCCCGATCACATTCAGAACTGCGCCCGTGTTCATCGTTACACATGGAACCTTGCTTTTCAATATCCCTGCTTTTTCCGAAGCGATCTCCTCTATCGTTGTACCCAGGAATTCCGAATGATCGATGCTGATATTTGTTATCACACAGACCTCTGGCATTATGACATTGGTGGAGTCCAACCTTCCTCCCATCCCCACTTCCACCACCGCATATTCCACGGCGGCATTCTTGAAATGAAGGAATGCCATTGCCGTGGTTATCTCGAAGAAGGTGGGCTGTTTACCCTCTTTCTCCATTGATTCGACTGCAGGCATTATCGTTTTTATCAACGATGCCAGTTCGTCATCCGTGATGTTCTTTCCGTCTACGGATATGCGTTCATTGAAATTTACGATGTGAGGGGAGGTGTATAATCCTGTTCTTATCCCCGATACCCGCAATATTGAATCTATACATGCGGAGACAGATCCTTTTCCGTCTGTGCCGGCAATGTGTACACTTTTGAAAGAGTGATGGGGATTATCCAATCTTTCCAACAATTCTGTCGTGTTGGATAGATCTAGTTTTACTCCCCTGGATCTTAGTCCGTACATCCACTCCAGAAATTGTTCTTTTTCCGTACTCATCTGCCTTCGGTCTCCACTTTTTCCACAATAGCTGATATCATGCCGCTGCATGTGGTGCCATTGTTCTTTGCTAGTCTGCGTATGGCATCCATGACCCCTGAACCATACTGCGCCGCCTTTTTTTCCTTTACGGCGATCGAACGATACCCCTTTTCTGCTGCGACAGACCTCAGGATCGCTTTTCTCACTGTGGTTTCCGCAGACAACAGTGCCTTTGTACCCATGCTTTCCACGGCAGCCATCAACTTCTCGTCCAAGAATGGACATATCATCTTCTTCCCGAAATGTTCGGCAACCTTTCTTTCGTGAATCAATGTTGTCTCCCTGAGTTTTTGGAGATCGTCTTTCATCATCTTCCTCAGAGGTTCCTCTTCCAATCCTACATATTTGGAATATCCCGCGAATATCTCGTCCGCACCTTGCCCCGTCATCACATATTCTTCCTTGCAATTGGCGCAAACGTAGAACACCGGTAATTCGAATGACAGCGTTAACAGATCCGTTGTCCCCGTTATTCTTATCATTTCCTCAATGGTGTTCCTCAGTCCCTCTTCCCCGATAACAACGTGATTCCATTCCAGGTTCAGATCGGATGCGACCTCTTTTGCCATTCGGGCGTCATATGACCATCCCGGATCTGCCGTTCCGTCTTTCGATCTTACCGTTCCTGCAGTATACAGGGAGATTTTTGCCGCATATTTTTTCGCGATAGCCGTGACCAACCCCGAATCGAGTCCACCCGAGAATGCCACTGCCAGGTCCTTTCCCTTTGTCTCCCTCGAGACAGCATCCTCCAATAAGCATCCGATTTCGCCGAAATTCGACATATCCCGCATAATGTTGATTATGATAATAAATCCGATGGGGAGTGCCACTGATCCGGAAAATAGTATTCGGTTCTTCACCCTGTCATGATATAATTATTAATATGGATGGTCATTCCGAAACATGGATGGAGTAACACGCATCGGTGTGTCCCTTGAGCCGGAACTTCTGAAAGACTTCGACAAAGCCATATCGAAGAAAGGTTACGTCAGCAGATCGGAAGCTATACGTGACCTCGTCAGAGACTCTTTGGCAGAGAACGAATGGAAAAATGATAAAGAGTTCATGTGCGGCGTTATCGTGATGATCTACGATCACAACGTAACCGGGATCGGAGAGAAACTCACCGTACTTCAACACGGAAAGATGCAGAACATCAACACCTCCATTCACGTTCATCTTGACCATGATAAATGCATGGAGATCCTAATCGTCGAAGGAGAGTTGGGCCAACTTAAGGCACTGACAAACGATGTGTCCTCAATCAAGGGCGTGCTGAGATGCAAATTGACCATGGCCTCACAAGCCACAGGACACATGCATCACATAGGCATAAGACACTGATATTGCTCAGGTCCGGTCCGTTTGGCAGGCACAATCGGCGGTATTTCCCCGTTTACCAATGATTAAATAATCCTTACGTTGTCGCGGGGTCGAATGAGAAAACTGATAATAACTGAGAAAGCAAACGCCGCAAGAAGGATCTCCAC
>JGI994J12354_10001691_pt1 | contig 22242 bp, 6 predicted proteins | sample IntmicLarv3ML3BL_FD_12354 | JGI IMG/M metagenome (IMG submission 12354) | reverse complement strand
GTTCGTTCCGCAATGTATCGAAGTTCGTTCCGCAATGTATCGAAGTTCGTTCCGCAATGTATCGAAGTTCGTTCCGCAATGTATCGAAGTTCGTTCCGCAAACCCGCATGAATACAGACTTTTTTGACACCGAAAACAAGCTATAAAACAAGCTATAAAACAAGCTATAAAACAAGCTATAAAACAAGCTAACAAACATAGGCGGAAAACCGCCTTGTTTGTCGGCTTGTTTTTGATAAAAATAATCTATTAAAAAAACCCGGACTACCGTTCCATATCCATATCGCGTCTCTGTCGTTGTTCCGGTTTAAAAGGCTCTCTGTCATGAAGAATATTATTTATCATCACTCGAAACTGCTCTGGTAAATAATTCAGCAGTTTTTGAAGCCATGATTCCATACGTCCCAAACGTGCCGTCAGCTTTGCATTTTCCATTACCACTTTCAAGGAGGGTTTTTCATTTAATGCTTGTTTTGCCCTCTCCTCTGCTTCTGCCGCTTTTTTTTCAGAGGTTTTTATCATGCTTATTGCCTTATCTCTTTCAGCCTCGACCCTCTTAACGTGCTGGGCTGTTTTCTTCAGAGATTCAAAATCTTCATAGCTAACGCCTTTTAAAGCCCCTGTGAGCGTCTTTTTGCCGTTCATGGCTATAACTTCCCTCTCGGTCAATATCCTCGCTTGTAGAGCCTCTACGTCGCTCTGGAGGGCATCCCTGCGCTCATGCAGCGTATTCACCTCTGTTTTTGCCGTCTCAGCCTGTTCTTTTGCCTTTTTTTCCGTTTCCTGCGCTATGGAGATTGCCTGCTCCGCTTTCAGCTCTGCGACAGTGCGGTTGCCGCCGACCGTCGCACCGTTTAATACGGGCACGTCCTGACCGAGCGCGTGTTCTAACGCGGTCTGCAAAGCAGGGTGAAAGCGTTGTAATTCTAATTTGGTCAGCAATTCTTTTGCGGACACCTTTTCTTTTTCATTCTTCCCAACGACCACAGGCACAAAAGAAAAGTGTATATGAGGTTGTTTCTCATCCATGTGGACGTAAGCGGATATGACGTTTTTCTCTCCGTATTTCTCTGCAAGGAATTTATACGTTTCCTCAAAAAATTCTCTGTCGCGGCTGAATCCCTGCGGAAGTGTTACGACCCATGAACACATGACATTTACATCGGCTCGGTTCAGACACTTAATTTCTGAGGTTCGTTTTCGTATGAACTCAACCTGACCGCCCTCGTGATTGGGCGCGAGATTATAATTCAGTGGCGTTTTTTCTATGTCGATGTTCTGATTGCCGAAACGGATATAATCGCCGTTCTCATCTTGTGCCCTTTCATAGTGGGCGCACAAATGCCCTGTTGTCGCTCTCGTAAATTTATCTACATTTGCCAAAATCCATCACCCCATCCATGAGGACGATTATAGCACTAACGATTTGGTATAGCAAGTTATACCAAAAATATTTTTTTGGAAACTTGCAAGGATAGCACCCTTGACCCTTTCACTGCCGGATGCAGCGAATATGTGTCGCCCTGCGTCGACACATCATGGGGGCTTTGCCCCCACCGCCGATACCGCTGCGGCGGCAATCGACGGTTCCCCCACTCGCTCAATGCCCACTTTGAAAAGGTGGCTGCCGCGAGTGGCTTCACACTAAACTTTTTCGCTCGCCGCTATGGCAGAGGGGCAGGGATAATACGTATGAACCAACCGTTTATATATTATATAAACATCTGATATTATCACCGGGGTTGTGAGAACCATAGGCAACTAAATACCGTCGGATTTATTCCGACGGTATTTTTACTGTTATTCACAGTTACAGCACAACACAATTGAGAACAATTTGACAATATAGGCAAATTCAGGTAATATAGAAGCAATGCAATTCACACGATATGTATAGCATTTGTGTTTTTGGAACTACGAATATTTGAATATAAATTTGAATATAAAATGGGGTGATTGTCATGAAAGTTTGAAGTAGTGAAGTGTAGTGGCTGAATATCAATCAACAAACAATATGATAAACATAAACGAAAGGGGTAAAAATGAAGAATTCTCGAACTATACGCACCATCATAAGTTTCGTTTTTATAACCGCGATGCTGTTAAACGGATTGTCTGCGGCGGCCATTTCTAGTGATCGAACCCTCTCGAAATATACTCCCCACGTTAGCGATGATGTATTAGATGGATATTCATGGGGTGATATAACCACGATGGGGACAACAGGCTTTAATTATGCTCTACTTACGCCGTATAATAATACGGAAATATATTTTGGGTTTGATTCCCGAATGAGCGGCAAAGACAGTTATTATAATGCCCTTTTTGATATCTCCGCAGGTTGGAGAATAAAAATCCCATACATAGAGTTTTCTAATAGGGAGATGTATCTCCAAACAGGCAGAGAGGGATATAAGTATCAAATCAGCAGCAAACCTGTTGATAACGAAAACTCCGACATAAAACAATATACTATTAATGATTATCCAGGCTCTTATTCACTTACACAACGCTATATTGATGGAGAATCACTGTATTTATTGGAAAAGCCATATGGAAATCAAGAATACTATTCACTCGACGGCAAAATTATCAAGACGGTCGATCCATTCAGCAATACTACCGAATATTTCTATGAGGATGGCGTTATATCGGAAATAGTCTACCCGGATAAAAGTTCCGTGTATTTTGAGAGAGAGGATTACACTTTCTCCGTGAAGTATAAAAAGGACAGTGAAATCAAGACTCTCGCGATGCTGTATTTGGAAGACTATTCCGAAAATGTTAAAGTAGTGTCATCAATTGAGGACTCGAATGGAGATAAGGCAAAAATTGAATACATAGTGCTAAAAAATTCCGATTGCCTTCTAGTGTCTTCTTATACCGTTGACACCGCGTATGACGATAAGTTTACCTGCACATTCAAATATGAGGCTGACAGCCCGCGCGCGGAATCGCTTACCACACTTTATGATGTCGATGGAAGCGCAAAAACCAAGCAGTACTATTATGGTAGCGATGGCCGCATGAGCAAAATGGTTTATTCTGATAATCTTGTAGAAGTTTATACCTATTCTCAAAGTGAAGATGGCAGCTTAACGGTGGAAGAGGTGCAGACTTCTGACGGCGAACAGTATATTAGTTCGAAAACACTTAATATATATGGGCAAGTCACCCACTATTCTTTTTATGATGGTAAATTAGAATTAAGATATGATGAAAACAATAGCCTTGTGGCGGAAATAGAAGATGAGGTGAGGCCATTTACGCATACTTATACAAAGCAGGGGTTAATTAAGGCCACAAGTTTTCCAACTGGAGAAAAAACCACTTATGAATATTATTCTGATGGCACTATAAAAAAGAAAACAACAAATGCTAAAGAAATTTACTACTCACAAAATGGGAGAATAGAAAAAGAAATAATCGACGGGCAAACATATATATACGATGTGAACAATAAGCCTGATGATACCGCAAGTCTTATGGTTGTAGGAGTAAAATCGTATGACATCGACAGCCAAGTCTATGCTACGAATTTTACGTACTACTATTCCAATACTTACAACTGTTACGCGTATGCTATTAACAAATATGACAGTTCATGCGGTCCTGGAGATTTTTGCGGTAATAGTGGCGTAACTCCAGCCAGCACATACGATGCAAAGCTACTAGTTTTCCAGGATTTGCAAAACAAGTTTGCCAATAAAACTATTGCCGATTCAAGTGTTGGCGCGGCTATTTCTGCATCTTCATGGAAAATCGTGCTAGCAACAAAATCTGGTGATGCAAGCAACTATCATTTTATGAAGGAAGAGTATGATACCAGCACCAAACCCACGATTTGGAGATTCAAATTCGCAGATTATGGGCCTGTTATGCAATTAATGCCAAACAAATACCCAAGTAGTGCCACTGGTTATACGGGTATTAGTTGGGATACATACTATGCCCCGTATGGTGACTATGTCGTACAAACCTCTTCATATTATAACAGTAGCGCAAGATATTATATAAAAATAAGTTAATATATTAGACCGACCAAGCAAACAAATCCTTTTGCGTCAATTTGATTAATACACAAAAAACTGGATAATACTCGAAATTTGCGACCCCCTTCGAAATTTTCCTTGACTTCGAAGGGGGTTTTATCGTTAAAAAAGCACTTCGACAATAAACATATATACCACTACATCAGTGCCTTTATTCAGTGCCAGATGTAGCACTGTCATAATACCCCGGCTCAAACTCAGGGCGCCAGTCAATGTCATAATTATCATAGTACAGGAAATAATACTCGTTTACGGATTTTCGTATGCATTCACCAAGATAAATATGTAATACAGAAGAGAAAAAATAGCCCATTGGGATGTTTGGGGATTCTACTGCTAGTGTGATTAGTTCTTTACTCATCCCCCCTTCACCTAAATGAATACTCATTTGATTCGGTATCCTTATACTGCATGATTCGACAAATTTGAGGCCTTCCGCCACCGACATTTCCGATAGCTTCGGCTCTTCGTATGCGCCGTAATACTCGTTTACAACTTTTCGGACATCTTCCGAAAAAGACCAGTTGCTGTAATAACGTGCGTAATCAATTAAGTGCAGATAAGGATGTTCTTCCTCGTAGGCAATAATGCTTCTGACAAGCTCTCCAACGTAGTCGTTTTTTAATACGGGTGAAAGCTCTATACCGTGTGACGTGATAAATTCGAGGCATTCATCCCCCGATAATTTCGATAACTGTTGTTTTTCTTTATTTGTGCTGTAATACTCTTGTACCGCTTTTAGTACGTTCTCATATAAATCCATCTCACCAGGTTCTTTGTAGGGTGGTGTGTGATAAGGGTATGCATCGGCTCTGAGAATCATCTCACTAACAAGTACTGCGGTGTAGCCGTCTTTCAAGGTCTCCGGTATTTCTATATCGTATGATGCGATAAATTCAAGACATTCTTCATCCGACAAATCTGAGAGTTTTGGCCTTTCGTTGTATATGTCATAATACGCATTTATCACTTTTTGTATATTTACTAAAAGATACCCGACATCAAGCCCATTATATGGCGATGGGGTATAGGGGTATCGCTCAATTTGTACGATTACCTCTCGTACAAACTCTCCGAGGTAGTCGTTTTGCATCATGTCCGGTATTATGACGCCGCTTGAAATGAGAAACTCAAGGAATTCTCCCTCCGGCATTCCTGATAGAATTTGCTGTCCTTCTACCCTTTCCTCAAAAGAGAGGTCAAAAGATGGTTCCCACACTATATTATACTTATCACACTGTATACCATAATATCCGTTTACGGCTTTTCGTACACTCTCCGCGAGGTATATTGGAGCGTCAGCGCCGAAAGGCCGGGGGATATCGGGCATTTCTTCCGCTCTGACGATCAGTTCTTTAACGAATGTTCCAATAGTTTCCTCGTCATTGAGCTCGACGGGTATTTTTATGCCGCTTGATGTGATAAATCCAAGGCACTCTTCAACTGATAATTCGGATAGCTTTTCTTTTTCTTCCGGGGCATCGGAAGCCGGCGGAGCAATGGAAGGAGACTGGGGATCTGACGTCGGTGGGACCGTGGAAACCAGTGGGACACTGGAAGACGGCAAACAAGATGCTAGAAAAATGATACAGGACAACAGGACAACAATTCCGACAAGCACGTAATATTCTCTAAATAACTTTTTCTTCATTTTGCACCACACCTCCTAAATTTCATTTTTATGCCCATCTTCTAAAAAATCCAAAGCGTCCTTTTTTCTTTACTACTTCCGCTTCAATGGGCGGTTCACCATCTGCAATCTGCTTTTGCATCGTTCCTGCATGAAGTGCTTGTGCAGCGTGTAGGCTTGCTGTGGTGTTCTCCAAAGCGATGGTCAAGCTTTCTAACTGCCGATCCTTTGCTTCAAGCTGCCCGTCCTTTATTCGCAACTGCTCATTTTTAGCGTCAAGTTCACATTGGAGCATGGTGAAAAGAGCGTCAAATGATGCGCCGTTTTTCACGTCAAGTTTTGACGGTTCTTTTACACCATCGTGACGAGAAAATGCCTGTTTGATAAGAACTTCACCGTCAAAAGACACCATCAAAACACCGTCAAGTTTTGACGTGAAGGGCTGTAAAGTGTTTGACAGTGGCGATTTTTTAATCCTGTAAAAAATCGCCTGTTTCGACACCCCTATTTCATCGGCTATTTGCCTTATGGTTTTCATGGCTCATAATCCTTTCCGATTATGCTTCTCAGATAGCCGAACCTGTGCTTTATTTTAGTTCTATCATTCCGCATTATCATTTCACGGTATTTGTCCATGAGGTAATCATAGCACTGTGTATCCTCTCTAATAAGGTTGTATGGCAGTTTACTGCGCATTTCATTGAATAGGACAACGACCTCATTAAAGGAAAACTCATTATTACAGGCTTCTGCAAGAAACTCTATTCTTTCACGGTAGACCGGGGGCATATCTGTATTATCAGTGTCTTCGTCTGGACGTTCAAATTCTTCCGGTTCATCTTCGTATTCTACTTGAGCTTGCTCTATCATGTAATCATCAAGAGTAATCTGTCTGATATATTCATTGTTTTTTTCTATTGTAAACTTCAAGGCATTTATCTTGCCGCCTTGTCCTCTTTTCCCTGTCACTTCCCAAGTAAACTTTATATCAGTATATCGTGCCACCGCTTCTTGTGAAGCGTCAAGCACTCTTTTTTTAAAGTTTTGCCATACAGAATATTCTTCTGGCTTTAATCCGAGCCATTCCCGCAAATCCTTTACGGTTACTACTCTTTCGCCTATAGTTTCATACTGTTTTAGTAGTTCATACATTCGCTGTTGATTAAAACTAGTAAGCTGCAAGGCGTTCCAAAGCTCATACTTAAAATAATATTTTTGAAGGTCGAACATCAGATTCACAGCATCATCATGGCAATCAATAGATACATACCACTCGCCCTCATCCCCCTTGTAGAGCCTAAAACGTTTGAATAGTTGGCTAATTACAAAACCGACACGCCCGTCACTACTATATTGCCCTGCCCTGTCCCAATACTTTATTGTCAAACTAAGTAAATCCTCGGCTGTTTTTATCAAGCGCGTTGTGTTTGTCTGCTTAAACTGCATGATTTTAGTGTATTCTTCAAGCTTGAACGTGACCTCACGACTTGCTAATTTTTTTGGATTGATTTTGCTCAAATAAATCGTAAATAAGCGCATTTGAGAAACTGACATGCGGTTATTCCGCACCTCATTTAATGCATTACTTTTATTAACCCAGTTGTCAGACGACAGTACAAGTTTTTTGTGTTCTTGTTTTGCCATAAGCTCACCTCTGCCAAAAGATTATCACACTTCGATACGTTTGTCAATTATGTATCGAAGTTCGTTCCGCAATGTATCGAAGTTCGTTCCGCAATGTATCGAAGTTCGTTCCGCAATGTATCGAAGTTCGTTCCGCAATGTATCGAAGTTCGTTCCGCAAACCCGCATGAATACAGACTTTTTTGACACCGAAAACAAGCTATAAAACAAGCTATAAAACAAGCTATAAAACAAGCTATAAAACAAGCTAACAAACATAGGCGGAAAACCGCCTTGTTTGTCGGCTTGTTTTTGATAAAAATAATCTATTAAAAAAACCCGGACTACCGTTCCATATCCATATCGCGTCTCTGTCGTTGTTCCGGTTTAAAAGGCTCTCTGTCATGAAGAATATTATTTATCATCACTCGAAACTGCTCTGGTAAATAATTCAGCAGTTTTTGAAGCCATGATTCCATACGTCCCAAACGTGCCGTCAGCTTTGCATTTTCCATTACCACTTTCAAGGAGGGTTTTTCATTTAATGCTTGTTTTGCCCTCTCCTCTGCTTCTGCCGCTTTTTTTTCAGAGGTTTTTATCATGCTTATTGCCTTATCTCTTTCAGCCTCGACCCTCTTAACGTGCTGGGCTGTTTTCTTCAGAGATTCAAAATCTTCATAGCTAACGCCTTTTAAAGCCCCTGTGAGCGTCTTTTTGCCGTTCATGGCTATAACTTCCCTCTCGGTCAATATCCTCGCTTGTAGAGCCTCTACGTCGCTCTGGAGGGCATCCCTGCGCTCATGCAGCGTATTCACCTCTGTTTTTGCCGTCTCAGCCTGTTCTTTTGCCTTTTTTTCCGTTTCCTGCGCTATGGAGATTGCCTGCTCCGCTTTCAGCTCTGCGACAGTGCGGTTGCCGCCGACCGTCGCACCGTTTAATACGGGCACGTCCTGACCGAGCGCGTGTTCTAACGCGGTCTGCAAAGCAGGGTGAAAGCGTTGTAATTCTAATTTGGTCAGCAATTCTTTTGCGGACACCTTTTCTTTTTCATTCTTCCCAACGACCACAGGCACAAAAGAAAAGTGTATATGAGGTTGTTTCTCATCCATGTGGACGTAAGCGGATATGACGTTTTTCTCTCCGTATTTCTCTGCAAGGAATTTATACGTTTCCTCAAAAAATTCTCTGTCGCGGCTGAATCCCTGCGGAAGTGTTACGACCCATGAACACATGACATTTACATCGGCTCGGTTCAGACACTTAATTTCTGAGGTTCGTTTTCGTATGAACTCAACCTGACCGCCCTCGTGATTGGGCGCGAGATTATAATTCAGTGGCGTTTTTTCTATGTCGATGTTCTGATTGCCGAAACGGATATAATCGCCGTTCTCATCTTGTGCCCTTTCATAGTGGGCGCACAAATGCCCTGTTGTCGCTCTCGTAAATTTATCTACATTTGCCAAAATCCATCACCCCATCCATGAGGACGATTATAGCACTAACGATTTGGTATAGCAAGTTATACCAAAAATATTTTTTTGGAAACTTGCAAGGATAGCACCCTTGACCCTTTCACTGCCGGATGCAGCGAATATGTGTCGCCCTGCGTCGACACATCATGGGGGCTTTGCCCCCACCGCCGATACCGCTGCGGCGGCAATCGACGGTTCCCCCACTCGCTCAATGCCCACTTTGAAAAGGTGGCTGCCGCGAGTGGCTTCACACTAAACTTTTTCGCTCGCCGCTATGGCAGAGGGGCAGGGATAATACGTATGAACCAACCGTTTATATATTATATAAACATCTGATATTATCACCGGGGTTGTGAGAACCATAGGCAACTAAATACCGTCGGATTTATTCCGACGGTATTTTTACTGTTATTCACAGTTACAGCACAACACAATTGAGAACAATTTGACAATATAGGCAAATTCAGGTAATATAGAAGCAATGCAATTCACACGATATGTATAGCATTTGTGTTTTTGGAACTACGAATATTTGAATATAAATTTGAATATAAAATGGGGTGATTGTCATGAAAGTTTGAAGTAGTGAAGTGTAGTGGCTGAATATCAATCAACAAACAATATGATAAACATAAACGAAAGGGGTAAAAATGAAGAATTCTCGAACTATACGCACCATCATAAGTTTCGTTTTTATAACCGCGATGCTGTTAAACGGATTGTCTGCGGCGGCCATTTCTAGTGATCGAACCCTCTCGAAATATACTCCCCACGTTAGCGATGATGTATTAGATGGATATTCATGGGGTGATATAACCACGATGGGGACAACAGGCTTTAATTATGCTCTACTTACGCCGTATAATAATACGGAAATATATTTTGGGTTTGATTCCCGAATGAGCGGCAAAGACAGTTATTATAATGCCCTTTTTGATATCTCCGCAGGTTGGAGAATAAAAATCCCATACATAGAGTTTTCTAATAGGGAGATGTATCTCCAAACAGGCAGAGAGGGATATAAGTATCAAATCAGCAGCAAACCTGTTGATAACGAAAACTCCGACATAAAACAATATACTATTAATGATTATCCAGGCTCTTATTCACTTACACAACGCTATATTGATGGAGAATCACTGTATTTATTGGAAAAGCCATATGGAAATCAAGAATACTATTCACTCGACGGCAAAATTATCAAGACGGTCGATCCATTCAGCAATACTACCGAATATTTCTATGAGGATGGCGTTATATCGGAAATAGTCTACCCGGATAAAAGTTCCGTGTATTTTGAGAGAGAGGATTACACTTTCTCCGTGAAGTATAAAAAGGACAGTGAAATCAAGACTCTCGCGATGCTGTATTTGGAAGACTATTCCGAAAATGTTAAAGTAGTGTCATCAATTGAGGACTCGAATGGAGATAAGGCAAAAATTGAATACATAGTGCTAAAAAATTCCGATTGCCTTCTAGTGTCTTCTTATACCGTTGACACCGCGTATGACGATAAGTTTACCTGCACATTCAAATATGAGGCTGACAGCCCGCGCGCGGAATCGCTTACCACACTTTATGATGTCGATGGAAGCGCAAAAACCAAGCAGTACTATTATGGTAGCGATGGCCGCATGAGCAAAATGGTTTATTCTGATAATCTTGTAGAAGTTTATACCTATTCTCAAAGTGAAGATGGCAGCTTAACGGTGGAAGAGGTGCAGACTTCTGACGGCGAACAGTATATTAGTTCGAAAACACTTAATATATATGGGCAAGTCACCCACTATTCTTTTTATGATGGTAAATTAGAATTAAGATATGATGAAAACAATAGCCTTGTGGCGGAAATAGAAGATGAGGTGAGGCCATTTACGCATACTTATACAAAGCAGGGGTTAATTAAGGCCACAAGTTTTCCAACTGGAGAAAAAACCACTTATGAATATTATTCTGATGGCACTATAAAAAAGAAAACAACAAATGCTAAAGAAATTTACTACTCACAAAATGGGAGAATAGAAAAAGAAATAATCGACGGGCAAACATATATATACGATGTGAACAATAAGCCTGATGATACCGCAAGTCTTATGGTTGTAGGAGTAAAATCGTATGACATCGACAGCCAAGTCTATGCTACGAATTTTACGTACTACTATTCCAATACTTACAACTGTTACGCGTATGCTATTAACAAATATGACAGTTCATGCGGTCCTGGAGATTTTTGCGGTAATAGTGGCGTAACTCCAGCCAGCACATACGATGCAAAGCTACTAGTTTTCCAGGATTTGCAAAACAAGTTTGCCAATAAAACTATTGCCGATTCAAGTGTTGGCGCGGCTATTTCTGCATCTTCATGGAAAATCGTGCTAGCAACAAAATCTGGTGATGCAAGCAACTATCATTTTATGAAGGAAGAGTATGATACCAGCACCAAACCCACGATTTGGAGATTCAAATTCGCAGATTATGGGCCTGTTATGCAATTAATGCCAAACAAATACCCAAGTAGTGCCACTGGTTATACGGGTATTAGTTGGGATACATACTATGCCCCGTATGGTGACTATGTCGTACAAACCTCTTCATATTATAACAGTAGCGCAAGATATTATATAAAAATAAGTTAATATATTAGACCGACCAAGCAAACAAATCCTTTTGCGTCAATTTGATTAATACACAAAAAACTGGATAATACTCGAAATTTGCGACCCCCTTCGAAATTTTCCTTGACTTCGAAGGGGGTTTTATCGTTAAAAAAGCACTTCGACAATAAACATATATACCACTACATCAGTGCCTTTATTCAGTGCCAGATGTAGCACTGTCATAATACCCCGGCTCAAACTCAGGGCGCCAGTCAATGTCATAATTATCATAGTACAGGAAATAATACTCGTTTACGGATTTTCGTATGCATTCACCAAGATAAATATGTAATACAGAAGAGAAAAAATAGCCCATTGGGATGTTTGGGGATTCTACTGCTAGTGTGATTAGTTCTTTACTCATCCCCCCTTCACCTAAATGAATACTCATTTGATTCGGTATCCTTATACTGCATGATTCGACAAATTTGAGGCCTTCCGCCACCGACATTTCCGATAGCTTCGGCTCTTCGTATGCGCCGTAATACTCGTTTACAACTTTTCGGACATCTTCCGAAAAAGACCAGTTGCTGTAATAACGTGCGTAATCAATTAAGTGCAGATAAGGATGTTCTTCCTCGTAGGCAATAATGCTTCTGACAAGCTCTCCAACGTAGTCGTTTTTTAATACGGGTGAAAGCTCTATACCGTGTGACGTGATAAATTCGAGGCATTCATCCCCCGATAATTTCGATAACTGTTGTTTTTCTTTATTTGTGCTGTAATACTCTTGTACCGCTTTTAGTACGTTCTCATATAAATCCATCTCACCAGGTTCTTTGTAGGGTGGTGTGTGATAAGGGTATGCATCGGCTCTGAGAATCATCTCACTAACAAGTACTGCGGTGTAGCCGTCTTTCAAGGTCTCCGGTATTTCTATATCGTATGATGCGATAAATTCAAGACATTCTTCATCCGACAAATCTGAGAGTTTTGGCCTTTCGTTGTATATGTCATAATACGCATTTATCACTTTTTGTATATTTACTAAAAGATACCCGACATCAAGCCCATTATATGGCGATGGGGTATAGGGGTATCGCTCAATTTGTACGATTACCTCTCGTACAAACTCTCCGAGGTAGTCGTTTTGCATCATGTCCGGTATTATGACGCCGCTTGAAATGAGAAACTCAAGGAATTCTCCCTCCGGCATTCCTGATAGAATTTGCTGTCCTTCTACCCTTTCCTCAAAAGAGAGGTCAAAAGATGGTTCCCACACTATATTATACTTATCACACTGTATACCATAATATCCGTTTACGGCTTTTCGTACACTCTCCGCGAGGTATATTGGAGCGTCAGCGCCGAAAGGCCGGGGGATATCGGGCATTTCTTCCGCTCTGACGATCAGTTCTTTAACGAATGTTCCAATAGTTTCCTCGTCATTGAGCTCGACGGGTATTTTTATGCCGCTTGATGTGATAAATCCAAGGCACTCTTCAACTGATAATTCGGATAGCTTTTCTTTTTCTTCCGGGGCATCGGAAGCCGGCGGAGCAATGGAAGGAGACTGGGGATCTGACGTCGGTGGGACCGTGGAAACCAGTGGGACACTGGAAGACGGCAAACAAGATGCTAGAAAAATGATACAGGACAACAGGACAACAATTCCGACAAGCACGTAATATTCTCTAAATAACTTTTTCTTCATTTTGCACCACACCTCCTAAATTTCATTTTTATGCCCATCTTCTAAAAAATCCAAAGCGTCCTTTTTTCTTTACTACTTCCGCTTCAATGGGCGGTTCACCATCTGCAATCTGCTTTTGCATCGTTCCTGCATGAAGTGCTTGTGCAGCGTGTAGGCTTGCTGTGGTGTTCTCCAAAGCGATGGTCAAGCTTTCTAACTGCCGATCCTTTGCTTCAAGCTGCCCGTCCTTTATTCGCAACTGCTCATTTTTAGCGTCAAGTTCACATTGGAGCATGGTGAAAAGAGCGTCAAATGATGCGCCGTTTTTCACGTCAAGTTTTGACGGTTCTTTTACACCATCGTGACGAGAAAATGCCTGTTTGATAAGAACTTCACCGTCAAAAGACACCATCAAAACACCGTCAAGTTTTGACGTGAAGGGCTGTAAAGTGTTTGACAGTGGCGATTTTTTAATCCTGTAAAAAATCGCCTGTTTCGACACCCCTATTTCATCGGCTATTTGCCTTATGGTTTTCATGGCTCATAATCCTTTCCGATTATGCTTCTCAGATAGCCGAACCTGTGCTTTATTTTAGTTCTATCATTCCGCATTATCATTTCACGGTATTTGTCCATGAGGTAATCATAGCACTGTGTATCCTCTCTAATAAGGTTGTATGGCAGTTTACTGCGCATTTCATTGAATAGGACAACGACCTCATTAAAGGAAAACTCATTATTACAGGCTTCTGCAAGAAACTCTATTCTTTCACGGTAGACCGGGGGCATATCTGTATTATCAGTGTCTTCGTCTGGACGTTCAAATTCTTCCGGTTCATCTTCGTATTCTACTTGAGCTTGCTCTATCATGTAATCATCAAGAGTAATCTGTCTGATATATTCATTGTTTTTTTCTATTGTAAACTTCAAGGCATTTATCTTGCCGCCTTGTCCTCTTTTCCCTGTCACTTCCCAAGTAAACTTTATATCAGTATATCGTGCCACCGCTTCTTGTGAAGCGTCAAGCACTCTTTTTTTAAAGTTTTGCCATACAGAATATTCTTCTGGCTTTAATCCGAGCCATTCCCGCAAATCCTTTACGGTTACTACTCTTTCGCCTATAGTTTCATACTGTTTTAGTAGTTCATACATTCGCTGTTGATTAAAACTAGTAAGCTGCAAGGCGTTCCAAAGCTCATACTTAAAATAATATTTTTGAAGGTCGAACATCAGATTCACAGCATCATCATGGCAATCAATAGATACATACCACTCGCCCTCATCCCCCTTGTAGAGCCTAAAACGTTTGAATAGTTGGCTAATTACAAAACCGACACGCCCGTCACTACTATATTGCCCTGCCCTGTCCCAATACTTTATTGTCAAACTAAGTAAATCCTCGGCTGTTTTTATCAAGCGCGTTGTGTTTGTCTGCTTAAACTGCATGATTTTAGTGTATTCTTCAAGCTTGAACGTGACCTCACGACTTGCTAATTTTTTTGGATTGATTTTGCTCAAATAAATCGTAAATAAGCGCATTTGAGAAACTGACATGCGGTTATTCCGCACCTCATTTAATGCATTACTTTTATTAACCCAGTTGTCAGACGACAGTACAAGTTTTTTGTGTTCTTGTTTTGCCATAAGCTCACCTCTGCCAAAAGATTATCACACTTCGATACGTTTGTCAATTATGTATCGAAGTTCGTTCCGCAATGTATCGAAGTTCGTTCCGCAATGTATCGAAGTTCGTTCCGCAATGTATCGAAGTTCGTTCCGCAATGTATCGAAGTTCGTTCCGCAAACCCGCATGAATACAGACTTTTTTGACACCGAAAACAAGCTATAAAACAAGCTATAAAACAAGCTATAAAACAAGCTATAAAACAAGCTAACAAACATAGGCGGAAAACCGCCTTGTTTGTCGGCTTGTTTTTGATAAAAATAATCTATTAAAAAAACCCGGACTACCGTTCCATATCCATATCGCGTCTCTGTCGTTGTTCCGGTTTAAAAGGCTCTCTGTCATGAAGAATATTATTTATCATCACTCGAAACTGCTCTGGTAAATAATTCAGCAGTTTTTGAAGCCATGATTCCATACGTCCCAAACGTGCCGTCAGCTTTGCATTTTCCATTACCACTTTCAAGGAGGGTTTTTCATTTAATGCTTGTTTTGCCCTCTCCTCTGCTTCTGCCGCTTTTTTTTCAGAGGTTTTTATCATGCTTATTGCCTTATCTCTTTCAGCCTCGACCCTCTTAACGTGCTGGGCTGTTTTCTTCAGAGATTCAAAATCTTCATAGCTAACGCCTTTTAAAGCCCCTGTGAGCGTCTTTTTGCCGTTCATGGCTATAACTTCCCTCTCGGTCAATATCCTCGCTTGTAGAGCCTCTACGTCGCTCTGGAGGGCATCCCTGCGCTCATGCAGCGTATTCACCTCTGTTTTTGCCGTCTCAGCCTGTTCTTTTGCCTTTTTTTCCGTTTCCTGCGCTATGGAGATTGCCTGCTCCGCTTTCAGCTCTGCGACAGTGCGGTTGCCGCCGACCGTCGCACCGTTTAATACGGGCACGTCCTGACCGAGCGCGTGTTCTAACGCGGTCTGCAAAGCAGGGTGAAAGCGTTGTAATTCTAATTTGGTCAGCAATTCTTTTGCGGACACCTTTTCTTTTTCATTCTTCCCAACGACCACAGGCACAAAAGAAAAGTGTATATGAGGTTGTTTCTCATCCATGTGGACGTAAGCGGATATGACGTTTTTCTCTCCGTATTTCTCTGCAAGGAATTTATACGTTTCCTCAAAAAATTCTCTGTCGCGGCTGAATCCCTGCGGAAGTGTTACGACCCATGAACACATGACATTTACATCGGCTCGGTTCAGACACTTAATTTCTGAGGTTCGTTTTCGTATGAACTCAACCTGACCGCCCTCGTGATTGGGCGCGAGATTATAATTCAGTGGCGTTTTTTCTATGTCGATGTTCTGATTGCCGAAACGGATATAATCGCCGTTCTCATCTTGTGCCCTTTCATAGTGGGCGCACAAATGCCCTGTTGTCGCTCTCGTAAATTTATCTACATTTGCCAAAATCCATCACCCCATCCATGAGGACGATTATAGCACTAACGATTTGGTATAGCAAGTTATACCAAAAATATTTTTTTGGAAACTTGCAAGGATAGCACCCTTGACCCTTTCACTGCCGGATGCAGCGAATATGTGTCGCCCTGCGTCGACACATCATGGGGGCTTTGCCCCCACCGCCGATACCGCTGCGGCGGCAATCGACGGTTCCCCCACTCGCTCAATGCCCACTTTGAAAAGGTGGCTGCCGCGAGTGGCTTCACACTAAACTTTTTCGCTCGCCGCTATGGCAGAGGGGCAGGGATAATACGTATGAACCAACCGTTTATATATTATATAAACATCTGATATTATCACCGGGGTTGTGAGAACCATAGGCAACTAAATACCGTCGGATTTATTCCGACGGTATTTTTACTGTTATTCACAGTTACAGCACAACACAATTGAGAACAATTTGACAATATAGGCAAATTCAGGTAATATAGAAGCAATGCAATTCACACGATATGTATAGCATTTGTGTTTTTGGAACTACGAATATTTGAATATAAATTTGAATATAAAATGGGGTGATTGTCATGAAAGTTTGAAGTAGTGAAGTGTAGTGGCTGAATATCAATCAACAAACAATATGATAAACATAAACGAAAGGGGTAAAAATGAAGAATTCTCGAACTATACGCACCATCATAAGTTTCGTTTTTATAACCGCGATGCTGTTAAACGGATTGTCTGCGGCGGCCATTTCTAGTGATCGAACCCTCTCGAAATATACTCCCCACGTTAGCGATGATGTATTAGATGGATATTCATGGGGTGATATAACCACGATGGGGACAACAGGCTTTAATTATGCTCTACTTACGCCGTATAATAATACGGAAATATATTTTGGGTTTGATTCCCGAATGAGCGGCAAAGACAGTTATTATAATGCCCTTTTTGATATCTCCGCAGGTTGGAGAATAAAAATCCCATACATAGAGTTTTCTAATAGGGAGATGTATCTCCAAACAGGCAGAGAGGGATATAAGTATCAAATCAGCAGCAAACCTGTTGATAACGAAAACTCCGACATAAAACAATATACTATTAATGATTATCCAGGCTCTTATTCACTTACACAACGCTATATTGATGGAGAATCACTGTATTTATTGGAAAAGCCATATGGAAATCAAGAATACTATTCACTCGACGGCAAAATTATCAAGACGGTCGATCCATTCAGCAATACTACCGAATATTTCTATGAGGATGGCGTTATATCGGAAATAGTCTACCCGGATAAAAGTTCCGTGTATTTTGAGAGAGAGGATTACACTTTCTCCGTGAAGTATAAAAAGGACAGTGAAATCAAGACTCTCGCGATGCTGTATTTGGAAGACTATTCCGAAAATGTTAAAGTAGTGTCATCAATTGAGGACTCGAATGGAGATAAGGCAAAAATTGAATACATAGTGCTAAAAAATTCCGATTGCCTTCTAGTGTCTTCTTATACCGTTGACACCGCGTATGACGATAAGTTTACCTGCACATTCAAATATGAGGCTGACAGCCCGCGCGCGGAATCGCTTACCACACTTTATGATGTCGATGGAAGCGCAAAAACCAAGCAGTACTATTATGGTAGCGATGGCCGCATGAGCAAAATGGTTTATTCTGATAATCTTGTAGAAGTTTATACCTATTCTCAAAGTGAAGATGGCAGCTTAACGGTGGAAGAGGTGCAGACTTCTGACGGCGAACAGTATATTAGTTCGAAAACACTTAATATATATGGGCAAGTCACCCACTATTCTTTTTATGATGGTAAATTAGAATTAAGATATGATGAAAACAATAGCCTTGTGGCGGAAATAGAAGATGAGGTGAGGCCATTTACGCATACTTATACAAAGCAGGGGTTAATTAAGGCCACAAGTTTTCCAACTGGAGAAAAAACCACTTATGAATATTATTCTGATGGCACTATAAAAAAGAAAACAACAAATGCTAAAGAAATTTACTACTCACAAAATGGGAGAATAGAAAAAGAAATAATCGACGGGCAAACATATATATACGATGTGAACAATAAGCCTGATGATACCGCAAGTCTTATGGTTGTAGGAGTAAAATCGTATGACATCGACAGCCAAGTCTATGCTACGAATTTTACGTACTACTATTCCAATACTTACAACTGTTACGCGTATGCTATTAACAAATATGACAGTTCATGCGGTCCTGGAGATTTTTGCGGTAATAGTGGCGTAACTCCAGCCAGCACATACGATGCAAAGCTACTAGTTTTCCAGGATTTGCAAAACAAGTTTGCCAATAAAACTATTGCCGATTCAAGTGTTGGCGCGGCTATTTCTGCATCTTCATGGAAAATCGTGCTAGCAACAAAATCTGGTGATGCAAGCAACTATCATTTTATGAAGGAAGAGTATGATACCAGCACCAAACCCACGATTTGGAGATTCAAATTCGCAGATTATGGGCCTGTTATGCAATTAATGCCAAACAAATACCCAAGTAGTGCCACTGGTTATACGGGTATTAGTTGGGATACATACTATGCCCCGTATGGTGACTATGTCGTACAAACCTCTTCATATTATAACAGTAGCGCAAGATATTATATAAAAATAAGTTAATATATTAGACCGACCAAGCAAACAAATCCTTTTGCGTCAATTTGATTAATACACAAAAAACTGGATAATACTCGAAATTTGCGACCCCCTTCGAAATTTTCCTTGACTTCGAAGGGGGTTTTATCGTTAAAAAAGCACTTCGACAATAAACATATATACCACTACATCAGTGCCTTTATTCAGTGCCAGATGTAGCACTGTCATAATACCCCGGCTCAAACTCAGGGCGCCAGTCAATGTCATAATTATCATAGTACAGGAAATAATACTCGTTTACGGATTTTCGTATGCATTCACCAAGATAAATATGTAATACAGAAGAGAAAAAATAGCCCATTGGGATGTTTGGGGATTCTACTGCTAGTGTGATTAGTTCTTTACTCATCCCCCCTTCACCTAAATGAATACTCATTTGATTCGGTATCCTTATACTGCATGATTCGACAAATTTGAGGCCTTCCGCCACCGACATTTCCGATAGCTTCGGCTCTTCGTATGCGCCGTAATACTCGTTTACAACTTTTCGGACATCTTCCGAAAAAGACCAGTTGCTGTAATAACGTGCGTAATCAATTAAGTGCAGATAAGGATGTTCTTCCTCGTAGGCAATAATGCTTCTGACAAGCTCTCCAACGTAGTCGTTTTTTAATACGGGTGAAAGCTCTATACCGTGTGACGTGATAAATTCGAGGCATTCATCCCCCGATAATTTCGATAACTGTTGTTTTTCTTTATTTGTGCTGTAATACTCTTGTACCGCTTTTAGTACGTTCTCATATAAATCCATCTCACCAGGTTCTTTGTAGGGTGGTGTGTGATAAGGGTATGCATCGGCTCTGAGAATCATCTCACTAACAAGTACTGCGGTGTAGCCGTCTTTCAAGGTCTCCGGTATTTCTATATCGTATGATGCGATAAATTCAAGACATTCTTCATCCGACAAATCTGAGAGTTTTGGCCTTTCGTTGTATATGTCATAATACGCATTTATCACTTTTTGTATATTTACTAAAAGATACCCGACATCAAGCCCATTATATGGCGATGGGGTATAGGGGTATCGCTCAATTTGTACGATTACCTCTCGTACAAACTCTCCGAGGTAGTCGTTTTGCATCATGTCCGGTATTATGACGCCGCTTGAAATGAGAAACTCAAGGAATTCTCCCTCCGGCATTCCTGATAGAATTTGCTGTCCTTCTACCCTTTCCTCAAAAGAGAGGTCAAAAGATGGTTCCCACACTATATTATACTTATCACACTGTATACCATAATATCCGTTTACGGCTTTTCGTACACTCTCCGCGAGGTATATTGGAGCGTCAGCGCCGAAAGGCCGGGGGATATCGGGCATTTCTTCCGCTCTGACGATCAGTTCTTTAACGAATGTTCCAATAGTTTCCTCGTCATTGAGCTCGACGGGTATTTTTATGCCGCTTGATGTGATAAATCCAAGGCACTCTTCAACTGATAATTCGGATAGCTTTTCTTTTTCTTCCGGGGCATCGGAAGCCGGCGGAGCAATGGAAGGAGACTGGGGATCTGACGTCGGTGGGACCGTGGAAACCAGTGGGACACTGGAAGACGGCAAACAAGATGCTAGAAAAATGATACAGGACAACAGGACAACAATTCCGACAAGCACGTAATATTCTCTAAATAACTTTTTCTTCATTTTGCACCACACCTCCTAAATTTCATTTTTATGCCCATCTTCTAAAAAATCCAAAGCGTCCTTTTTTCTTTACTACTTCCGCTTCAATGGGCGGTTCACCATCTGCAATCTGCTTTTGCATCGTTCCTGCATGAAGTGCTTGTGCAGCGTGTAGGCTTGCTGTGGTGTTCTCCAAAGCGATGGTCAAGCTTTCTAACTGCCGATCCTTTGCTTCAAGCTGCCCGTCCTTTATTCGCAACTGCTCATTTTTAGCGTCAAGTTCACATTGGAGCATGGTGAAAAGAGCGTCAAATGATGCGCCGTTTTTCACGTCAAGTTTTGACGGTTCTTTTACACCATCGTGACGAGAAAATGCCTGTTTGATAAGAACTTCACCGTCAAAAGACACCATCAAAACACCGTCAAGTTTTGACGTGAAGGGCTGTAAAGTGTTTGACAGTGGCGATTTTTTAATCCTGTAAAAAATCGCCTGTTTCGACACCCCTATTTCATCGGCTATTTGCCTTATGGTTTTCATGGCTCATAATCCTTTCCGATTATGCTTCTCAGATAGCCGAACCTGTGCTTTATTTTAGTTCTATCATTCCGCATTATCATTTCACGGTATTTGTCCATGAGGTAATCATAGCACTGTGTATCCTCTCTAATAAGGTTGTATGGCAGTTTACTGCGCATTTCATTGAATAGGACAACGACCTCATTAAAGGAAAACTCATTATTACAGGCTTCTGCAAGAAACTCTATTCTTTCACGGTAGACCGGGGGCATATCTGTATTATCAGTGTCTTCGTCTGGACGTTCAAATTCTTCCGGTTCATCTTCGTATTCTACTTGAGCTTGCTCTATCATGTAATCATCAAGAGTAATCTGTCTGATATATTCATTGTTTTTTTCTATTGTAAACTTCAAGGCATTTATCTTGCCGCCTTGTCCTCTTTTCCCTGTCACTTCCCAAGTAAACTTTATATCAGTATATCGTGCCACCGCTTCTTGTGAAGCGTCAAGCACTCTTTTTTTAAAGTTTTGCCATACAGAATATTCTTCTGGCTTTAATCCGAGCCATTCCCGCAAATCCTTTACGGTTACTACTCTTTCGCCTATAGTTTCATACTGTTTTAGTAGTTCATACATTCGCTGTTGATTAAAACTAGTAAGCTGCAAGGCGTTCCAAAGCTCATACTTAAAATAATATTTTTGAAGGTCGAACATCAGATTCACAGCATCATCATGGCAATCAATAGATACATACCACTCGCCCTCATCCCCCTTGTAGAGCCTAAAACGTTTGAATAGTTGGCTAATTACAAAACCGACACGCCCGTCACTACTATATTGCCCTGCCCTGTCCCAATACTTTATTGTCAAACTAAGTAAATCCTCGGCTGTTTTTATCAAGCGCGTTGTGTTTGTCTGCTTAAACTGCATGATTTTAGTGTATTCTTCAAGCTTGAACGTGACCTCACGACTTGCTAATTTTTTTGGATTGATTTTGCTCAAATAAATCGTAAATAAGCGCATTTGAGAAACTGACATGCGGTTATTCCGCACCTCATTTAATGCATTACTTTTATTAACCCAGTTGTCAGACGACAGTACAAGTTTTTTGTGTTCTTGTTTTGCCATAAGCTCACCTCTGCCAAAAGATTATCACACTTCGATACGTTTGTCAATTATGTATCGAAGTTCGTTCCGCAATGTATCGAAGTTCGTTCCGCAATGTATCGAAGTTCGTTCCGCAATGTATCGAAGTTCGTTCCGCAATGTATCGA